>Ga0310810_10004353_pt1 | contig 15639 bp, 13 predicted proteins | sample NCmetagenome_FD_207641 | JGI IMG/M metagenome (GOLD analysis project Ga0310810, IMG submission 207641) | Soil microbial communities from experimental microcosm in Duke University, North Carolina, United States - NC | ecosystem: Engineered > Artificial ecosystem > Soil microcosm > Unclassified ...
TGGTAAATACCGCGACGATGGCCCCCACCGTGAGCGCACTAGTGGGGATGGCCGACGAGGATGCGAGCACTGAGAACGCCTGCAACTGCACTTGGGCCAATAGGCCGAAGGCTGTCGCGCCCGTAATGCCGGGGAGAATTACCGCCTTGGCGCTGCCCTGCGGAGCAAGGCTGTTTCCGGTCCATAAGATGTCCGGTGAGGCCGTGCTGCCCGTATCCAGATTCAGCGATTGCGCGGCGGTTAGAGTCTTGGTGTCGCTCAAATCGGCCCGTGCCGCGATGGGAAAGACAAAAGCAGCTACAGCGGCAATGAAAACTCGCCGGTTGAAGATCTGCGTCATTAGTAAGAATCCTCCGGTCATGTTATCTAAAATAACGTGTCTTGGACTGCATCAGTGTGCCCGCAGGTTCGCGCTGAGGAGAATCGGCATAAATCATCCGTATAAAATCGCGACGCGAATCGCTGCCCGTCCCGGCTGACGCGGTGACAACCGTCCTCGGCGCCGGCGCGCTGATCAACATTAAGAACGAAAGTTAGGCCTTCAACTCCCGCCACGACTTCGGAAAAAGCTGGGCGGAGGCCCGGTTTTCGCCTAAAAATGGGCGTGGGAGCCGGGTCTGAGGAAACGGTAATACGCCGCCGGGACGACCACCATATTCAGAGCCGTCGACGTCAGCAGGCCGCAAAAGATGACGATCGCCATGGGAGCCTGAATTTCACTACCAGGCTTGCCCATGCCGAGCGCGATCGGAACCAGCGCCAGGCCGGCAGCCAGAGCTGTCATTAGAATAGGTGCCAGCCGCTCGGAGGCCCCCTCCATGACAGCTTGCCGGAAATCCGCCACGCCCTGATCGCGAAGATGGCGCACATGGGAAATAAGCATGATCCCGTTGCGTGTTGCGATTCCGAACAGTGTGATAAATCCCACAATAGAGGCCAGAGATAGCACCCCACCCGCCAGGAAAACGCCCGCCACGCCTCCCACTAGCGCCAGCGGCAGGTTCAGCATAATGATCAGCGCATCCTTATAGGACCCAAACGCGATGCCGAGAATCAGGAAAATCCCCACCACCACGCCGATCCCCAGGAGCATCAGCCGCTGGTAGGCGCGCTCGGCACTCTCGAACTGGCCGCCGTACTCGATCCGGTAACCCTGCGGCAATTTCACGGCCCGGGCCACGCGCTGCTGGATTTCCCGCACGGTGCCGCGCAAATCCCTCCCGGCCACGTTGCATTGTACGACAATGCGCCGCTGCACTCCCTCGCGCATGATGAAATTCGGGCTCCGGTCTTCCTGAATCGTCGCGACGCTCGATAGCGGCACGCGCGGCCCTGACGGAGTATCCAGCAGCATTCCCCGAATGCCGGCCAGCGTGTCCTCTCCCTCCCCGGGACGGCGCGCGTCTTCATACTTGGCGACCAGCGGGAAGCTCACCTGGCCGTCGCTGCCTTGTCTTTCAAAGATTCGCCCCACTTCGCGGCCGACCAATACCGTCTCGATTCGCTCGGCGACTTCACCCGCGGGCAGGCCGTAGCGTGCGGCCAGCGCCGGATCCGCGCGAATACGCAGCGTGGGAATATCGGTCTGCTGTTCGAGTGAAAGGTCGACCACGCCGGGAACGCCCGCCATTTCCGTCTGCACCTGCTTCGCCAGCAATCGCAATTCGCGCAGATCGTCGCCGAAAATCTTGACGGCGATATTCGCGAGTGTTCCCGACAGCATGTGATCGATGCGGTGCGAAATGGGCTGCCCCACACTGACATTGGTTCCCGGAAGCACGCTGACCTTATCGCGAATCTCTTGCAGCACCTCGTCCTTCGGACGGTTCGCCATCCGCAGGTCCACGTCGATCTCCGCCGATTCCACGCTCTGCACATGCTCATCGAGCTCTGCCCTCCCGGTCCGGCGGCCCGTCGAGCGCACCTCCGGCACGGTGAGCAGAATTTTCTCCAAAGCTGTCCCGAGCTGGTCCGATTCCGCCAGACTCGTTCCGGGAATGGTCACCGCTCCCACCGTCAAGCTGCCCTCGTTGAACTCCGGAAGAAATGACCGTCCCATCCGCGAAACACCCACGCCGGCCGCGATCAGCAGCAGCCCCGAAGCCCCCAGCACGACCCAGGGATGATCCAGCGAAAACGAAAGCGAGGGACGATAGGTGCGCTTCAGCACGCGAATCAGCCACGGATCATTTCCTTTAAGAATGGACCTGGCCCTTGGCAAAAGGATCGAGCAAAGGGCGGGTGTGACCGTCAATGCGACCACCAGCGACGCCACCAGGGCGATAATGTATGCGAATCCGATCGGCCAAAGCAGGCGGCCCTCCACGCTCTCCAGAGCGAACAGCGGCAGAAATACCAGAATCACGATGAGCGTCGCGAACACCACCGATCCACGAATCTCGCGGCTGGCGCGATACACCACTTCGATCGCGGGCAGCTTCTCCACATCGGGCAGCCGGCTATTCTCGCGCAGCCGCCGCACCACGTTTTCGACGTCGATGATCGCGTCATCCACCAGTTCCCCGACCGCGATCGCCAGGCCGCCCAGGCTCATGCTATTGAGCGTGAATCCCAGAAACTTGATTCCAAGCACCGCGGCCACCAGCGAAATCGGCAGCGCAATCAGCGTAATGAGCGACGCCCGCACGTTCGCCAGGAATACGAGCACCACCAGCACCACCAGCAGCGACCCATCGCGCAACGCGCCCAGCAGGTTGTCGAGCGCGCGTTGAATGAAGTCCGCCTGCCGGAACACATGTTTGTCGATCACCATGCCTTCGGGAAGCGTCCGCTGGATATCGTCGAGGGTCGTGTCGAGCAGGCGCGTCAAATCCAGAGTATTTGCGCCTGGCTGCTTCTGGATGCCAATAATCACCGCGGGCGAGCCCTTGTGCGATCCCTCCCCGCGCTTTAACGCCGCGCCGATCTGCACGTGCGCCACGTTGCGCACCAGAATCGGCCGGGCTCCGCGCGCCTCAATCACGATGTTTCCGATTTCATCCCCGTTCGAAACGCGCCCGACTCCCTGGATGAGATATTCCTGTCCTCCGGTGACGCGAAAACCCGCCGACGAGTTCTTATTCCCGCGCCGCAGTGCTTCCTCGACCTGCCCCAATGTGATGTTGTACTCCCGCAGCTCCACCGGATCCACCAGCACCTGATACTGTTTCTGGCCGCCGCCGGTCGCGATGACCTGCGAAACTCCCGGAACCGCCAGCAGCCGTCTCCGCAGGACGTTATCGGCCGCCGTCCGCACATCCAGCGGCGAGTGCCGGTCCGATTCCAGAGCGACGAACATGATTTCGCCCATGATCGACGACACCGGCGCCAGGAACGGCTGTTCCACTTCCGGCGGCAAACTTGCCCCCACCAGTGTCAACTTCTCCGTGACGATCTGCCGCGCCCGCTGGATATCCTGGCCCCAGTCGAACTCCGCCCAGATCACGGCCAACCCGACGGCGGTCGCCGACCGCACGCGCCGCACGCCCGACGCGCCGTTGAGCGACGCCTCGATCGGAAACGTCACCAGCGACTCCATCTCCGTCGGTGCCATTCCGTGCCCTTCCACCAGAATCGTGACGGTGGGCGCGCTCAAATCCGGAAGGACGTCCAAAGGCACATCTCGCAATGCGAATCCGCCCCAGACCAGGAACGCCGCCGCCAGAGCGATCACGATCACCCGATAGCGCAGAGACCAGCCAATCAGTTTGTCGATCATCTGTGTCTCCCTAGTGAACGTGTCCGTGCGCCGGGACCGCGCTCGACATGGTCGACAGGCGAATCAGGTATGCGCCTTTGGTGACCACCCGATCGCCCGCATTCACGCCTTCGAGCACCTGAACGAGTCCGTGGTTGCGAATCCCCAGCTTCACCGGCCTGCGGAGAAACGTCTCGCCACCCTTTTGAACGAAAACCACTGGACGACCGGCGTCGTCGATGATGGCCGCTTCCGGCACCACCGGTGCTTTGCCCATGGGCGTGAGGAACAGGCGCAGAAACACGGTCTGGTTGATCGCCAACCGATGATCGCGGTTATCGGTCTCATAGGTCACCGGCACCGTCCGGGTTTCCGCATCCACCAAACGCCCGACCGCGACCAGGCGTCCCGCCGGCCGAACCTGTCCATCCGGCATCTCGATCTCGGCGCCGGAGAGATCGCGCAGTTTCGAGAATTCCGATTCCGGCACAACGCCGCTTACAAAAATCGAATTGATGTCGACGATGCGAAACAGAACCTTGCCGGCTTCCGTATTCGCTCCACTAATGGCACTCGATTCGGCGAGAATCCCGCTGATCGGCGCACGGACCACGAAGCGCTTGACGCCGGCGTCCGCGCCGTCTCCCGAACGCGTCGCATCGAATTGCATGAGCCGGGTCTGCGCAGCCTGCAACCGGGCTTGCGCCGTCGCTTCCACCGCCCGAGCCTCTTCCGCCCGTCGCGCCGGAACCGCTCCCGCCGCCAGCAAACGCTCCGCCCGTGCGCGATCTCGCTGGGCTTGCTCCAGACTCACCTTGGCTTCGGTCTCCGCAAGCTGCAGAGTGGCCGTGTCAGTGGCCGGGCCCGCGGGCGGAAGAATGCTGGCCAGCTCCGTTCCGATTTCGATCGCCGTGCCGACCGCAATTGACTTTTCAAGAATCAGCCGTCCGGAGGCCGGGGCCGTCACTGCCGCCTCGCCGCCCGTTCGCGGAAGTGTTTCCGCCGCCACGCGCAAGCTGTCGCGCATGCTCTGCTCCTCGGCGAGTTCTGTCCCGAAATCGAGCGCCCACTGCTGTTCCTTGGAGAATGCGATGGTCTCCTCCTTGGCCTCCGCGGGTTTCTCGGCGGACGCGGCGTCTGCCGCCACCTTGACTGATCCCACCTCGAACGTCTCATTCAAATCTTTGCCGTGGACCACGATGCTCAAGCTCGATTCGCCCGCTGCCTTGGGCGCAACATTCGCACCAAAGATTCCCGGATGGGTGGATGGATCGCAAGTAAACACCTCGTCGCCCAAATGGACGTCGCAAGCCGCGTCCTTGACGGCCTTGAAATCGGTGAGCCGCGTCAGATGGATCGCGAACCGCTCTTTCTGGCCTCGCACCAGGGCGGGATATTCCAGATACAGCTCGCCGCCGCGAGTCCATACCGTCGCCTTCAGAGGCTCAACTGCTTCCGCCTTCGGAGCCGGCGCTTCCGCCTTGGGATTCTGCGAGCACGCCGCCAGGTATCCAGCGGCCACAATCATGTAGATTTTCTTCACGGGCGACCTCCCCCATTCGCTGTCAGTTCCGCACCCACAACCCGTTCCAGCTCGATGAATGCCTCACGAACACCAGCCTGCAAATCCAGCAATCGCAGGCTCGCCAGCCGGTTGACGCGCAGCGAGTCGAGCAGTTCCAGAATGCCCACCTCGCCCTCTTCGTACGCCACGCGAGTGATACGCGTCAGCTCCACGCCCGCCGATTCCAGCTCGCGTTGGTACGCGGCCAGCGCCTCCTGCCGGATGGTCAGGACCTCACGCGCGCCCTGGATTTCCGCCTGGATCTGCCGCGCGAGCACGGCCCCGTGCGCCGTCGCTTGCTCCTGTTCCGCTTGGTAGCGCGCGACTTCATAGCGTCCGCTGTTGAACACCGGCAGAGGGACACTCAAGCTGAAAACCACACCCGTGTTGGTTACGCCCGAAGTGACGTCCGCGCGCTTCACGCCCGCCGATACTTGAGGATCGGGAATTCGCAAACGCCGGGCAGCTTGCTCTTCGAGCTTGTAACGCGCCACGGCCTTTTGCTCGGCGCGATAGTCCGCCCGCGATTCGGCGGCGCGAGCCCTCAGTTCCTCCACGCTGGGAGTTTCGATCGCCACCGGCAGCGCTCCCTGCACGGTTTGCACCTGGGTTCCTTCCGGCAGAAATCCGCTGACCCTGCCCCGCGCCGCTGCGATCAGCACGTTGGCCGCGACCACGTCCGTCCGCAGCTCGGCGATCTCACGCTCCGCACGCATGCGGTCGTAGCGCGACCCCTCGCCCTCTTCCTCGCGTTGTCGAAGAATGCGGACGAGCTGGTCGACCTCACTGGCGCTCGACGACAGCGCGCGCACGCGTTCCTGCGCGGCCACCATGCGATAAAAGGCCAGCCGCAGATCCGTCCGCAGCGACCACAGCACGGCTTCGCGATTGGCGCCGGCCACCGATACGGCAGCCGAGCCGGCGTCCCGCAAATACCGCGTTCGCCCATTCAGCGGCAGGGTTTGCGAGGCCTCGAAAAACTCGTTGTAGCCCGCGCCTTCCCGCGAATACGATACGGACGGGTTGGGATACACAGTTCGCGTTTTGGCTTCCGCTTCAGCAAGCGCAACGCGCGCGCGCAACTCCCGCGCCTGCGGGCTCAGCGACAAAAACCGCTCCACGATTTGCGCTTCGGACCATTGCTGCTGGCCCTGTCCCCAACACGCCGGTGCGGCGATCCAGAAAACCCACTTCGGACGAAATAGCATGAATCAGACCTGTTCCTTTCCACAAGAAAGCTACGACTAGGCACACTTGGAACGTGCGCCTCAGCGGAAGGACTAGGCGGGAGGGGCGCGCGGGATTTTAGGACTGGACTCGGGCGGATCGTGCCCGCGGTGACGTGGCACTAAAATCGCGGCGGAAACCAGCGACGGAATGGGTACATGCACCCGTTCACCCAGGTCGGCATCCCCATGCAATAGCACCACGTTCGCGGACGTCGCGGCATTCCACAGGACATCGATTTCATCGTCGTCGGCCGAATGGGGAGCAATGAACGGACCTTGACCCGCGAACGTCTCGTGCACGTGGAGATGCACGGGCGCTGACGTCGCCTGGTGGTCTTCGAGTTCTTCCCCGGGATGAATGTGGTCGAATGGCCCCTGCAGGAATCCCCACAGAAGCGTGGCCACACCGAAGATGATGCCGCCGGTCCGCACAGCTTCTACCTACGGTACCACCGCCGCGGGAATTGGGCTGCTGAGCCGCTCACCGTTACAATCGATCATGCTCCTCTGCCCCGTCCGTGGCTGCCACCTGGAGCTGGCGCGCGCGGAGCGGCGACTGCTCTGTCCGCGCGGACATTCCTTCGACGTCGCCCGCAGCGGATACTTCAACCTGCTGCAGCCGCAGGAGCGCCGGTCGAAGCAACCCGGCGACACGCTGGCGGCCATCGCGGCCCGGCGGCGATTGCACGATCGCGGCGTGACCCAGCCGCTGCTGGTGGGAATCGCCGAGATGATCGCCGCGCGTTCTACCGACGTGGTTCTCGATGCCGGATGCGGGGACGGTTTCTACCTCGGCACGCTCGCCGGCCAGGCTGGTTTTGAGGCGCACGGCGTCGATATCTCCACTCGGGCCGTGGATCTCGCGGCGCGGCGTTATCCTCCAGCGGACGGCCGCTGCGAGTGGATCGTGGCCAATGCCGATCGATTCCTGCCGTACGCCGACGGCGCCTTCTCCATCGTTCTGTCGATCACCGGCCGCATGAATGCGGGCGAATTCCGGCGTGTCCTGCGCGACGACGGACGCCTCCTGGTTGCCCTTTCCGCGCCCGACGATCTCATCGAGCTTCGCAGTTCCACAAAGGCACCCGGCCGCGATCGGGTCGATCGTACCGTCGAGGCCTTCGCGCCCCACTTTACGCTGGTCGACCGGCGCCGCGTCACTACCACTGCCGAGCTCGATGCCGGCGCCGTTCACGATGTCCTGCTCTCCATTTACCGGCCCATGCGCGCTCAGCCGGCCGAAGCCATGCAAGTCACCTTCAGCCTGGATCTGCTGCTGTTTGGTCCCGGGCAACATCACTAAAAGAAAAAGCCGGACGCCCGCACGTCCGGCTGCTTGATCGCGCAATGTTATCTCGGAACTGTGAAGTCTGACTAGCGGCCTCTGAACCCATTGCCGCTTCCCTGACCGTTGTTCCGGCCGCTGGAGCTTTGACCGCTGGAACGGCTGCTGCCGCCGCGATTCTGAGCCTGGTTTCGATTCGCCCCGCCCGAGCTTCGGCCCTGCTCAAAGCTGCGGTTCCGATTTTGTTCGAAGCCGCGAGTGAAACCTCGCCGGTCGTCAAACCGTGGGGCCGCTCGGAACTCTCGGTAGAATGGCCGCGAGTATCCGTAATCTGCCACGCAATATCCGTCAACCAAGATGTCGTAGGGGTTGGGGCAAGGCGGAACGTATGCATAAGGAGGAGGCTGCTGGTAGTAGCCGCCGCCATATCCACCGACGCCCACACCAACCGAGATTCGCGGTTGCGCAAACATCGAACCTCCCGCCACCGCCATCATCGCCAGCAATTTCATTGTCATAAGTGTCCTTCTTTCCCTGACGCTGATACTGCATTGCAATGGCCAAATCTTAAGTGCAACCGGGCGCATGGCTTACCTGGTTTGGCCGCGTATTCGAATGGTGCCTGGCGCACCAGCCTGGTGTTTTTGGGCCGCTTCCTGAGATGATGAAACGTTAACGCTTGACTGCGAATCTGGTGACTAAATGCCCTGCCTCATCCTGATCGTCATACTGGGATTTCCGCGTGTCGCACTCGTCCTGATGTGGCTCTTCTCCAACTACCTGCAGCGCGCCTTCCATGGCGCTCTGTTGCCGCTGCTCGGATTTATTTTCCTGCCGCTGACGACCATCGTCTACGCGTGGGAAATCAACAGCGGCATGCCGACGGCGGGAATCAATCTGCTGTGGCTCCTGATCGCGGTGCTCATCGATCTCGGTGGATGGGGAGGCGGTGCGCACCGCCAATCGCGCCGCAATTAACCGGACCTTGTCCGCTGCCTGACAATGGAAACGTGAAGGCGACGTATCGAGCAATTCAACTAAAAGGCAAAGGTGGGCTCGACCAGCTCCAGGAAGTCGAGTTGCCGTTCGATCCACCCAAGCAGGGCGAGATTCGCATCCGCGTGCGTGCCAGCGGCGTAGGATCCACCGACTTCATGAAGCTTCTGGAAGCGGGAGGCCTCGCCGGAAAGATCGTCCTGTGGTCTAGGGTTTCATCATGAAAATTTCGATCCTCGACGACTATTTCGATACGCTCCGGACGCTTGCCTGTTTTCGGAAGCTGGATGGCCACCAGGTCGAAGTCTGGAACGATCACGTCCAGGACATAGACACGCTCGCGGCGCGCCTGAAGGACACCGAGGCGCTGGTCCTCATCCGCGAACGGACCAAGATCCAGGCTGCCCTGCTCGATCGTCTGGACCAACTGAAGCTCATCAGCCAGCGCAGCGTGTACCCGCATATCGACATCGCTGCTTGCACCAGGCGCGGGGTGATCGTGTCGTCGGGCCAGCATGCCGGCACGCCGTCCTATGCGACCGCGGAACTGACCTGGGGACTGATTGTGGCCGCCATGCGGCAGATCCCGCGGCAGGCGGCGTCGCTCCAAGCGGGAAAGTGGCAGATGGGCGTCGGCCACACCTTGCGCGACAAAACCCTCGGAATCTATGGATACGGACGGATCGGACGAGCCGTCGCGGGCTACGGGAAAGCGTTCGGGATGAAGGTGCTGGTCTGGGCACGCGAAGCCTCGCTGGCGGAGGCGCGCGCCGACGGCTACTCCGTGGCGCGCACGAAGGACGCGTTTTTCGAACAGGCCGACATCGTCTCGCTGCACATGCGCTTGGTCGACGCTACCCGCGGCATCGTCACCGCCGGCGACCTCGCGCGCATGAAACCTGCATCACTCATCGTGAACACCAGCCGCGCGGCGCTCATCGAGCCCGGTGCACTGGTGCGCGCGTTAAAGGCGGGACGCCCCGCGATGGCTGCCCTCGACGTCTTTGAGGAAGAGCCCCTCCTCGACCAAAACCATCCGCTCCTCACCCTCGATAACGTCGTGTGCACGCCCCACATCGGATACGTGACGGTCGAGGAATATGAGCTGCAATTCAGCGAAATCTTCGACCAGATCATTGCATATGCCGCGGGTAAGCCCATCCACGTTGTAAATCCTAAAGTTCTGGGCTAACGATATCCCGTCGGGAGTGACCTCCTGCGGTCAAAATCTCTTGACTATCCTGGGCCATCGCGCCCTCAGGTTGGAACGTGGATTGCACCATCAATCCCATGGACTGGAAGCCAGGCGGAGTAAGCGACGACGTCGAGGATCGCCGGGATAGCTCAGGCGGAGGCGGTTTCTCAGGCATGGGCTTGGGAGGACGCCATATCGGGATCGGAGGATTCCTTGTCCTCCTGGTTCTCAGCTTCGTGTTCCATCGCAATCTATTTACGCTCATTTCGGGTGATGTTGAGCCGGATAGGCCTGCCGCTGTGTCCTCCCAGGCCGCCAAGGAAGCCCAAACCATCGAAGTTCAGTTCGTGTCTTTTGTGCTCGACGATGCGCAGGGAACCTGGCAGAATTTACTGCCTGCTCAAGGCGGCGCGCAATATCGCCATGCCAAGCTGGTGCTTTTCCGCGACTCGATTGACTCCGCATGCGGGCAGGCTGAAAGCGCAACCGGGCCCTTTTATTGTCCTGAAGATGAAAAAGTGTACCTCGATTTGGGATTTTTCGATGAGCTGAAAAGCCGTTTCGGGGCTCCCGGGGAATTCGCGCAGGCTTACGTGATCGCCCACGAGATCGGACATCACGTGCAGAAACTCCTAGGAATCGAAAGCAAAGTCCAGCGCATACGTGCCGGCAACCCGGCTCAGGCGAATCCCCTGTCGGTGCGCCTGGAGTTACAGGCCGATTGCTTTGCCGGCGTGTGGGCCAACTCTACCAAACAACGAAACATTATCGACCAGAGTGATGTGGAGGCCGGAATGCGCGCAGCAGCGGCCGTCGGCGACGACCGGCTGCAAAAGATGGCCACGGGGCACGTGAGCCCCGAAAGCTTCACCCACGGATCTTCACGGGAACGTACTCAATGGTTTCAGGCCGGCTTGAATTCTGGTCGAGTGTCCGCCTGCGACACCTTCGCCAGCGCGAGGTAGGTACCCCCACGGTCACAACCGGCCGTTATACTGCTCCAGCGCGACCTTCACTAGCTGGGCCCGGGTATGCACTCCCAGCTTCTCGAATAACTGCCGCAGCGAAGCCTTGACGGCGGCTTCTGAAATCTCCAGCTTCTCTCCGATTTCCCGATTCGTGAGTCCCTGCAGCACATGCTCGAGAACCACGCGATCGCGCTCGGTGAACTTGGGGTGAAAGCCTGCACTGGCGCGATCTACCGATTGGAACAGCGCGGTCAGGTATTCGTCCTCGATGCAGGCTTCTCCCGCCATCACTTTGCGGATCGCGCCGCACAGGACCTTGGTGGGATGATTCTTGTGAAGAATGCCAGCCACGCCTGCCTGAACCAGTTGCACGGCTTCGCGTCCGCTGATACCGGCGGTGACAATGAGAATGCGCCCTTGAAACGCCGCCGACTTGGCGCGCTCCACGAACTCCAGCGCGCGCTCCCGCCCCAGGTCTACGTCGAGAAGAACCACGTCCGTGCGGGAATTCAGCATCGACAGCGCTTCCACGCCCGAGGATACTTCTCCGATGACTTCCAGATCCTGCTCCGTCGCAAGCATGCGCGCCAGGCCTTCCCGGAACATGGCATGGTCGTCCACCAGCAAGACTTTGATCACCCGCTCGGATGCCGCGTTCATCGTTTCATACCGCTTCGAGTTCGACAGCGAAGGTGCAGCCGTGCGGCTGCGGCTCAAACTTCAGATCTCCCCCGTAGCTTCGCACAATCGACCGCGATACATACAGTCCCAAGCCGCTCCCCGATGCTCCCGCCTGGAACGGCTGGAAGAGCGTTTCGGGAGCCGGGACGCCTGGACCGGAATCCTCAAATCGAACGGTTACTTTCTTGAGCTCGCGAGCCACGGTTACAGTCAACAAGCGCAGCGTCTCCAGCTGCACGGCCCGATGACTGTTCTGAACCAGGTTCAAGAACGCCTGCAGAAGACCATGCGGCTCCGCCAGAACCTGCGGTATGTCGGCCGGCAAACGCCACTGCACCTTCCCGCCGATCTCGCGCCAGTCCGCTTCGATGACGATCCGGAGGTTGTCCAGTACTTCTTTCAGCGGCACCGGCTCCAGCACCGCTTGCGCCTTGGTTTGGAGCTTCAGCGAAGCCATCGCCTCCAGCCCTTCGATCAGGTTTACGATCGCCTGAAAATCCTTGTCCTGACTCAGGCTGTGCGAGCGGCTCAGACTCTCGCACAGACGCTCCAGCACGCCGCAAAAGTTGCGGACTTCATGCGAAAGGGCGGTGGCCATGATCCGGTTGCCAGTCAAAAGCTGCCGCAAGCCTTGTTCTTCGCGCGCCCGCATCTCCTCGGAGGAATCCACCACGATCGCGGCTAGCCGGTGGCCTTGCGGCGTGTCATAGAGTGAAAACCACATGTGCGCCAGAAAAACCTCGCCGTTTTCGCGAGTCCCCTGGCATTGAGCCGTCGTGCGCAGGCCCGAAGGAGGGGTTTGCGCCCGCAGCGCATCCGCCAGGACCGGCAGATAGTGCCGGATTTTGCGGCCTTGAACGGTCTCGCCCGCTGGAATCATAAAAAGGCTGTTGGCCGCGGCATTAGCGGCCAGCACCACGCCGTCGCCGTCCACCGTAAGGATCGCCGCGGGACTGCTCTCCGCCATTACTTTCAGTTGCTCCTCGGCCTCGCGCCGCAGGTTCTGTTCCGCTTGCATCCGGACGAGATGGTTTCGCACCAGCTCGTGATTTCGTACCCATCCGGACACAAACAATCCGGAAACAAAGTAGGCCATCACGGCGAATACGAAGCGGAGCGTCAGCTCCGCAGGCGAACCCGGAGTATCGAACAGCGACCGCAGATAGGAGCAAACCACCGCGAGGAAAGCGATTTCCAGGGGACTAAGCACAACCGCGCCCAGCATCATCGGCACGATGTAGAGGGCCGCCAGCGACACGTTGTGCCCCACGACCCAGTCGGCCAGACTGACCAGCACCACCAGGATGGCGGTCGTGACTAGAAGTTTGACTTTCCCGGCTCGCAATAATAGGGCAATCATAATCGGTTAGCTCCAAGATACGGTCGGTGGGACCGAACTACAACTCTTTTCCTTGGCACGGCTGCTCGGCATATAGCTATCGACGGATACCCTATCAATAGATCCATAGATAGGTTGGTGCAGTGATAACCGCCTTCCAGCGGCGGAATAGCGGCATCTAAGCTCTCCCGCACAACTCCTTCGATCCCACCGCGGCTATCTTGCGGAACCCGCAAAAACTATCCTTCAAAGACATCAAAATTTTCAATTGGACAGTATCTTTCAGTCACCTTAGACTACTCTTTCGCCACGCTTGCGAACCGTTCGCCCCGTTTCGCGGATGAACTGAAGCAACTCCTCGAATCCAAACAGAGTTGGATGCAAGCCATCCATACAAGGGAGCCCTTTTTATGACGAATACTTTATCTTTGCCCGGAAAGCTTTCTCGATTACGGGAGCGCTTGCGGACACCCGAATGGCGCAAGTACGGACAGATTCTGTTGCTGGGAAAAGTGCTGGGCGTGGCGTTGGTCTTCATGCTGGCGCTGTTCATGCATCCGGAAATGATCGGCTTCGGCGTCCACGCCGCCGACCCGGATCTCAAGGGTAACGACATCGTCAACCCGGTCAATACGGTCTGGGTGCTGGTGGCTGCATTCCTTGTATTCGGAATGCAGGTCGGCTTTACGATGCTCGAAGCCGGATTCTGCCGGTCGCGTGAGACCGTCAACGTGCTCATGGAATGCGTCGTCGACACCTGTCTGTGCGGTCTGCTTTTCTATGCCTGGGGCTTCGCGTTCATGTTCAGCCATGGCAACGGATTCATCGGCATGAACTGGTTCTTCTTGAAAGGCGCTCCCGCCACGTATGAAGGAACCGGCATCGCCTTCCTGGCCGTCTGGCTGTTCCAGTTTGCGTTCGCCGATACTTGCTCCACGATCACCTCGGGCGCGATGATCGGGCGCACCGCCTGGATCGGCGATCTGCTCTACAGCTTCGCGGTATCGGGCTTCATTTATCCCATCATTGGCCACTGGGCCTGGGGTCCGGACGGCTTCCTGGCAGTCATGGGGCAGCCCGGCTATTTCCTGCCGTGGGTGGGAACCAGCTTCCACGATTTCGCTGGTTCGACTGTAGTCCACACCATCGGCGGCATGATCGCTCTCGCGGGAGCACTGGTTCTCGGCCCGCGTATGGGTCGCAGGTTCAAACGCGATGGAGGCGGACCCATGATGCCTCACGATCTGACCATCGCCGCGTCCGGCGGATTGCTGCTGTGGTTCGGCTGGTACGGATTCAACCCCGGCAGCACCCTGTCCGCCATGGATTTCATCGGCATCGGACGCGTTGCGGCGAACACCACGCTAGCCGCCTGCGCGGCCGGATTGACCGCCATGATCTACGCGTACATGCGCAGCAAGATCTGGGACGTCAGCTTTACGGTCAACGGATTCCTCGCCGGTCTGGTCGCGATTACGTGTCCGTGCTACTGGGTGAGCCCGACCGGCGCGATCGCCTTAGGCGGGATCGCCGGCGTGATCGTCGTCATCGGCGTCGAAGTTCTGGAATATTTGCGGATTGACGATCCCATCGGCGCGGTTCCAGTGCACGGAATCTGCGGAATCTGGGGGACGCTCTCACTGGGCTTGTTCGCCGCGGGCCAGTATGGCTCCACCGGTCCCTTCGCTCCGGATAATTCCGCGCCGCTCACCGGGCTGTTTTACGGCGGCGGCATGACCGTCCTCAAAGCCCAGATGGTCGGCAGTGCCATCATTACGCTTTCGACGTTCGCCATCGCCATGGTGGTGATGTTGACCATCAACGCGATGGGCCTCTTACGGATTTCGCCCGAAGGCGAACAGCACGGTCTGGACCTGCACGAGCACGGGATCTCGGCTTATCCGGAGTACGTGATTGCCTCAATTGGCCGGCCGGGCGGGATGCCCGCGGAACAGCCCAGTGGTTATGGAGTATCCTCGCTCTCGGCGAGTCCGAAGACCACCTAGATTGGATCCCATGCTCGACTTGAGAAAGCTCCAGACGTTTCAAGTGGCCGCCGCGACCAGTAACTTCACGCGCGCGGCGGCCGAGCTCGGGGTCTGCCAGTCCAGTGTCACGGTGCATATCAAGGCCCTGGAAGACGAGCTCGGTGTTCCGTTGTTTGAGCGTTGCCGGATTACGAAAACGGTGCGGCTCACGGAGGTGGGCCGCCACATGTTGGAGTATTCGCACAAGCTGCTCACGCTGGCAGAGGAAACCACCGCGGCCATCCGCCGGCGTGCAGCCAACGATCCCTAGATTCACGGACACAGAGACCCGCGCGGTATACTGAGGACTGCTAGTCGGATTCCCTAAGCTGGCTCGATCTGCAAATCCCTAGGTATCGCTTTCTATTTTGATCTCTGTAAACGATCTTTCCATGCGCTTCGGCGCCCGTATTCTTTTTGAAGATGTGACCACCACATTCCTTCAGGGACGCCGCTACGCCATCACCGGCCCCAATGGATCCGGCAAATCCACCTTCATGAAAATCCTGACCGGCGAAATGGAGCCCTCCAAGGGTTCCGTCAGCCGGCCCAAGAAGGTCGGGATCCTGCGCCAGGATCAGTTCGCCTTCGACGCTTACCGCGTTCTGGATACGGTGATCATGGGGAATGCCCCGCTCTGGGACGCCTTGCAGGAACG
>Ga0310810_10004354_pt1 | contig 15638 bp, 16 predicted proteins | sample NCmetagenome_FD_207641 | JGI IMG/M metagenome (GOLD analysis project Ga0310810, IMG submission 207641) | Soil microbial communities from experimental microcosm in Duke University, North Carolina, United States - NC | ecosystem: Engineered > Artificial ecosystem > Soil microcosm > Unclassified ...
ACCAAGCAGCTCCTCGAGTTCCACGAGGTCTCCACCCCGAACTTCGCGGTGTTCGAGAACGACACCTTCGAGACCAAGGGCATCCTCCGCTTCCCCCTCATCGTGAAGCCCGCCCGCTCGGACGCGTCGATCGGCATCGGCCGGCACTCGGTCGTCCAGAACTGGCAGGAGCTGACCGAGCGGGTGCGGGAGATCCGCGACGACCTCCAGGACGAGGCGCTGGTCGAGGAGTTCATCGACGGCCGCGAGGTCTACGTCGGCATCGTGGGCCCGGCGAGCCACCCCACCATCCTCCCCATCATCGAGATGGACTTCGGGAACTGGTCCCCGGCGGTCCCGATGGTGTCCGACCGGGAGGTGAAGTTCGCTCCCGAGACGGAGGGCAGCCCCCGGCTGGTCATCGCCAAGGACCTCTCCGACGAGCTCCGGGCCCGCATCCACCGGGCGGCGCACCTGGCCTACCGGGCGCTCAAGCTCAGGGACTACGCCCGCATGGACTTCCGGATCGCCAAGACCGGCGAGCCCTACATGCTCGAGGCCAACCCGAATCCGTACCTCGAGAAGACCGGCGAGCTGGCGATGGCCGCGGCCGAGGTGGGCCTCGACTACGCGCAGCTCGTCTCGAAGATCCTCGAGTCCGCGGCGGTCCGGTACCACCTCCACGTCCGCGAGGCGCCGGGGAAGCGGGCCCGGGCAGCGCAGTCCTGAGCGCCGGTCAGGGCGGCGCGGGCCGCTCGGGGCTCTCCCACACCTCGTTGCGCACGCTGATCATCTTGGCCAGGGTTTGCTTTCCCGGGTAGCGCGGCTCGGGACAGGCCGCGCCCTGCGTGCCGACGTAGCCGGCCACCTGCCGGCCCTCGAGGGAGAAGAGCACCGTGGCGCAGTCCGCCTCGAGCGGGATGCCCGCCAGCTCCGAGCCCGGCGTGTAGACGTCGATCCAGTGACCGCCCAGGCCGAGCTGCGCGGCGAGGTAGAGCGGGATCTCGAGCTCCGACGGGATGGGCTCGCCGTCCTCGGTGACGAAGGTCCAGATCCGCCCGCCCGGGTACGAGGGCAGGTACATGAGCCCGTCCGGTCGGCGATCGACGGTGACCCAGCCCGACGGACGGATGAGCGAGGGCGTCGGCGCGAAGGCGCCGACCTTGCGGAGGTCGTCGCCGACGCGCTCGTAGCGGTCGCCGCCCATGCCCGCCCAGCTCCCGTCCTGGCCGAGCGTGTAGACGATGCCCGGCGCGCTCACGCTCCGGGCATCGAATCGCGCTGCGCCGGTGCGAACCGCGCGCCCCTGTTGATCGTAGTGAGCACAACCTGCGGCGACGAACGCCAGCACGGCCCCGAACACGTGCGTCCGCTGCATGGGAACCCTCCAGCCCGCGTCCCGGATCCCCTCTCCCAGGGCGTGCGCGCCGTGGCCGGCGCGGGGCGCACTCTAGTCGACCGGGAAAGCGCCTGCCGCCACCCGGGCCGCGGAGTGCACCGGTGAACGTCCCGGCTGCCGGACAGGTCAACCCGGATGGTCGCTACGGAGCTGCGTCGCCCATAGCTCACTCCTGAATTCCACCAGCCGCTGCAGCGCTCCTTCCGGACAGTACGGGTCCGGGCACCGGGCGCTCCACGGTGCAGCTCGCCCTCACGGGTTCGCCCGGTAGGGGCTCTCCCACACCTCGTTCCGGTAGGCGACGAGGCGCGCGAGCGCGTCCCGCCCCGGGTAGCGCGGCTCACGGCGCTTGCGTGATGCGCGGTCCCGCCGGCTTCGCCAGCGCGGTCCCGTCGAGCGTCGGCCGGAGGTAGTCCACCAGCGCCTCGAGGTCGGGCGGTCCTCCGATCCGGTCCGTCCCCTCGGCGAAGACCTCGAACCCGTCTCCGCCCGCGGCCAGGAAGCTGTTCACCGTCACTCGCACCCGTGCGTCGCGCGCGAGCACCCGACCGTCCACCTTGAGCGAGCCAGGGACGACCCGCGAGCCCGGCGTGGCCCCGGCCGACCACGCGTAGCTCACGTTGGCCGACGGCTGGAGAATCTTCGGGCGGCTTCCGAGCCACTGTTGCTCCAGCGCTCGCTCCAGCTGCGCGCCGGTGAGGGTGAAGCTCACGAGGGTGTTTCCGAATGGCTGCGCGGCGAAGGCCTCGGCGTAGGTGACGTCGCCGGCCGGGAGGTCCGCACGCAGTCCGCCGGGGTTGGTGAAGGCGATGGTCGCGCCGCTCTTCCGGGTGGCGGCGAGCTGGGCGTCGGCCACCGCATCGCCGAGCGCGGACTCTCCGGCATCGCTCGCCTTCCGGGAGAGATTCACGGCGAGGCGCCCCACCCTGCGACTGGCCAGCGGCGCCGCGCGGGCCACCGCCTCGTCGACCACCGCCTTTGCCCGCGCGTCGGGAGGGATGTCGTGCGTCACCGGGACCTGGGCCGCCTTCCGGGAGAGCACCCGGTGCTGCACCGGGTCCACCTCCAGCTCGATCCGGGTCACGAACTTCCCGTACGCCCCGGCGCTCGTCGCCAGGACGCCGCCGAGGTCGGGGCAGACGTAGGCCTGGTGGGTGTGCCCGCTCACGATGACGTCCACGCCGCGGAACCGCTGGGCCAGGTCGACCAGCGGACCGCTGAACCCCCGGCACTCGTCCGGAGGGGAGCCCGGCGCCTGCGCTCCGCCCTGGTGGATGAGCACGACGATCGCGTCGGCGCCCTCCTGTCGCAGCTTCGGCACTGCGGCGTTCACCGCCTCGGCCTCGTCGGTGAAGGTGAGGCCGGCGACGCCGCTGGGGGTGACCACCGAGGGCGTCTCCCGCAGGACGACCCCGATGAAGCCGATCGTGGCTCCTCCCACCTTCTTCATCCAGGTGCCAGGGAGGAGCGTCTTCCCGTTGCGGTCGAGGACGTTCGCCGCGAGGTAGGTGAAGCGAGCCCCGGCGAACCCGGGCGACCTGCATCCGGGGTCGTCCGTCCGGCACCCACCGCGCTGCAGCCGCAGCAGCTCGTCCGCGCCCTCGTCGAACTCGTGGTTCCCGACGCTGGAGACGTCGAGGCCGACCGCGTTCATGAGGGCGATGCTCGGCTCGTCGTGGGTGAGAGCCGACGCGAGGGGGCTCGCTCCGACGAGGTCGCCCGCGCCGACCACCACCGTGTCCGGCTCCTCGGCGCGGAGGCGGGCCACGTGCGCCGCGAGCCACGCCCCTCCGCCGGCCGGGACGGTTCCATCGGGAAGCCGGACGGTCCCCGCGGGCGGCTCGAGGTTGCCGTGGAAGTCGTTCAGGGCGACGAGCTGGACGTGAACCGGGGCGGTGGCGGCGTGCTGGGCCGGAGGGGTTCCGGCACAGCCGGCCAGGGCCAGGAGGAGGAACGCTCGGTGCATGGAGCGCCCAGCATGCACCGATCCAGCCAGGATCCGGCGCCTCACAGTCGCAGCCACACACCGACGCCCGCGTTGACCGCCTGGCTGCTGAAGAAGCTCACCCCGCTTCCGGCGAGGGGAAAGTCGGCGGTCACCTCGAAGTAGAGGCGAAGGAACGCCATGTCGAGGATCTTCAGACCGCCCCCGGCCCGGAGGAAGGCGATGACGGTGCTCTCCACCTGGATGGGGAACGCCACCCGCCCGTAGAGGGGAAAGGTCGGATCGTCGAAGGTGAGGCCCGGGCCCACCGAGGTGCGCTGGCGCGAGTACCCGGTGCCGGTCGCGGCGAGCCCCGTCCGGAGCTCGAGGTCCAGCGCCACCGTCCAGCCGAGGAAGTAGCTGCCGATGAGGTCGATGGCGGGCTGGAAGCTGTCGTTGATGCCGTAGGAGCTGCTCTGGCCGTTGCTGGAGGCGTGGACGTAGAGCGGGGCCTCGAGCGCGAGCCGGGCGGACCACTGTGCCTCGGCGCGGGACGGGACGAGCAGCAGCCCGAGGCCGATCAGCCCGAGCAGGAGCGAGTGCCTCATCGAACGTCCGAGGCTAGCCGAGGATCGCCCCGGCCCCGCATGGACATCGTCCGCGGCGAGGTCGGAGGTCAGTGTCCCGGAAGGCGCTTCTCGCCGGCATCGACCCGGAGGGCGAGCCGGTTCTGCTTCGGGGGGAGCGGGCAGGTGGCGAAGGCGCTGAAGGCGCAGGGCGGGTTGTAGGCCCGGTTGAAGTCGAGCACCACCGTCCCGTCCTTCGCCGGATCGGCGTAGAGGAAGCGGCCGGCGCCGTAGGTCTCGGAGCGGTTCGTCTCGTCGGCGAAGACGAAGAACAGGTCGGGGCTCCCCTCCTCCAGCACCGGGGTGAGCCGGTACTCCTTCCCGTCGACGGTGAAGACGGCGATGCCCGGCGACGGCGAGCGCTCCACCTCACCGAGCACGTTGGGGACGGCGATCTCGGCCGGCGGATTGGTCGGCTCCCACCGCGCGAGGATCCGCCAGCGGGCCGAGGGCGGATAGGTGGGAATGCCCCTGAACTCCTTCCGGGCACGGGCCTCCGGGTCCTTGATGCGCACGCCGATGCGGTGGCCGCGGGCGATGAGCTGGAACCGGAGGCGCCCCACCTGGAGGATGTCGGGCTTCGCGCGGCCCTCCTCGTCGGTCTGCACCGCACCGCCGGCGAACGGCTGGCCGCCCCGCGTGACCGAGACCCCGGCCGCCGGCTGGAAGGAGACGGTCGCGCCGGAGCGGGTGAAGGTGCCGACCTGCTTCGGTGCGCCCTCGGGGAAGACGACGTCGTCCTTCCCGTCGGACCCCGCGCTGTTTGCGCCCTCCTTGAGCCAGCCGAGCCCGACGAGGGTGAGCCAGCCGTCCTCGGCCTGGAGCCGCTTCAGCCGGCCCTCCTGCCAGGCCCGGGTGGCGGAGGCGACGTCCTCGGACGCCGGGGCGGCCGAGAAGGAGAGCGCGAGCAGGGCGGAGAGCAGCATCGGCCCCGAGTGTGTAACCCCGCCTCCTCCCACCGTCCGGGGTTGCAGCCGGCCGGCGTCCGCTGCCTGTCGACTGGCGTCCTCAGTCCTCCTCGTCCCGGTCACCCTGACGTGGAGGAGGAAGGTCCCCGGCCGGTTCCTGACGCGCATCGGCCCCCGCCCGGGCCGCCGCGCAGTTCGGATTGCACGGGTCCGTTTAGGTGCATATACACGCTCGCATGAAGCCACCGCCCTTCCCTGACCTCGCGCAGCGGATGCGAGTGCGGACCGAGTGCACGGGCTCCAACCTCCGGAGGGCGACGCGCGCGGTGAGTCGCATCTATGACGAGGCGCTCGCCCCCGCCGGCCTCCGGGGCACCCAGTTCAGTCTCCTGATCGCGCTCTCCTTCTTCAAGGAGGCCCCCCTGCTCCGGGTCGCGGAGGAGCTCGGCCTCGACCGGACGACCCTGACGCGCAACCTCCAGCCGCTCGAGCGCGCGGGCCTGGTCGCGAGCAGCCCGGGGAAGGACCAGCGGGTCCGCCTCCTCCGGCTCACCGACGCCGGCCAGCGCTCCCTCCAGCGCGCTTATCCGCTCTGGGAGGAGGCACAGGCGAAGGTCGTGAATGCGCTTGGACAGCGCCGGTGGATGACGCTTCTCGAAGGTCTCGCCGCGACGAAGGGCCTCTAGGAAAGCCGCAGCCGTTTCGCTAGCCACAATAGGTGTAGCTACACCCAAAGGTGTGCGTCATGAAGCTCCGAAGAACGACGTCGCTGGCCCTGGTCGTGGTCCTCCCGATGCTCGCGGTCGCGTGCTCGCACGCCCCTCCCCCGCCGAGCCTGACGCGGAACCTCACCCTGGCCGAGCTCGAGCAGGCGGTCCGGTTCAAGAACCCTTCGACCGTGACCATCGTGACCCTGGCGAACCAGTACCTCGCCTCGGGGCGCGACGCAGACGGGCACGCGTACTTCTGCGAGCGGTCGACCCAGATCCCGGACCGCGCCGCCTTCCGCGCATTCTGCGGGGTGTTCCAGGTGCGGATGTCCTCCACCGTTCCGCTCCTGAAGCGCGTCGACTGGGTGAAGGACGGGATGGCGAAGCTGGACCAGGCGGCGGAGACGGATGGCCTCTCGCGCTACCTCCGAGGTGCGGTGGCGGCCGAGCTCCCGTCGCGGTTCGGTCGGGGGCAGCAGGCGGTCGAGGATCTGCAATGGGTCCTCGGCCAGCCGAAGGCGTTCCCGCCGGGCCTCCGCCGCGCGACCTACGTCGGCCTGGGTCACGCGTACCGGACGCTGGGGAGGACCGAGGAGTCGAAGCAGGCGCTGTCGCTGGCCGGGACGGACTCGGCCCCCCTGGTGACGGACTTCTCGGTCAACGCTCGCGATGGATTCCGCTTCACCCCGCCCGGGCTGGTCGAGGTCGCCCCGGGCATTCAGGTCGCGCGCGGCTTCGACTTCGCCGACATCGGCTTCGTCGTCACCGGAGACCAGGTGGTCGCCATCGACGCCGGGACGAGCGAGGCCAACGCCCGGGCGGCCCTGGACGCGCTGCGGAAGCTCACCGACAAGCCGCTCCGGACCGTCCTCGTCACCCACTCGCACTGGGATCACATCGGGGGGCTGAAGGCCTTCCTCGGGCCGGACACGCAGGTCATCGCGCAGGCGAACTACGCTCAGGAGATCGCGATCGCGAACCGGGGTGGCGCACCGTTCCGCTGGTTCTTCGGGGACAACACGCCCGGACCGCTGGAGCTGCACCCGACCCGGCTCATCGACCATCCCGAGTCGCTCACCCTCGGAGGGACGCGCTTCCGTCTGTACCCGGCGCACGGCGGCGAGACCGCGGATGCCCTGCTGATCGAGCTCCCGGACAGCGGCGTGGTCTTCGTCGGAGATGCCTTCATGCCCTACTTCGGCGCTCCGTTCGACGCCGAGGGATCGGTGGAGGGACTGCTGGACACGATCACGTTGCTTCGGTCCCTCCACCCGAAGCTGCTGATCCACGGCCACACCCCGCTCACCGAGAACTTCACCGTCCGCGCGCTGGAGCCGCTGGAGATCGGGCTGCGAGCGGTCTACCGGGACACCCTGAGCTCGCTGCACGACGGGCTGCCGCTGGGCGAGGCGCTGGGGAGGAACCTGGTCCCGGCGGAGCTCGAGCCCTACCCCGATGTCATCCCAGCGTTCCTCCTGATGCGGGAGAACGCGATCAAGCGGCTGTACCTGCAGCTCACCGGCTACTGGAAGTCGGACCGCGAGGGCATGGAGGTGTTCACGCAGAAGGACGAGGCGGCGGCGCTCGACCTGGTGGCAGACGGAGACCCGGAGCGGCTCGCGCGCGCGGGAACGAGCCTGAACACGCGCGGCGACTTCGCCATGGCGCTCCGCGTGGCGGACCTGGGACTGGCCGCACACCCGTCCACCCCGTCGCTGGTCGCGGTGCGGGCGCGGGCGCTGGAGGGACTCCGGGCGAAGTATCAGCTCAACCCGTTCAAGCTCATCATCTACTCCGAGGCAGCCCGGACCGGCCTTGCGCCCCCGCCCTGAGCCAGCCCGGAACCCTCCGGCGAGCCATCGCTCAGGGCGAGCCACGCCATGATTCCCCCGCCGAGGTCGACGACCGCGTGCAGCGCGATCGCCGGCCAGAGTGAGCCAAAGACCGCCACGACCGCCGTGAAGAGCGCGCCGACGATCCCCGTTCGGAGGACGCCACTCCATCCCTGGTACGCGTGGCCAGCGGCGAAGAATGCGAGCGACACTGCCGCCCCACCCCACCACCCGAGCCACGGGGACAGGGCCCAGATGAAGTAGCCGCGGTACAGGAACTCCTCACAGAAGCCGGCGGTCAGCGACACCGCGCCGAACCAGCGCAGCTCGGTCTGCGTGCGTGGCAGAACGCTGCCGTACGTCTCGAACTGCTTGCGAAGCTTCGCTCGCTGCTCGGAGCTCCGGGCAAGGGTCGCGACCCCGAGGACCTGTACGCAACGACGAGAAGGAGCAGAGCGAGCGATGCCCACAGCCGCCAGCCATTGGGCACCGAGAAACCGAATGACTCCCAGGATCGGTCGTGCGTCACCCACAGCGCGGTCCCGACGGCGACCAGCGCCCATCCGTCGACGGTGGTCTGTTTCCAGAGCGACATCCGCGCCCGGGCCGGGTCGACCCGTGACCGGCGACGGAATGCGGGCCAGGAGACGAGGTAGTCGAACAGCGGGAAGGCGACCGCGAACGACGCCACGAAGAGGAGGTCGAGGAGGGTCGTCATCCAGCCGCCCGCGGCTCTGACTCGGCGTTGCCCCGCGCAAAGATCCCCGACACCGGCCCCACACGAGCGACCGGGCCAGGGCGACCCATCGGCAGCGGGGGGATGCCGCCGCGAGCCGCCACCAGCGTAGTACACCCTTGCCGAGAGGTTGCGGTTGACGAGAACGGGCGCGGATAGGGGGAACACCTGAGGCGAGCGATGCGCCCGCACGGACGCCCTCCGAGCAGTCCCGTCCGCCGGGGATGCTCGGAGCCGACTCGTTCATAACGTAAACGCGCGTCTCGACCCGCGCGCTGCCGTCGAGGCCAGGTCCCGGAAAGCGTCCCCCCACCGCCGGCGCTTTGCCGGGACCTTTTTTGGACGCGGGATCCAGCACGACGCCGACCCCGTGCCGCGATCCGGGTATCGGCGTGCCGGAGAACGACGCCATCGGCGAGGTCGATCGGGGTGACTTCCGAGTCGAGGGGCTCGTTCGCGCCCTCGGCCCAGGCGCCGACTTGGTACTCTTCCCGGCATGCGCATGCTCCCCGCACTCCTGCTGCTGTCCTCCGCCGCCTCCGCGCAAACGTCCCGATGGGCCTCCGCCGGCGACAAGACCGCCGTCTGGATGATCTCGCAGGAGCGCCGCTGGGCGGAGACCGCCTGTGACGGCAACGACGTCGTGCAGACGCTCCTCGCCGACGACTTCCAGGGCACCACGCCTTCGGGCAAGCGCTATTCGAAGCCGACGACCCCGGAGAAGCCCTCCGCGCGCGACTGCAAGCTCGGAGAGGTGAAGATCCGCTTCTTCGGGGACAACCTCGCCATCGCCTACGGCAGCGAGAGCCGGGTCAAGACCTCGAAGGACGGCAAGGATCAGGTCGAGACCCTCATCTGGACCGACACCTGGCTCAAGCGCAACGGACGGTGGCAGATCATCGCGGCCGAGGATCTCATCGCGGCACCGTAGCCGCCTGGACGACCCGCTCAGGGCCAGGGTGGTGACCTCCGACAGGATTCTTGCCGGGCGGGGGCGACGGGATGAGGCTCGAGGGAATGGCGGCGGGCAGCGGGGCAAGGGGCCAGGCGGTAGTGGTCGTTGATGACGACGCAGACGTACGTGAGGCCCTTGCTGAGCTGGTGGCCAGCTCGGGGCGTCCCGTCCTCACGGCTGCCGGCGGGAGCGAGGCTCTCTCGCTACTCGACGCCGATACCGTTCCACGCCCTTGCCTCGTTCTCCTCGACCTCATGATGGCGCCCATGGACGGGCGAACGTTCCTGGAGCGGGTTCGGAGCCGAGACGACGTGGGCCAGTTCTCGGTCGTTGTCGTGTCGGCGAACCCCCACACTCTCCCGAGAGAGCTGCGACCCGGCGTGCTCGGGACGCTGCGAAAGCCGTTCGAGGTCGAGGAGCTCTTGGCAATCCTCGACCGACGGCCGAAAGCACTAGCTCCGGCGGCTCTTCCGGGGCACCTCGAGCTCTCGCCGTAGGAATCAAGGTGCTGAGGCGGGCAACTGAATCGGCGCCGCCCCAGCTCCCTTGCGTGACGGCTAGCGATTGTCGGTATCGAGGTCGGTCTTCCCTGGCCCCTGCTTCTTCTGGAGGTCCTCGTCGTCCTGGGCCCGGCGGTTCTTGTCGTCGCCCTGCTTGCCCGTGTCGGGCTGCGTCATCGGCGTGGTCTGGCCCGGGCTCTCGCGACGCTGACCCTGGTCGTCATCCTTCATCGGCTTGTCAGGCATGGTCTTCTCCCTTTGAGTTTTTGAAGCCAAGGGAGAATGGGCACCGTCCGCGAGCAGTAAACTTGTCCCGCAATTCAGGCGAGTAGCGTCATCGCCCGCCTCCCTGCCTTTGATGGGGGCGAGCGGGCTCGAGACTCCGGCGCGGAGGTCTCCTTCGGCAGCGACATCGGCCACGCCGCCATTCCCGTTGTCGCCCGGACGCCGACGAGGAGGTTCAGTCGTCGTCCAGCTGAACCGCCCGGTCGTTCGCATCCGCGCGGAAGCTCAGAGTCGGCCCCACGGCGAATCTCTCGTGGACGAAGAAGCGCCACGTGGTCAGGTCCATCGTCGGCCCGTATTTCGCTCGCGCTCGCTCGACCGCCGTCTGTGCTGCCTCTCCCGCTGTGAGGTGCTGGCAGAAGACCTGGACGGCGTGGAGTCCTTCGTTGCTCCCGGTCGCTTCCCAGTCTCGCAAGACCGCGGCGGTCCTCGGGCCACCGTCGGACCTTTGGGGGGACCCGCCCGATTGCGAGTCCGCCAGGAGCAACGGGTGGCCGACGGCTGAAATCTCGAACACGAGCGTGCGTCGCGCTCGTCCGTCATCGTCCCGGACGACGCACCAGAAGGTCCAGGCGCCCCAGCCATTGACGGGCACGTCGAACTTCGCGCGGACGGTGACCATCAGGAGGACGACGGCGTCCTCTGGGAAGCACTGACGGAAGAAGCCGGCGGTCTTTGTCTCGCCGTTCCGGACCGCTCGGACTTCCCAGTCTCCAAGGTCGTCCAACGCGCCCTCGGGATCCCCGCTCGTCCGGAAAGTCGGGTCTCGCCACGCCTGATGCAAGTGGGTCAACAGCGCGACTTCACCCGGAACAAGAGCTCGCTCACCTCGAATGGCTTCATGAGCGTCCCGACGACCCCCGGGCAATTCTCGGCGCCGGTCGGACCGGAGTGAGCCGACATGACGAGCACCGAGAACTCTGACGCGTGGGGATGGTCGCGGAGGGCTGCGAGGAACTCCAGACCATTCATGCCGGGCATCACGAGGTCCAGGAGAATGAGGCAGGGGCGCCCGACCTGGCTCAGCTTGACGAAGGCGTCGGCCCCATCGACGGCCTGAACGACGGCGTGCCCGGCGTCCAGGAGCACGTCGGCGATGCACTCGCGGAGGTCTCGGTCGTCCTCGACGAGAAGGATGGTCGCCACGCGCTCTTCCCTTGCTGTGAGTCAGTGGTTGGCTGCGCGCCGTAGACGAGGAGGGCCATCGGGCATTCACCACAGACCGGTGCGAGTCCCGCTACTTCGAGATCGGCCCGCCCGGCCCTGCGTGCTCGAGGAACTCCAGCAACGGCTGAGGCGCGTGCTGCTTCCAGTTGACGCCGACGCTGAGCATGATGCCGGCAAACACGATGATCGCGGCGAGCGCCCAGGCCCAGACCCGAGAGTCCTGTTTACGTCCGTCGCGTACGTGCTCGCTCACCGCGGACTCGTAACGAGCCGCCTCACCTGAAGCCGGCAGGGGGCGCGCGGACGCCTGCAAGGTGCGCTGGCGAGTTCCGGCTTCTTCCGTGCGACTGCAAGCGGCAGCCCTACCTTCGGCGTGGGCTCGGCCCCCCTCCACCGTCGAGCCCCCGGCCCCGAGAGAGCGCCCCTCCAGGTCTCCTCGGGGCCATCTTCTTCTCACGGCTCTTTGCCGACGCGCCGGGGCTGACCGTACGAGCCCGAACGTGACGCCTGCCGAGGCCTGACTCTGTAGAAGGCTTGGGCCGCGTGGGATCCGCTGCCCATGGCTGGCCCACGAGCGCACCCGGATTTGAACCGGGGACCTACCGATTACGCCCGCGCAGTCCGACACACGTCGAAGTAGCCCTGAACCCGGACCACAGCGGCCCCCGGTCCGACGCGCCCTCACCCGGCCCCTCGTATACCAGGCGGCGCCCGTCGCACCCATTCCCTCCCGGCCTCCCATGCGCATCGTCCGACGCCGACTTCACAACGGCAGAGGAGCGCAAACATGGGCGAGCACGGCGAGCACGAGGGACGGGACACGCACGAGCGTCCGCAGGGCGGCAAAGAGAGCGCCGGCGCGGGCAAGACGATGGCGCCCCCGGACAAGTCAGACACCAACATCGACGTCGACGTGATCGGCCGCCGCGGCCGGGCGCAGGGCGTCGACGAGGACGGCGAGCGCCTCGGCACGGGCGCGATCGACAACGAGCGAGTCGAGGCCGGCGCTGCGACTGAGGCCGGGCCGAGCGAGGACGCCGACGCGGAGGGCCTGGACGAGGCCGACTCGCGGGCTACTGGCGCGCCCGATTCGCATGAGCGGCCGGGGGCGTAGGTCGGCCGGCGGTGTCGTAGCCGGATGTGCCTGGAAGCGCCGCCCTTGTCTGAACTCGCGGGGTCATCCGGGGGGCCTGGCACTGGCACACCTCCCGCTGAGCCGCCTGTTCCGACCCGCGCCCCAAAAGAGTTTTGAGACGTTCGCCGCGTAGACCAGCCCGGTCATTAGCCAACGGAAGAGGTCCGGCTTCTCGTCGGGCTCGGCCGCGCGTCCCATCGGCACGTGCTCGAAAGCCCAAAGCGCGTTCCGGGTCTGCGTCTGCACTTCACCGATGGAAACGACGAGGAGGCGTCATCCATCGTAGTAGGTACCCGGGTGGCCCACGGATGGCCCACGGGCGATCCCGGCGATCGTGGAACTGCTTGAGCCGACACCCGGATTTGAACCGGGGACCTACTGATTACGAATCAGTTGCTCTACCAGCTGAGCTATGTCGGCCGATGCGACGGGGTCGGCTCAGTAGCATCGCCGCCCGAGCGCGTCAAAGCCACTGCCCTCACCACGGCGAGGGGCTGTCCCAGTCGATGACACCCTCGAGGCCACGGTGCAGTCCCACCAGCCCTCCCACCTTCCGGATCGCGAGGAGCGCGCCGGCCACGTAGGGCTGCGCCGACGTTCCTGACTCGTGGCGCAGGTGCAGCCGCTCCCCCGGGCGACCGAAGACCACCTCGAGACCGATCACGTACCCCGGCAGACGGACCGAGTGGACCTGGACGCCGGACATCGTCGCACCCCGCGCCTCGCGCGGACCCTGCACCCGATCGAGCGGCACGGTGATCTCCGGCGCCCGCGCCGCCGCGAGCTGACGCGCCAGCTGCCGCGCCGTCCCCGAGGGCGCATCCGGTTTGTCGTCGTGCGCCGAGTCGACGATCTCGTAGTGCGGGAAGAACCGGGCCGCGATCTGCGCCAGCCGCTGCAGCACCACCACCGTCAGCGCGAAGTTGCCCACCGCGAGCACACCGCGTCCCGCTGCTCGCGCCGCGCGATCGATCTCCTCGTATTCGCCGTCGGTCAGCCCCGACGTCCCGACGACGACGTGCGCCCCGGCCGCGAGCGCCGCCAGCACGTTCGCTCTCGCCACCTCCGGCCGGGTGTACTCGAAGAACACGTCGCACCGGCGCTCCAGCGCCGCGGCCGCGGAGGAGTGAACGGGGCTGTCGAGCTGCGCGATCCCGAGTACTTCCCCGAGCCGCTTCCCGGCGTGCGTCCGCGACACCGCCCCGACCAGCGCCAGATCGGGAGCTGCGGCGATCGCGCGTGCGAGCTCGGAGCCCGCCCATCCCGTGGCTCCCGCGAGGATGACCCTGGTGCGTTCCATCGGTCACGGCTAACCGGCCGACGCGCTGCCCGCGACCCCGTGCAGCGAGGACCGCGCTCACCCGCCGTCCATCCCCGCGTCGGCGCCGCCGTCGCCCGGCCCGCCGTCGCTGCCCCCGTCCACGCCGGCGTCGAACGCCTCGGGCGCGAGCCGCTGGAGCCAGATGTTGCGGTAGCGCACCTTGTTCCAGTGGTCCTGCAGGCGGATTGGCCCCGCCCCCGGCGCCTCCGGATCCCCCAGCCGCGTCGGCCCCGGCACCTCGGTGTCCTGCTGCACCACCGAGCCGTTCCAGACCACCGTCATCCGCGCCGGCGCCTCCTTCGCCCCGCCGTCCCAGGTCGGCGCGCGGAACACGATGTCGAAGCTCTGCCAGATGCCCGGGGGGAACGACTCGTTCACCGCTGGAGGGCTCACTCCGTACACCGCCCCGCAGTCGACAGAGCCTGCGTCCAGCCCGAAGGAGTCCAGGATCTGCACCTCGTAGCGACCCTGGAGGTAGACGCCGCTGTTCCCGCGGTCCTCGTGCGCCTCGCTCGTCGGCGTCGCCGGCACCTGGAACTCGAGGTGCAGGCGCACGTCGTCGTAGGTCTCGTGCGTCCGGAGGTCTCCGGCGAACGGAACGACCTGCAACACCCCGCCATCCAGCGCCCAGCCCGCCGCGCCGCCGTCGGGGCCCGTCCACGCCTCGGTGTTCGAGCCGTCGAGGAGCACCTCCGCGTCCGGCGGCGGAGCGAGGTACGCGAGCGGACGCATCTCCAGCGCGCGGTACAGCACCTCCGCCCCCTCGGCCTGCAGCGCCAGGTGCCCGTGGCTCAGGCCGGACCAGCCACCGTCCACCCGCTCGGCCTCGATGGCGGATGCTCCGTTGACCCACCGGCCGTTCACGATCTGCGCCGAGTCCCGCCCCGAGGCGATGAGCTCGAGCCTGTTCCAGTCGGTGATCGACTCGGGATCCGACGCCTTGACGATCCGCCCGTCGCGGTATCCGGTCGGCGTCCCCAGCGGGTCGAACTTCGGATCGCTCGAGGATGGATCGTCGACCGGCGCGACCACGCCCGTGCCGGCGAGCATGTAGAGGTCACCGAGGTTGTACTCCATGATCTGGAACTCGATGGACTGCGGCCAGATCTGGTCCGCGCCGGTCAGGTGGTAGAGGAGCCCGCTGTCGCGCAGCTGGCCCGCCCTCGGAGCGAAGGTGTTGGTCCCCCACTTCTGCTCCACCCGCGCGCGGTAGTTGCCGAGGTCGGCGAGCGTCGCGACGTAGCCGTAGTCCTGCTCCTCGTCGGTCGCCGGGATGCCGAGCACGTGCAGCGTCCCGCCATCCATCGCGAAGACGCCCTCGGGGTCGTTGTCCCGGCCCCTCGATGGCATCCAGCGGTAGAAGCGCGAGAGGGAATCGTCCAGGAGTGGCGTCCAGCTCGTCTCCCCCAGAGGCCCGATCTCGCCGAGGACGCCCGCGTCGGAGGGCCCGCCCGACCCGCCGTCGGTCCCGGCATCAGGCCGACCGTTCGGTCGGTCCGCTCCGGTTCCACTCCCGCAGGCCACCGCCAGACAGGCGATGGTCGTCCACTCCCGCCACCCGACCATGAATGATGGAGTTAAGGCGTCCGACGCTCGACGACGAGCCCCCGCGGTCGAATGTCGCCCGCGACTGCAACGCATCGCGCAATCCCGAAACCCGTGGTGTCGACGACAGGCACGTCGTGAGATTGACGGAGCGGATCAGCGAGTCGTATAGCCGCGCGGCACGCGAGGAACCACGAGAGACCATGGCCGAGCCACAGAACTTCATGCGGGTCCCGGACCCCAGCCCGAAGCGCACCCTCTACACGGACGCGATGGAGATCTTCCATCGTGCGGCCGACACCATCGGCCTCGCGCCCCGGGTGAGACTCGAGCTCGAGGAGCCTGACTACGAGCACATCTTCTACGTCACCGCGAAGCTGAAGGACCGGCTGCGCCCGCTGTCTCCCGAGGCCGCTCGCACCTTCGGCGATCTCCCGGTCACGCAGGTGCGCGATCCCAACGGGCTGGAGCGGCTCGCGGACGGACAGATCCTGCTCAATGGCAAGGCGCTCCTCGGCTCGGACGTCGCCATCCGTCGCGGGCACCTCCGCTTGCCGGACGGTGGCGTCTACCAGCTCATCCCCGGCGAGTCGCAGCGGTTCAAGGCCTACCGGGT
>Ga0310810_10004355_pt1 | contig 15633 bp, 13 predicted proteins | sample NCmetagenome_FD_207641 | JGI IMG/M metagenome (GOLD analysis project Ga0310810, IMG submission 207641) | Soil microbial communities from experimental microcosm in Duke University, North Carolina, United States - NC | ecosystem: Engineered > Artificial ecosystem > Soil microcosm > Unclassified ...
CGACAACCGACACTCGGCGGGCACGCTCGCCAATCGCGTGCTGACCGTCAAGCTCGAAGCGCGAACCGGCGTGTGGTATCCGGAAGGCGAAGCTGGACGAGCGCTCGACGCGGCGGCCTTCGGCGAAGTCGGGCAACCGTTGTCGACACCGGGGCCGCTCATTCGCGTTCCGCTCGGAACCGAGGTCCATGCGTCGATCCATAACACGCTCGACAAGCCGCTCACAGTATTCGGCTTCGGAGCCACCCGTGGGATGTCGGACAGCGTCGTCATCGCCCCCGCCGAGACGAAGGACGTATCGTTCACGGCAACGCAGGTCGGCACGTTCTACTACGTGGGTCGCCGCGGTCTCGAGTTCGACGTCCGACGAGCGATCGACACGCAACTCGGCGGAGTCATCGTCGTGGATCCGCCGACCGCTCGGCCGAACGACCGGATCATGGTGATCTCGTGGTCGTTCAACATCGACCCCGATAGTCCGACCGGACTTGGTCGCGGGACGATGGCGATCAACGGTCTGTCCTGGCCACATACCGAGCGACTCGATCTGGTGCAAGGCGACTCGGTGCATTGGCGCATCGTCAACCTGACCGAGTCCGACCATCCGATGCATTTGCACGGTTTCTACTTTCGCGTCGATGCGAAAGGCAACGGCGTGACCGACTCGCTGTACGACCAGCAGCATCAACGCATGGCGGTAACGGAAGTGGTGAATCCGGGTGGGACATTCACGCTTTCGTGGCTGCCTGCGAGGCCGGGGAACTGGATCTTCCACTGCCACTATGCGATGCACATTTCGACGCTGACGGCGCTCGACAACGACCGCGGCGCCTTCGACGAGTCGATGCAGAGCCATCACATGTCGGATCGGCCGCACCAGATGTACGGCCTGGTGATGGGCATTCACGTGGCGCCGCGCGGCACTGTGGCGCGCTCCACAACCACGCCGCGCCCGATTCGCCTCGAGGTTCGCGAGCGCAAGAACGTATACGGCAGCCAATCAGGCTACGCGTTCGTCATGAGCGGTACGCCTGAGGCCAAAGATCCCAGCGCGCTGCCGGTGCCCGGACCCACATTGATCCTGGAGCGTGGCAAGCCAGTAGCCGTGACGATCGTGAACCACGCCAGCGACCACGCGGCAGTGCATTGGCACGGCATCGAGCTCGAGAGCTATCCAGACGGCGTGCCCGGGTGGAGCGGGTCCGGCGGCAACATTCTTCCGTCGGTCAAACCGGGCGATTCAATCACGGTTCGATTCACGCCGCCGCGCGCGGGCACGTTCATGTATCACTCGCACTTCAACGAAGCGATGCAGATGGGTGGGGGCTTGTACGGTCCCATCATCGTGCTCGACTCCGGTCAGAAGTTCGACCCCGAGACGGACAAAGTGTTGTTCTTCGGCACCGCTGGCACGGGCCGCAACGTGATCTTCGGACCGTTTCCGAGCGACGTATTGAACGGCCAGGCGCAGCCCGAGCCGATGAATCTCAAGGCCGGGACGCGCTACCGATTCCGGTTGCTCAATCTGGCCGGTGATGCGCCGCTCTTTTTGTCATTGGAGGCCGGCGGCAACCCGGTTACCTGGCGGGCTGTCGCGAAGGACGGATATGCGCTTCCGGCGTCTCAAGCGACGGAGCGCCCGGCCACGATGCTGTTCGATCCTGGCGAGATCTACGATTTTGAATACACGCCGCGCGATCCAGGTGAGTTGGCGCTGAGGTTCGGTTATCCGCCGCCACCGCCGGGTTCGCCGCCACCGCCGGCCGCAGTGAAGCCACCCCCGCCGCCGGTGACGGTCGTGGTGCACGTGCGCTGACCGGTGGCACGTCAGGAGTACACGTCGACTCGGCACGCAGGCTAACTTGCGTGCTGACCCATGTATGCGACGTGCCTCTTCTGTCAGCGGGACCTCGGGCGGAACGAGACGTTCGAGACGTTCCCGATTGGACGACGCCTGGCGTTCGACTCCGCCAAGGGGCGTCTGTGGGTCGTGTGTCCACACTGCGAGCGCTGGAACCTGTCGCCGCTCGAGGAGCGCTGGGAGGCCATCGAGCACGCCGAGCGCCTGTACCGTGACACGAGGCGGCGCGTAGCCACTGACAACATCGGACTCGCGAAGCTGCGTGATGGCACGACCGTGGTCCGCATCGGAGAGCCGTTGCGGCCCGAGTTCGCCGCCTGGCGATACGGCGATCAATTCGGCCGCCGCCGTCGCCGGCAGTTGTTGTACGTGGGCGCCGGGCTCGGCGCGTTGGGCGCCATCATCGCCGGCGGTGCCGTGGTCGGCGTGGGAATTGGCGGATTCGGGTGGTTGATCTCACGCGCGGGGATCGGCATCGTGCGCGGAAACCCCGAGGCGGTCGTCGCCAAGATCAAGGCGCCGAACGGGGAGATGCTCCGTGTCAGACGTCGCCATCTGCTCGAGACCTCGATCGAGCCCGGGACGGACGGTCCGCTCGCGGTCAATCTTCGCTATGCCGGCGGGAGCTCCCGGTTCGAGGGCGAGCAAGCCATGCACGTAGCGTCGCGCATCGTACCGGCCGCGAACCGTTTTGGCGGATCAAAGGCGACCGTGGCGCAGGCCGTCGACGCGATCGAGCATGCTGGCAGTCCGGAGGGGTTTCTGGACAAGCTTGCTCAGGCGGGCCGCATCTCGACGCTCACGAGCGGGGGCCAACGCGCGCAGTTTGGCCGGCGATCCGCCGTGAGCGTGTACGGATTTGGCGGGTTCGCGGTCGGCCGTCGCCGCGCGTGGGGCGCCAGCGACTGGTCCACTGGCTTGTTCGCGCTCAACCCGGTCCAGCGCCTGGCACTCGAGATGGCGCTGCACGAGGAAGCGGAACGCGCGGCGATGCAGGGCGAGCTCGCGGCGCTCGAGCTCGCGTGGCGTGACGCCGAGGAAATCGCAGGGATCGCGGACTCGTTGCTCGTCGCCCCCGACGTCGACCGGGCCTGGAAGGACCTCAAGCGCGACCACACCGGGCAGTGAGCATGCGCACTGCTCGGCGCCAATGGATTCACGATCATCACGAAGAGGAGCCCCGGAGACGATGTCACGACTCTCATTAGTCGTCTGTGCTTTCCTCCTGCCGGTCAGCGCGTCGATGGCCCAGCGCGCGGCGAAGCTCAACGCGTACGGGAATCCCGAGAAGCTGGCGCCCGCACCGACCACTTCAGCGATCTCAGAACGAGATCTGCAGACACGGTTGTACCAGTTTGCCGACGACTCGATGGCGGGACGCCAGGTCGGGCGGATCGGCAATTTCAAGGGCACGAACTACATCGCCTCGGAGGTCAAACGCCTGGGCCTCGTGCCGGCCGGCGACAATGGGACATACTTTCAAAATCTGCCATATCACGTCCATGAATTCACGAACCACTCCCGGCTGACGATCGACGGCAACCCGCTCGATTGGGAAGATGACTGGGTCGCCATACCGGGTTCGCGAGCTCCGCGGCCGATCGTGCAAGCGCGGGTCATCTTCGGCGGTGTTCAGGGCGATACCACGAAGCAGATTTCAGCGAGCGAGGCCGCCGGCCGCTTAGTCGTGTTGCTCCCGGCGCCGGTCGCGCGGACCAGTGGTCGGGCCGGCGGCGTTGGGCGAGCGGGCAGAGGAGCATCGCAACCGGCGGCGGCCGGCGGACGCGGTGGATTCGGACCGGCGATCGCGTCCCGCTTCGCCGACGCCGTGGCCGTGGCGACGGTAGATCTCGACTCCGTAAACGCCGGTGCGCGCGCGCTATTCAACATGCCCGCCGTCGCGACGTTGAGTACGGTCGGCGGACGAGGAGGCCGAGGTGGGCGCGGTGCGGCCGCGAACGAAGCGGCTCCCGATTCGCTCACGATTCTCAAACAGCAGATCGCGCAACTGGCCCCTCAGGCGTCCATCCGGCTGACGCGGGAGGCCGCGACCAGGATGTTCGGCGGTCGCTCACTGGACAAGCTGCTGCCAGGCACCGCGGGCGGCGTCGTGAGCGCGGCGCTGGACTTCATCGAACTACCCACCGACTGGGCGCGAAACGTAGTGGCGATCATCCCAGGCAGCGATCGCAGACTGCGCCACGAATACGTCGCGATCGGCGCGCACAACGATCACATCGGCATCACGATGCCTCGCGTCGATCACGATTCACTCAAGGCGTTCAACGACGCCCGGAACGCGATGCTGATCGCCAACAACATGGTCGCGCTCACGCCCGAGCAACTCTCCAAGATTCACGTGGATATGGACAGCGTTCGCCGTGAGCATCCGCGGGTACGCCGCGACTCCATCAACAACGGCGCCGACGACGACGGCTCGGGTTCAATGGGCGTCCTCGAGATCGCCGAGGCCATTCAGGCGATGAAGGTGAAGCCGAAACGCTCGGTGCTCTTCGTGTGGCACACCGGCGAGGAGGCCGGGCTTCAAGGTTCGCGCTTCTTCACGCTGAACCCGACCGTGCCGATGGATTCGATCGTGGCGCAGATCAACATCGACATGATCGGTCGCGGGCGGGAGGAGGACCTGCCCGGCGGAGGCCCGGACTACCTCGGCGTCGTGGGTTCCTACTTCGATTCAAAGGATCTCGGCGACATGGTCGCGGCAGTGAACCGGAAGGAGGAAAAGCCGCTGGCGCTCGACTACAAGTACGACACGACGCTCACGTGGTCGGGGTACAACAACATCTACGGCCGCAGCGATCACTATAACTACGCCTTGCAAGGCGTTCCGATCGCGTTCTTCTTCACCGGCCTGCACGGCGATTACCACCAGCGCACCGATGAACCGCAGTACATCGATTATCCGCACTACACGCGGATCGCGAACTTCATCAGAGATTTGGTGGTCGCCGTCGCCGACGGGCCGCGGCCGCGACTGAACGGTACGCATCCGGCCAAGCCGCCCAAGGCCGCGCCCTGACTGTTCACGTCAGTCGTTGACGCACACGGCCGCGAGGTTGGCGGCCGTGTGATGCGTTACGGCCCGTCAACCGGTCGAACCGCGACGGCGAAGTACTCGGTGTCGCCAAAGCAGGCGGTGGGCACGCCCTTGTGCTGCTCGTACTCTACCGTGACACGCTTGCCGCTCAGCTGACTGAGCACGGCAGCGATCGAGTCGGAGCGAGTACTGAACAGGAATATCTCGGGCGTGGCGCCGGGGATCGCCGTGATTTGCAGCTCGCCTTCCCACGTCTTACACAGCCACCCGCGCTTGGAGAACTTCTGCAGGTATCCGGCGCGGTAGCCGGTGGAGTACGTGTAGTGCAGCGCGATCGTCGCCCACAGGCTGAAAATGAGGATCGGGAGCGCGATGACGATGCCGAGGAGCGTGCCGAGCCAGTGGCGCCGCAAGAAGCTCATGAGAGGCATGCCGCTCAACGTCGCGACGCCGGCCGCTGGCGTCAATAGACGCCGATGTCGCGCGCCGATACCACGCTGCCGGAGTAACGCGACCGGACCTGGCGCAACAACGCGCCGTCGTCGTCACCCCAATAGAGCTGATGATAGAGCACGAGCAGCTTCGGTCGCGCACGCGAGGCGATGTCCGCCAGCTCGATCGTCGAGGTGTGAAAGGCGGCATGGTATCGCTGCCACTCGGGCGGGCGTGTCGTGAATCGTTCGGCGGAATAGACCTCGTGAACCAGTACGTCGCATCCATTGCAGGCGCGGACGATGGCGTCACTCGGCCGTGTATCGCCGGAGACGACAATGGTTCGATCACGAGTTTGAAAGCGGTAGCCATACGCGTGCTCCCATGTCCCGTGCGCGACCTCGAACGCCGTGACGGTCACGTTGCTGTCACGGTACACGATCCCGGGCGCGACGTCGTGCGCGTTTACCGCGAAGCCGCTCTTGTTCGACGGCTCGCCGCCGTGCAGTCGCGTCTCGATGTCTTCGGAGTACGCCTGCTCGAGGAGTGCGGTCATGCGGAGTGAGCCCGGTGGACCGTACACCTCGAGCGGAGTGGTTCGGCCGAGCACCCAGGCCCCGAAGATCAGGTCGGGGAGGCCGGTGGTATGGTCGGAGTGGAGATGCGTGAGGAAGACGCGGCGCAGTCGATCCGGCGCGAGCGCCGCGATCGAGTCCCGCCGCGACGCGAGCGCCGCGCGGCGAACAATCCCCGGGCCGGCATCAACGAGATAGGCTTGATCGCCGGCAATGATCGCGACCGCCGGCCCGGATCGCTCGGGATCCGCGTTGGGTGTTCCGGTGCCGAGAATCACCACACGCGTAGGGGTGGAGTGCTCGGTGCCGGCAACGTGCCCGAGGGTCAAGGCGCAGGCGAGCATTCCTGGCAGCGAGGAGCGCATGAGTCGATGGGTGCGATAGTGATACGCGAAGTCCGGAGATTGCCCGGACCTCTGGCGGCGGAGGCTGCGATACGGGACAATTATCGCCTTCAACCGCAAGCCTGGCCAACCTGGACCCGGAGATGATCGCGTGACTGACGTGCGCAAGATCTGGGGCGTGATCGCCGCCTCGTCAGCGGGGACGGTGATCGAGTGGTACGACTTCTACATCTTCGGGAGCCTCTCCGCGGTATTGGCGGCGGTGTTCTACCCGAGCTCGAACGCGACGATCTCGCTGCTCAAGTGGCTGGCGACGTTCGCCGCGGGGTTCGCGGTGCGTCCGTTCGGCGCCCTGGTGTTCGGGCGGATCGGCGACCTGGTCGGCCGGAAATACGCCTTCATGATGACGCTGCTCATCATGGGCGGCTCGACCGCCGCGATCGGACTGCTGCCGGGCTACGGAACGCTGGGCATGCTGGCGCCGGTGTTGCTGGTGTCGCTCCGTTTGCTGCAAGGACTCGCGCTCGGCGGCGAATACGGCGGCGCGGCGGTGTACGTGGCGGAGCACTCGCCCGATGACAAGCGCGGCTTCTATACGTCGTTCATCCAGACGACAGCCACACTCGGGTTGTTCGTGTCGTTACTCGTCATTCTGGCGACGAAACGCGCGATGAGCGACGCCGATTTCAAGTCGTGGGGCTGGCGGATTCCGTTCCTGCTTTCCGCGGTCCTCGTCGTCGTGTCGTACTACATTCGCGCGCGCATGGCGGAGTCGCCGTTGTTCGCGCGCCTCAAGGCCGAAGGCAAGACGTCGACCAGCCCGATAACGGACAGTTACGGTACCGCCGAACGTTGGAAGCTGTTTTTCACAGTGCTGCTCGGTGCCACCGCTGGACAGGCCGTGGTGTGGTACACCGGACAGTTCTATGCCCTGATCTTCCTTCAAAGTGTGCTCAAGCTCCCGCTCGACACGGCGTACAAGATCGTCGCGCTGGGCCTGTTGCTCGGCACCCCGTTCTTCGTGGTGTTCGGCGCGCTGTCGGACCGAATTGGACGCAAGAAGATCATCATGGCAGGGTGCCTTCTCGCGGCGGCGACGTACATCCCGATCTATCACGCGATGTCGGCCGCGGCAGAGCCGTTGAATTTCTGGATGCTGGTCGGGCTGATCTTCGTGCAGGTGCTGTACGTCACGATGGTGTACGGGCCGATCGCTGCCTTTCTCGTGGAAACCTTCCCCGCGCGAATCCGCTACACGTCACTGTCGCTGCCGTATCACTTCGGCAACGGGTGGTTTGGCGGATTTACACCCGTCATCGCGACCTCGATCGTCGCCGCGACGGGGAATCGGTACGCCGGACTTTGGTTCCCGATCGCGGTGTCGCTGCTCACCGTTGCGGTGGGCGGTGTTTTTCTTCGCGAAACGCACCAGAACCGGATCTGGCACGAGCTCGAGGTGGAGTCCGACGTGGAGGCGGCGGAGGCATGAAGCGCGGCGGGTTGTTCGCGTTGGCTCTCTGCAGCCTCGTCGCGCGCCCGGCATCCGGGCAGCGGCCGCTCAAAGTGTACATCTCGGCTGACATGGAGGGCATCACCGGCGTCGCGTCGGCGGACCAGCTGTCGCCGTCGGGGTTCGAGTATCAGCAGGCGCGCGAATGGATGACGAACGAGGTTCTGGCGGCCATGCAGGGCGCGCGCGAGGCCGGAGCGACGGAGTTCGTCATCAGCGATTCTCACGGCAACGGGGAGTCGCTGCTGATCGACAAATTCCCGACCGACGTTCCCGTGCGGATCGTGCGGTCGTTTCCGCGGCCGCTCGGAATGATGGAAGGGATCGACTCGAGCTTCGCAGCCGTGATCTTCGTCGGATATCACGCGTCGACGTCGAGCATGACGGGCGTGCGCGCGCACACACAATCGAGCGCGCTGCTCACGCGCATCGCGCTCAATGGCGCCTCGATGTCCGAAGCGGGCATCAACGCCGCCATCGCCGCGCAATATGGCGTCCCCGTCGTGATGATCACCGGCGACGACGCGATCGTGGAGGAAACGAAGCGCCGCCTCGGGCCGATCGAAGGCGTCGCGGTGAAGCAGGCAATTGGATTCCACTCCGCGGCCACGCTGACGCCGGCAGCGGCGCAGACACTCATTCGACAGCAGGCAAAGGCCGCGCTGGAACGGCGCGGCCAGATGAAGCCGTACGTGGTCGCACGGCCGATCACGCTCGAGGTTTCGTTCAAGAACTACCGCCCGGTGGAGCTGTTGGGCTACTTGCCTGGCGTGGAGCGTATCGAGTCGCACACCGTGCGATTCGTCGCTCGGGACATGCGCGAAGTGTCCAAGTTCCTCGAGTTCGTCACGAGCTACGAGCCGACGCTCACGCCGTAGGAGCCTTCGCCCGCTCGCCGGAGGTACGAGTCGTCGGTCCTCCAGCGCCGGTCGTTGCCGGAATGCCAACCACGAGGGTCGAGGCCGGATCGGTCCCGGTTCGGTCGAGGACGCGGGCCAGTGCGCGCGCGGCGCGCATGCACGCACCGGCAATGGTCAGGAGTACCGCTCCCGTGAAAAGGATGCGCACGAGCGTCCAGACCAAGCTCGCGTTGTAGCGGGAGAGCATCTCTGGCTTGACCTGTCCCCGCATTTGCAGCGCGTCGAAAACGAAGACACCGCCGGCGCCGAGATAGAGGCAGCCCAAGAGAGCAGACAGGACGAACCCGACCCACATCGCGACCACATCGGATGTGGCAATCGCCAAGCCCAGAAACAGGAGCGCGCCGAGGAGCTCCGTTCCGGTCGCGCCGGTAAGTAGTGTCGAGACGCCGAGGCGCCAGCGGATGTCGTGAATCAAGGCCGGCTGTGCGGAAACCAGGATGTCGATCAGAGATCCAACCGTCATGTACGCGACGACGATGTAGCCTGGCAGGCGGAGGCGACGAGACATGTCGATTGCCAGTGACTGCAATGTGTCTCTTCCGTGGTGTAGGTAGTTGGAGATTACGATATCCCCGAAGCCGACTGGCGATCCGGGATCATGGCAACGAAAAGCGGGAGCCGCTACCCAACGGCTCCCGCACGTGCCTGCTCGACGCCAGCTCGACAAAAAGCGAACGCGATTCCGGCTGAACTAATCGCGACGGCGACGGCGTGCGACCGGGAGGAGCGCGACGAGGCCAACGGCCATGAGCGCCATCGAAGCCGGCTCGGGCACCGTCGTGACGAACGCGTTCACCAGGGTGGCATTCGGGTTGTGATTCGTCGTCGGACCAGCGTCCGTCACGAGTGGGAAGTTCGTGAGGCCGATCGGAGTGTTTAGGGTCAGAGGCGTCCAAGCCAACGAGCTCGAACTCGGAGTGTGGCTCAAACTTCCCGTGACGGTTCCGAGGAACTGATTCGTGCCGCCGGTTGGATCGGTCTGCGAAATCGTGAGCGTGAACATGGCGCCGCTCGCGCTCTTGACCGACTGCGCTGCAGTGCAAGTGGAGCATTGGGTCGCGAAGTCGCCCAGATTGACGAAAGTCGGCGCAGCGTAGCCGTTCGATGCCCCAGGCGTGAATGCGAGCACGAAGCTGCCGAAGTCGCACAGTGAGGGCGTGCAGCCGGAGCCCGATAAGCTCCCGGAGGTCGAGAACGTGACCGTCTGCGCCACTGCGGGGGCGGGTGCGGTCAACAGTGTGGCGGCGAAAAGCGTCGCGCCTGCCAGCTTGCGCAGTCCCATTCCTGCCTCTGTGTCTCGGTTCGACTGCTCGAGCGCCGGCGTCGATCGGCGATTCTCGCTGGCCGCCTCGATAGCACGTGTCGGACCAATCGTTGTGGTCCCATCACCTATTCATGCAAGCCTTTACAAGCCAACCTCTTACGGCATCCTTGCCGAGGTGTTGCAGGGACGACGCGATCGGTAAGCTGTTGCTGCGCGACACGCTATGTTGCAGAAGCGCAACACCGATTGTCGGCCTAGTTGTACAAACCGAGCTTCGCCCCGAGGCGAAGAGCGCGGATATCGGCTCGCAGGTCCCGCTCGAGGTTTAGCAACTCGAATGTCGCGCCCCGGAGGCCGCAGGCGTTGGCCCCTTGCACCAATGTGCTAAGGACGGATAGATCGAGCCGTTCCCACCCCGAACAATCGACGATGATGTGAGAGGCGCCGCAGTCCAGCGCTGCCGTAATCGTCGCACGTAGCGATCGATGATTTGCGACATGCAGTACATCGACCAGCCCGATGCAGAATGGTGCGCTCTCAGCTCGAACAGCCGTTGCCATCTCGACCTCCAGAGTAAGCGACTATCGTCAACCAACCAGTCGTTGATGCCCCGAACGCGAGCACCGCGACAGCGCGGGCACGACGCAACGCAGCGCTTGTGCCACACGAGCCTGCCAGAGGCACTGGCGTAACGATCTGTCGGATTTGAGTTTGCGAGATCGATCAATTCGCGGTCGGTACTCGGCGGCCTGAACCGTTGGGCCTTCGCATCACATGTCGCGGCGCGCACACTGCATTTCGGCCGCAGATCGGCCGCGCAAGTGTCGTGAGATCCCTGACGGATCTTTCCGGACAATCGCTACTTGCAGCCAATGGCGCGCCCGCCATCATATAGGGCTACAACCGTGGCCTTGGAGGCTGCATGTCGTCGCCGGACACCCGTCCAACTTCCCCCGCCAGTTCGTCCGTCCCTCGTAACGCGCCGACCTTTTTAAGCGACGAACCCGCGTTCCGCCGCGCATTCGACGCCGAGTTCAACGCCGCGCTTGCCGATGCCCGCAGCAAGTTGGGTGACGCGGTCACCCTGGCACCACGCGTGGTCGAAACCGCGTTCGTGAATGTGTGGCAGCAGCGTGCCACGCTGACGTCGCACGATCAGTTCAAACAGGTTCTCGCCGACGAGGTGAAGCATGGGGCGGCGCGCGCACTGAGCCGACGCGCCTCAGCGCACCGATTTGGCGGAAGCAATGCCCGCGACGAGCACACGATGACGGGGACGCACCCGGCGACGGCAGACGCCGACGCCGAAGGCGCCTGGTCCCGCATCACGCGCACGATTCATGGCGAAGGTCATACTGCCGATGCGCACCACGCGGCCGCCAGCGCGACACGGCATGAAGCCGCGGCCCACATGAAGGACGTGGCGAAGCGGCCTTCATGGGTCGTGCCGGTGATCATCGGCGTCGTGGCGCTGATCGCTTCGGTCTACGGCGTGATGAAACTCGACCGGATGGGCGAAGACGACGCGACGCTTGCGGCGGTGAGCTCGCCGATCATTCAACCGGTCGCGTCGAGCCCTGGTCAGACCGGGAGCACCACACTCAGCGACGGTACCAAGATGCGCATCGGTCCCGCGACGAAGTACTACAAGCCCGAAGGCTTCCCGACGAAGATGCGCGCGATACGCGTCGAAGGCACCGCATCGTTCGATGTGGCGCCGAACCAGCCGCTGCCATTCCGCGCGGTTGCCAACAAGACGCAGTTCATCGCAACCGGAACAAAATTCGTGATTTCGGCATACCCGGATGACAGCGCCGCCAAGGTGTTCGTGGAAGAGGGCACCGTGACGGTCAAGTTGGGCAAGCAGTCCTCAACGGTTGGGGCAAACCAGGCCGCGGTCGCTGACGCGAAGGGAATTCGCTCGATGAGCGCGGAGGAGCAGGCCGAGGCGTTCGGTTGGACCAAAGGCCAGATCACGGTGCAGCACAAGCAACTGCGGCAAGTGTTGGAGGTGCTCACGCGCTGGTTCAACTATGACGTCAAAGTCCCCGATTTGCCGCTCCTCGATCGTGAAGCATCAATTGACGTTCCGCTCGACTCCAGCCGGCTGGCGATCAGCCAAGTCGAAAAGAGCGCCAATGTGAAGTTCGCGTACGAGGGCGAAACGAAGGTCTTCCGCGACGCCACACCGAAAAAGAAGTAGTCGACATTCCATTTCTGGAGACATGATGCGCCGCTTTGTATCAACGTTGTTCGCCCTTGCCACCGTCGCTGCCGGGCCTCTCGCGGCGCAGTCGCACCCCAGCTTCTCCGGGACCTGGGTGCTCGACACAGCAAAAAGCCAAGGCATGGTTCCAAAGTCGTCCGAGCTCAAGATCACGCAAACCGACAAGTCTCTCACCATCGAGCGAAACGCGGTTGGACCGACGGGTCAGCAAGTCTCGAGCACGTTGGTGTACAACCTCGACGGAACACCGTCCACGAACACACTCGGTGGCAACGGGATGACGGTCGACCTGAAATCGACGACGACGTGGGAGGGGCCAGCTCTCGTCATCAACACGACCGCCGATTTCCAAGGCGGGATGAAGCAGACCGAGCGGCTCACACTCGACGACGCCGGCAAGCAGCTCACGGTGCACGGTGACATTGCCGTCGCGGGGCAGACCGCGAGCGGAAAACTGGTCTTCACGAAGAAATAGCTTGATCGTCTCTCTCGTCGTTGCGGCGTCGATCTCGGCACTCCAGCTGCCGGCATCGACGCCGCTTTCGCTTCCCCGCGCGCCCGGCGCGCGCATCGTCGACGTTTCGCCGCCCGAGGCGCGCGGCAACGAGCCGGGAATAGCAGTCAACCCGCGAAATCCGGCGCAGGTCGTCGGCGTCTACCAGGGTCCGGCGCACGCCGTCTACTCCACGGATTCGGGGCGGACCTTCACGACGGCCACGGGCACGGCGCCAACGGACTGGCGCTCAGCCGGGGACGTCAGCGTGACGTTCGACGATCGTGGAGCGGCGTATCTCTGCTACCTCGTGTTCGACAAGCTTGGCTCGACGTCGTACTGGCGACACGGCGCCGGCCGCAACGGGATCTACGTCCGCCGATCTCCCGACGGCGGGGCCACGTGGGAGAAGGACCCCGTTGCCGTGCGTGCATGGTACACCGGCGACGAGCCGGGCATGCAGTACGAAGACATGCCGAGAATCTTTGCTGACAATTCGACCACGAGTCCTCACGCCGGCAGTCTCTACGTTGGCTGGATCGAGTGGCAGCTCGACAAGTCGATCATGCTCTTCTCGCGATCGACGGATCGTGGCAAAACCTGGTCGACGCCGCTCCGAATCAGCACGCAAGCGGGTTATCCGCGCGACGACAATGGCGACGTCGTCGGTTTCCATGGCGTCGTCGGCGCCGACGGGACGATCTACGCCGTCTGGAACTGGGGCCTGACGATCGTCATGACGACGTCGCACGATGGTGGCAGAAGCTTTTCACCGTCGCGGGTCGTGCAACAGGTAGGACCGCCGTACTTCGGTGGGACTGGCGCGGTTCCCGGGCTTGGCCGTGTGTTCGGTTTTCCGCAGATCGGCGTCCACGACGCGAGCGTCTATCTCACGTGGAGCGATTTCAGGAACGGCGACATCGATGTGTTTCTTGCCGCGTCGCGCGATCGCGGACGAACGTGGTCGGCGCCGGTTCGCGTGACGAGCGACTCGCTCCACAGTGGCCGCGATCAATTCTTCCAGTTTCTTGCGGTCGACCCGATGAATGGCGACGTCTACGTGCAATTCTTCGATCGGCGGGACGACACGGCGAATCGCCGCACGGCATTTACCCTCGCGCGTTCGACCGACGGCGGTCGCTCCTTCACCAACTATGCCTGGACCGACGGCAGCTTCGAGGGACGCAACGCGTTTCTCGGCGATTACACGTGGCTCACGGCGTACGATGGCCGCGTGTACGGAATCTGGGCGGAAACGGCCTCGATCGGCTCACCATCCGATCCCGCGTCGGCGGCTCAGCCTACGGGAACGATCGTCCGCATCGGCACCGCGGATTTCCGGCGCCACTAGCCGCGCGAAGTTCAGTCGCCGCGGGCCGGCTGCTGGCGCATTGCTTCGCGGACCGCGCTGTAGAGCGATTCCGCGTGAAACGGCTTCTTGATGAACGGCACGTCCGCACGCCCGATGATGCTTCGCTCCAACTCGCTCACGTCGCCCGAAACGATCGCTACCGGAACAGTGGGATACCGCTCACGTATCTGATACGACAGGTCGATGCCGCTCATCCCCGGCATAGTGACGTCGGACAGCACCAGATCGATCTCGTCCCCCTCGGTGGCGAGCCGTTGCAGCGCCTCCGTGCCGCTCGAAGCCTGGCGGACAGTGAAGCCGCCCGCCTCGAGCATCCGCGCGATGGTTTGCCGAGTCGCGTCGTGATCGTCCACCACCAGGACCGTCTTGCCGGCGGCGCGTTGCGTCGCGTCAGGCATGCATTCTCCGGTTCGGAAAGTCTCCGGAGGAATCTACTCAGTAGAATGTCGTGGCCAACGTCCAGACGAAGGACCTCATGACCAATCGCGTTGGTCCTCGGCTCGCAACGGTGCTTGGGCTCCTGGTGCTTTGCGCGGCCTCGGTGGTTCGGGTGAGCCGGCCGCCGCGGCCCGTCCCGGCCACCGCCCCCGACACGGTATTCTCCGCCGAGCGCGCGATGCGTCACGTCGACGAGATCGGGGCGCGCCCGCACGCGATGGGAATGCCCGACCACGATCGGGTTCGCGACTACATCGTGACCCAACTCGTGGCGCTCGGTCTCAAGCCGCAGTTACAGACCACGACGGCGGTGGGCACGCGCTACCAATCCGCCGGCCGGGTGCAGAACATCATCGCGTGGCTGCCTGGCAGCAGCCCCAGCGGAAAGTCTCTGCTGCTCGCCGTGCACTACGACGGCGTCGAAGCGGGACCGGCCGCGGCCGATGATGCGGCGGGCTGCGCCGCGCTACTCGAAACGCTGCGTGCGCTCCGCGCGCGAAAGCAGCCGCTGGCGGATGACGTCATTGCGCTGTTCACCGACGGTGAAGAGGCCGGGCTGCTTGGCGCGGCGGCGTTTGTCCGCGAACATCGCTGGGCCAAGGACGTTGCGTTTGCGCTGAACTTCGAGGCGCGGGGCACGTCGGGTCGATCCTACATGTTCGAGACGGGCGCGAACAACCGCGATGCGGCGAGCGTGCTGCGTGCCGCCGGCGACGTCACTGCCGGATCCATGTTCACGGCGGTCTATCGGGCGCTGCCCAACGATACGGATCTATCGGAGCTCTCCCTCCTTGGTATTCCCGCGCTCAATTTCGCATTCGCCGACGGGGTGGAACGATACCACACGAGTCACGACGACGTCGCACACCTGAATCCTGGCAGTCTGCAGCATCACGGGGCACAAATGCTCGCGCTGACCAAGCGCATCGCCAGCGAGCCGTTGCCGCGTCCCGCGACGGGCGACGCCGTCTTCTTCGACTTCCCGGTCGTGGGCCTGGTCGTGTACCCGCTGTGGCTGGCGATACCGCTGGTGCTCGCCGCGGTGGTGTTGACGATCATCGTCGTGCGCCGCCAACCGCGTGGCGTATTGGTCGGCGCCGTCGCGGTCATCGTCGCGCTCGTGGTCTCGGGCCTGG
>Ga0310810_10004357_pt1 | contig 15630 bp, 15 predicted proteins | sample NCmetagenome_FD_207641 | JGI IMG/M metagenome (GOLD analysis project Ga0310810, IMG submission 207641) | Soil microbial communities from experimental microcosm in Duke University, North Carolina, United States - NC | ecosystem: Engineered > Artificial ecosystem > Soil microcosm > Unclassified ...
GGCGAGGACGGCCAGCTGTTCTGCGGGATCCCGCTGGACTGCTGCCGCCGCGACGAGCCCGTCCATCGGTTCATGCCGGTGATGGGCGAAGTCGTCGGTATCTGCGACCAATCCGCCCGCGTCTTCGTCGAGGTCCACAGGGACCACGAGGAGAAGCACGGCGAGGACCGGCGCTATCGCAAGCTGCTCTCCACGAGCGACTTCGCGCAAGCGCAGGACATCGCGGACCGCTGGTCCGGCGGTTCGGACGGCGACGGACACCGGCGCGGAAGCCGCTCCGGACGAGGCTGAAAAGCATGACCAGACACTTGAACGTCGCCTATCCTTTTCCCGTATCGCGGACGATCGACGATCGTCCATCTCTTACCTCGACCGCCTAGCGAAAGCAGCGGTCGGGGTCTCTCTCGAGCACGCGAGCACGCTCGCGTCCTCAAGGGAGACCCATCGAAAGTCCAGAGTTGAAAGTGGAGAGTGGAAAGTTCGGTCGGACTCCTTCAACCCGCATCATCTCGAGGTGTCGCATGCATGTTCTTTTCCTGGCCTTCAAGGTCCTGGCGCAAGCCGCCTTCGCCGCGTTCGTTCCCGGCGGCGGCATCATCGTCGCGCTGAACCTCTACCGGAAGTACCGGGCCAAGCAGGCGAAGCAGCCCCCGCCGCCGCAGACCCCGCCCCGACCCGCAGACCAACGCATCGACTAGGCTCGGACCCTCGAAAGAGGGTCCTTTTTTCGCTAAAAAGGAAAAAGAGAAAAGCTTAGAGGAACTGCCATGTCTATAAAACCGCGCTGCCTCGCAGCGCGGTTTTTTGATGGAGACCCTTCCTCTCCGCTTTTCTCTCTTCTCTTTTCCCTTTTCTCTCCATTCCCCACCCCCGAGACTTGACGTATGATTGACGCGGAGAGTGCGCGGCACTACGATTATGCTCCGCCGGACGCGCACGAGGCGCGAAAAAGCGGAGGACCGATGTTTTCACGGAACGCGCCGCAGGGACAAGCCTGTCCGGACGGCTGCGGATCCAGTTACGCACGAGCGGCCGAGGTACCATAGACGATGCCGCCCCATCTTCGCGCCTTGGGCGTTCTACGCCCGTTCTTTGCGAACGATGCGCCGGCAGCCCGTCCACGCTTGTGGACGGCGTCTCTTTACTCCTCCACCGTCTCGGACGCGTGTTCCGGACCCGCGGCCCTTTGGGCCGGTTTGCACAGAGTCGAAAGTCGAGAGTCGAGAGTCGAAAGCACGACCCTCTCGACTTTGGACTTTCGACTTTTTTGCTCTCGCGATTCCGCCTTATTGATGGTACGCTTTCCCCATCGCGACTGACCCGTCCCTATGGCCAAGAAGAACGGAAAAAAAGGCGAGCATAAGCAGAAAGAGAAACGGCAGCAAGGCCCGGTGATGGACCCGCGGGTGAAGCGGGAGCTTTTCGCCATCGCCATCGCGCTCATCGCCCTGGTATCCATCCTCGCCTTCTTCAAGCTCGCCGGACCCGCCGGTGCGTTCATCGATTCCGCGCTTTCGGCCACCTTCGGCCTCACCAAATACCTGGTGCCGTTCGTGTTCCTGGCGCTCGCCGGCCGACTCGCCTTTCCCGAACGTTTCGCCGTTCGCGCGCCGGTCTCGCTCGGCCTGTTCCTGTTCCTCGTGAGCCTCGGCGGGCTCCTGAACGCCGTGCGCTGGCGGACGCCCGACTCGATGCTCTACCTCGATCACCTGAGCGTCGCCGGCGGCTACGTCGGCCTCATCCTCGGCTATCCGCTCATGACGCTCACGGGCCCTTGGGCCAGCCTCGTCATCCTGGCGGGCGTGCTGGCGGTGTCGCTCGTGCTCACCTTCAATGTCTCGCTCCATGAGATCTCCATGCGCGTCATGGGCCTCCGCCACATGGCGATGCCATGGCCGCTCGGCCATCGCCGCGCCAACGGCAGCCTCAGCGCCGAGGAGGAAGAACTTTCCTTCGTGAAGAAGGACGCCGAAGTTTCCGAGCCCGCGGCGCGGTCCGCGTCCGATGCGTCCGCAGCGGAAGACGAAGGAACGGAACCCGCGTTCAAACCCGAACCGGTCAAACGCAAGCGCTACAAGCTGATGCCCATCCCGCTCGACCTGCTCGAGGAGAGGTCGGCGAAACCGAGCGCGGGCGACGTCGCCGGCAAGAGCCACGTCATCAAGAAGACGCTGGAGAACTTCGGCATCCCCGTGGAAATGGGCGAGGTCTCCGTCGGCCCGACCGTGACGCAGTTCGCGCTCAAGCCTGCGGACGGCATCAAGCTGAACCGCATCACCTCGCTCTCGAACGACCTCGCGCTGACCCTCGCCGCGCATCCCATCCGCATCGAGGCGCCGATCCCCGGCAAGTCGCTCGTCGGCATCGAGGTGCCGAACCATTCCATCGCCATCGTGAGCCTCAAGGAGGTGCTCGACTCGAAGGAGTTCCGCACCCGCACCTCCAACCTGACCTTCAGCCTCGGCAAGGACGTCGCGGGCAAGCCGTGGGTCGCCGACCTCGGCAAGATGCCGCACCTGCTCGTCGCCGGCGCGACCGGTTCGGGCAAGACGGTCTGCCTGAACGCCATCATCGTCTCGCTGCTCTACGAGAACAGCCCCGACGACCTGAAGCTGATGCTCATCGATCCGAAGCGCGTCGAGCTCCCGGTCTACAACGGCATCCCCCACCTGCTCACGCCGGCCATCACCGAAGTACCGAAGATCATCAACGCGCTCAAGTGGGCGCTCGGCGAGATGGACCGCCGCTTCGGCGTGCTCCAGACCGCGGGCAAGCGTGACATCGGCGCCTACAACGAAACGGCCGCGGAAAAGATGCCGTTCATCGTCATCGTCGTCGACGAGCTCGCCGACCTGATGGTGGCGTCCGCCAAGGAGGTCGAAACGGCGATCATCCGCCTGGCGCAGCTCGCGCGCGCGGTCGGCATCCACCTCATCGTGGCCACGCAGCGCCCCTCCGTCGACGTCATCACCGGCCTTATCAAGGCCAACATCACCGCCCGCATCGCCTTCTCCGTGGCCTCCTCGACGGACTCCCGCACCATCCTCGACGAGCCCGGCGCCGAGATGCTCGTGGGCCGCGGCGACTCGCTGTTCATGTCCCCCGACCTCTCCAAGCCGAAGCGCATCCAGGGCTGCTACGTGAGCGACCGCGAGATCCGCAAGGTCGTCGATTATCTCATGGAACAGCTCGACGAGCCGGTGAAGTACGAGGAGGGCGTCACCGAGAAGAAGCGCAACGGCGGCAACGATTTCGGCTATGACGGGGACGGCGAGGACGAGCTTCTCGACGAGGCGCGCGACACGGTGGTGCGCGCCGGCAAGGCTTCGGCCTCGTACCTGCAGCGCCGCCTCAAGATCGGCTACGCCAGGGCGGCGCGACTCTTGGACCTTCTCGAAGAACGCGGTATCATCGGTCCTGGAGACGGCGCGAAGCCGCGCCAGATACTCGTGGCCCCCGTCGGTGACGTGGACGGCCAGCATTTCAACGATCCGAGCGATGAAGACGTCTGATCCGCGAACGACAACCGCCACCGCGATCGCCGAATCCGTCGGCGCGCTTTTGCGTCAGGCACGTGAGGAATCGGGGCTGAGCCTCGCCGCCGTCGCCGCGCGGACGAAGATCCCGGAGCGTTACCTCGCGCAGTTCGAAGCGAACGGCGCCGGCGGCGCGCAGGAGGACGTCTATTCGAAGATCTACCTCAAGGCCTACGCCAAGTTCCTGGGCTTCGACACGACCACGCTCGTCGATCTCTATAAGAAGGAGCGCGCCCGCACGGCGCCGCCGGAGCGCCGCGCCGCCCCCAAGAAGCATCCCGCCGCGGAACTGCCGCACTCCGCGCTCGTCGTCACCCCGAAGCTCATCCACGCCGCGCTCCTCGGACTCGTGGTGCTCGGCCTCGTCGCCTACTTCGCCTTCGAGATCAAGAAGATCGTCGCTCCGCCGGACATCTCGCTCACCGCTCCCCAGGATGGCCTGGTCACCACCGAACGCAGCCTGGTCATCGAGGGCCGCACCGAGCGCGAGGTCGCGCTGCGCATCAACGGCAAGGCGGTCAGCCCGGACGGCGACGGGAATTTCCGCGACACGCTTGACCTGCAGGAAGGCCTGAACCTCATCACCGTCGTGGGCGCGAAGAAACACAGCAGGGACATGACCATCACGCGCCGCATCATCGTGATGCCCAAGCAGCGGCCGACTGCGACCGTACCGTTGCCGGAAGAACCAGGATTGTAGGGAGTACCCAGTACTCAGTACTCAGTACTCAGTAAACAGAATCGGAGAGGAGTGCGGCATGAGCCGCACTTTTTTCAAACCATTCCATCCCGGGTACTGGTTACTGGGTACTGAGTACTTATCCACACCATACCGAACAGAAACCGAACAAGTTGTGCTATACTATCTTCGTTGACGGCTCTTGTGCATACTTTAGGCACCAGTTATAAAGCCGCCGCAATTCATTAACTTAGCTCTTATGTCCACGAAAGAGCCAAAAAAGACCAAACCGACGGACGCGAAGGATAACGAGAAATCCCGCGCGGTGGGCGCGGCCATCGCCCAGATCAAGGAACGGTTCGGCGAGGGATCCATCATGAAGCTCGGCGACGCCCGCAAGATGGACGTCGAAGCGATCCCGACCGGCTGCCTTTCGCTCGACGTCGCGCTCGGCATCGGCGGCCTCCCCCGCGGCCGCGTGGTCGAGATCTACGGACCCGAGGCGTCGGGCAAGACGACCCTCGCCCTCCACACCGTCGCGGAGATCCAGAAGCTCGGCGGTACCGCCGCGTTCGTGGACGCGGAGCACGCGCTCGATCCGGAATACGCCGCCAGGATCGGCGTAAAGACGAGCGAACTGCTCATCTCGCAGCCTGACACCGGCGAACAGGCGCTGGAGATCACCGAGACGCTCGTCCGCTCCGGCGCGGTCGACGTGGTCGTGGTCGACTCGGTCGCCGCGCTCGTGCCGAAGGCCGAGATCGAGGGCGAGATGGGCGATCAGCACATGGGCCTGCAGGCCAGGCTGATGAGCCAGGCGCTCCGCAAGCTCACCGGCATCGTTTCCAAGACCAACACCACCGTCATCTTCATCAACCAGATCCGCATGAAGATCGGCATCGTTTTCGGCAACCCCGAGACGACGACCGGCGGCACGGCGCTCAAGTTCTATTCCTCGGTCCGCCTGGAGGTGCGCCGCTCGGCCCAGCTCAAGCAGAACGAGAAGGTCATCGGCAACCAGGTGAAGGTGAAGGTCGTGAAGAACAAGGTCGCCCCGCCGTTCCGCACCTGCCAGTTCGACATCATGTACAATGAGGGCATCTCCGTCTCAGGCGACCTGCTCGACCTCGGCGTCGAGTTCGGCACGGTCGCGAAGAGCGGTAACAGCTACGCCTTCGGCGAGACCAAGCTCGGCGTCGGCCGCGAGAACGCCAAGGCGTTCCTCCGCGCCAACCCGAAGATCATGAAGGAGATCAGGACCGTCACCTGGAAGAAGACCCAGGAAGCGGACGTCGCCCCCGCTGCCAAGGAGGAGGAAGCGGAGGAGGCCGAGGAGAAGGAGCCCGCGCTGGCCTAGAAAAAGACGACAGACTACGGACGACAGATGAAAGAACGCCCCGGCATGCCGCCGGGGCGTTTTCGTCACATGTCCTTCCAGGCGTCGTCGATCTCTTCCTGCGACGGCGGCGCCTTCGCGGGTTCCGCGGGCGGCCGTACCGCAGGGAATCCGCGCAGCGTCGGAGTGCGCGAGGCGATGACCGGTTCGTCGCGCGGCGGGGCGGCGACCTCGTACTCCGCGTAGCCCCACTCCAGGGCCGGCGGCTCCGGAGGGACGCGCTCCCGCAGTTCGTCCCACATGGTCCTGCGGTACGGCGCGTACTCGTCCTCATCGGGCTCCCAAAGCTTCGGGACGAAGACGCCGACGTAGATCCACGCCGGAACGACCACGAAGATGACGTCCCAGATCGGTCCCCACTCCGAACGGCTGTCCGGCGAGTAGGCCTCCCGCACGATCTCGGGGAACATCGAGGGGTGGTCCCAGACGATGTCGGTCTGGTCGCACAGCAGGATGCGGAACGAGACCAGCACGGCGGAGATGAGCAGCGTGACCAGGCCCCAGCCGGCTATCCTGAGCACGCGCGGCGCATAGGTCCGTACCTGTTCCGAGAACAAAGAACGCGACATGGCTTCCCTCCTCTTATCGAGGCCCCATCCCACCATGAGAAAGGGAGTTTGTCAATAAGAAAGGCCCTCCGCGGGGAGGGCCTGCACGTCACGCTGCCCGGCGGGCGCTGATGAAGCGCTTGCGCCAGATGGCGGGAACCATGAAGACAAGGTAGATGACGGCGCTGGCGACGAAGAGGCCGAGCGCCCAGAAGAAAGTGCCGTCGTCGTCGAGACGGCTGTCGGAGAGGTCCGTGACCGCGAAGTAGAACAGGCCGGCCGGGACCGGCACTGCGAGCATGCCCGCGATGACGAGCAGGGACCGCAGCGCGATGTCGCCGAACGAGACGATGAACGTTTTCTTTTCCATGGAACGCCTCCCGCGGCGCGCATGTGACCATGTCCGGAGCCCGGTGTCAAGGGTACGCAAAAGGCCGGGGTTCAGCCCGGCCTTTTCGTCAGATGGAAGCCCGCGCAATCGGGGCAATGGTAGACCGTGAGCGGCGGCGACCCTCGGCGCTCCTGGTCGTCCGCGGTGCGGCGCGCCGCGGCTTCCGACTTGTACGTCCGTTTGCCCGTACAGCGCGCTCCGCCGCCTCCCCATTCCATGTGGCGGATGCTCTTGGGCATGGCCGTCTATTTGGAAGCGCGTTCCACGTATTCCCCGGTCTCGGTGCTGATGACGATCATCTCTCCCTCTTCGATGAAGATGGGGACCTGGACCTTCATGCCGGTCTCGATCGTCGCCTCCTTGAGCACGCGGCCCGAAGACGTGTCGCCCTTCACCGCCGGCATCGACTCCGTGACCTTGAAGGTCAGCTTCTTCGGAAGGTCGATGGAGAGCGGAGTGGACCCGTGCATGAGCACGGTGGCCTCCTGCCCCTCCTTGAGGTAGCCGCCCTTGTCGCCGATCATGTCGGCCGAGATGGCATGCTGCTCATAGGAGCCGTTGTCCATGAAATAGTAGTTGTCGGCGTCCTTGTACAGGTACTGCATGTTGGCACGGTCGAGGTCGACGACGTCGATGCCCTCGCCAGCCTTGAAGGTGTGTTCGAGCACCTTGCCGGTCTGCACGTTCTTGAGGCGCGTGCGCACGAAGGCGCTGCCTTTCCCCGGATTGACGTGCTGGAAATCGACGACGGCGCAGATGCCGTCCTTGAACATGATGAACACGTCGCGCTTGAGATCGGTCGTATCTGCCATAGGCGTGATGAAACGGTGGTGAAGCGGCCGCGTGGCTAAGAGTGGTCCTCCGCCGCTCAGCCTCCCGGTCGCCCTGCCACCTTATTTGAATAGGTCACCTGCGGGAAAAAACAAGACATCCCGTATGGAGGGGGCGTCCGTGAGCAACATTACCAAACGGTCAATTCCTAAGGCAATACCGGCCGCGGGGGGCATCATGCCGACCGCTTCCAGGAAGTCCTCGTCGAGCGGAAAGGCCGGGCGGCCCAGGGAGGCGCGATAGGCGCGTTCCTCCTCAAGGCGCGCCCGCTGTTCCTCGGCGTCGTTGAGCTCGGAGAAGGCGTTGCAGAGCTCCATCCCACCGCAATAGGCCTCGAACCGTTCGGCGAAGCGGGCATCTCCGGGCTTCAGCCTCGCGAGCGCGGCCATGGAACGCGGGTATTCGTGGAGGATGACCGGCCTGTCGACCCCGAGCTTCGGCTCGACGTCGCGCAGGAAGATGCGGAAGAAAAGATCGTCGAAAGTGTCCTTCGGGCCGGTCGGGCAGCCCTTGTCCTCGATGGCGCGCCTGAACGCCTCGGGATCGTCGATGCCGGCCGCGAGATCGATGCCCGCATGGCGCTCCATCGCCTCGGTCACGGTCATGCGCTCCCAGGGCGCCGAAACGTCGATGGTCCTCCCCTGGTAAGGGATGGCCGGCCTGCCGTGCAGTTTCGTCGCCAGCTCGGCGACCAGCTCTTCGGTGTCCTTCATGATCGCCGTGTAATCGGCATCGGCCCGGTACCACTCTATCATCGTGAACTCGGGATTGTGCGCGCCGTCCCACGGCTCGCCGTTGCGATAGCAGCGGACGATGTCGTAGGTCCTTGGCAGGCCCGCGGCGAGCAGCTTCTTGAGCGAATACTCCGGGGAGGTGATGAGGTGCGCCGCGAACGTCGCGCCGTCCTCGCGCTTCAGCAGCGTGGAGAACGGCTCGAGGTGCGGCTCCATGCCGGGATGCGCCACGACGGTCGGCGTTTCCGCCTCGGTGAAGCCGCGCGCGCCGAAGAAGGCGCGCACTCCCGCGATGACGGCGGCGCGCTTCTCCATCCTTGCCCGGTATGCCGGGTCGTCCTTCCACCTTTTCCAGTTCGGGGTCGTCATGGTCGTTACCAAAACCCCGTCCTCGCGGACGGGGTCTTCATTGCAGGACGCTCGTCCTTATTTCACCACGTAGGGCAGGAGCGCCATGATGCGCGCCCGCTTGATGGCCTCGGAGAGCATGCGCTGGTGCTTGGCGCACACGCCGCTCCTGCGGCGCGGCACGATCTTCCCGTAGGAAGAGGTGTAGCGGCGCAGCGCGTTAGAGTCCTTGTAATCGACGGCCTTGACGCCGTGGATGCAGAAGCCGCAGTGGCGCTGCTCGTTCAGGACGTTCTGCTGTTTGTTCCTTCGCATAGGTTTAGAACGGTATGTCTTCGACCCTGATCTCATCGTCGGCGGCGGGGGCCTGCGCTGCAGGGGCCCCGACGGCGGCCGTGACGGCCTTCGGTGCGCCGGCGGGCGCGCCGTTGCCGCGATCAAGCATGATCATGTTCTCCGCGACGATCTCGGTGGTCCGGCGCTTCTGGCCGTCCTTGCCTTCGTACTCGCGCGTCTGGAGGCGTCCCTCGACGTAGACCTTGCGGCCCTTGCCGAGGTACTGGCCGCAGATGTCGGCGAGCTTGCCCCAGGCGACGATGTTGTGGAACTCGACCTTCTCCTGCTTCTGGCCCGACGCGTCGGTCCAGACGGAGTTGGTCGCGACGCCGAACGTGGCGACGTTCTTCCCGGTGGACGTGGTGCGCACCTCCGGGTCGCGGGTGAGATTGCCGATGATCATCGCTCGATTGAGATTCATACGGGTCGGTGAATTATGAAGGGCGTGATAGTTAGAGGACTTCCTCGGTGAGGATCTCGTCGAGCTTCTTGTCGAGCTCTTCCATCGTCACGGGCTGCGCCGGGATGGCCGGAGCCTGGACGACCTGCTGGATCGGCCGCGGGCGCGGCTGGTCGTCGCCTTCGCCGCGGATCTCGACGAGCTCCGCGAAGGACGGGATCTTGTTGAGGTACGGGCTGCGCGAGGTGACGAGGTGGCGCAGGACGTCCGCGGAGAGGCGGAGCATCTCGTTCAGCTTGGCGAGCGCCTCGGGTTCCGCCTCGAAATAGACGAGGACGTAGTTGCCGTTGCGCACGTGGCTGATCGGGTACGCGAGCTTGCGACGGCCGAGATTGTGCATCTCGGTGACGTTGCCGCCGGCCGACGCGATGAGGCCCTTGATCTTCTCCATCAGGCCCTCGATCTCCGCGTCGGTGTACTTGGCGGCGATGATGTAAAGAAGTTCGTACTTCTCCATAGGATCGCCTTATTCGTGCTGTTCGCACGAACCCGCCCCGGAGGACGGATCACGGAAATAAGGCTAAGTGACGCTAAATCGCGTCGTTAGGCCGAACCTTAACATGCGTCCCCAGGCATGACAAGGGGCGCGCCCCGCCCCTCGCAGGCTGTTCAAAGGGCGTTTCTTGCGCTAACGTAGGGCGTACATGCGATATTTCTTCATCCTCGGCACGAACCCGGTCCTCTCCACGGCGGAGATCATCGCCCTGCTCGACGGCAGGCAGTTCACTGTGACCGAGATGTACAAACAGGCGGTCATCGTCGACGCCCTCCCGGGGTACACCCTCGACGCCAAAGCGCTCATGTCGCGGCTCGGCGGCACCATCAAGATCGGCACGGTCCTTGCGGAAGACCTGTCGCCGGACGCCGATGCCCTGGAGGAGCAGGCGCTGCAGGGCCTGTCCGACCGCGTCGCCAACATCGGCAACGCGACCTTCGGTTTCAGCATCTACTCTCTCGAAACGGACAAACCGTCCAACAAGGCGGCCACGTTGAACGCGAAGTTCCGCGACGTCGGCATGCGCGTCAAGCGCAAGCTGCAGCAGGCCGGATGCGCGGCGCGCTGGGTGAAGGCCCAGACCGGGACCGCGCTCACGTCCGCGACCGTCGGGAAGAACAACATGCTGAACGACGGCGCCGAGTTCGTCGTGCTCGCGAAAGAGAAGTCGATGGTCTTCGGCCGCACCGACGTCATCCAGCCGTTCGAGGAATTCTCCCTGGTCGATTACGGGCGGCCGGTGCGCGACACCGTGCAGGGCATGCTGCCGCCGAAGCTCGCGCGCATCATGATCAACCTCATCCACGTGTCCCGCGAGGTCACGTCGGTCACGCTCATGGACCCGTTCTGCGGTTCGGGCACGGTCCTGACCGAAGCATTGCAGATGGGGTTCCGTGAGCTCTACGGCAGCGACAAGAACCCCGACGCGGTCTACGCAACCCAGAAGAACATCGATTGGCTGAAAGAGAAGGGTCTCGTGACCGGCGACACGGGTCATGTCGCGCTGTTCGCGTCGGACGCGCGCAACATCGCCCAGCAGGTGAAGCCGCAGACGCTCGACGCCATCGTGACGGAGCCCTACCTGGGGCCGAACCGCACCGGCAGCGAGACCCGCGGGGAGCTGCAGAAGCGGCTGTCGGAACTGACCAAGCTGTATTACGAATCGCTCGCCGCCTGGCGGCCGCTCCTGAAACCGGACGCGCCGGTCGTCATGGCCATGCCGGTCTACATCCTCGGCAACGAGAAGCACGGCATCGTCGCCAGGGAATTCGAGAACCTCGGCTACCGGCCGGAAGCCCTGCTGCCGGGTCCGATCCTCTCCCGCATGGGCGTCCGCGAGACCAAGAACCACGGACTGCTCTACGGACGGAACGACCAGCGCGTCTGGCGCGAGATCGTGCGGTTGAGATTGAGTACTCAGTAAACAGTACTCAGTACACAGAGGTGACGAACAAAAAAGCGGCCGCAGGCCGCTTTTTTCTGCGCTCTGTGTACTGTGTACTGGGTACTGTGTACTCACTACGCTCCGACCCTGAAATGCACGACGTCGCCGTCCCGCATGACGTAGTCCTTGCCTTCGACGCGCAGCCGTCCCTTCTCCCGCGCGCCGGCCTCGCCCAGTTCGATCAAGTCTTTCCAGTCGATGACCTCGGCGCGGATGAACGTCTTCTCGAAATCGGTGTGAATGACGCCGGCCGCCTGCGGAGCCTTCGTGCCCTTCACGATGGTCCAGGCCTTCGTTTCCATCTCGCCGGACGTCAGGAAGGTCATGAGGCCGAGGAGGTCGTAGGCCGCGGTGATGAGCTGGTCGAGGCCCGTCATCTTGAGGCCGAGCGCGTCCAGATAGTCCTTCACCTCTTCGGGAGGCAGCGACGCCAGCTCCTCTTCGAGACGGATGCACAGCGGGATCTGCAGTTCGGAGGGAAGTGAGGAGACGCGATAGCCGGCCTTGAGCTGCTCCTCGTCGACGTTCACGACATAGAGGAGCGGCTTCATGGTGAGCAGCTGCATCTCGCGCATGGCGGCGCGCTCGTCGTCCGTGAACGCGGCGTCGCGCGCGGGCTTGCCTTCGAGGAGCATCGCGTTCACCTTCTCGAGCGCTTCGAGCATGGTCTTCAGATCACGGTCGGCGCCGGCCTTCGCCTGCTTGCGGGCGGCGTCGAGGCGCTTCTCTATGGTCGCAAGGTCGGCGTACACGAGCTCGAGGTTTATCGTCTCGATGTCGGACGACGGATCGATCTTCCCGGTCACGTGCACGATGTCCTTGTTCTCGAACGCGCGGACGACCTCGATGATCGCGTCGGCCTCGCGGATGTGCGCAAGGAACTTGTTGCCGAGACCTTCGCCCTTCGAGGCGCCGGCGACGATGCCGGCGATGTCGACGAACTCGACGGTCGCGGGGACGATCTTGCCGGAATTGGAGGCCTTGGCCAGCGGCGCGAGGCGCTGGTCGGGCACGGCAACGATGCCCACGTTCGGCTCGATGGTGCAGAACGGGTAATTGGCGCAGTCGACCTGCTTCTTGGTGATGGCCTTGAACAGCGTGGACTTACCGACGTTCGGGAGCCCGACGATGCCGACTTTGAGGGACATATCCGGGAGCTGTGAGCTTCGAGCTTTTAGCTTCGAGTACCTAGCAAATCGCCCCACTCGGCGAGTGAGGCGCTTTGCTTGGTGGACCGCACCGGGATCGAACCGGTCACCTCTTCCATGCCATGGAAGCGCTCTACCAAATGAGCTAGCGGCCCATGATTTGTGAAACTTGCTTTCGCCTCAGGGTGGAAGCGCTCTACGGCGCCGTTGCCGCGAAGCGGCAAAGGTCCGGAGAGGGCGCCTAAGGGCGCCACCGCTCGACGCAAGCCCCATGGCCGGGGCGTACCAAATGAGCTAGCGGCCCATGAACTGTGAACCTCCTCAGGCGGCCGTCGCCGCCTTTTGACGAATACAGACTATAAGAAGGCCGAAGCGGTGTCAACGGCTCTGCAGACTCCTTAATTATAGAAGAGACCCGCATTGAGCGGGTCTCTTTCGGCCTTATTTCTTGATCGGGGCCGGCTGGGTGGCGGGCGGCTTTACGCCTGGCTCGTTGGCGTTGGTGACCGGCTGCTCGACCGGCGGGGGCAGCGTGCCCGGCGCGGCGGTCTTCTTCTTGTTCAGGTCCTCCAGCTTCTTGGCGACGAGCTCATTGTCGGGGTTGAGTTCTTTCACGCGCTGGATGAGCGCGATCGCCTTGTCGAGATCGCCCTTGTCCTCGTACATCGCCGCGAGGTACCACAGCGCGTTCGAGAACTTCGGCGAGAGCTTCACGACCTGCTCGAGCAGGCGGATGGCGTCGTCCTTGCGGCCGTCACGGAAGTACATGAGCGAGAGCTGGAACCCGACGCCGACGTCTTGCGGGTTGAGCGTCACGACCTCCTCCATCTTCTTGATGGCGTCCTTGAGCTTGCCCTGGCGGTCGAGCGCGAGCGCGAGGTTGTAGCGGGCCGGCGCGTAGTCGGACTTGAGCTCTACGGCCTTGTTGAACTCGTCGACCGCCTTGGCGAGCAGGTCATCCGTTTTCTTCTGTGCATCCGCCTTCTCCTTCTCGTCCTTCGACTGCGTCCCCTGGCGCGCGACGTCGCTCTGGTAGAGGTAGACCTTGCCGAGCTCAGTATGGAGCGCCGGATTCGACGGTTCAAGCGCGATGGCGGACTCGTAGGACTTCACGGCCCAATCGTCCGCTCCATCGGTGACGCCGACGAGGCTCTGGTAGATGGACGCGAGCACGGACCAGTTGGCGACGTTCTTGTCGTTGATGTCCGTCGCGGCCTTGGCCGTGTTCACCGCCGCGGCGGTGAGCTGGGAGATCTGGCGGACCTTGTCCTGGCGGGCCGCCTGCAGACGCTGCTGGTAATCCTCGTCCTTCTCATCCTTCTTCTTATCGAGCTTCACGTCCTCGGAGAATTCCCGGTCGGCTTTCACGAGGATGGCGAGGGCGAGGTTGCGGCGGTAGACGTCGTTGGATTTGTTGAGGTCGGCGGCCTGGGAGAGCGGCTCGATCACCTTGTCCACGTCCTGGCCCGCGCGGTCGGCCCGGATGGCGCTGGCATAGGCGATCTCAGCGGCGTAGCGCTGGCACTCGACGAACACGCCGGAGAGCACGAGCACGAGCGAGAGGATGAAGACGAACGAGACCATCATCGCGGCGCGCGGCGAGTTCTCGAACTTCACCGAGAAGAAGTCCTTGCGATGGACCACCACGAGCAGGGCCATCATGACCCAGAAGAGGAACTCGAGCGTGATGGTGGAACTGTAGGTGAACTTCGAGACGACGAGCAGCGCCCAGGCGGCGAACACGCCGATGAGCACGTGCCAGGTCTCCTCGTCGGCGCGCGTGAGCCTGCGTCCGGCGGAGACGAGCAGAAGCACCGAGACCATCAGCCAGGTGAGCGTGCCGAGCAGTCCCGTCGTGGCGAGCGAGGTCAGGAAGTGTGTCGCGCCGCGGTCGAAGCGGATGTTCCAGAACGGCGTCGAGTTGACCTCGGCGGCGCGGAACTTGGCGTAGTCGAAGATGAACGTGCCAGGACCGGAGCCGAGGAACGGTTGCTCGCGCAGCGCCTTCGTCGTGATCTCCATGCTTGCCTTCATCGACGGCATCACCTCGGCCGGATAGCCGAGGCTCAGCGGGAAGCGCATGAAGAGGAGGAGCAGCGATACGATGAACGCAGCGATGGGCAGGAGCACGCCGCCGATGTTCTTGAGGTTCTTGGCGTGCACGAACGAGAAGGCGATGAGCATCGCCGACGCGACGAGCAGGCAGACCGTCACCGGCCAGAAATCGATGACGGCGACGAGGAACAGCGAGACGACGGCGGTCAGGACCAGGAACACCTTGCCGCCCATGGCCATGGCCTTGTCCTTCTTCGAGTCGGTCGGGCTGCCGTGGCCGGCGAGCAGGAGCGCGCCGCACAACGTGACGACGAGCGAGAGGTAGATGCCGAGCGCGGCGACGGTGCCGACGGTGTTGAAGGAGGCCGTCTTGGCGAAGTCGAAGGGCAGGATGAACAGCCCGAGGCCCTGAAGCAGGGCGTACACAGCGGCGACGAAGCCGCCGAGCACGAGGCCGTAGAGCAGGCGCGTGACCTGCTTGGCCGAGCGGACGTTGTTCACGATCACGAAGTAGAACGTGATGTACGAGACGACCGACAGGAGGCCGGACATCTCCTGGCCGAAGTCGCCGACCAGGCTCATGTACTTGCTCTGCGAGAGCCAGGCGCTCAGGGCGTAGACGAGCAGAAAGAGCACCACGATGACGTTGACCACCGAGCGGCGATACTCGAACTTGCGCTCCGCAAGCATCTTGCCGAGCCAGGCGATGCCGGCGACGGCGGCTGCGAGGACGAGCAACAGCTGCTTGTTGAGCTCCGAAACCTCGATGGTCCAGGGCAGGAAGAAGAGCGGCAGCAGCACTGCGGCGGCGAGGGTCGTCCAGGCGATGACCGCATCGCAGAAACGAACGACCTTGGACGGACGCGCAGCGGCCGGTTCGGCCGGAGCGGCGGAGCCCATGGGATACATATCAGACATACGAGCGCAAAATGAAGCGATGCCGCGCTTCGATTAGATGAGAGGTTTGTCGCTTTGCAGTATAACAAAAACGGGTCCCCCGAGTTATGCACAGCACTACGTTTAATAGTGCGCCCGCGACCCGCTCAAAAACGGCCTCGCAGGAGCCTATTTCCTCGGTCGCCCTTCCATATATATAGAGGGTCTGGTCCTTGAGGCTCGGACCTCTTTTTTTGCCCCGTCATTTGTGAGCGCAGCGAAGCAATCTTGCGACCTATGCGATCCTGGGGTCAGACCCTTTTTCTTGCTCCTCCATGTATTTACGGCGCGG
>Ga0310810_10004358_pt1 | contig 15629 bp, 15 predicted proteins | sample NCmetagenome_FD_207641 | JGI IMG/M metagenome (GOLD analysis project Ga0310810, IMG submission 207641) | Soil microbial communities from experimental microcosm in Duke University, North Carolina, United States - NC | ecosystem: Engineered > Artificial ecosystem > Soil microcosm > Unclassified ...
TCTTCCGGTGAGGACATGCCGTGGATATCGGCTGCAGCGATCCAGAGATTAGAGGCAGCCTGCGAGGCGACACGCTTGTGAATGATTCCCTCGCATTCACCATCTTCGTTGCGATCTTCTGCGGAGGCCTCGCTGCGCTGACTATCGCGATAGTCTGGATTGCGGCCGTGCTCCTTCGACGACATCGCAAGAAGCTGTAATGCACGCGCGGATACCCAATCCAATGAGCGCCCTTCTCAGCGAATCGAGGAACTTCCGTGAGGTTGATGAGCGTCTGCTGACCGCGGGCCAGCCGAACGAGGCCCAGCTCGCCGACGCGGCACGACGGGGCGTGCAGGTCGTGATCAACCTGGCGCTTCATGACGATCCGCGCTACTCGCTGGCCGACGAAGCCGGCTGCGTGCGTGGGCTCGGCATGGACTACGTGCATATCCCGGTGCAGTTCAACGGGCCGACGGAGGAGAACCTCCGTGCGTTCATCTCCGCGATGGATGCGCACAGGGGCAAGACAATCCTGGTGCATTGCGCGGCGAACTACCGGGTGACCGCGTTCGTGGGGTTATATCGTGTTCTGTGCGAAGGCTCGGGCGCGGACAAGGCGTTCGAGCCGATGCGAACAGTGTGGGAACCGGATCCGGTATGGACGCAATTCATCGCGAACATGCTGCAGCGAACGCCAGGGTGAACACGTCCGACAATGCACCATCCGTCAAACAGGAACCGAGCAAGGTCGGCCTCTGCGAACGCTGCGTCCACGCGCGACGAATCCCTTCCTCGCGCGGATCAATCTTCTACTTGTGCGGATTGTCGGAAGTCGATAGCAGTTTTCCGAGGTATCCGCGATTGCCCGTCCTCCAATGTCCGGGCTTTCAGACGAACGAGACCTCTATTGGCGAGTAAGATTCCCTCGTATGGCAAAGCCGTCCGACTCAGGACAGGGACCTGATCAGCTTGCTGCGTCGCAAGAGAAACTCAAATCAGCCCACGCCAAACTCGTCAAGGAGTTCGAAAAGCTGCATCGCGCGAAGTTCAGCGCGGCGAGTCACCGCGACTACCTCGAGAAGCTCAAGGCGCATCTGCTCGCGCTCGAAGCACACACGGCTGCCATCCATGCCCAACATGAAGCGCTGCATCAGCGGCGGCAGGTCCTGCATGACACACACGAGGCAGAAGCCCCGCAACCGGGCTCAAAAACCGGCAAACCACGCGACACCGAATCGCGCTGAACCTCGGCGCGGCGGGCCGGCGCACTGATCAGTTCACGATACGGACCGACTTGACGTCAAATTCTCAATTGGCGAACGTGAAGGTGTCAGGTTCGTATGAAGAACACGACCGCGACGGCCAGCGAGAACGCGTGCGCGTATAGCGCCGCCGTCATCGCCGACGCACAAGCCGCCATCGCCCGGGCGATTGTGTCTGCTCAGCGCGCGGGCCACACGCGCAAACGGGCACAGAAGGAACGCGAGTTGGCTGCGCAAGCCAAGGCAGTTCGTCACCCTCATCAAGCGGCAGATTGGTGATGTGCTGCATGGCTTTCCTGACCTTTCGCGCACCTGCATACGAAATTTCTCGATAGTTGGTTGATGACGAAAATCGTCTTCTTTCTCGCAATCGGAGGCACTAGGATCCGACTCAGCCGTGCCCAATACGAATCGATCCCTCCCGATTCCTTGTCCGAAGTGTCAGCACGTCGGCAGCACGCTCCGCGTCGCGAGCAACACCGTCATGATGGTGACCTGCGCGAGCTGCGGCCATACATGGGCCACTGAGTACAAATCGCTGTCGCCAGACGTACAAGAGAAAATTCCTGACGCATTGCGCGATCTCAAGCGGTTCTGACCGTCGCCTCGATTCTTGCTGCGTGACATTCCGATGATGAGCGGTTCGTCACCGAAGAAAAGCGGTTTAGTCTGTCCCGCCTGCAAGCAGCGCATCGCCGTCATCGAATACCAATCTCCAACAACCATCACGATGCATTGCCCTGCGTGCGGCCATCGCTAGTCCGGCAGTTCGTCAGGGCGAAGCCGCACCAACGGCCTCGGTCGAGCGAAGCGCGTTTGCGGGTACCTCGGTTGCACGTGTCGTGTCATGCCGGAGTCAATTGCGGAGTTGAACTACGTCGTCTCTGATGAGCAGGGGCGGCAATATTTTCCGACGGTTGTCGGCGAACTCATTGGAGACAGGTGGGAAGCGTGGCTTGAGTTTGTGCCAACTGACGACTCCCCGCCTCTGCTGACAAATACCGAAACACATCAATCCAGACGCGAGGACGTCGTTCGATGGGCCACACTGCTCGACGACGTGTACCTCGAGGGAGCGTTTGGCCGCGCTGTCAAAGCGACGGCTTCCGCACTTCCCGCCATCCGCGCCCCCATCTCCGTCCTGCATCCACCGCTCCCCGTCGATTCGTCGGGACTGTTCGAAGATCCTTTCGACATGTACCGCCTCGGCGGAAAAGAAGGGCTCCGCGGAAGGCTGCAGCCGCTCGCACGCTCGGAGCTGGTGCTCATCATCGATAACTTCGGTCTGAACCCGGCCCGCCTTAGCCTCGCGCGACTGACGAAGTCGCAACTCGTCACGTTCATTGCGACTGCGGTAGAAGTGCAAATCTCGCAGGGCCGCGGCTAGCCGTGTCGCGGCTGCTGGCTTCGGGGATCGTGGACGCGACGACTAATCTCCCCGCGCCGCGCGACTTCAGGCTGACGAGGCACCGATCTGCAAGCTGTTCGTCGCGGCACGGACTTCGAGTTGTATCCCACCCGGTGGAATTCAGAGCCCCGATTACCAGTGGATGGCAACGTTGTACGAAGTGTCTCGCCGGCGGTTGGATCACCCGACAGGTCACGGTGAGAGACGACCGCTTGGCAGATGTGTGGAAGTGCCCCAACTGTCATCACGAATGGCCGATGGAGCAAAGACGCGAATCGGCGTAAACCCGAACGAGCCGTGGCGCGTTCAAATCGCGCATCGATTGCTTCTGACCTAAAACGACCGCGCTATGGTGAATAGTTAGCCGCGTTTTGTTCCAGGGTCACTCGACGCAAGCGCCGGGAATCGGATGACCGAGGGCGCTTGCGGCATCGCAGCTTCGAGGCAGTTGACGATAGTCCGCGATAACCAACTCTCGCGGCGCTTCCAAGGCCGTTCATGGAAGAAATGCACGATACGGCAATGCGGGGAGTTGAAATTGGTCGGGATGGCGGGATTCGAACCCACGACCCCTTGACCCCCAGTCAAGTGCGCTACCAGGCTGCGCTACATCCCGATCTTGAGTGAAGCCGATCAATACGCGGGTCGCGTTCGGGCATCGTAGCATACGAGCGCTCGCGCCGATGCTAGGCTTCGCGCTCGAGCACCGTGTGCATCGGGCCAATGCCAAGGAACGTCGCGAGAATCCCGAAATTCTTTCCCCGCACGTTGGCAGCACTGAACCGCACGTGCTCGCCGGGGCCGACATCGAACTCCGCACGCCGGCGAGACATGGTGTTGTGAACGCGCAGCCAGTGGTGTCCGGGCGTCAGCGAAATCGTCACCGCGTCACCGTAACTCAGGATCACGTTCGGGGCGCCGTCGACCGACACATATAACTCACGCTCCTGCATGTCAGCGGGCGATGTGCGGTGGACGGTGATGGCGGAGGCCTCGGCCATTACAGCAAGCCGCGCTGCAAACGATTGACCGTCTGAATCAGCGCAGATGTCAGGCTACGCTCGGCGCCGCTTTGCTGCCGTCTTTTTGCGCGCGCGCGCGGCGGACCGAACCGCCTCGCGTTTCACTGGTTTGTGACGGGACGCAGCAGCGCTTCGCTTCGGCGCAGTGCGTTTCGTCCGCGCACGCGCGGCGTGACCGTTCGATGATCCCGGCTTCGAGCCCAGCATCGACTGCAGCTCGCGAAGCCCTTCCCGCACCGTCGCGATACGTGCGCGCACGTCCGCGCCGAGAGCATCGAGGACTTCGGCTGCCTCGGATTCCGAGACGACGGCAATCGGCGGTGCCGACGCTTCCAGCTTGCGACGGGCGCCTGCAACCGTTAACCCCTCGACGAACACGAGTTGCTTGATCCGCTGAACATGCTCGAGGTCGCTCTGCCGGTACAACCGCGGACCATCGGGCGACTTCCCGCGTACGCCGATGCCGGGAAATTCCTTCTCCCAAGAACGGAGCACGTACGGCTGCACCTGCAGCAGCTCGCACACTTCCGCGGCTTTGTACAGCTTTGCGTTCACTCTGCGCAGTATAAACCGAGCCTCGACCGCTGCGACTCTCAAACTGCGGCTTCGCGGGTCGGACGGCGGCGCGTGCGGACGTGGAAGCGGATGGGTGTCCCTTCGAAACCAAAGCGGTCGCGGAGCTGGTTGACGAGAAAGCGCTCGTAAGAAAAATGGAACTTCGTCGCGACGTTGGTGAAGAACACGAAGGTTGGCGGTGCGACGCCGGTCTGAGCCACGTAAAGAATGCGGACGTGCGATCGTCCCGGGCTCGCAGGTGGGTGCGCGGCGCTGATATCAGCCACGAACTTGTTCAATTCGGGTGTTCGGACGCGCTTACTGCGCGACGCCGTGACGCGGTCGATGGTCTCGAGCAGCTTCGGGGCACGCTCCCCGGTCAACGCCGAGATGTGGAGGATGGGCGCGTAATCGAGAAACTTGAGCTGCCGGCGCAGCGATTCGTCAAATTCCTTCGCGAAATCCGGTCCGCGATCCTTCATCAGGTCCCACTTATTGGCGACGAGAATGACGCCGCGGCCGGCCTTGTCGGCCTCCCCAGCGATCGCCGCGTCCTGATCGGTCGCGCCCTGAGTCGCATCGACGATGAGGACGACGATGTCGGCCGACTCGATCGATCGCCGCGCCAGCAGCACGCTCACCGATTCCACCTGCCCGCTGCGCGCCACGCGTCCCGGCCGCCGGATTCCGGCCGTGTCCACGATGCGGAACTTTCGCCGATGCCACGTCAGCACCGAGTCCACGGCATCCCGCGTGGTCCCCGGCATCTCGCTCACGATCATCCGCTCTTCCCGCAGGAGACGGTTCACCAGCGACGACTTGCCCGCGTTCGGTCGGCCGACGATCGTGACCGCCACTTCCTCTGTCGGCGCATCGCCCCCCTCCTCACGCGCCCGCTTCTCGCTCGGGTGCAGGCGATGCACGACTTCGTCAAGCAGATCACCGATGCCTTCGCCGTGCTCGCCGGATACTTCGAACACCGGATCAAAACCGAGCTGATAGAACTCCACCGCCCCGGCCCGAGCACGCCGATCGTCGGTCTTGTTGACGGCCAAAATCGCGGGTTTGTCGGCAGCGCGGACCGCCTCCGCAATCTCTCGATCACCGGGCACCAGTCCTTCCCGTCCATCGACGATGAAGACGAGAAGATCGGCATCTTCGACGGCCCGTTGTCCCCGCTCCATCACCAGCTCGTGGAGCGGATCCTCGCTGGCGCCGAACATGCCCCCGGTATCGACAACGTCGAAGTGGATCCCTCGCCAGTCCGCCGGGTGCGTGATGACGTCGCGCGTTGTCCCGGCAATCGGCGTCACGATCGCGCGGCGAGTGCCGGTGATGCGGTTGAAGAGCGTCGATTTGCCAACGTTAGGACGCCCGACGATCACGACGGATGGTGGTCGCTTAGTCACGGAAATAAGAAGGCACGGAAAGATTTTAGCGGCGCCGCGTAAGTCCGAGCCCGACACTTCAGATTTTTGTGTGTCGGACGGGCGTTACGCCCCGCCGCGTCTAGTTGGATCCGTTCGGATCGCCGAACCAGATGCGGACGGTGCGACCGTCTGGCAGCGTGATCTGCTCGACAAACGCGATCGCCGATCCGTCCCGGGCTGGATAGCCGATAACGGTGTAGCTCTTGCCCACCTCGAAAAAGCCGGCCTTGCTGAAACCCGCACGGCGGAGGCCGTTGGGCGCCGCCGTTTCGAACACCCACGTAATGCTCTTCCCGCTCTCGTCAGTCACGTCGAGGACGAAGCGCGAATGCGGGTTCACAAACTGGACGCTTTTCAGCGTGCCGGTCCAGCGGCGGGACGGCTTGTTGATTTCAAACTCCGACTGCAGCGCGTGATGCGCGAACGCGACGACAGGCAGCAGCAGGATCGCCGCCCCCAGCAGCGACCTCAATTTAGTTTGCGTTCGGATCCCCAAACCAGATCTTGACCGTTTTGCCATCGGGACCAGTCAGCGACTCGAGGAAGGCCAGCTTGGAGCCGTCGCGTGCCTGATAGCCGACGAAGGTGTATTGCTCGCCGACCTTGAACACGCCCTTCTGGCTGAAACCGGCGCGGCGCAGGCCGTTGGGCGCCGCCGTCTCGAACACCCACGTGACGGCTGAGCCGTTCCCCTCGTCCACGTCGAGGAGAAAATGGGTGTGGGGATTGACCCAGCGCACTTCCTTGAGAGTGCCCTTCCAGGTCTGCTGCTTCCCGCTCACGTCGAACTCGGACTGGACCGCATGGTGCGCCAGAGCCGGCGTGGTAAGCGCCACAAGGCCAGCGGCGGCCAGCCTCAAAATCCTTCCCGTCATGGGCCGTATTCTCCGAACCAGACGTATTCCCCTCGGAAAAGTTCAATATCTTACATGGATACTCCGGCGGTCCACCGGCCCGCGCTCGAGCCCTTCTTCGCCCGTAAACCGGAGCAATCTTCGGCACTTCTGATAACACTTACAGGAAATATTGACAGCGTAAGTTACACAAAATATAGTAGTTACACTCAACCAGGAGCGGCTAAGGGATGATCAAGGTCGACATCGTTAACGAGGTTTCGAAGATCGCCGACATCACCAAAGTCAAGGCCGAGGTTGCTGTCGACGCGGTGTTCGACGCGATGCGCGTGTCGATGCAACGGGGCGACCGGATTGAGCTGCGCGGTTTCGGCGTGTTCCAGGTGAAGCCTCGCAAGCGCGGTATCGGCCGCAACCCGCGCACTGGTAAGGAAGTTCGTATCCCGCCCGGGCGCACCATCCGCTTCAAGCCCGGCAAAGACCTGCAGAACATCGGTTAACCTGCCCTGTATGGGCGCGTCGTCTGATCCTGATTTCGACCATTCGGTTCTCCGGGCTGTCGCCGAAGAACCGCCAGTAGTCATTCCGCCAACGCCTTCGTCCCGCCTGCGGCGTGAGCCGTTGTGGCGTTACGTTGTGCTCTTCGTCCTGACACTGCTCTCGACGACGCAGGCGGGAGGGCTGCACTACGTGAGCTTCACGACGGCTTTCAGCGAGCAGTTTCCGAGAATCCCGATCTTCTCGCTACTGCTGCATGGGCTGTGGTACAGCCTGTCAATCCTTGCGATTCTCGGCTGCCACGAACTTGGCCACTACTTCGCGTGCCGGTACTACCGTGTCGATTCATCGCGTCCGTACTTTCTCCCGATGCCGTTCCTGTTGACCGGCACACTCGGCGCGTTCATCCGCATCCGCGCACCGATTCCAGGAAAGCGAGCACTGTTTGACATCGGCATTGCGGGGCCAATCGCAGGGTTCCTCGTCGCTCTTCCCGTCCTGCTGATCGGAATGCATCTGTCGAGCGTCGTGAAGTTGCCGACGAGTTTCCGGGGCGAGGTCTTCGAGCTCGGCGAGCCGCTGCTGTTCAAGGCGGCCGAGTGGTTGACGTTTGGAAGCATTCCCGACGGCTATTCGGTCAACATGCACCCGATGGCGTTTGCCGCGTGGTTCGGGATGCTGGCGACTGCGCTCAACCTGTTCCCGATCGGACAGCTCGACGGCGGCCACATCTCATACGCCGTGCTCGGACGCCGGAGCACGGTCGTAACGATGGTGATGGTGCCGTGCCTGATCGGCCTGTCCTTTGTTTCCACGTCATGGATCGTGTGGACGGTGCTCACCGTCGGTATGCTGCTGCTGTTCGGACCGCGACATCCGCGTGTGATCGACGAGGAGGTTCCACTCGACAGGAGCCGCCTGTGGCTTGCGGCGTTTGCGCTCCTCATGTTCGTGCTCTGCTTCACGCCCGCGCCGATTCAACCGGCGGCGCTGGTGGGCCGGCATTAATTGCCGGTGGGGTCCGGCTTTAGCCGGACCTTCACAGCACACTTAGCGGATCGACATCGATCGTCAACCGCCGACGAATCTCGGGCATATCGGCAACCACCTGCATCAGCGCGTTCCGCATGTCGGAGCGGCGAGTCCCCTTCAGGAAAAACTGAACCCGGTGCTCGCCACGCAGCCGGCCGAGCGGGGCGGGCGCCGGACCCAGGACGGTGAATCTGCCCGTGGCGGTCGCCGGTTCGAGCCGGCGCACGATTTCTCGCGCCTCGTGCATTGCATCATCAAACGTACGGCCGCGCACGATGCCGTTGATCAACGCCAAGAACGGTGGATATCGCATTCCGCGGCGATAGACGACCTCGCGCTCGAAGAACGCGGGGTAATCCTGCCGGCAGGCGAGCTGAATGCTGTAGTGGTCGGGATAGAGCGTCTGCACGATGGCCTCGCCGGTCCGTTCGCCTCGTCCCGCGCGTCCGGCAACCTGGGTAAGTAGCTGAAAGCTCCGCTCGGAGGCACGAAAGTCGGCAAGGCCAAGGCCGACATCGGCGGAGATCACCCCGACCAGCGTGACGCCGGGAAAGTCGTGCCCTTTCGCGATCATCTGCGTCCCGACCAGCACATCGAGCTCGCGGGCAGCGAACTTCGACAGCATCTGCGTCAGGGCTCCCTTCCGTCGCACCGAATCGCGATCGACCCGACCGATGCGTGCTTGCGGAAAGCGCTCTCGGAGCTGCTCTTCGATCCGCTCTGTGCCGAAACCGGCGTGCTCCAGGTACGGCGCCGCACACTTACGGCACGCCGTCGGCACAAGCACCGAGTAGTTGCAGTAGTGGCAGCGTGCGCGCCAGCCCCCTCGACTCGGTTCCCTCGATCCATGCACACCGTGCCGCGCCCTGTGCACGGTCAGCGACACGCTGCAGTTGGGGCACTCGAACGTGTCGCCGCACTGGCGGCAGAAGACAGCGGTCGAATAGCCCCGACGATTGAGGAGGACGAGGGCCTGATCGCCGCACGCAAGCCGTTCACCGATCGCGGCAGCGAGGTCACGACTGATCACGATCTCCGGCCCCTCGTCTGCGTACTCGGTTCTCATGTTGACGACGCGAACAGCTGCCAGCGGACGATCGAGGACTCGCCGTTCGAGCGTGATTCGAACGTACTTGCCGGTCGCCGCGTTGTGAAAGCTCTCCATCGACGGCGTCGCCGAGCCGAGCACGACGAGCGCGTGCTCGCGACTGGCTCGCATGATCGCCACGTCGCGGCCGTGATAGCGTGGCGTTTCCTCCTGCTTGTAGGAGCTGTCGTGCTCCTCGTCCACGACGATCAAGCCAAGACGATCCAATGGCGCGAACACCGCCGAACGCGTTCCGATGACGAGGTCGACCTCGCCCCGGCGGATGCGATGCCATTGGTCGTGACGCTCACCGATCGACAGCGCGCTGTGCTGGATGCCAACCCGGTCGCCGAATGCACCCCGGACGAGCGCCGTCATCGAGGGCGTCAACGCGATTTCCGGCACCATCAAGAGCACCTGCCGTCCGGAGCGGCGGACGCGGTCGGCCAGGCGCAGGTAGATCTCGGTCTTGCCGCTGCCAGTGACACCGTGCAGCAGCGCAACCCGGAACTGCGCGGCGTCCGCGAGCGCGAACAATTCACCGGCGGCGCGCTCCTGTTCGTCGGTCAGTTCACGGTTGGCATCCGGCACGACGTCGGTCATCGCGGCGCGCTCAAACGGGTCGCGCTCATCGCGTTCGTCGCGCATGACGACCAGTCCCCGTTTGACGAGTCCGGCCAGAACCGCCGGCGTGACACCGCGTTCGCGCAGCTCCGCGGTCGGCAGTCCGGCAGGTGCCGCAGAGAGGATCTGCACCGCGGCGCCCTGCCGTGGGGTCAGACCCTGGTCCAAGCCCATTGCCGACAGCGCGGCAATCCGCTGCTTCCGGAACGCGCTGCCTTGGCGGCGCGCGCCTGGCGGCATCGCGACCGCCAGCGCGTCGCCGATTCCGGCGACGTAGTACTCCGCGACCCACCGGCACAATTCGACGATCGACGACGGCAGCAGCGGCTCGCGATCGAGCGCCTCGGCGATGTCCTTGACCTCCGTTCCGTCTTCAACGAGCGCGTCGTGACGGACGACGCAGCCGGTGAGCGTGCGCGCCCCAACCGGGACCCGTACACGCGCACCGATTGGCGGCATGGCCAGCGAATCGGGGACGTTGTAAGTAAGCAGATCGAGGAAAGGAACGGGGACTGCGACGGCAACCAGGCGCAAGGCTATTCACCTTGCAAAATCGCGCGGACCCTTTTCATGTCTTCCCACACCTCTCGCTTCGCCGACGGCGTCCGCAGCAGATAGGCGGGGTGGTACGTCGGGATCAGAATCGCGTCTCGATACTTGAATTCGCGCCCGCGGATGCGGGTGATCGGATCGTTGGTTCTCAGCAGGCACTGCGCCGCGAACTTGCCAAGCGCGACGATCACCTTCGGCTTCACCGTATCGATTTGACGAAACAGGAACGGCTCACACTGCTCCACTTCGTCAGGCTCCGGATTGCGGTTGCCAGGTGGCCTGCACTTGATCACGTTGGCGATGTACACGTCCTCACGTCTGAGAGCGATGGCTTCGATGATTTTCGTCAGCAGCTGCCCGGCGCGACCGACGAATGGCTCGCCCTGGATATCTTCGTCCGCCCCTGGCGCTTCGCCGACAAACATCAGATCGGCGTTCGGGTTGCCGACGCCAAAGACGACCTGCGTGCGGCCAAGCGTGTGAAGTTTGCACCGCGAGCAATCGGCGCCCAGATCGTCGCGGATCGCGCGAAGCGCGATCATAGGTTCACGGGGTTCAATGGGTTCAATGGGTTCAGAAGGTACCGGTTCTGTAGGTTCCGTGGGTTCTATAGGTTCAATGGGTTGGGGTTCTCGACGCGTGCGCCATTCGGGTTCGAGGCGGACGCCCTCGATGCCGAGTTCCTCGAAGAACTCGAGGTGCGCTTTTAGTTGTTCGTTCATCGGGATCTAGGAATTTACCGCGGCCGTGCGCGTCTTCAGCAACCGCTCGACCCGATCGAGAATCGCCTCCGCGACGCGAGCCTTGCTCTGAAGAGGAAGCGTCTGTTCCTGGTCGGCGCCGATGATTGTGACCGCGTTGGTGTCGACCTCGAAGCCGGCGCCCGGCATCGTGACGTCGTTGGCGACGATGAGATCGACGTGCTTGCGCGCACGCTTCTCGCGCGCTTTCCGCAGCAGGTCGCCAGTCTCGGCGGCGAAACCGACCAGCACCAACGGCGTCGGCCGGCGAGCGGACAGCCGGCCGAGATCCATCAGGATGTCGGGCGTCCGCTGTAGAGTGAGCGTCAGCGGAGCGTCGCCTTTGGCAATCTTCTCCTCCGCCGGCTCAACGGGGGTGTAATCCGCAACGGCGGCAGCCATGATGACCACGTCTGCGTGTTCGGCAGCGCGCAGCACTACGTCGCGCATCTCTGTCGCACGACGCACGCGGACGAGTTCGTCGGAGAGCGGCGGTTCGACGGCGGTTGGCCCAGCCACGAGCGTCACGTTCGCACCGCGGCCGTGCGCCGCCGCTGCGACCGCAAAGCCCATACGGCCGCTCGATCGATTGCCGACGTAGCGAACCGGATCGATGTCTTCGTAGGTCGGCCCTGCCGTGACGACCACCCGGCGGCCGCGCAGGGCTGAATCGCGCGGCGACACGATGCGTTCGGCGGCGGCGACGATGTCGTCCGGTTCCGCGAGGCGCCCTTTGCCAATCCATCCGCAGGCGAGATACCCCTCGCCCGGTTCGACGAAGTGCACGCCCCGCGCTGACAGCGTTTGCAGATTCCGCTGCACCGCCGGGTGAGCGAGCATGTTCGTGTTCATCGCGGGCGCGATGAGCACAGGAGCTTTCGTCGCCAGATACAGAGAGCTGAGAAAGTCATCGGCGATCCCGTTCGCTAGTTTGCCAATCACGTTCGCCGTACACGGCGCAACGAGCAGCAGCGCGATGTCATCCGCGATTGCGATGTGCTCGATATCCGCGTTGGCACCCGGCTTCCACTGCGAGGTGATGACCGGGCGGCGCGTGATCGCTTCAAACGTCAGCGGCCCGACAAAACGGGCTGCCGCCCTCGTCATGACGGCGACAACGTCATGACCCCGCTTCTGCAGCCCCCGGCACACCTCGACGGACTTATAGGCGCCGATGCCGCCGGTGACTCCGATCGCGATGAGAGCCATGGCAACTCCCAACACCCAGCTTCCAACCTCCAAACGCTTGGCGGTTGGGAGTCGGAGATTGGATGTTTTACTCCTCTATCTTGACGACCTTGCGGCGCAGGATTTCCTTCTGCGCGATCGCGATCTTCTTGTTCCCCTCTTCGCGCGGGACAGCGCCGGCCAGCAACTGGCGCGCGCGCTTGCCTGCGAGGACGACGAATTCGAACCGGTTTTCCTTGGGTGCTCGTTCCACGATGTCCTTTCGGGCAGACCTAAAGGTCCGCCTCTACGCTTCCTTTGTTCACGTTAACACGTAGAGGCGGGCCTTCAGGCCCGCCTTCCTTCAAACGTCGCAATGATGTTTTCGGCCGTCTTCTGCATCGCCTGCACGCGGGCACGTTCGGCCAGCACAATCGCCCGCAGCCGTTCCACTGCCGTGTCGAGCTCGTCGTTCACCACGACGTACTCATAAGACGCAAATTCACCGACTTCGCGGCAGGCCACCTCGAGCCGCTTGCGAATCGCTTCCTCCGAGTCCTTGCTGCGCCCTCGCAACCGCTGTTCGAGAATCTGCGCCGACGGCGGCAGCACGAAGATCCCGATCGAGGCAGTGCCGCTGCTGCGCACCTGCCGCGCGCCCTGAACATCGATGACGAGCACCAGGTCCTGACCGCTGGCGAGGCAGCGCTGCGTGTCGGCGGCGCGGGTTCCGTAGTAGTTGCCGAAGACGTCCGCCCACTCCAGGAACTCACCGGCGCGTGCCATTTCATCGAAGCGCTGACGGCTTATGAAATTATAGTCAACGCCGTCCTGCTCCCCTGGACGCGCGGCGCGCGACGTATACGAGCGCGACAAGCAGAGGTTCGGAATCCGCTGGACCAGCTTCTCGACGAGCGTCGTCTTTCCGGTGCCGGACGGCGCGGACACGATGAACAGCAGGCCGCGGTTACTCAATATTCTGCACCTGCTCGCGCATCTTCTCGAGCTCCGCCTTCGCATTGATGATCAGCTCCGAGACACGCAGCCCGTCGGCTTTCGACCCGATGGTGTTCACCTCACGATTCATCTCCTGCAGGAGAAAATCGAGCTTGCGGCCGCACGGTTCCGCTCCCTCGGTGAGCGCATCCCAATGGGACAGGTGCGCGCGGAAGCGGGTCACTTCTTCGCTGATGTCCGAGCGCTGAACCGTCCGCACGATCTCCTGCGCGATCATCGCTTCGTCCACGGGCAGCTCGAGACTAATCTCCCGCACGCGGTCCTGCAGCCGGGCCTCGAGCGCCGACCGCCCGTCGTCGGCCGCTTCGGCTACGCGCCTGATGAACGACGCCAGCGAGTGTTTGCGACCATCGAGATCCTCACGCAGATGGGCGCCTTCGCGAACGCGCATCGCGTCGAGATCGGCAAGGGCTTGTTCGATGGCGGCTTCGACGCTCGCCGTGAGCTGTGCCTCGGCTTCGGGGTCGGGTTCCGCCGTCCGATCACGCACGCTGATGGCCTGCGGCAGACGAAGCAGATCGCCCGGCGTCAACGTACCGGCGACGAGGCCGCGCTCGCGCGCACGATCGATCGCGGCGGAGAGCGCGTTGGCGAACTCCTCGTTCAATTCGATCGACGGCGCCGCCGGCGTTCTCAACTGCACCGATATCTGCAGTTCGATCCGGCCGCGGGCCACGCGCTTCTGCAGCAGCCCGCGCACGCGCGGCTCGACCTCCGCCAGCGATTGCGGAATTCGAAGCTGTAAATCGAGAAACCGATGGTTCACTGCGCGAAGGGTGACCCCGATCGTGGCACGCTCGTCCTCGTGGGTGAGCGAGGCGAACCCGGTCATCGACTTGATCATCGGGCTGCGGTCTCGTTCAACGGTGATGTCATACGCGCTCGGGCTCGTCGGTGGGCTCTTCCTGAAGCTGCAGTTCGTAAAGTTTCGCATAGGCGCCGCCACGCGCGAGCAGTTCCTCGTGGCGACCTGTTTCGATGATCCGGCCGCGCTCGAGGACGACAATCGCGTCGGCACGCCGAACGGTGGACAGCCGATGAGCGATGACAAACGAGGTCCGGTTGAGCATCAGCGTCGACAGCGCGTCCTGCACGAGCATCTCGGACTCCGCGTCGAGCGCGGACGTGGCCTCGTCGAGGATGAGGATCGGCGAGTCGCGCAGAATCGCGCGCGCGATCGCGATACGCTGCCGCTGGCCGCCCGACAGCCGCTGGCCCCGCTCACCGATGGCCGTGGTGTATCCGCCGTCGAGCGCCATGATGAACTCATGCGCGTTGGCGGCCCTCGCCGCCGCCTCGACCTCGGCCTGTGACGCACCAGGTCGGCCGTACGCGATGTTGGCACTGATGCTGTCGTCAAACAGCACCGTCTCCTGAGTGACGATCGCGATCTGCCCACGCAGCGACGCGAGTGTGACGTCACGGATGTCGTGACCGTCGATGGTAATCCCGCCGCCCGTCACGTCGTAGAACCGCGGAATCAGATTGACGAGCGTCGTCTTGCCCGCGCCGCTCCGTCCGACAATCGCGAGCGTTTGCCCGCCGCGCACGCTCAACGATACGCCGCCCAACGTCGCATCGTCGGCGCCGTTGTAGGAGAACCGTACGTCGCGAAACTCGATCATGTCGCGGAACCGCGGCAGCGCGATCGCACCCGGATCCTCGCGGACTTCGCTATGCGTGTCGAGCATTTCGAAGATGCGCTCGGCGGCGGCGATTGCCTGCTGAAGGTTGGCGTTGACGCGACTCAGCTTCTTCGCCGGTCCGTACATCATGAACAGGGCCGCGATGAAACCGACGAACTCACCGGTCGTCAGCCGGCCGGCGCTGATCTCCTGACTGCCGTACCAGAGAGCAACCGCGAAGGCGACGCCGCCAATGAACTCCATCAACGGCGGCAGAATCGACAACGCGCTCGTCACCTTCATGCTCGTGCGATACAGACCGTCGGATGCGGTGCGGAACTTCGCGGTCTCGCGCTGTTCGGCGCCGAACGCCTTCACGATGCGATGACCGGTGAAGGCTTCGGCCGAGACGTGCGTGATCTGCGCCAGCGCTTCCTGGCTGTGCCGCGTGGTGCGGCGGACGCGCTGCCCCAGCCGGACAAGCGGGTACACCACCAGCGGCGCACCAGTCAGGCACACCAGCGCGAGCCGGGCGTCGTAATAAAACAGCAGCGCGGCGAAGCCGACGAGCGCGAGCGATTCGCGCGCAAGATCGCCAAGGGTCTCGGAGACCGCCTGCTGAATCTGCCCCACGTCGTTGGTGATGCGCGACATCAGTCGTCCGCTGGTCTGGGCCGAGAAGAAGGCGGCCGACTGGCCGAGGATGTGCGTGAACAGGACGTTTCGCAGATCACGGACGACGCACTGTCCGACGTCGGTCATCCAATAGCCGGA
>Ga0310810_10004360_pt1 | contig 15628 bp, 16 predicted proteins | sample NCmetagenome_FD_207641 | JGI IMG/M metagenome (GOLD analysis project Ga0310810, IMG submission 207641) | Soil microbial communities from experimental microcosm in Duke University, North Carolina, United States - NC | ecosystem: Engineered > Artificial ecosystem > Soil microcosm > Unclassified ...
AGTCGCGCGGCGTAATTCCACCAACACTGATATGCTTTCCGCGAAGCAACTCCTGTCCAACCAATGTCACCATGATCGTGTGAGTGACATCATGGTACGGCGCGTCACTGTTGGCGATATTTTCGAGCGATAGCCGACCAACAAACCCGATAATTCCTGGGTAGCTTGGCTCAAGCGTCCCGTAATTGGACGTGTACATGGATTGAAGCTCACGAACAAAAGCATCAATCACAAGTCCCGTGGGATTGAACATCCACCCCTCCAATGCCTGGTCGGTCTACGATGTCCGCTTAGGACGCCCAGGCGGGCGTCGCCGCGCGATGCTGCGCCGCCATTGCATCCCAGCGCGCCATGTCGGCGGCCACCAGGGTGCTTTGCGACGCGGGCATGCGCGGCCATTCCGGCACGCTGAGCCACAACCGGAAGAGATGACGCCGCTGAGCCTTCGCCTCATGATCCTCGAAGTGGGCCCGGCCGTGCAGAATCGTGCGATTGTTGATGAACTGGAAGTCGCCCGGCTTGAGCATCATCTTCAGCGTGACGTCGGGATGGTTTGAGATGCCGACGAAGGCTCCGAGCGCCGCTTCCTGTTTCGGGCTGATGGTCGTATCGCCCAACTCTGCGGCGCGGCGCAGGTAGCCATGCTGGAAGTCGCAATTGAGCCAGCCGTTTTCGTAGCAGAAGCTTGGGACGTTGCCGATCACCGCCGACCGGCCCATACGCTCTGCGTCGGAGTCGGGACGGCGCAGGACGAAACCCTTGTAGAATTGCTCGAGCAGATCGGGGCACCAGTCCAGCAGCATGTTATGGACGGTGTGGGCGCTGGCAATCAGGCTTTCGCCGCCCGACCTCGCCATCTTAAGGCTGAGCATGGCGACGATGCCGACCTCCCCGCTCGGGTCGGTGTGCGCGGTCTGGAAGCCACCCGACTGATAACCGCGCCGCTTGTTGCGGTCGACGAGAATATCGCTGATGTCGCGGATATCGCCCAGGCGGTCGCCGAATGCGCTTTGCGTCAGGGCGTCGCCGAAATGGGCGCCGAACCCGCGGAAGATGAGGCCGAGTTCATTGTCAGAGTAGCGGTCTTTGTCGAGACCGCGGAACACGAAAAACCCGCGGCCGGTCGCAATCTCCTGTCGCATCCGCGCGAGGTCATCGGCCATCGTGGAGAGCGGGAATTCATCCCGCCCCACCGGCGTATCATAAGCGTTGCGGCCGCGGATGCGATTGACCGAAGCGTTGATCTCGTCGATCGTTGTCGGCGACAGCCGGACGATCCAATCATCGGTTTGGATGAGATCCTTGCCAAGCCAGACCGACCTTCCACTCGGACGAAACGGCGGTTGGAATGTCATTGGCATCTCCTCCGATCGCATATCCGCAGCTGTTGCCGGATCATCTTCGCCCTCCGTTGACCGCAGGACAATCCCATATGGCCAATTGTCATTCGGCCGAACCAGCCGGGTTTTCACCTGGCGCGCGCGATTGCTGTGGCCTCGGTGCCTTCGTCACCTATACTCTCGTCCCTCGCATGACGGAGATGCCCATGGTCCGATGGCTTGCCGCGTTCGCGTACATTGTGCTGTCGATGGTCTCCGCGCCAAGCGCCGACACGGCGTTTGCGCAAGGCGATTTTCCGACCCGGCCAGTCAAATTTCTCGTGCCGTATCCTGCCGCCGGCACCAACGACGTGCTGGCCCGCATCGTCGGCGACAAGTTGCAGGCGAAGTGGGGCCAGCCGGTCATCATCGAGAACCGCAGCGGCGGCAGCGGCAACATCGGTGCCGCGCTGGTCTGGCAGGCGGAGCCCGATGGCTACACCCTGATGGTCTCGGCAACGCCGCCGATCGCCACCAACCAGAGCCTGTACAAGCAGCTGTCCTATAAGCCGGAAGAATTTGTGCCGATCACCAATTTCGGATCGGTGCCCAACCTGGTGATCGTGCGCAAAGGCCTACCGGTGAATTCGGTCACGCAATTGATCGCGTATGCCAAGGCGAATCCCGGCAAGCTCGTCTATGGCAGCCAGGGTGTGGGCAACACGCCCCACCTGACCGCCAATATGTTCATGACCATGACCGGCACCAGCATGGTGCACGTGCCGTATCGCGGCGAGACGCTGGTCTACAACGACATGCTCGGCGAGCGCGTCGATGTCTTCTTCGGCAACATGTCGGGGGCGTACGCGCTTTATCGCGACGGCCAACTCAAGGTCCTGGCGGTGACCGACAAGACTCGCGCCGCGCCGATGCCGGATGTGCCCTCCAGCGCCGAGGTCGGGCTCCCCGACCTTATCTCAGGCGCTTGGTACGCGATGGTCGGACCGCCCAAGCTCAAGCCGGAGCTGCGGGACCAGATCGCCAAGGCCACCATCGAGGTGCTCAAGATGCCCGACGTGCAGCAGCGCTTCCGCGCGCTCAACGTCGAGCCGGACGGCAGATCGCCGGCCGAAACCGACATTTTCATCAAGGACGAGGCCCGGCGCTGGGGCGAGGTGATCCGCGCCAACAACATCGTGGCGGAGTGAACAATAGCAACGACTGCCTTCGGCGAGATATTGTCGACATTACCTGGGGCCCAAATGAGTTTCGCGAAGGCGCATTTCATCGGAATCGCTGGAAAAGGCATGAGCGCGACCGCGCTTCTCTTGAAGGAGATGGGCGTCGAGATCAGCGGCTCGGATGAGGGCTTCTATCCGCCGGTGAGCGAGTATCTCAAGAGCGCGAACATTGCTTTCGCGCAAGGCTACAGGAAGGAGAACATACCGAACGATGCCGACGTCATCATCATTGGGAAAAATGCAAAGCTCCAGCCTGAAACAAACGAAGAGGTGCGAGCCGCATTCGCGAGCGGCAAGCTGGTGCGTTCTTTCGCAGATATCTTGCACGAATTGACGACCTCATCAGAGACTATTGTCGTCGCTGGTAGTTACGGAAAATCAACCTGCACGGCCTTGCTGGCGTGGTGTCTAAGGAGCGCAAAAAAGGATCCGAGCTATTTTATTGGCGAAGTCACCAACGGGTTTGAAAGCTATGCGCATCGCGGACGGGGTCCGGTATTTGTCCTCGAAGGTGACGAATATCCGTCATCGAATTGGGACAAGACTTCCAAGTTTCTTCGCTACAACGCCAAGAATGTGCTGCTCACGTCCGCGACCCACGACCACATCAACGTCTTTCCCACCCATGCAGATTATCTTGCTCCGTTCCGCGCGCTGCTCGAGTCGCTGCCGTCCGATGGAATTTTGATCGCAAACGGCGGTGAACCCCACGCCCGCGGTCTCGCCGATGAAAGAGGCCAATCAACGGTCTTCTATTCGCTGGAAAACAGAGCGCATTGGCATGCTGAAAAGATTACGCGCGATTCCATTGCCGCTTTCGACCTTATGCGGGGCGACGAGAAGGTCATCCGGCTGTCGACTCAGCTGCTTGGCAATCACAACATCGAAAATATCGTGGGCGTCAGTGCGATGCTGCTCGAAAAGAGGCTGGTCTCGCCAACAGAGCTTTGCGTCGGTGTCAATTCGTTCACCGGCGTAAAGCGCCGCATGGAATTGCTTTCAGGCTCATCGACGGTCGCCGTGTTTGAAGGATTTGGCTCGTCCTACGAAAAGGCCAAAAGCGCTATTGCTGCGGTCAAGCTGCATTTCCCTGATCGGCGCCTCATGGTGGTGTTCGAGCCGCACACCTTCACTTGGCGAAACAGGGATGCGATAGCGGCCTACGACAATGTCTTTGATGGAGCGGCCAAAATATTGATATTCGAACCAGCTTCGCAGGGCGCAAGCAGCCATGCGCAACTGACACAGAATGAAATAGTCGCTCGTGTCAGAAGTGCAAAATACGACGCGGAGCCAATTGTTGATCCCGAAGAAGCATTGCAGAGGCTCGGTGGCATGCTCAAGATGAACGACGTTGTACTGTTGCTTACGTCGGGAGAACTGGGTGGCCTGATCAAGACCATTCCGAAACTGGCCGAGCAGAAGTATCCGGCAGAAACGCCCACTGACCTACGGTCGCTCGACTAACATTACGCACGCGCCGGCATGTCTGCTTCCGGTTCTGATGGGCGTTTTGATAGTGGTTCGAAACTGGGTCGCTTCCGCAACATCGATGTGGACCGATGTGGCTTTTTGACCTCCTCGACGTCGAAATTCTCTGTTCATTGACCGCGAACTTGAAACAACTAATGGATCAAAGCCGGTTGGAATTATCCATCCAGCCTTAATGATGTGCGAGGTTCCGCACTTCACGGCTTCCCATCATGAGAGCATGGTCTCGTCGGCCATCCAGCCTTCAGAGTTTGCATCAGCGGCGGGAGGTTTACATGAAAAGCTTGATGTTTGCCGGTGCGCTTGCGATCGCGTTCGCCCTTGGCGGTGTCACCACGTTGCTGGGTGTGACGCGTAGTTCTCCGACCATTGCCAGCCCAACGATATCGATTTCCCCGGAGGACATGACGCGGTCCGCCGGACCGCTGCCGGAGACCCTTGTTGCCAGTCATATGTAAGGTCAGGCGAAGTCCGTAGGACGGATAAACGAGGCGTCATCGTCATTTTTCGTTGCAACGCCAAGAAGGCGGGTCACGCCTTCGGCTCACCCGCCCTGCGCGCTCTCAATCGCCGAACACCCAGCGAATAATCCGCGCATCGCGCTGATAGCCGCCGTTCCTGGCAAACGGTTCCTCGTTCCAGAACTTGTCCGCCGCCGCGCGGTCCGGCAGTTCCAGCAGCAACGCGGTGCCGATGTTGTCGGCGCCGTCGGCTGAGCGGATCGGACCACGAAAGATGAAGTTGTCGCCATACGAGGCGAAGTAGGACTCGTGGGCATGCAGGTGTTGGCGGAAAAATTCGTTGGTGCCGGTTTTAGGGCCCGTGCACAGGAATTGCTGCATCCCCTTGCGCCGATAGTCGGCCGCGCGCTTCTGGAAGCTGTTCGACCAGCGGTGAATTTCAACGCGCTGGTAGACGCCAGCCTTGTTCATCGGCTCCTCGGCGATGAACTTCTCGGCCTCGGCACGGTCGTCGAGTTGCATGAAGAATGAGGTGCCGAGCGTGTCGCTGCCGTCGTCGGACAGGAAATGGCCGTAGCCGATCTCGCGCTCGCCGAAGCGTTTGACATAGGCCCTCTGCTCGGCGAGCAGTGCGCGGCGCTTATCCGCCATCGCTGGCATAGCCGTCCGAAGGACGGCGTCGCTTCGCTCGCCTATGTCCCAGCAATAGATCGCCCACTGCGCTGGCTTGGTGCGGTAGTAGTTCTTCAGAGCCTCGCCGCTCAGCCCATAGCGCGGATCGCCCGGCAGATACTGGCCCGCTTCGCCGTTTGCCATTTCGCCTCCTCAAATCCGATGGCTCGACAATGAGCTTAGCACCGGCTGGCGGCTTCGGTGCAACCTGCGGCACGGCCCAGCCGTGCGGCGCTCGTTGTCCGCGCCGCGGCGCGCTCCTATCATTCCGTACTCGCCGGCGATTGTACCGGCAACCCTGGAGGTGTCCCGTGCCGTCGCTCCGCTCCGTCGTTCTCGCCTTCGCCCTCGTGCTCTTCGCCGCCCCGGCACTTGCCCAGGACGGCAGCATCAAGATCGAGAAATTCACCCACAGCGCCTGGACCCGCGGCATCTTCTCGGAGGCCGTGACGGTGACCGGAGTCGGCAACGCCAAGTTCGTCTATCTCGCCGGCGTCGGCGCCGAAGACGAGAACGGGCCGCGCGGCAACATTCGCCACCACGGCAACTTCCTGGAGCAGTGCAAGTACTCCTACGACAAGATCAAGCGCGTGCTGGCGCACCACGGCGCGAGCCTGCGCGACGTGGTCAAGATCACGACCTACATCACAGACCTGCGCTACCGCCTCACCCTCGGCGAGTGCGTCAAGGATCAATGGGGCGACGTCACCTTCCCGACCAACACACTGATCGGCGTCGCCGCGCTGGCGTTCCCGGAGATGATCATCGAGGTCGACGCCACAGCGATCGTGGCAGCGAAGTAGCCGAACTACGGGGATGGGTTGCGCAGCCGCGCGACGCATCCCCCGCAGGCTCACGCCTTCGGCGGCAGCACCGCGACCACGTCGATCTCGACCAGATAGGCCGGGTTGGCAAGCCGCGACACCTGCAACAGCGTGCTCGCCGGTAGCGCTGCCTTGTTCGGGAAATACGAGCCGCGCACCTCGCGGAAACCTCCGCCGTCACGCTCGAGGTCGACCAGATAGCTGGTGACCTTGACCACGTGCTCGAAGCCGCCGCCGACGGACGCCAGTGCGGTTTTGATGTTCTCAAGCACCTGGGTGGTCTGAGCGCGGATGCCTTCGGCGACCTTGCCGTTGGCGTCGACGCCAGTCTGACCGGCGAGATAGACGGTGCGTCCGGGACCGGTGACCTCGACCACGTGGCTGTAGGTCGGCGGTTTCGACATGCCCGGCGGATTGGCAAAGCGCAGGTTCGCGGGCGGCTGCGCTTGCGCCTGCGCGCCACTCGTGGCGCCGGCAACGGCCGCCGCGGTAACGGCGGTGGCGACGAAATCACGGCGTGAGGTGTCAGATCGATCAGTCATGGTGGCCTCCCTGACAACGGGGGGAGCATAGCACCGGGCGCTGACGCGGCGCTCGCGGGCGATCGGCGGGTCAAACAGCTGCCACAATCTCCGATTGTGTTCGCTTGTCGGGCCGCTCGCATCGCCATGATGCTGCCGCGCGACAGTGCTATCGGTTTTCCGTGAACGTGCGATCCAGCCCTCTTCTCCGCCTTGAAATCCGTCCCCCTGACGCCTGCCCTGCATGAACATTTTCGACGCGGTCGTTCTCGGCTTCACTCTTGTCGCGATCGCGTTCGGCTTCCGCGCCGGTCTGTTGCGCAGCCTCGCCACCATCCTAGGCTACGTGATCGCCGCGCCGTTTGCCGTGGCGGTGACTCCGCCGCTGGCATTCTATTTTGCCGGCAGCGCCGCGGTGTCGAACGGCCGCGGTGCGCTCGTGCTGTTCGGCGTGTTCCTTGTGTCGGGCATACTGTTCAGCGCGCTGCTGCGACGCATAGTCAGCGAGATGGCCGGCTCCGAGATCGGCGTTTTCGACCGGCTGCTCGGAGCAGTCCTCGGTGCGTTGCGGATCGCGCTGATCGCGGTGCTGCTGGTGATGATCTTCGACCGCATCATCCCGCCGAACCGGGACCCCGCCTGGCTGTCGCAATCGCGCGTGCGGCCGGTGCTGTCAGCCGCCGGGCGGCGAGGGTTGCGCGCGCTGCCGTCCGAGGTGACCGAATTCATCGATCGGCTGAAGAAGCAGCGCGGCTTGTAAGCGGCGCGCTACCGCATCGAAATGGCAAGCCCGCTGATGTCGGCGTTGATCTGCAAGCCAACCTGCCGGCCAGTCAACTCAAGCGTAGAGCCCTTCTCGTTACGCAGCACGATCAATTGCGCGCCGACGCCAACCGCACCGCCGGCCCCGCCCGCGCCATAGACGCCGGCAACGTTGTAGGGATTGCCGAAAAAGTGCGCACGGCCGGAGAACCGTGTTTCCGATGCGCCGAACAGGATACCCCAGCTGACCCCGCCGATGCTCAGCGGATAGCTGCGGCCGGGGCAGCGCAGGACGCCGCTGCCGCCGGAGCCGCCAATCACCCAACCGGCCTTGAGCACGGAGATATGGATCGCGCTGGTTTCGGCCTGCGCGGCCGACGGCAGGCCAAGGCCGGCGAGCACGGTCAGCACGGCGGCGGCACGAAAGGCGGTCGAATGCGGCATGGCGTTGATCCTTGTTTTAGGGTTGCTTGGGTCGGAACGGATTTAGACCCGCCGGGGCGCCGACGCAATCGCGCGAGGCTTGGCGTCCACGCCCGCAGCGAAGCTGCGCTACCGAACTCGCATTCAGTCGATGGTGATGTTGGCGGCCTTCACCACCGGCGCCCAGGTGTCCTCGCTCTCCTTGATCATCTTGCGCATGGTCTCGGGCGTGCTGCCGAGCGGCTCGGCTTCGAGCTTCCTGATGCGCTCCTGCATGTCGGCCTGGCGGAAGCTTGCACCGATCGCGTCTGAGATCTTCCGGGTGATATCAGCCGGCGTACCGGGCGGCGCCGACACCGCCATCCAAGTGATCGAGGTGACGCCCGGCATGGTCTCGTCCATGGTCGCCACGTTCGGATAGTCCTTCAGGCGCTTGGTGTCGGCGACCGCGATCATCTTGATCTTGCCGGCATCGATGTTGCCCTTGTTGGCGAGCAGATAGTCCGGGACCATATCGATGGTGCCGGCCAGCAGGTCGTTGATCGCCGGCGCCGAGCCTCGGTAGAACACCGGCGTCATCTTGAAGCCGCCCTTGAGCTCCATTAGCGCGCCGAGCAGATGGCCGGTGTTGGCGACGCCTTGATTGCCATAATTGACCTTGCCGCCGCGTGCATAGGCGATGAACTCGGCGAGGTTGCCGACCGGCAGATTGGCGCGGGTCAGGACCACCAGCGGATAAGTGGCGAGCACGCTGATCGGCTCGAGCGGGCGCGGATCGAAGCTCGACTTGGCGAACACCAGATGGGTGATGCTGTAGCTGAGCTGCGTGCTGCACAGAAGCGTAGTGCCATCTGGGGTGGCGCGCAGCACCTGCTCGATACCAACCCGGCCGCCGGCGCCGCCCGGCCGGTTCTCGACCACCACCTGCTGGCCGAGCCCAGCGCTGGCCTTCTCGGCAGCGTAACGGCACAGCAGGTCGGCGGTGCCGCCGGCGGGAAACGGCACCACCAGCGTGATCGGCCGCGTCGGAAATGCCGTCTGCGCATGTGCGGGCAACGCCGCCGAGAGCGCGAGCATGAAGGCCATACCGAACACGACGTTGGCCGGACGCATCACCATGAACACTCTCCTTATCCTGTCACCATAGCGGGCTGTGGCTGAAACGGGGCGGCGGAATTTGCCGCAGTCTCATTTCACGCCGAACATATTCTGCGCGTTTTTGAAGCTGATCTTCTCGCGCGTCTCCTGTGGCATGTCGATGCTTTCCAGCACCGCAATGGTCGAGCGGATGTAGCCCGGCCCCTTCTCCTTGTCGAACGGGCAGTCGCTGGCGAACAGCACATGGTCGGCACCAAAGAACTCGATGCCGCAGATCATCGGCGCGCGCACGCCTTCGATCGCGGTGTCGGCGTAGAAATCCTTGAAATAGTCGAACGGCCGCTTCTTCAGGCTCTTGCGCAAGCCTTCATAGTCCTCGTCGGAGGTGCGCGCCCCCATCTGGTCGAACGAATGCGCGACCCGGCCCTCGAGATAGGGGATCACACCGCCCAGATGGTGCGAGATGATCTTCAGCGTCGGATAGGTGTCCATGATTTTGGAGAAAATGAACCGCGACAGCGTCACGCCGGTCTCGAACGGCCAGCCCAGCACCGAGCAGATCTCGTATTTCGATTTGTCCTCGGTGGCATAGTCATGCATCTCGCGGGTGCGCGCCGGATGCAGCAGGATCGGCTTGCCGGATTTGGCGATCACCTCGTACAGCGGCCAGAACTCGCGGCCGTCGATCGGACCGCCATTGACATTGGTGCCCATCTGGATGGCGTTGGCACCGTTGCTCAGCGCGCGCTCGGCCTCTCTGGCAGCCGCCTCCGGTGCGTTCATCGGCACCACCGCCGAATAGCCGACGAACCGGTCCGGGTGCTTGGCGACCACCTCGGCGAGCCCATCGTTGGCGATCTTCGCCATCTCAGGCGACTTGTCCGGCCCCCACAATCGATCGACCATCGGCATGCCGAGCGACAGCACCTGGGTGTAATCGGCAAATTGGTCGACCACCTTCAGCCGCAGATCGAGGTCCCACAGCGCCGGAATACCGCGCACCCTCTTGCCGATGTCCTTTTGGCCGGCCGGCGACGCCAGCAGGCCTTCGTGATAGCGCTTCGGATTGAAATGATTGAAGGCGTCGATGTAGCGCATTGGATACCCTCTATGATCAAATCGCGACGGCGCATCCGCGTCTTTCGTGCAACAAACCAAGACGTGGATGGAGAGACAGGTGGATGCGGTGATCTACAAGGATTTGCGCGGTTTCATCAAGCAGGTGGATGCGATCGGCGCGCTCCGCCGCGTCAACGGCGCCGATCCGCGCTTCGAGCTTGGCGGCATCACCGAGGTCGCGGCCGGCACGCCGGAGTGCCCAGCGCTGCTGTTCGACCGCCTTAAGGGCTTTTCTCCTGGCATTCGCGTGTTCACCAACGCCACCACCACGCCGCAGCGCGCGGCGCTGGCGCTCGGCATCGATCCCTCGCTCTCTCCGCTCGACGCGCTGAAGGCCTGGATGGCCAGGCGACAGACACTCGCGCCGCGCCAGCCGGTTGCGGTCGACGATGCGCCGTTCCTGGAAAACTCGATGCGGGGCCGAGAGGTCGACGTCGGCAAGCTGCCGGCACCCCATTGGCACCGCAAGGACGGCGGGCCGTTCATCGGCTCAGGCTCGATCGTCATCATGCGCGATCCGGACGGCGGCTGGATCAACGCCTCGATCTATCGTGTTCAAGTTCAAGGCCGCAACCGGGTGACGATCCAGTTCGACCACCCCGGCCGCCACGGCGCCGTGATCGCACAGAAATACTGGAGCCGCCGCAAGTCCTGCCCGGTCGCCGTGGTCAACGGCCAGGACCCGGCGCTGTTCGTCGCCGGCTTCGAATATCTACCGGATGGCCAATCGGAGTACGACTTCGCCGGTGCCATCAAGGGTGCGCCGATCGAGGTGATCGACGGCCCGCTCAGCGGCCTGCCGCTACCGGCGCAGGCCGAGATCATCCTCGAGGGGGAGCTCTTGCCACCCAGCAAGCTGACGCTGCCGGAAGGCCCGTTCGGCGAGTTTACCGGCTACTACGGCGCCGCGGGCCGGCCCTGCCCGGTGATGCAAATCGCCGCCGTCCACCACCGCGACAATCCGATCCTGCTCGGCTCGCCGCCGATGAAGCCGCCGCGCTTTCATTTCGGCCTGCCGTTCCGCGCGGCGTCGATCTGGAGCCAGCTGGAGATCGCCGGCGTCGGCGACGTCACCGGCGTCTGGCAGCATGTCGCTCAGCTCATGACCGTGGTGGCGGTCCGCCAACGCTACGCCGGCCACGCCAAACGCGCCGCGCTTATCGCCGCCGCCAACAGCTACATGGCGCGACTGGTTGTGGTGGTCGACGACGACGTCGACCCTTCCGACCTTGCCGACGTGATGTGGGCCATCACCACCCGCTGCGAGCCGGCCGAGCAGATCGACATCGTGCGCAACGCCTGGAGCTCGGCGCTCGACCCGCGGATTTCACCGGAGGCAAAGGCTGCCGGCGTCACCTCGCACTCCAAGGCGATCATCGAGGCGGTGCGGCCGTTCGGCTGGAAGGACAAATACCCGCCGACCTCGGCGCTGACCGCCGACGAAGCGCGCGCCATCGAGGCGAAATGGTCCGGCACCATCCACGCGCGCAGCGTTGCCCGCGCGCGGCCGGCACCGAAACGAAAGCGGCGCTAGCGGTATCGCTGCTCATCGCCTGGCCCCCGCCAGCCTGACGCCGAACGAGGCGCCGCCGGCCGCCGCCGACAGCGTCCAGCTCAGCGCCAGCGCGAAAGCAAAGACGATGGTCGCCTTGCCGACCGCAAACAGCGTGGCATCCATGAGCGCAAATTGCATCCACACCACGAACACGTAGTGCACGAGGTACATGCCGTAGGCATTGGCGGACAGGCTGTCGAGCGCGCGCGACCACTCAGAAGCAAAGCGCAGGCAGATGGCGAGCAACGCATAGCAGCCGGAGGCGCAAGCCAGCACGTAGCCGAAGCCGGCGGCGAGTTCCAGCGACAGCGGCGCATTAGGATCGTCGAGCGTGGCCGAGGTCGGCGCAGCCCACAGTCCAAAACCGATCAGGCTTGCGAGCAGCCAGAACCGCCAGCGCCGCGCCAACGGGCCATCGCAGGCCAACAGCCCGCGATCGAGCGGCCGCGCGCCGATCGCAAAGCCGGCAAAGAAATACACCAGATAGTGCAGCGGCCGGCTGAGCTGGAACGAGAACAGGCCGCCATGCGTCCATTCCCACGGCGAAAACACCAGCGCCAGCGGAACGTAGGCGAGCACCGACGTACCCGACAGAATGAGAAAAAACCGGACTGGTTGATCGCGCATCGCCTCAGCCAGCCGTCCGAGCCGGTCGCACCAGCCGGGCGAGAAGCGGTGCATCGCCCCCGCCAGCACGTTGAGCACAAGAAGCTGCCACAGAAACCATTGCGGCCCGGAGGGCCAGAACGGTAGCGCCAGCCAGCTTTGCCAGTAGGCGGCAACGCTCGGATCGGACGCCGTCACGCGATAGGCCGGATAATAGGCGAGCGGCATCAACAGCATCACCACCAGCACGAACGGCGCGCCGATCCGCACGAAACGGTCGGACAGGAATTTCCAGCTACCCTTGCGCGCAAGGCTCGACGGCACGAACAGACCGGACAGGAAAAACATCGTCGACATCAAACTGACGTCCTGCCAGGCGCAGAACAGATCGAGGCCGAACCAGCGCTGATGGTCGATAATCGGGATCGCTTGCCAAAGATAGGGCGGGCTGTCGAAGCGATAGGCCGACGCCGGCAGCGAGGCGAGATAGGCGAGCGAGGAATGGAACGCCAACACGATCACGATCACAACCGCTCGCAAATTACCAAGGGCAATGCTGGTGCGTGACATCGAACGGGCCCCCAGCCCTCGGCGCATCACATCAGAATAGGCCGACCCATGACCGGCCCGGAACCACCCTGTCGGCTACCGCACACCAGCATCGCGCGCGAACATTTGGCAAAATCCCCACGGATCGCGGCCCTGCGGCATCGAATCGCGGTCGCGCGACAGCCGTCGCGGGCTTGATTCAAATGCCAGGGAACCGCATACCCAAACTCCGTGAAACGGCCATATTCTGGGACGAGTGGACTGATTCCGACCACGGACGAAAGGACGACCGACCGTGCGACAAAAATCGGTGATGCTTATGCTGGCGGTGTTGGGCGCCCTTGCCGTGCCCACCGTGTCGTTGCCGCAGCCCCAGACCGGGCAGCCGTCGGCCGCGGGCCTGTGGCAGAAGACCGAGGACGGCCAGCCCGTGCTTTGGACTTTGATCGTGGCCCACGACAACGTTTACGAAGGCGTCATGGTCAAGTTGTTTCCGCGCCCACAGGACGAGGCCAATCCGATTTGCACGCGCTGCGTGGACGACCGAAAGGGCCAGCCGTTGATCGGCATGTCGTTTATCCGCGACATGAAGCGACGCGGCATGACCTATGAGGATGGCAACATCCTCGACCCGCGCGACGGCAAGATCTACCGGGCGATGATGACGGTCAGCCCGGACGGGCGTCAGCTGACGCTGCGCGGCTATCTTGGCATCCCGCTGCTCGGCATGGATGAAATCTGGCAGCGCGTGCCGGACAAGGAGATCACCACCCTCGATCACGCCGTGCTCGCCAAGTACCGGCCCGACCTGGTGCAGACCGGCTCGACGGGTGCGCGCAGCGGCGGCCAGCCGCCTCGGCCACCACGGCCGCAAGCACCGCCACCACCGCAGCGCTGATGTTCGCGCGGACGCTTAGTACGACTTCGGCAGTCCCAGCGCCCGCTCGGCGATGAAGCTCAGGATCAGATGCGGCGTGATCGGCGCAATCCGCACGATCAGCGACTCGCGCAAATAACGCTCGACGTGGAATTCCTTGGCGTAGCCCATGCCACCGTGGGTCATCAGCGCGGTCTCGCAGGCTTTGAAGCAGGCTTCGCCGGCGAGATATTTCGTGGCATTGGCTTCGATGCCGCAAGGCTGACCATTGTCGTAAAGCGCGGCCGCCTTGAGCGTCATCAGGTTCGCAGCCTCCAGCGCCATCCAGCAGGCGGCAAGCGGATGCTGGATCGCCTGGTTCTCGCCAATCGCACGGTCGAACACCATGCGCTCCTTGGCGTAGCCGGCAGCCTTGCGCAGCGCAGCGCGGCCGAGCCCAATGCCTTCGGCGCCGATCAGTATGCGCTCGGGATTCATGCCGTGCAGGATGTATTCAAAGCCCCTGCCCTCCTCGCCGATGCGATCGGCGACCGGCACCGGCAATTGATCGATGAACAGTTCGTTGGAGTCGACCGCGCTGCGCCCCATTTTCGGGATTTCGCGCACGTCGATGTGGCGGCGATCGAGGTCGGTGTAAAACAGGCTCAGGCCTTCGGTCCGGCGCGTCACCTCCTCGAGCGGCGTGGTGCGCGCCAGGATCAGCATTTTGGTCGCGACTTGCGCGGTTGAGATCCAGATCTTCTGACCCGAGAGCAGATAGCGCTCGTCGTTCTGGCGGACCGCCTTGGTCTTGAGCTTGAGCGTGTCGAGGCCGACGTTCGGCTCGGTGACCGCGAAGCAGGCCTTATCGCGGCCGGCAATCAGCGGCGGCAACATCCGCTTTTTCTGCTCATCGCTGCCGAACACCACCACCGGATTGAGCCCGAAGATGTTCATATGCAACGCGGATGCGCCGGACAAGCCGGCGCCGGATTCGGCAATGGCTTGCATCATCAACGCGGCCTCGGTCACGCCGAGACCCGATCCGCCATAGGCCTGCGGGATGCAGACGCCGAGCCAGCCGTCATCGGCGAAGGCACGGTGAAAATCCTCGGGGAAGCCGCCGTCACGATCCTTGGCGAGCCAATAATCGTCGCCGAAGCGGGCGCAGATCCGACCGACCGCGTCACGGATCGCCTCCTGCTCGGCCGACAATGAGAAATCCATTCAGCGCCCCGTGCCGCCCTTTGGCCACTGCATGATAGATTGCCGGCCGAGCGAATGGGAGGAGCTCTAGCCGCGGGTGGCGCGCGAGAGGTCCGGCACCGCGCCGACTGTGAGCGCTACAAAGTGGCCAGAAACGTGCCGAAGCCGGTGATGGAGCCGGGCACCGGCGTCGGAAAGATCACGCCGACGTGCAGCCGCCCGCCTGTGATGCCCTCAGCCATCGTTCGCACCTGTCACTGCGGTATTTTGGCGCCCGTCGCCTTGATGACCTCGGCCCATTTCTGAGTGTCCGCCCGCATCAGCGCCAACATCTCGTCGGCGGTGCTACCAAACACTTCGAGACCCTGCGCGGCCATCTTGTCGCTGAAACGCCGGTCGGCCACGGCCTGGCGTACCTCCTTCGTCAAGCGATCGAGCAACAGCGCAGGTGTCTTGGCCGGCGCCAGGATGCCGAACCAGCCGACCAGCTCGTAGCCCGGCACGCCGGACTCGTCGACCGTCGGCACCTCGGGCATCAGCGCCAGCCGCTCTTTGCCCCCGACAGCCAGCAGCTTCAGCTTGCCGCCCTCCGACATCGCCTTGGCCGAGGGTGGCCCGGTGAACATGACATCGACCTGGCCGGCGACCACGTCAGTCATCGCCGGCGCGGTGCCGCGGTACGACACCATGTTAATGTCGGTCTTGGTCATCAGCTTGAACAATTCCATGCCGAGGTGGGCCTGTGTGCCGAGCCCGATCGAGGCGTAGTTCAGCTTGCCCGGGTTGGCTTTGGCGTAGGCGATCAGCTCGCGCACGTTATTGGCCGGCACCTTCGGATTGGCGACCAGCACCAGCGATACCTTGGTAAGCACGCTGATCGGCGCAAAGTCGCCCAACGGATCATAGGTCAGGTTCGGATAAAGAT
>Ga0310810_10004361_pt1 | contig 15626 bp, 18 predicted proteins | sample NCmetagenome_FD_207641 | JGI IMG/M metagenome (GOLD analysis project Ga0310810, IMG submission 207641) | Soil microbial communities from experimental microcosm in Duke University, North Carolina, United States - NC | ecosystem: Engineered > Artificial ecosystem > Soil microcosm > Unclassified ...
CGCGCCCGCGCCTGGCGAAGCGGCTTCATGCAGCGGCGTGGACCAATGGGCAGGCAAAGGCGCTGCAAGACGACATCGCCGCCGGCCATTGCAACATGCTGCCCGACGCGATCGTGCCCAAGCTCGCCCTCGCGCAGCGGATGCGCGACGCCGCGATGGCGCAGGCGCTCGTCGACGATGCGACCGCCGACGGCGCCGTGCTGATCGCCGGCAACGGTCACGTGCGAAACGATCTCGGCGTGCCGGTCTACCTGCATGCACCCGGTCTTCCCGGCGCGCAGGCGCGCTCGATCAGCGTCGGCTTTCTCGAGGCGAGCGCGGACGAGATGCGCGCAGAAGGCTTTCCGCAGCCGCTGATCGCAAGCAATCCCGGATTCGACTACGTCGTCGTGACGCCGCCGATCGCGCGTCCCGATCCGTGCGAAGCATTTCGCCGCGCACGCTAAAATGCATCCATGCCGCGCGTGGTCTGGATCATCCTCGGCAGCGTCGCCGGCCTTGTCGCGCTGCTCCTGATCGGCGTCGCGATCGCGATCGCGACCGTCGACCCGACCCGCTTCGTCGCGCCGCTCGCTGCGCGCGTCAAGGCGGCGACCGGCCGCGATCTGACCGTCAAGGGACCGGTCGACATCAAGGTGTCGCTGACGCCGCGCATCGTCGCGTCGAACGTCGCGTTCGCCAATGCGCCATGGTCGAAAACGCCGCAGATGCTGACGGCGAAGGAGATCGACGCGCAGATCGCGTTGCTGCCGCTCTTGTCGCGCCGATTCGAGGTCGTCGAGTTCACGCTGGTCGAGCCCGTCATCGCACTCGAAACCGACGCGAGCGGGCGCGGCAACTGGGAGTTCGATTCCGCGCGCACGGCGCCGGGGACCACCGGCGGTGCGCCGCAGTCCGGACCCGGCGCGTTCGGCATCGCCAACTTCGAGATTCGCGACGGATCGCTCACGTATCGCAATGGCGCGAGCGGCAGCATCACGAGCGCGGCGATCGAGCGGATGGCGCTGCGTGCGCGCGACATGCAGTCGCCGATCGCAATCGATTTTCGCGGCAGCGTCGACGGCGTCCCCGTCGCGCTCGCCGGCGATGTCGGCTCGCCGGACAAATGGCTGCGGCAGCAATGGCCGTTTCCGATCGCGCTCAAGGGCGAGGTCGCCGGAAATGCCGTCAAGCTCGATACGAAGCTCGCGCGGGCGGGCACGACGACGACGCTCGGGGATCTCGACGGCGCATGGGGAAAGGTCGCGGCGAAGGGGTCGGTCAAGATCGAGAGCGGCGCAGGCCGCACGCGTTACGTGATCGGCCTCGACGTGCCGAGGCTCGCGCTGAACGAGCTGCCATCGATCGCGCCGGCGAAGACGCCGGCAAGCGCGTCGCCGCGGATCCCGGCGAAGCCGCAGTCGACCGGCGGCCAATGGATCATCCCCGATACGCCGCTCGCGATCGCGCCGCTCGCCGCGGCCGACGCCGAAGGCTCGATCGCCATCGGTGAGCTCGTGCTTCGCGACGGCGCACGGATCGCGAAGCTCGACACTCAGTTCACCTCGCGGGATTCGAATCTCGACGCCAGGTTCAACGCCGCTGCAATTTTCGGCGGGTCGGCGCGTGGCGAGCTGCACTTCGACGCACGCCGCCCGCAGGCACCGGGCGTGCATCTGCTGCTCGATGCGCAGGACCTCGAGCTCTCTGCGCTCGCCGCCGTTGCCGGCATCAAGCGCGACATCCGCGGCGGGCGCGTCCGCGCGAGCATCGACATCCGCGGCCAGGGCGCGACACCGCACCGCGTCGCAAGCACGATGAGCGGCACGATCAGTCTCGTGTCGGGCCCCGCCACGCTCGGGCGCTCGGCGGTGCAGGGCGAATCGGCGCTCGCGCAGCTTGCGAAGGCGCTCGATCCGCTGTCGAGCGTCGATTCGGCGACCGAGCTGCGTTGCGCGGTGTTTCGCCTGCCGCTCGCCGACGGTATCGCGCACGTCGACCGATCGATCGCGATCGAGACGGCGAAGCTCTCGGCATCGGCGAGCGGGACGCTGAACTTCCGCGACGAGACGCTCGATCTGTCCGTCAAGCCGCAGGTTCAGCAGGGCGTGAAGCTCGACCTTTCGCAGTTGGCGGGGCTCGTGCGCATTCGCGGCCGCTTCGACAAGCCGACGGCGGCGATCGACGCGGCCGAGTCGGCGAAGACGCTCGCCGAGCTGGGCGTTCTCGGCGCGACCGGCGGCGGCATCGCCGCCATCGGGCGTGCGCTCGTTGCGCCGGCGACGACCGATTCGGCGTCGACGTGCGCCGTCGCGATGGGCGGCAAGGCGGCTTCGTCGGCGTCGGCGCAGAAGCCCGCGCAGACCACGGCGAAATCGACGCAATCGGCGCCGGACATGGGCCTTCCGAAGGACGTCGGCAAGGCGCTCGGAAAGTTGCTTGGCCGTTGATGCGGCGGTGGCGACCGTCGCGGCAACGCGTCAGCCGGGCCTTCCTCTCTCGACGAAGCGCGCAAGCCGCGACACCTGCTCGCCGAGCACGCGATCGACGGGCTCCGCGATCGAGGCGAGCTGCGCCTCGGGATTGCCGGCGACACGATAGGTCACGGTGACGCTGGTTTTCCCCGCGTCGCCCTTCTTGACGGCGAAGCTCAGAATGCCGTCGACGGCGAGTGCCTGCAGCGGACCGAGGGCTGCACGCAGCCGCAGCAGCGAATCGGGCATCACGAAGATCACTTCGCCGTGCTTCACCGAGTTGGCGCCCCAGCGCTCGCAGAAGCAACCGCCCGCCGCCGCCTGCAGCCTCAGATTGCGCGCGTCGCCGGACCACGTATGGTCGTTGCTCCACCAGAGCGCCGGCTTGTGCAGCGCGTCGAACACGTCGTGCGCCGACACCGTCGTCTCGAAGCGGTGCGTGACGACGAAGCCCGTCGCCGAGACGCCGCTCGTTTCGGCATTCGCGCAACCTGCGCCAAGCGCGAAGGCGGCCGCCAAGGCGGCGCTTCTGCAGGCGTGAACGTGTCGGCGCTTCATCTCATCTCCTCGATCATCCTGTGGATTCACGAATCACGGTGCCGCGCGATACGGATGCACGCTCATCCAGTGCCGCGCGATGTCGATGCGGCGCGCGACCCAGACGTCGTCGTGCTGCTGGACGTGATCGAGGAAGCGCGCGAGCGCCGCGGTGCGGGCGGGACGGCCGACGAGCCTGCAATGCAGGCCGATCGACAGCATCTTCGGCGCGTTCAGTCCGCGCGGGTCGCCCTCGTCGTACAGCGTGTCGAACGCATCGCGCAGGTAGGTGAAGAACTGCTCGCCGCTGTTGAAGCCCTGCGCGGTCACGAAGCGCATGTCGTTCGTGTCGAGCGCGTACGGCACGACGAGGTGCGGACGCGTGCCCGCGCGCGTCTCGACCTGCGTCCAGTACGGAAGATCGTCGGCGTAGCTGTCCGCGTCGTAGACGAAGCCGCCGTGCTCGACGACGAGCCGGCGCGTGCGCGGACTGTCGCGCCCGGTGTACCAGCCGAGCGGCGGCGCGCCGCCGAGCCGCGCGATGATGGCGACCGCACGCTCGACGTGCTCGCGCTCGACCGCCTCGTCGACGTTCTGGTAGCTGGTCCAGCGGTAACCGTGGCTCGCGATCTCGTGGCCATCGGCGAGGAACGCGTCGAGGACCGCCGGATTGCGCTCGAGCGCCATCGCGACGCCGAAGATCGTGAGCGGCATCGCGCGCTCGCGAAACGCGCGCAGCACGCGCCACACGCCGGCGCGCGAGCCGTACTCGTACAGCGATTCCATCGACAGGTGGCGACCGGCGAATGCGGGCGCGCCGATGATCTCGGAGAGGAACGTCTCCGACGCGGCGTCGCCGTGCAGCACCGAGTTCTCGGCGCCTTCCTCGTAATTCAGCACGAACTGGAGCGCGATCCGCGCGCCGCCCGGCCAATGCGGATGCGGCGGTGTCGCGCCGTAGCCCGCGAGGTCGCGCGGGTAGTGCCGGTCCCATTCGTTGGCGCTCATCGGAGTGTCGTCGCTGCGAGCTCGGGCGCCGAGCATACAATGCGCGGTCCGCGCCCGCCAACCGTCCCGACGCCCGCCACCACTCGCGCATGGAAGCCTACGCAGGCGAATGGCTGCAGTTGCTGATCCGCTTCGTGCACGTGATCACGGGCATTGCGTGGATCGGCGCGTCGTTCTACTTCATCTGGCTCGACAATCACCTGCGCGCGCCGCCCGATGCGGGCAACGCACCCGATGCCGTCGGCGGCGAGTTGTGGGCGATCCACGGCGGCGGCTTCTACCACGTCGCGAAGTTTCGGGTCGCGCCGAGCGCGTTGCCGCCGACGCTGCACTGGTTCAAGTGGGAAGCCTATTCGACGTGGCTGTCGGGCTTCGCGCTGCTCGTCGTGCTGTACTGGTGGCACGCCGACACCTACATGATCGACCGCGGCGTCGCGGCGATCACGCCCGGCCAGGCGGTCGCGATCAGCGCCGTGCTCCTCGTCGTCGGCTGGATCGTCTACGACCAGCTTTGCAAGCGGCTCGGCTTCGCGCACGAGCGGCTGCTCGGCGTGCTGCTGGTCGTGTTCATCGCCGCCGTCGCCTGGGCGCTGTCGCACTGCATGAGCGGGCGCGCGATGTTCATCCAGATCGGCGCGATGCTCGGCACGATGATGGCCGGGAACGTGCTGTTCGTGATCATTCCGTCGCAGCGCGCACTCGTCGACGCGAAGGCGCAGGGCCGCGCGCCCGACCCGGTCTACGGGATGCGCGGCAAGCAGCGATCGGTGCACAACAACTACCTGACGCTGCCGGTGCTGATCACGATGATCAGCAATCACTATCCGATGACGTTCGGCCATCCGCACGCGTGGATCGTGCTGCTCTGCATGCTGCTGCTCGCGGCGTGGGTGCGCCACTTCTTCAACTTGCGTCACCGCGGCCGCACCGTATGGGCGATTCCGGCGACGGCCGCGCTCGGCGCGCTGGTGCTTGCGTTCGCGATCGCGCCACCAAGGGCGCCGACGGCGGCGAAGGTCAGCTTCGCCGACGCGCAGGCGATCATTCATGCGCGCTGCTCGGCGTGCCACGCGACGAAGCCGCGTCAGGAAGGGATCGCTGTCGCGCCGAAGGGCATCGTGCTCGACACGCCGGCGCAGATCGTCGCGAATGCCGCGGCGATTCGCGCACAGGCCGTCACGTCGCGCGCGATGCCGCTCGGCAACCTGACCGGCATGACCGACGACGAGCGCGCGCGCCTCGCGGCATGGATCGACGGCGGCGCGCGCGCAGACTAGCGGATGCGCCGCGCGATCGCGTGACGCGCTTCCGCCGCGCTACAGCAGCGGAAGCTGCTCCGGCTGATCCTCGAGTTCCGAATCGCCGGCTTGCTTCGCCGACGGTACCTCGTCCTCGTGCTCTTCCACCGGGACGGGTTCGGTGAGCGCCGCGTCGTCGTTGCGCACGTCGTTGACGCGTCGCGACACGGGATGCACGTACAACGGCTCGCCGGTCCACGGCGCGAGCAGGTCGGACGCGTCGTCGTTCGCGCGATCGAGCCAGCGCGCGTAGTCCGCGCCGCGAATGATCACCGGCATCCGATCGTGCAGGGGCCGAAGCGATTCGCAGGCGATCGTCGTGACGATCGTGCACGTGTCGAGCACGTCGCCGTCGGGCGAGAGCCAGCGTTCGTACAATCCCGCGAGGCCGAACGGGCGGCCGTCGCTCATGCCGATGTGCACCGGTTGTTTGCCGGAGCGCGTGCTGCGCCACTCGTAGAAGCCGCTTGCGGGGATGAGACAGCGGTGACGCGCGAACGGGGCGCGGAATGCTTCCTTCGTCGCGACGCTTTCCGCGCGCGCGTTGATCATCCGCGCGCCGATCGACGGATCCTTCGCCCATCGCGGCACGAGTCCCCACCGCACCTGCACGAGTTCGCGCGCGCCGTGCGCGTTCTGGCGCACGATCGGCACGTCCTGCGTCGGCGCGACGTTGTACCGCGGCGCGAAGTCGGGCGGAAACGGCAGGCCGAACGCGAGCGCAATCGCGGCCGGATGGCTCGACAATGCGTAGCGGCCGCACACGGTGAGAATCGGTCAGGCGGCGGCGACCGTCGCGCTTTCGGCCAGGAAACGCTTCGCGGTGCCGGCGACCTGCATCGTGTCCCAATATGCATAGACGCCGACCGCCGCCGCTCCGGCGAGCGGAATCCAGCGGCCCGTCGCGTGGCCGGCGAGTCGCTTCGAGACGGAGATGCCGACGCTTCCGAGCGCGCTTCGAAACGCGCCGGCCGAAAGCTGCCGGATCACGAGGCGCTCGGCGCCGCGCACGGCGACGTCGCGCAGGATCTGGCTCGCTGCGTGGCGGAAAAGGCAGAACAGCATATGCGTCGGCGTCAACTCGGCGCTGCGGCCGTAGACGCCGAAGATGTCGGACACCATCTGCCGCTGCGTCTGCCAGATGAGGTACAGGTCGGGCAGCACCGTCACGAACCCGAGCGGCCCCGGCGGCAGCGCGAGCGAGCCGGACAAGAGCGCCGCGCGCTTCGCGGCGCGCCGGGCGATCGCGTCCGCGGCGGCGTCGGGCTGCTCGGCGCGGTGGGTCGCGGGCGCGGGGATGTCCGCGAGCACACGCTCGAGCGTCGCAATGATCGGGCCGTGCGCGTCGTCGTTGGAAGCGGGCGCGCGCCGGGCGAGCGGGAATTCCATGGGCGCTATATGGGGCCGATGCGGCGAGTCTACATCGCCTGGCGCAGGAGTCGACCAAACGCGCTCGCTACAATGCGGTGACATCTCGATCGAGCCCGAAACGCCGATGCGCATCGGAGTCCCGCGCGAAACGAAGGATGGCGAGCGCCGCGTCGGCATCGTTCCCGACGGCGTGCGCGCGCTCGTCGCCGCGGGTCATCAAGTCGCCGTCCAGACGGATGCCGGCGCCGCAAGCGGCTTCGGCGACGACGTTTATCGCGCAGCGGGCGCGGCAATCACCGACGATGCGGCGCAGATCTGGCGCTGTCCGCTGATCGTCAAGGTCAAGGAAATCCAGTGCGCCGAGTGGCCGCTTCTGACCGCGTCGACGACGATCGCAGGCTTCGCGCAGTTGAACCGCGATCCGGCGCTGCTCGATGCCGTCCTCGCTGCGCGCGTGCGCGTGATCGCGTACGAGACGGTACGCGAGCAGGACGGCAACCTGCCGCTTCTCGCGCCGATGTCGCGGATCGCCGGCCGCCTGGCGCTGTTCGCCGGCGCGCAGGCGCTCGCGACGAACGCCGGAGGCAACGGGACGCTGATCACCGGCGTCGACGACGTGCCGGCCGCGCGCGTGGTCGTCGTCGGTGCCGGCAACGCGGGGAGCGAGGCCGCGCGCATCGCGGCGCGGCTTGGCTTGCACGTCCACGTTTTCTCGCGCGGAGCGAAACGCCTCGAGGCGCTTCGCGCCGCGCTTGCGCGCGAAGGGACGCCCGTCGCGACGTCGCAACTCGGCGGCAACGAGCATGCGTTCGCCGCAGCGATCGCCGATGCCGATCTCGTGATCGGCGCCGTGCTGGAGCCGGGTACGTTGTCGCCCAAGCTCATTTCGCGCGCGGCGCTGCGCGCCATGCGTCGAGGCTCCGCGATCGTCGACATCGGAATCGATCAGGGTGGCATCGCGGAGACGTCGCGCATGACATCGCTGTCGCAGCCGACGTATGTCGACGAAGGCGTCGTCCATTACGCGGTTCCGAACCTGCCGGCGCTCGTCGCGCGCACGGCGACGCTTGCGCTGGCGGCGGCGGCGCTGCCCTTCGTGCGACGCCTCGCCGATGCGGGCACCGTCGGCGCGATCGAGCACGACGCTTCGCTCGCTGCCGCGGTGATGGTGTGGGATGGCGCAATCACGCACGCCGGGCTCGCGTGCGATGCCGGGCGCGTTCGCCGCGAGCGTCCGTGGCGAATGGCCCCGTCGGGCGCGCGCGCGGCCTGAAAGGCGAGGGCGCATGCGCGTATTCGGATTCGCCGGTTGGTCCGGGAGCGGCAAGACGACGCTGATCGAAGCCCTCGTGCCGAGGCTCACGGCGCGCGGCCTGCGCGTCTCGCTCGTCAAGCACGCGCATCATGGCTTCGACGTCGACCAGCCAGGCAAGGATTCCTGGCGACATCGGATGGCCGGGTGCTCCGAAGTGCTGGTGACGTCCGGCGCGCGCTTCGCGCTCGTGCATGAGTTGCGCGGGGCACCGGAGCTGTCGCTGGCCGAGGCGCTCGCCCGGCTGTCGCCGTGCGACCTGGCCCTCGTCGAAGGGTGGAAGCGGGCGGCCGTTCCGAAGCTCGAAGTCTGGCGACCGTCCGTCGGCAAGCCGACGCTTCATCCCGCCGACCCCTGGGTGCGGGCGGTCGCCACCGACGCGCCGGAAAGCGTCTCCGGTAGCTTGCGGACGTTCGACTTGCGCGACGCCGACGCGATCGCCACATTCGTCGTCGAAAATGCCGCCGGCTGGCCTGTCGCCAATTGACGAATGATGGCCGCCGGCGTACGTTGAAGCTGTCCGGTACCGCGTTGCCCAAGGCCACGATCCGCGGCTGGCAACGCGCGGTCAAGGTGCCGGGGATGTGTAAAAAATGCTTGCGAAGCAAACACTTGCTGCATTGACGCTCGCCGCCATCGCGTTTACGCCGGCGGCATTCGGCGACACGCCCCAGGTTGCGGGCGGCGGCGCCGGAGGGTTCTACGGCGGCGTCTCGCTGCGTAACGCCGGCTCCGAGTCCGACGGCATCGACCTCGGCCACGTGGCCTCCACGTGGGGCCGCTTCGCGTCGCCGGTCGCCGACGACAATGGCCGCCGCTCGCTGGTCTTCGGCGGCTATCGCTTCGCCAACGACGTCGCGGTCGAGGGCTCGTTTTCGAGCGCCGAGAGCTTCGCGCTGCGCCCGTTCGACTCGGGCGTCCACCGGGGCGTCGGCCTGTCGCTCACGAGTTCGCCCGACGTCGCGACGCACTCGTGGAACGCGAACGTCTACACGAGCTGGTCGTTCCGGCCCCGCTTTGCGCTCTACGGCCGCCTCGGCTATGCGCAAAACGAGAGCAATCCGCCCTACGTGCTTGCCGTGCTGACCGGAGAGCCGCGGCGGCTGCGTGACGGCGTCAATTACGGCGTGGGCCTTCGCTACGACGTGACGCCCGCGCTCGGCCTGCGCTTCGAATACGCGCGCTTCCCGCGCTTCGCTGGCGAATCGGTCGCCGGACCACTGCCCGAATCCGATCAGGTGCAGTTCGGCATGCAGTTTCGCTTCTGACGTCGTTCCGCTCGCGCGCGTCGTACAATCGAAAGCGCCGATTCCTGGAATGGAGGATCGGCGCTTTGCCTTTGTACCCTGCCGATGCGAGATTGCGTCCCCCATGCCGTTCGCCTGCGCCTCGTCTACCTGGCGCGATTGCGTGAGGCGTTCGCGTCGGGCGGCGAAACGCTCGAAGTCAACGCGAGCGAGCGGCCGATGACCGTCGCCGACGTCGTCGACGCGTTGCGCGTCCGCGGCGGCGCTTTCGCGGCCGAGCTTGCGCCGGGTCGCGCCGTTCGCTTCGCGGTGAATCATCGTGTCGCACGCGCCGACGCTGCCGTTTCCGACGGCGACGAGGTCGCGATATTTCCGCCCGTAACGGGCGGCTAGGATGAAACAACCCTTACGCTCGCTACGCTCGCTGCCCCCAAAAGGGGGCGCGTCAGTCGCTCGGGGCGGCCCTTCGCGCTGACATGCGATGACGGTGCGGGTCCAAACCGACGATTTCGACGCCGGCGCCGAGATCGCACGCTTGCGCGCGGCCGACCGCGCCATCGGCGCGATCGCGGCGTTCATCGGCGCGGTTCGCGACGTTAACGACGACGCGACGGTCAGCAAGCTGACGCTCGAGCACTACCCCGGCATGACGGAAAGCGCGCTCGACGAAATCGTCGATGCCGCGAAGGCGCGCTTCGACATCCGCGACGTGCTCGTCGTGCATCGCGTGGGCACGCTCGTTCCCGGCGACCAGATCGTGCTCGTCGTCGTCACCGGCGCGCATCGCGGCATGGTGTTCGACGCGTGCGAATACGTGATGGACTTCCTGAAGACGCGGGCGCCGTTCTGGAAGAAGGAGCAGCGGCCGGACGGCGAGCGCTGGGTCGAGGCCCGCGCGAGCGACGACGAAGCGGCTTCCCGCTGGTAAGGCCACGTTTGGCGGACACGGCGCTCGTCGCGATCGATTGGGGCACGACGTCCGCGCGCGCCTGGTGCCTCGACGGCGGCGGAGGCATCCTCGCGCATCGCGGCGTCGCGCTCGGCGTGCGTCACGTGCGCGACGGCAATTTCGGCGGCGCGCTCGCGAAGCTCCTCGATGACATGCCAATCGGCCTCGCCCCGCGGATCGCGTGCGGGATGATCGGCAGCCGGCAGGGCTGGCTCGAAGTGCCGTATGTCGACTGCCCCGCGTCGCTCACCGCACTTTCCGACCATCTCGCAAGCATTTCAATCGAGTCGCTGTCGATCGTTCCCGGCGTCGCGACGCGCGACCCGGCGGGTGTCCCGGACGTGATGCGCGGCGAGGAGACGCAACTGCTCGGTGCCGTCGCGCCCGACGAGACGGGCGTGCTTGCGGTGCTGCCCGGCACGCACAGCAAGTGGGCGCGCGTCGAGCACGGCCGCATCGTCGACTTCACGACCTTCATGACCGGCGAGCTCTACGCGGTGCTGATCGACCACAGCATGCTCGGACGCCTCGCCGGACACGAGCCGGGCCTCTTTTCGCGCGGCGCGTTCTCGCAGGGTGTCGCACGCGGCCTCGACGAAGGCGAGCTCGCGCACGATCTGTTCGGCGCACGAACGCTGGCGTTGAGCGGCGCGCTCGCATCCGACGACGTCGCCGACTGGCTGTCGGGTCTTCTGATCGGCCGCGAGATCCGCGCCGCGCGCGAATGGGCGCTTCGCGCCGGCATCGATCCGTCGCTCGTGCGCATCATCGGCAGCGACACGCTGGCCGAGCGTTACGACGTCGCGCTCGGCGATGCGGGCGCGCTCGCGCAGCGGGCGAGCCGCGACGCGGCGGCGCTGGGATTGTGGCGTGTCGCTTCGCGTGCGAGACTGGTGGAGCGATGAACGTCGACGATTACCTCGAACCGCTGCCGCTCGTCGCGGTGCTGCGCGGAATCACGCCCGACGAGATTCCCGAAGTCGCCGCCGCGCTCTGCGCCGAGGGTTTCCGCATTCTGGAAGTGCCGCTCAATTCGCCGCGGCCGTTCGATTCGATCCGGCTGCTCGCGAAGCAATACGGCGAGCATTGCCTCGTCGGTGCGGGTACGGTGATCGAGCTCGCCGACGTCGCGCGCGTGCGCGACGCCGGGGGCATGCTGATCGTGATGCCGCACGCCGACGTCGCGATCGTCCGCGAAGCGAAGCGGCTCGGCATGGTATGCCTGCCGGGCGTCGCGACGCCGACCGAGGCATTCGCGGCGCTCGCCGCCGGCGCCGACGGCCTCAAGCTCTTCCCCGCGGACGCGATGGTGCCGGCGGTGCTGCGCGCGTGGCGCGCCGTGCTGCCGGCCGGCACGCGTGTATTCGCGGTCGGTGGCATCCGCGCCGACAACATGGGACCCTGGTGGGCCGAAGGCGCGATCGGCTTCGGCACCGGCTCGAATCTCTACAAGCCAGGCGCTGCAACGGCGCAGGTTAGCGCCGCCGCCGCGGCGTACGCGGCGGCGTTTCGCGCGCTGCCGAAACGAACCGCGCGATGAACGCGGGCTTCGACGTCGTCGCGCTCGGCGAGGCGATGATCGAGTTCAACGAGGCGCGCGCCACCGATTCACGGACGTGGCTGCAGGGCTTCGGCGGCGACACGTCGAACGCGGCAATCGCCGCGGCTCGCCTTGGCGCCCGCACCGCCTACGTGACGCGCGTCGGCAACGACGCGTTCGGCCGGCGCCTGCTCGCGCTTTGGCGTGACGAAGGCGTCGCGACCGACGGCGTCGCGGTCGACGACGACGCACCGACGGGCGTCTATTTCGTCTCGCATGGGCCGCAGGGCCACGAGTTCTCGTACCTGCGCGCGGGCTCCGCGGCGTCGCGGATGACGCCGGCATCGTTGCCGCGCGATCTGCTTGCCGCCACGCGCGTGCTTCACCTGTCCGCGATCAGCCAGGCGATCTCGGCGTCCGCGTGCGATGCCTGCTTCGCCGCGATCGACGTCGCGCGCACCGCCGGTGCGCGCGTCGCCTACGACACCAACCTTCGCCTGCGGTTGTGGCCGCTCGCGCGTGCACGATCGGTGATCTTCGAAACGCTGCGCGTCGCCGACTGGGCGCTTCCGGGTCTCGACGATGCGCTGCACCTTTTCGGCAACGACGATCCGATGCGCATCGTCGACGCCTGTCACGCGTTCGGTTGTCGCGTCGTCGTGCTGAAGCTCGGCCCCGACGGCTGCATCGTGTCGGACGGCGAAACGCGAACGCGGATCGACGGCGTGCGCGTGCAAAGCGTCGACGCGACGGGCGCCGGCGATTGCTTCGACGGCGCGTTCCTCGCGCGAATGGTCCACGGCGACGATCCGCATCGCGCCGCGCGCTACGCGAACAGCGCGGCGGCGCTTTCGACGATCGGCTACGGCGCCGTCGCTCCGTTGCCGAGGGCGGTCGACGTCGAGCGCTTCATCGCCGGATGACGTGCGTTTGGTCGAGCGCACGGGTACGATGCGGTGCGCGAGCCTGGCCCGGCGAAGCTCGCGACGTCGCTGATGGCGCGTGGGAGGCGCGTCCGTCGGCATGGCGTTGGCTCCACGATGGTCCCCTGATCGCTCGAGGAGGAGCGCGATGGCACTCACTACCGCAATCCGGCATCTGCGACGCGGCGATTGGCAGAAGGCGCACGCGATCGTGCAGAACGACGAGACCGAATTCGGCTTCTGGGCACACGGCATCGCGCATCTGATGGAAGGCGATCTCGGCAACGCACGCTACTGGTTTCGTCGCGCCGGACGCCCGTTTCCGCGCGAGCTCGCGACCGAGGCCGAGATCGAAGCGCTGGCGGCCGCGGTGAAGCGGCAATCGGCAGCTGCCTAGTATCGGTTCGGATTCGAGCGATGCCGCGCGCGGCAGGAGGACGCATTTGCTTCCCTGGGGTTCGGTGATCGCGGTCGGCGCAGGCGCGGCAATCGGCGCGTGGCTGCGCTGGGGCCTGGGCCTCGCGTTGAATCCGGTGTTCCCGACGCTGCCGCTCGGCACGCTCGCGGCGAATCTCGTCGGCGGCCTGCTGATGGGATTCGCGATGGAGCTGATGACGCGGCATGCGCTGCTGTCGCCGGAGATGCGTTTGCTTGCGACGACCGGATTTCTCGGCGGACTCACGACGTTTTCGACGTTCTCCGCGGAGATCTCGACGCTCTTGATCCGTGGCGAGTGGTACTGGGCGGCAATCGGCGTCGTCGTGCACGTCGCGGGATCGCTGATCCTGACGATTGCGGGCGTGCTGCTGATGCGCGGATTGTTTGCATGGGGAGCATCGTGATGAACGGAACGCTGCTGCGCTTCTACGTGCACGAGAACCGGAAGCACCAGCGCATCCTGCTCTACGAGTGGCTGCTCGAGCAGGCGAAGGCGCTCGGCATTCACGGCGGCTCGGCGTTTCGCGCGATCGCGGGATTCGGCCGCCACGGCGTGCTGCACGAGGAGCATTTCTTCGAGCTCGCCGGCAATCTCCCGATCGAGATCGACTTTGCGGTGACCGACGACGACGCGAATCGGCTGTTGGATTTCCTGCGTGTGGAGCGCATCAGCATCTTCTACGTGCGCATCCCGATCGAGTTCGGCGTCATCGCGGGCAGCGTGTGATTCGGTCGCGAGCGATAATGCCGGAAGCGACGGCGAGACACGCCGCGGCGACGACCAACGAGATGGAGTGACGAGATGGCACAGGCAATTCGCTTTCACGCGACCGGCGGTCCCGAAGTGCTCAAACTGGAAAGCGTCGACGTGGCGCAGCCCGGGCCGGGCGAGGTGCGTGTGCGCAACACGGCGATCGGCGTCAATTTCATCGACACGTACCAGCGAAGCGGCCTGTACCCGCTGCCGTTGCCGTCCGGGCTCGGCAGCGAGGCGGCGGGCGTCGTCGAGGCGGTCGGGTCGGGCGTCGACTGGCTCGCGCCCGGCGCCCGCGTCGGCGGCTGCACCGGACCGATCGGCGCGTACAGCACGGAGCGCGTGCTGCCGGCCGATCGCCTCGTCAAGCTGCCGGATGGCATCGAGGAGCGCACGGCCGCGGCGATGATGCTGAAGGGACTGACGGTCCAGTACCTGTTTCGCCAGACCTATCCGCTCAAGGCCGGCGAGACGATTCTGTTCCATGCGGCGGCCGGCGGCGTGGGACTGATCGCGTGCCAATGGGCGCGCGCGCTCGGCGTCACGATGATCGGCACGGTCAGCTCGGATGCGAAGGCGCAACTCGCACGCGAGCACGGTTGCGCGCACACGATCGTCTATACGCGGGAGAACTTCGTCGAGCGCGTGAAGGAACTGACGGGCGGCAAGGGCGTTCCGGTCGTCTATGATTCGATCGGCAAGGACACGTTCCCCGGCTCGCTCGATTGCCTGTCGCCGCGCGGACTCTTCGTGAGCTTCGGCAGCGCGTCGGGTCCGGTGCCGCCGCTCAACATCATGCTGCTGTCGCAGAAGGGCTCGCTCTACGTGACGCGGCCGACGCTCTTCACGTATGCGGCGAGCCACGCGGCGCTCGACGCGATGGCATCCGAGCTCTTCGCGCTCGTCAAGCAGGGCAAGATCAAGCCCGATGCGCGCCAGACGTTCGCGCTGAAGGATGCGGCGGATGCCCACCGCGCGCTCGAGGGACGCAAAACGACCGGCGCGACGCTGCTATTGCCGTAACGGGCCAAAGTAGCGTCGGGGACGGCTTTCGCTGTCGCGAAACCCGTCTCCGACCCTATCGCTGCGACGGCCGGCGCGTTGCCTCGTTGACGAGCGCGCGCGCCGCGTCGATCAACTCCGACGCCGTGACGCCGAGCGGCCCGACCTTGCGCGCGACGAGCATGTCCGCCGCGGCGCCGTGGACGCAGACGCCGATGCGCATCGCTTCGCTTGCATCGATGCCCTGTGCCAGCAGCGCGCCGAGAATGCCGGCGAGCACGTCCCCGGATCCGGCGGTCGACAATGCGGGATTGCCGCTCGCATTGATGTCGAACGTGCCGTTCGCGCGCGCGACGACGCTGCCTGCGCCCTTGAGCACGACGTCGGCCTTGAGCCAAGTTGCAATCCGCGTGGCGGCGGCGACACGGTCCGCCTGCACGTCCGCCGTCGAACACTGCAGCAGGCGGGCCGCTTCGGCGGGATGGGGCGTCGCGAGCGTCGGCGCGGCTCGTTGCGCGATCGCGTCGGCGAATTCGCGCTTCACGGCGATCGCATTGAGCGCATCCGCGTCGACGACGATCGGCTGGTCGATCGCAATCGCTTTCCCGACCAATGCCTGCGCGCGCTCGCCGCCGCCGAGCCCGGGCCCGACGACCCACGCGTCGTGATCGGTGCCGACGGCGCTCGCCTCGCGCAGCATCAACTCGGGCGAGAGCCAGTCGACGAGCGGCGGATTGCGCGCGGCGAGTCCGACGACGACGCGTCCCGCGCCGAGACGGATCGCCGCGCGGCCC
>Ga0310810_10004363_pt1 | contig 15625 bp, 13 predicted proteins | sample NCmetagenome_FD_207641 | JGI IMG/M metagenome (GOLD analysis project Ga0310810, IMG submission 207641) | Soil microbial communities from experimental microcosm in Duke University, North Carolina, United States - NC | ecosystem: Engineered > Artificial ecosystem > Soil microcosm > Unclassified ...
CTGTTTTTGGTTGTCGCGAACCGTGAACGGGACACCGGCACGCCACGAGGAGTTGTGTATGACTTTGCCGATTAAATCCCCGTATGCCCCGATGGACGCGCTGCTGACTCAGGAAATACCGCTTGGGGAGAAATGGGAGTACGAGCCGAAGTGGGACGGGTTTCGTTGCCTGGTATTTCGGGAAGGCAAGGAGCTCAAACTGCAATCGAAATCCGGTCAACCGCTGACGCGCTATTTTCCCGAGCTGGCCTCGGAATTCCTGCAACTCGAGGCCGATCGGTTCGTTTTGGACGGCGAGATTGCTATCCCGCTGGGGACACACTTCTCCTTTGATGATCTGTTGCAGCGGATTCATCCGGCGGCGAGCCGGGTTCAAAAACTGGCGCGGGATCATCCGGCTGTGTTCATTGCCTTCGACCTGCTGGTCGCGGCAGGCGGTCAGTCGCTGGTTGACAAGCCTCTGGAAGAGCGCCGCAGGCGCCTCGAGCAATTCGCCCGCGAGTACTTGCGCGGCAGGAAACGCATTCGGCTTTCGCCGGCAACGACTGATTTGCGCACTGCGCGGAAATGGTTCGACACCGTCGGTTCAGACCTTGATGGCATCATCGGCAAACGCCTCGACCTCGCTTATCAGCCGGGACTGCGCACGGGCATGGTAAAAGTCAAGCACACGCGAACCGCCGATTGTGTTGTCGGTGGTTTCCGTTATGCCACGAAACAAAAGGTGATTGGGTCGCTATTGTTGGGCCTCTATGATGAAGCCGGTTTACTGAATCATGTCGGCTTTTGTTCCGGATTGACCGCCGCCGATCGCAAAACGTTGAAGCAAAAACTCGAACCGCTGATTCGGCCTCCCGGGTTCACCGGTCATGCGCCGGGCGGGCTGAGCCGCTGGAGCACAAAGCGGTCAATGGAGTGGCAGCCTCTCAGAGCCGAATTGGTGGTCGAAGTCAGCTACGACCACTTCACCGGCGGCCGCTTTCGCCACGGCACCAAATTGATCCGCTGGCGCCCGGACAAAGCACCGCAACAGTGTCGAATGGACCAGGTTGCGCCAACTGGAAAAGGGGCGTGGGCATTGCTGGCCTCGTAGCGGCAGGCGTCTCGCCTGCCGTATCGGGCGGCGTCCCGCCGTCCGGATAAAAAGGCCGGAGAGATTGAATCGTCAAGGACGCCCCGATTCGCCGATCCACCGGGCAGGATGCCCGGTTCTACGTCAGGCGGGACGCCTGACGCTACGGCGTTTCCGGGACGCCTTTCAATAGGTCGGGTGTGAAGTAGCCGGAGTGGTCTTTGATTTCCTCGCGAACCTTCAGCACCTGCTCTGGAGTGACCGCGCTGGCATTCTTGCCAAAGGTCTTTCGAACGTAAGAGATAATCGCGGCAATGCTTTCGGACTTCTGTTTCTCGTCGCCGGGCATGGCATCGCCAATGGCGAGCATCGTGCCAGTGTTGTAAACGGTTCCCTTGACTTCGATCGGACCCTGCAGGCCTTTGGAAACGATCCGGATAATACGCGCGGGCCCTGGCGCCAAAACCCATTCCGAACCATCCAAGGGCGGGCAACCATTGGCCGGATTACCGATACCGTTTTCCATATGGCAGACCGCACAATTCGCCGAATAAAGCTGTTTGCCGCGCAGGATTAACTCGTCCGCGCCACTGAGGACAGGCTGGAATTTTGCAACTTCCTGAATCGAGGTGAAGGGGATGTAGACGTTTTGATCAAACCAGCCGCTGCGTTGATCAAAATAGACCATCGCCCAATAGAGCAGTAGAAAAAGCAAGAGAATCAGCCAAACCGGCACTGGCCTGCGTCCCGCGCGCGGCTCCGGCAGATCGGCCGCCGCGATTGTCGGAATTTGCGTTGACGGCAAGCTCATTTGACTGGTGCATTGGTTCCGGACGCGGAGTTCGTCACGGACCCGGCAACGCTGTTGGTGCTGGATTCCACAGCCGCCTCGGCGACCGTTAAGGGAGCGTCAAAGAGAGGGGCATCGGCTCGCAGACTCGTAAGATAGCCCACCAGCGCTTTAGCCTCAGGCTTGGGTACTACCTCGAACCCTGATTCAGGCGCAAGCTCGGGTGGGAGAACCAGGGCGTCAGCCGAAGGAACACGCTCAATCCTGCGCTTTTCGAACAGGAAGCGGTAAGGCGGCATCATAGAGCCCTTGACCTGGGTTCGCGGGGCGTACAGATGCAGCAAATGCCATTTGGGATCCGGCAAGCGGACGCCGGCATTGGCAAGGTCCGGACCGATCCGTTGAGACCCGAGCATCAGTGGATAATCGAACAGGAAATCCTCCGCTACGGAACGCCGCAGGCCCCAGCCGCGGGCTATGTCCGGGCCCATCGGCACGATCCAGACCTGGGCTTTGCCGCCGGTCGAATTCAATGCCTTCGCCGCGGCATCGGCTGCTTCTTTGGTAACGTGCTCAAGGACCGGCTTGGGCAACTCTGCTAAGAAGCGCCGGGCTTCGGCGTCTGTTAGTGCAGGTTTTACTTTTAGCAGTGCGGTCAAAAGCGCGGGTTGATTCGTGCCAACCGCGGTCAGGAGGACATCGCACGTGACCCCGGTTTGGCCAACTTGCTGGCTATGGCAATAGGCGCATCCATTGGCTCGATACACGTCCAAGCCCTCTCGAGCCAGACCGGGCCGACTGACCGGATAAGTTGCCCCTGCCGGCACGGTGTTGGTCTGGTCCAATCGCCCAACCTGAACCTGTGGAGTCAGCACAAAGCTGAACCATGATCCCGCCAGGGCAAAAAACGCGGCCAAAAAAATCAGGGGCCCGTGGTTCATGGCTTGGCTCCCGCAGTTTTGAACAGGTCGGCCGTCATCTCCGCGTAAGCGGACATCGCGCGTGCCCTCGAAAAACGGACCAGCAGGCCGGCGGCGTTGCCCAGGAAGAGCAAGTGGCCGGCCAGCAGCAACAAATCTCCAATGGTACTGACACGGAGCACCGGCAGCGTCGACTTGACGATGTCCATGAACGGAATATTGGCGTTCTGCAATTCCAACGTTTGAACAACCCCTCCAATCGCGAGCGGCAAAACGGAGAGAAAAACACCAGCGGCAGCTAGCCAGAAATGAGCCCGCACGAATCTCGGGAAAGGGAATTCAAAACCGGTAAGCTGGGGGAAAATCCGATAAATGGCGCCAAACATGACCATCGCGAAAAAGCCATAGGAATTCAGCAGGTCCCTGGCTGGCATGAACCAGGTAAATCGCAGCTCCTGGTTGAAATCGAGGACCAGTCCGCAGACTTTCATGAAACCGGCAACGATGAAAGCCCCAGCCCCAAACGCGATGAAAAGCAACGCAGGTTCGGAGCGCACCTTCGAGTAGTTGCCGGCCAGCGTGCGCTGGACATTCAAAGCCACTGCCAGCAACGGAATGACCGTAAGGACGGTTCCTATCATGCTAAAGGTTGGCATCCACGCCGGGACGGGAGCAGAAACGGCAATGCCGCCCCAACCCGCAAATAGGATCAACATCCAAAACGCGAACAGAGCCAGGTAATGGCTGTGCAACTCTCGTTTCAGCAATTTGGGAATAAAATAAAATATCGCCGCCAATCCAACCAGTGCCAGCCACACCCACAACAGATTATCCGCATACCACCACGCGATCACCGCCTGGGTCACCCCTCGAACCGGGTATTTGACCAGCAGCAGGTTCGCGGTGGAGTAAATCCACGGGAACCAGAACACCGCCGTTAATATGAACCATTGTGAAACAAACAGCGGGCGCTCACGCCGCTGCTGCAGAGTCAGAACGCCGCAGATCCCAATTAGCAAATAACCGAGGAAAATCAGCAGGGCAGCGTAAAACGGGATTTCGAGATATTCGAACCCGGTGCTTTCACCGGCGAGAATTGCCAGCGTGCCGATAGTGAGGCCAAGGTTCCACAGGCTGGCTCCGAACGTAACGAACACCGGGCCTGCCAACGTCGTGCGTCCTAATCTCGCGACCAGCCAAAGAGACACGCCCAATCCTGCCTGCAGACCAAAACCGTAGATCAGCGCATTGACAAACACCGGCCGTACCCGCCCGTAGGTTAACTGGGCAATATCCGCCAGAAAACCCGGCGAATGAAACTTGATCGAGGAAATCAGGCCAAATACTGACGCGATAATCAGCCAGATCGCGGCGCTGACGAACATCACGAACAGCGGCATCCGGCAGGAGGCATCAATCTCAGAGTTCGGGATACCAGCGATACCAGGGCCGGGGCTTGGGCTCCCTGGGACACCGGCTGGCGTTGTTTGCTCCGTACTCATCGAGCACCTCCGATCTGCCGCCCGGCAGTAACGCAGAGTTCCACTCTGCTGTACCGCCGATTTTCAATCGGCATCTCGCGAAACGTTGACGGCCTCCCAGGTTGCAGAGTGGAACTCTGCGCGACAGCAGAGTAGAACTCTGCGCTACTTGCGGGCAGGAACGCCGTTGGAAATTGCGCGAACATGCAAACAGTGCGGCCTATTCAAACGCGCTCGGCTTTTCGGGCGCTTTGGGTGGCACCGCAGTTGCCTTCTCCACTCGGGCGATCAAATTCGAACGCGCCGCAACTGGATTCTGCCCCCAGTCACGTTCCACCATTTTCAGCGCTGCCTGGATCGGCAGCCGGACGATGCCCTTGGGTTGGTCGATCCAAGCGGCATGCTCGAGCGCGTCAGCTTCTGCAGCCCGGAGTTCGGCTAGTGCTTTGGCGCGGACCTCAGCGCGGTTCTCCCCCAATGGCGGCGGTTGCGTATAACGATGCATGGCCCACACCAGGCCAGCTACTATTAAGAAGGCACCCAACGCCGCAAGGACGTAGGCCCAAGCGGAACGTTCTGGAGCACTTTGTGAATTCATTGACGGCCTCCACCGAATTGCGGCGGCGCATCGCGCAGATCATCGGCTTCACCGAGTTCGCCGCCCGAGATTTGTGTCGGTACTGGATGATAAAAGCCCATCGCTTCGATCAGCCGCGGGTCTTTAATCGGATAGGGCGCGTACTTGGCGTATTCTTTCAGAAATCGCCACGCGAGGAACCCGGCCATAAATGCCCAGCATCCGAGATTCAGCCAGACCCAGGCGAAGGGGAAACCATTCGGGTACGGCACCGGCATGATGTTGAACGAAAGGTCAAACCAATGCATTAACCACGTCCAAACGCAAAGCGGCACCATGTAGGTGAAAATGTTTTTCACGTCGATGCGTAACAGCGCCAGGAAGGGAATGAAGAAATGGCCGAAAATAATTACCAGACCGACATACCACCACGTGCCCCGCTCACGAACCACGTACCAGAATGTTTCTTCCGGCATATTGCCGTTCCAGATGATGAAGTACTGCGAAAGGTGGATGTAGGCGTAAAACACCGTGAAAGCAAAGAGCAACGAACCCAGGAAATAATATTGGTGCTCGTGCAAGGCCTCACTGATGACGCCCTGGCGGTCGAGGATCATCGTGATGATGTAGGCCGTGCCTAACGTCATCCAGACGCTGCCAGCGAAATAATAAACGCCGTACATCGTTGAAAACCATTGATGCTCCAGGCTCTTCATCCACATGATCACGGCCATCGTCAGCGACAACGCAAACAGGAAAATCCCGAGCGCCGAGTAAAAGCGCATTCGGTAGGTGGGCAGCGCGGCACCGGTCTCATCTTGCTTCAGCGACCAATAGCGCAGCCGGTTGGATAACAGCCACCAAACCAGAAACAACACCACCGCGACGATCGTGAACGATGGAACCGTAAAGAGCGGAAGTTTCGCCGCCAGCGCGTGATCGCTGTGGGGATTGAGGTTCATCCACGGGTAAATCGTCTTCTTGAGGAACCAAATCGGCAGAAAGAGCAGTGCCATCCAGGGAAAGAGCAGCGAAGCGATATGTTCGCAGAAACGGCGAATCGGCACCGACCAGCCGGCATCAAAGAGGTGATGCGCAATCACCAGAAACAGCGCGCCGAGGCAAAGACTCAGAAAGAACATAAACGCCAGCAACCACCCATAGGCAAACTCGCGATGATCGTGGCCGGCGAAAAAGCCGATCAGTGCGAGCACCGCCCCCACCACCATCAGTATGCCCGGCACATTGCGCCATTTCGAAAGATCAAGCGGCGCGTGTCGGTTTGCGGTTTGATGTGCCATAAAAGTGCTAAGCGTTCGCTAAGATGTCCTATTTCTTCAGTGTGCCGCGAAGTTCCTGGGGCAGATCATCGATCGTGCCCAGCTGGCTCAGTTGCAGGGCACGCAAGTAAGCGACGATGGCCCAGCGATCCTCAGTCGTTACGTTCGGGCCATACGCTCCCATCTGGTTGCGGCCATTAGTGATCACGTAAAAGAGCTCGCCGTCAGTCATTTCGACCATGCGCTTGTCGTGAAGATTAGCCACCACCGCCATCGCGTTGATCTTCTTGGTGATCCCGTTCCCGTCAGCCAATTGTCCATGGCAGGGCGAGCAGTTGATCGTGAACCGCTGCTCGCCACGTTTCAACAGCCCCGCGGTGATGGGCAGCGGATTGACCTCGACGAAGTTCGTCGTGCCAGTAACAAAACCCGTGTTTACTGGAGCTTCTTCATACGGGAAAACAGCGCCGCTGGCGGTCTGAATCGGCATCCCCCGCGCGATTGTGCCAGGCACGGACGGCTGCGAACTGCGGCCATTGGGAAAGAACGCATTAGGCTTTTGCGGACGGAGCTTCAATTGTCTCTCCATGTCCGGGAAAATATATAGCGGTGGTTTGCGAAAATGGCTGCCGCGGAAACCGAGAATGCCAATGACGGCAAGCACACTCACAGCAAAGATGGCCAGAAAATAGCGCATTACTCCTCCACTACCTCAATGTGCCGGCTGCCGGCTGCTTCCAGCAGCTTGTGGGTTTCAGCTTCGGAATACTTCGGGTCATCACATTCGATAACCACAAAGAACCGGTCATGCGTGACCAGGGAAAAGCGTTTGTTCTTGAGCAGCGGATGATAAAGGCGCGGCAAACGATTTAAGAACAACATCCCGAATAGCGAACCAAAAGCGCCAAATAGAATCGTTAATTCGTAAGACGGCGGGAAGGCCGAGTAGGGGCTGAACATCGGTTTGCCGCCGATCACGATCGGGTAGTCGGCGGCGTTCATCCACCAGATCATCAACATGCCCGTCGTGTAACCGGTGACGCCTCCAAGGAAGGCAAACCAACCTACCTTTGAATTGCGCAAACCCATCGCGCGATCCATCCCATGTACCGGGAACGGCGTAAACACATCCCATTTGCGGTAACCGGCATCGCGCACCTTTTCGGCAGCATGCAGAACCGCCGCGGCCGTCGTGAACTCGGCGACGATGCCGTAGGGTTTAGAAGTGCCATTCATATCGCCTTGTTTCTATTCAGCATCGGGGATGACCTCGTTGACCTTTGCGCCACCGAGCGGATGATGCGGATCGGATTGGGGCGTCACGCCTTTAACCTCGGAAATCGCAATCATCGGCAGGAAACGGATGAAGAGCAGGAAACAAGTCAGGAACAACCCGAAGGTGCCGATATACGTGCAAATATCAACAATCGTCGGCCGATAATAGCCCCAATTGGAGGGGATGAAATCGCGATGCAGCGAGATCACGATAATGACAAAGCGCTCGAACCACATGCCGACGTTCACCAGAATCGAGATGATAAACACCGCCACCAGGTTCTGCCGGAACCATTTGATCCAGAACACCTGCGGCACCAGCACATTGCAACCCACCATGAAGAACCACGCCCATTGATATGGCCCAAGCGCGCGGTTCAGGAAATGGAACCGCTCAAAGGGGTTCCCGCTATACCACGCGATAAAGAACTCCATCGCATAGGCGTAACCGACGATTGACCCGGTCGCCAGGGTCACTTTGCACATGATATCGATGTGCCGCATCGTGATGATATCCTCGAGCTTGAACATCGAACGCAACGGGATCAGCAGCGTCAGCACCATCCCAAACCCGGAGAAAATCGCGCCGGCAACGAAGTACGGCGGGAAGATCGTGGTGTGCCAGCCGGGTAATTGCGAGACGGAGAAGTCCAGCGAGACGATCGAGTGCACTGAGAGCACCAGCGGCGTCGAAAGACCCGCCAGGATCAAGTAAGCCTTTTCGTAGTTGCTCCAGTGCCGATTCGACCCGGTCCAGCCAAGAGCAAATAAGCCATAGAAGAATTGGCGCAGCCGCGTCCGCGCGCGATCGCGCATCACCGCCAGGTCTGGAATTAAGCCCATGTACCAGAACAGAACCGATACGGTGAAGTAGGTTGAGACGGCGAAGACGTCCCACATCAGTGGTGACCGGAATTGCGGCCAAATCGAGTTTGAATTTGGAATCGGGAAAAGCCACCAATCGTACCACATGCGTCCCACGTGCAGCGCGGGATAAATCCCGGCGCACATCACCGCAAAGATGGTCATCGCTTCGGCCGCCCGGTTGACCGCGGTGCGCCAGCGCTGGCGCAAGAGGAACAGAATCGCAGAAATTAACGTACCGGCGTGACCGATACCGATCCACCAGACGAAGTTGACGATATCCCACGCCCACATTACCGGATGCATGTTCCCCCACACACCCACGCCGGTGGAAATCTGGTAGGTCAGCATGAACAGCAGCATCCCCAGGCACAGCACGCTCGGGATGAATAGGATCCACCACCAGATCGGCGCCGGATCTTCGCTCAAAGACGCAACCCGATTAGAGATCCACCCAAAACCACGCAGGTTTGCCACCAGCGGCTGGCGCTCCAGTTCCGGAGGCGGCTGCGGTATCGTCACGGGACTGCCGGGGCCCGCCTTGACGGCGCTCGCTCCTGAGGCCATCAGCAGCCTCCTTTCCGGCCCGCATGTAAAATCTTACTCATTCGGATTTCTCTGAGGTCGCGCCGTGTGCGGCGTGATTTTCCCCTTCCTCGTGCTCGAAAGGATTCCCCATCTTCTGCTCATATTCCTGGAAACTCAGCGGCGCCTCTGAGTAGTCCGGCATCTCCGGGTTTGGATTGCGAACTCTCGCTAGATAGGTCGTTCGCGGTTTGGTTAACAGCGGTTCCAGCACCGCGTAATCACGATCCAATTGTTTGAGCCTCGAGACTCGGCTTTCCGGATCGTTGAGGTTGCCGAAAACAATCGCGCCGGCCGGGCACGCCTGCGCACACGCGGTCGTGAAGCTGTCGGTTGGCACGACAACATCGGACGACGCGCCCGCCTTGGTCTTTTGCGCGATCTTTGCCTGCTCAATGCGCTGCAGGCAAAACGTGCATTTCTCCATGATACCGCGCATACGCACCGTGACGTCCGGGTTTTTTACCATTTTCATCAGGTCCCACTCGTCATCTTTGCGATGGCCAAAGGGACCCAGGTAAAACTTCCCAATTGGGCGCTTGTTCCAGTCGAAATAATTGAAGCGGCGGACCTTGTACGGGCAGTTGTTCGAACAGTACCGCGTGCCGACGCAGCGGTTGTAGGTCATCACGTTCAGACCTTCCTGATCGTGCGACGTTGCATTCACCGGGCAAACGTTCTCGCACGGGGCCGACTCGCAATGCTGGCAGAGCATCGGCTGCGTCACCACTTGCGGATTGTCGATCCAATCCTCGAACTGTTGCTTGGCTTCCGTGTTGAACGTCTCAAAGAACCGTTGCCTCGCTTGCTGGGCATCTTTTGGCACCCGCCCAGTATAGTAGCGGTCGATCCGCAGCCAGTGCATCTCGCGTCCGCGGTGGACCTGGTCCTTACCCACGATCGGCACGTTGTTTTCACTTTGGCAAGCGACCATGCACGCCGAACAACCGACGCACCGATTCAGATCGATCGACATCCCCCATTGGTGCAGCCCCTTCTGCTTCAGTTGATCAAATGGATTCGGATAAAGCGGCGCCTCCACCGGCAGCTTTTCACTGCCCATGCTTTTGGCAAACCGCGGGTGCTGTTCGTATTGTTTAAGATTCGCCTCCCGGATAATCGCCCGGCCTTCCAGCGACCAGTGGCTTTGCGTGCAGGAAATCGGATAGGTCTGGCCCAACGGGCGAATGCTCGCTCCAAGCGCAATGTGCGGAGTCTCTGCCGTGCGCAGCGGATACACATTGAAACCGGTCCCGTGACCGACGCGTCCCGTCTTCTGCCGCCCATAGCCCAGCGCCAGGCCTAATGTGTAATCGGCTTGTCCCGGCTGCACCCAAATCGGCCCGCGGACCGCCCGATCGCTCAACTTGACTTCGACCATCTCCGAGTTCTTTACGCCCAGCTCTTGAGCCGTTTTTCGGCTAATCAAGATCACATTGTCCCAAACAATCTTCGTGATCGGGTCAGGCAATTCCTGCAACCAGCCATTGTTATTATATCGCCCGTCATCGACCTTGTAATCCCGGTGGAAAACCACTTCCAGGTTCTCTTTCGAAGGAGTCGAGGTCTTGATCGACCCAATTGCTTGCGCAACCGCCCCTTGATTCAGATTTACCGCAACCGGCTGCGCCGCTGAATTGCCCAGAAAACCGTCGTGCAGGAATTTTCGCCAGGCTCCCTCCCCGTCCTGCCCTGAGAAGAATTTGGCGAACGTCTCGCGCACGATCGAATACGGATCGGTTTTCGGCAAACCCACAATCCGCGCCAGAATCTCCAGCTGGGTAAAACCACCAAACAGCGGAGCGATCAGCGGTTGAATCGGCACAAGCGTGCCATCGCTCGTCAGGGCGTCGCCCCAGGACTCGAGGTAATGGGCGGCCGGAATGTGCCAATCGCACCCCACAGAGGTTTCGTCCTCGTAGTATCCCAGCCGCACCACCCGCTTGGCTTTGCGTTGGGTAGTGGCCCAGTTTAGCTCAGCCGGCGCAGTGTAAGCCGGGTTGCCGCCCAGAATTACCAACGTGCCGACGTTCCCCGCATTGAGGGCTTGCGCGAGTTCCACAAGCCCCTGCTCCTTCGGTTCCGGGACTTCGTGAAACACAACGGTCTTGCCGTTGTTGCCCAACGCCGAATTGATCGCGTGCGCCAGCAGGTGAACCTGCAACGGCTGCCGGTATCCCGCGACGACCAGTGATTTGCCGGCGTGTTCACGCAAATCTTTCGCACACGAGGCGATCCATTTGGGGTCGACCCCCGCAGACTTGGCTACATTCTCCAGGCCGGAAATGCCGTCTTTCAAAAGCTCTGACGCCAAAGCTGCGGCAACTTGAACCACCGTGCTGCTCGGCGTCCGGAGCCGGTGATCGGCATTGAACCCGGTGATGCTCATCAGACCCTCCACCACATACAAACGGTTCAACGCGTCGCCCGGTTTGCTGATTTGCCGACGGCTGGAGAATCTGCGGATGTTGTTCTGGACATCCGTTTCAGAACCAAGGAAATCGCAATCCAGAGCGACCACTACATCGGCCTGGTCGAACAAGTGCAACGGTTTGACCGGCCTGCCAAATGCCTGACCAGCCGCGCGCTGGTGAATATCCAAGCCGACCGAATCTGAAATGTACCATTTGGCCTGCGGCAGTTTTTGCTGGATGGCCTGCTGCAGCCGTAGTCGCGAGGGGGAGTTGTTACGCTCAACTAAGAAACTAAGACCTTGCCCTCCGTTGGCTTGCGCTTCTCTCGAGATCTGTGAAAGAGCATCAATAGCCCCTTCCGGCGGCGCATTTTTTCCATTCGCCGCAAATCGCGTCGCGCGGTCGGGATCATACAGATTCAGGATCGAGGCTTGGGCGTAACGATCGGTTCCACCGTTGCTATCGGGATGCAACGAATTGCCTTCGATCTTGGTCGGCCGTCCGTCGTTTGACTTTACCACCAACGGAATCGCCCCACCTGGCGACGGCATCGCCGTTGCATAGTACTGCGGCACGCCGTGCACGTAATTCTCCGGCATCTTCCCGAACGGCTCAATCCGCTCCACGGGACGTCGGCAGCCGCTGCCGGCAAAACCAACGCCAGCTAACAGGAACGACGCCGACATGATCTTCATGAAGTGCCGCCGGGATACCGGGTCGGTCCACTCACTCGCCCCGGCCGGAAATTCCCGTTCGACCCAATCCCGGAATTCAGGTGTGTTTGCCAATTCGTCGAGGCTGCGCCAATAGGTCCGGCCGTGAACAGGCACGAGCACCGGCGAGTTGCGCCCAGGTTCTCGAACAGATGGCAAAGGCGTCTTCATCGATGGCAGGCTGAGCAGTTCTGAAGGGATTCTACGTGCCACTGGGTCATGGCTTTTTGGCCAAATTCACGCTGGCTTTCAGGCGAGGCCGGTTTCCAGTCCAGATCGGTAATCTTGTCCAAAGGCCGCAGTTTCATTTCCGGATGCCGATGACAATCCAGGCAGAAGGTCATGCTCAACGGCTGGTAATGATAAATCTCATCCATTTTGTTCACCGGCCCGTGGCATTCCACGCAGCTAATGCCGCGATCGACATGCACCGAATGGTTGAAATATACAAAGTCAGGTACGCGATGAACCTGAATCCAGGGAATGGGCTGGCCGCTCAGCGCACTCTCCCGCACCAGCGAAAGCCGCGGATCGTCTTTCAGCACCTGGTTATGGCAGTTCATGCACGTCGAACTCGCCGGGATATTTGAATACCACGACTTTTCCACCGCATTGTGGCAGTAGCGGCAATCCAACCCGAGTTGCCCGGCATGAGTTGCGTGCGAGAAGGCAACCGGCTGAATCGGTTGGTAACCGATCCGCGAATACTTCGGCGTCAGGTAATACCATGCGCCCGCCACCACCGCCCCACCGAGCAGTATCCCGCCGGCGATCACCGCGACGGGCAACCGGTTAGTCCATTTGGGGAAAATTGCCGACATGCGCTGGGTTTCTCCTACGCGCCGATGTGACCAGTCTTCACCTGTTCAAGAGGTGTCATGGCCGGCTGACCGGAGCAGGCAAGAGCAAGTATTGGCGCTGGCGCGAGTTCCATTAGCTCAGAAGCGGGTGATTGTTGTGAATCCGCGGTAAACGTCAATTGTTTTCTTCATGCCAAAATTTGATTAGCTGATCCCGGCAATGGGGCAAAGTGACGCACTTCATGAACTTGCCGTGAACGTATTCTGCCTCGCTTTGCCTGTCGCGCAAGGGGGAAGCTGCAGTTTTCGGTATCATTAATAAGTAAAATAAGATCTCAACATGTCGCCACCCTATGAGTTTTTATGAGCCTTCGCCTTATAGTCGCTCAGCTAATGTTTCTCGAACCTAGTCCCAAGAAAATTAGAAACCTAGCAGGCACAGCTTTGCACGGCACAGGGATTAGCTTTTGGACGCCTCCGATTTTCGACGCGGTGGGTTAGCTCAAGCTCAGCCGTTCACGGGCATACACCAGGCTTCGCTGCACGTTGCCCAACTCAAGCGCGAGTTGTTGGTCAACCGGCAATTCGGAGACCTTCACGAAAACCTTGGGGGTACTTTTGCTTTTGACTACCGCCAGGGTACGGGCGAGCTGGGTGGCGGGTATGTCGGGCATGGTGACCCAGAAATCCTTTGTTAACACCGGCACGCTGAGCGCGTCGCGGGTAATCGTTTCGAGATTGAAGTGGATGCGAGGCTTGGCGTCACGAAGCACTTTCACGATCGCAGGCAGATCAATGAACCCTTCCCCGAGCGCAACGTCCGCGAACCAAAACCCAGTCTCGCTCTCGCGAACGGCCTGGTCTTTAAAGTGAACGGTAAGCGCCCAGGGGGCAAACGCGCGCACTGTTTCAAGCGGATCTTCCAATAGCGTGAAGCTGTTTCCAACATCCACGCAAATGCCAATAAACTCGCTACCGACCCGTTTGATTGTTTCAAGTTTCTCCTCGATCCGCTGGTCCTTGTGATTTTCGACGGCCAGATAAAACCTTTGCCGCGCCAGGACTGGCTCAGCCCATTCTAATGCTTGCAGACCGTGCTTCTCTGCCTGCTTGAATTCCGCTAACGACTTGAATTGCTCGTACCGACGTCCGGGCAAAATCGCCGTGCGAGCCAGCGTAGCCCCCGCCGCTTTGGCTGTCTGAATGTCCTTTTCAAAGCGATCGACATCGTCAGCCGATTGCGGTGCACTGAAAGTCGCCTCAATGAACATCCCGTATTCTTCAGCGCGTCGCCGCAATTGCACGGCGTGGGCTTGCTGAGCAGTGGTCAGCTCGACTTGAATGCCGGCCGCACCGAGTCGATGGCTTTCTTCCAATAACGCCAACGCGGCCGGCAAGCCTTCGTGACGCCCGGCCCATTTGTTCTTTTGATGAATACCGAAAGCGTAAGTAACTATACCCATGCGGGTGCGCGGCACGCTTTCGTCGCTGCGGGTTGTGCCTCGGCCGAGCCACAGCGCCGAGCCGGCGGTGGAAAGCGCCAACAATGCGTCGCGTCGATTCATAGGCTTCACGCTTCTTTACAGAAGAGAACGAAGCTAACGACGAGGTCAAGACGATCTTGCTGGTGTGTATCACATTTCATGGCTTGTTCCATCCACTAACCAGGCTTCATGAAAGTTGATCAATAATCCAAAGGGCACATCGAGCAACTTCATGTAACTCAGCAACTGCGCCTTATGAATAGCTAATACATCTTGAACCGACTTGAGTTCTAACGGCAGGCAATCTTCAACTAAAACATCGAATCGTAGCGGTTCTTCAAACACGGCTCCCTTGTACTCGATTTTTACCAACCGCTAATTAGTAGCTGTCAGGGAACGGAGATTGAAGCAAAGCCAAGACAAATCATGGGTTGTTTAGAACACCGCGGCGAATAATCTACCTCCCTTACAAAATCTTCCTTATCTTTGTTATCTTCTGTTAAATCCCTCAAAACATCCTTGCTGTAACGCCGCCGTCGATAACCAGCACGCTCCCGGTGATATAGCTGCCGGCATTGCTTGCCAACAATAGCGCGGCAGGCGCCAGTTCCGGCGGCTCGCCCCAACGTTCGAGAGCCGTACGTGATGCAAACGATTTCTTTTGTTGTTCACTGAGGATGGTCATCGGCATTTCGGTCGCAAACGGTCCGGGCGCGAGGCAATTTACCGTCACCCCAAACGGACCCAGGCGCAACGCATTGGCCTTTACCATCCCGTGCAATGCCGCTTTGGTGGTACTGTATGCCACGCGGTCGCCCGTGCTGGCCAATGCCATCACTGAAGAAGTATAAATAATGCGGCCCCACTTGCGGTCTTTCATTCCGGGCGCCAAGGCACGTGTAAGCACCATCGAGCTGGTCACATTCAGCTCGACCAACGCGTCCCAATCCTCATCGCGAATGGACTCGACCGGCTGTGGAATATTCCAACCGGCGTTGCTTACCAGAATATCGATCTTCCCGAGTCGCGCCACCGCTTCGCGCGCGAGACGCTCTGCGTCCGGCCGTTTCCCCACATCCGCAACGATGGGCTCAACCCGGACACCGGCCTCCTTAGCCAGTTCCGAAGCCGAGGCTTTGATTTGTGACTCTGTGCGACTGCAAATCGCCACTTCGGCTCCCGCGCGGGCAAGTATCCGGGCCATCTCCTTGCCCAATCCGCGTCCGGCTCCGGTGACGAGCGCAGACCGCCCAGTGAGGTCAAACGGCGTATCTTTAAATAGCGAACTCATAATTTACTATTCGCGGACCACGAGTTCGGAAGGGCGAGTTCAACGAAGCCCTAATTCTTACTAAAGTAAACAGGGCCTC
>Ga0310810_10004365_pt1 | contig 15623 bp, 13 predicted proteins | sample NCmetagenome_FD_207641 | JGI IMG/M metagenome (GOLD analysis project Ga0310810, IMG submission 207641) | Soil microbial communities from experimental microcosm in Duke University, North Carolina, United States - NC | ecosystem: Engineered > Artificial ecosystem > Soil microcosm > Unclassified ...
AAGGCGTGAGCCACGTCCTCGGCATCGACACGTCCACAACGGCCACCAAGGCTGTCCTCGTCGACGAGACGGGCGCCGTCGCGGGCATTGGCTCGGCCGAGTACGGCTTCGAGACCCCCCAACCGCTGTGGAGCGAGCAGGAGCCGGCGCTGTGGTGGGACGGCACGGTCGGGGCGGTCCGGTCGGTGCTCCGCTCGACCAGCGTCGACCCCGCGTCGATCGCGGCGGTCGGGCTGACCGGGCAGATGCACGGCCTGGTGCTGCTCGACGACGCCGACCGCGTCCTGCGGCCGGCGATCCTGTGGAACGACCAGCGCACCGCCCATGCCTGCGAGGAGATTCGCGACGCCGTCGGCTTCGAGCGCCTCGTCGAGATCACCGGCAACGACGCGGTCACCGGGCTGACCGCCCCGAAGCTCGTCTGGGTCCGCGATCACGAGCCCGACGTCTGGCGGCGGGCCCGGCACCTGCTGCTCCCGAAGGACTACGTCCGGCTGGAGCTGACGGGCGAGCATGCGCTCGACAAGGCCGACGGCGCCGGCACGCTGCTGTTCGATCTCGCTGCCCGCGACTGGTCGGACGAGGTCCTGGATGCGCTGCGCATCCCGCGGGAGTGGCTCCCGCCGACGTACGAAGGACCGGTCGTCACCGGCCGCGTGACCGAGCGGGCCGCCGCGGCAACGGGGCTTCGAGCCGGCACGCCGGTGGTCGCGGGCGGCGGCGACCAGTCCGCCAACGGCGTCGGGGTGGGTGCGGTCGCGCCGGGCACCGTGGCGCTGTCGCTGGGCACGTCCGGCGTGGTCTTCGCGGCAACGGCGGCCCCGCTGTACGAGCCGCGGGGTCGCGTCCACGCGTTCTGCCATGCGCTCCCCGAGCGGTGGCACCTGATGTCGGTGATGCTGTCCGCGGCCGGCAGCCTGAGGTGGTTCCGCGACGCGCTCGCACCGGGCGAGCCGTTCGAGCAGCTCGTGCAGACCGCCGCCGACGTTCCGCCCGGGAGTGAGGGCCTGTATTTCCTCCCCTACCTCAGCGGCGAGCGCAGCCCGCACCCCGACCCGCTCGCCCGCGGTGGCTTCGTCGGCCTGAATCTCGGCCACGATCGGCGGCACATGCTGCGTGCAGTCCTCGAGGGCGTCGCCTTCGGGCTGCGCGACGGACTTGACCTCATGATCGCGGCGGGAATGCCCGCACCCACCCAGGTCCGCGCCTCGGGCGGTGGCATCGCGAGCCCGCTGTGGCGCCAGATCCTCGCCGACGTGCTGGACACCGAGCTGGCCACCGTCAGCACGACCGAGGGCGCCGCCTACGGCGCGGCGCTCCTCGCGACCGAGGCCGCCGGCTGGTTCCCGAACGTCGAGGCGGCGGTCGCCGCCCTGGTGAATGCCACGCCCGTCGCCTCACCGGGCCGAGACGGACCGCGCTACCGCGCGGCCCACGCGGCCTACGCGGAGCTGTATCCGACCCTTCGATCCTTCTTCCACCGACCCGGTTGAGCGGCGAGCGAGGTCGACCGGTGGGTTTCCTCAGCCCTTGATGTCGGCGATGTCCTTCTCGGTGAGCTTTCCCGGCGCCTTGCCGAGGATGATCATCCCGAGGATCTCGTCTGTGGTGACGTCGTTCTTGTTGACCGTGTCCACGATCCGGCCGTGGTACATGACCGAGATCCGCTCCGACAGGTCGAACACGTCGTGGATGTCGTGGCTGACGAGGAAGATGGCGATGCCCTCGTTCTTGAGCTGCTTGATGAGGTTCCGGACCTGTGCGGTCTCCCCCGGCCCGAGCGCCGCCGTCGGCTCGTCCATGATCAGGATCCGTGCGTTGAAGTAGATGGCTCGGGCGATGGCGACGGCCTGGCGCTGGCCACCGGAGAGCGAGACGACAGGCTTCTTGAACGCCTTGAAGTTCGGATTCAGGCGGCCCATGACCTTGCGGGTCTGGTCCTCCATCGCCGAGTCGTTGATCTGGCCTACCGCCGTCGTCATCTCGCGCCCGAGGAACAGGTTGCCCGGCGCGTCGAGGTTGTCGGCCAGCGCCAGCGTCTGGTAGATCGTCTCGATCCCATACTTCTTGGCGTCGCGCGGATTCATGATCGCGACGGGCTCGCCATTGATGCGGATCTCCCCCGAGTCGGGACGTTGGGCCCCAGACAGCACCTTCATCAGTGTCGACTTGCCTGCGCCATTGCCGCCGACCAGGCCGACGACCTCGCCCGGGCGGAGATCGATGCTGACGTCGTCGACCGCGTGCACGCCGCCGAACGAGACGCGGATGTTCCGCATCTCGACGATGGGGCCGGAGCTCACGCCCCCCGTCGGGCTGCCGGTTTCCGCAGTGGTCGTCATGGCCGTCGCCTCCTCACCGCGTTGTCCGGGTGCCGCGACGCCGGGTCCAGGCGTCGAGGGCGACCGCCAGGATGAGGACGATGCCCGCGGCGACGTTCTGTCCCGGCGAGTCGATCCCGATGTACGCGAGACCGTAGGCGAGCGACTGCATCACGAACGCGCCGAGCACGGCGCCCGGGATGGTCCCGATGCCGCCCGCGAACGACGTCCCGCCGACGACCGCCGCGGCGATGACGTACAGCTCGTAGCTCTGCCCGATGTCGAGCGTGGCCACGTTCAGCCTCCCGACCGCGATCGCCGCGGAGATCGCGCACAGGACGCCCATGATCACGTAGGTCTTCAGGATGGTCATCCGGGTGTTGATGCCAGCGAGGGACGCAGCATCCGGGTTACCGCCGTAGGCGTAGACGTATCGCCCGAAGCGGCGGCGCGTGGCGAGCCACGTGACCACCAACGTCACGACGACCAGGATCATCACCGGATACGGGAAGCCGGCCGAGACGGGTGTCCCAGCCGGGGCGCCGGTCTGCGCGTTGATCTGGTCGGCGATGCGCTGGGCGAAGAAGCTCTGGTTCATGAACGCGCTGATGCCGAGGATCGCGGCACAGGCGGCGGCACCCAGCACGACTTCGGCCCACAACGGGCGGACCGGGAACCCGAACTGCCGGCGGCGCCGCCGGTTCTGGAACAGGAGACCGACGATCGCAAGGCTGCCGACGATGCCAACGCCCCAGGTGAGCGTTCCGCCGATGGAGCCGGAGCCACCACCGCCGAAGAGCTCGAACGTCGGGTCGAGCCCGGTTACGGCCGCGCCTTCGGAGAGGTACCAGACCAGCCCGCGAATGGAAAGCAGGCCGCCGAGTGTCACGACAAAGGACGGCACGCCGACGTAGGCGATGATGAAGCCCTGGAGCGCACCGAAGGCTGCCCCGACGCCGATGCCGATCGCGAGCGCGATCGCCCACCGGAACGGGAAGTCGACGCCGATCCCGAGCGCCGTCAGCCAGTTCGCCATCAGCTCGGCGTAGACCATGGCGACGATCCCGACGAGCGACCCGACCGACAGGTCGATGTTGCGCGAGACGATGACCAGGACCATCCCGGTCGCGATCACGGCGATGCCGGACGCCTGGATGCCGAGCGTGACCATGTTCGCGGGCCGCAGGAACGTCCCGCCACTGATCACGTGGAAGCCGACGAGAATGATCCCGAGGGCCGCGACCATCCCGAACAGCCGCGGGTCGATCTCGGTCTGGGCGAGGAGGCTCCGCCAGCCGGCCCGCTGCGCGATCTGCAGCTCCTGTCCGGGCGTGGCCTCGGCAACGTTCCCCACGGGATCCCTCCGGGTCGAAAAAGAGAACGCCCCTGCGCGTCCGTGAGACGCGCAGGGGCGAGGCTACACCAGAGCGTTCGCGCCGGTTACCCGAGCGTTACTTGCAGGCCGTCACCACCGCGGTGTCGGCGCCCTTGCAGATCTGGTCCTTGGTCGCGTACCAGCCCGCCGTGATGACCTTGCCGAGATCCGCCTGCAGGAGCGGGGTCGGCTTGAGGATGATCGACTTCAGCGTGTTGTTGCCCGGCGTCTTGAAGTCCGTGGCGGTGTTGCCGGCGGCCGGAGCGACCGAGGCGTCAACGCTGATCGTGACCTTGCCGTTGTCCTTGTCCTTGCACAGCTGGAGAGCGGCCTGGCCGGCGGCCTTGCCGAGCTCGTTGCTGTTCTTCCAGACGTCGACATACTGCTTGCCCAGTGCCAGGTTGTTGAGGTTCGCGGGGTCGCCGTCCTGCCCGCTGAGGGGCGGGTACGGGCTGTACGACTTGCCGGTGAGCGCCGCGGCAACACCGAGGGCGGTGCTGTCGTTCTCGGCGAGGACGGCGTCGATCTTCTGATTGGCAGCGTTCGCCTGATCGATGATCGCCTCCATGTTCGCCTGGGCCTTCTCGGTCTTCCAGCCGTCGGTGTAGGTGCCGTCAGCGGGGCCGATGATCTTGATGTCGCCGCTGGTGACCTTGTCCTTCAGGCCAGCCTGGTCCCAGCCCATGGGCAGGAACGTGGACGCGTTGGCGTCGCCCTTGTCGCCCTTGATCAGGACGTAGTTGCCCTTGGGCACCTTGGCGATGATCGCGTCAGCCTCGGCCTTGCCGACGGCGACGTTGTCGAACGTGATGTACAGGACGTATGGATCCTCGATGAGGCGGTCGTACGCGATGACCGGGATCTTCGCGTCCTTGGCCTTCTGGAGGGCCGGCAGGATCGCCTTCCCGTCCTGGGCGAGCAGCACGAGGACCTGGGCGCCCTTGTTGATCAGCGTGTCGACGTCCGACAGCTGGCGCTGGCTGTCGAGGTTGGCATCGGGATCGCCGACGATCGTGCCGCCGCCATCCTGGATCGCCTTGAACATGGCCGGCTTGTCCGTGGCTGCCCAGCGGGGCTGCTGGAAGTTGTTCCAGGAGATACCGACCTTGCAGGCGGTCCCGCCGCCTCCGCCGCCTCCAGTCCCGCCCGGCGCGGTCGAGCTTGTGCCGCCACCACCACAGGCCGCCACGGCCAGGGTGAGCGCGACGAACACGGCGAACGTTCTGCGCATGAACCTCCTCCTCGAGTGACGACACTCTCTGCTGCGCGAGCGCGAGGATGCAGACTATCACCTGCAATTCCGGTCAAATGCAATCCCGGAAGAGAGCAGCCATCCTCATGTCTGAAACCATCCTCCGCTGGGGCATTCTCTCGACGGCGGACATCGCCCGGAAGAAGGTGGTGCCCGGGATGCAGCGCGCGGCCCGCTGCGAGATCGTTGCCGTGGGGTCGCGTGACGGCCGACAGGCGCGCCGGTTCGCGGACGAGCTCGGCATCCCGCGTGCGCACGACAGCTATGCGGCGCTGCTGGCCGATCCCGAGGTCGACGCGGTGTACATCCCGCTCCCGAATCACCTGCATCGCGAGTGGACGATCGCGGCGGCGCGCGCCGGCAAGCACGTGCTCTGCGAAAAGCCGCTCGCGCTGACGGCCGCGGACGCCGAGGCGATGGCCGAGGCGTGCGAGCGCGAGGGCGTCCGCCTCATGGAGGCGTTCATGTACCGCCTGCATCCGTCGTGGGCGGCGGTTCGCCAGCTCATCGCCTCCGGCCGGATCGGGCGACTCCAGACGGTGCAGAGCTGGTTCTCGTACTACAACGACGACCCGCGGAACATCCGGAACGTCGCGGATGCGGGCGGCGGCGCGCTCTACGACATCGGCTGCTACACGATTAACCTGTCGCGGATGCTCTTCGGCGCGGAGCCGGAGCGGGTGGAGGCCGCGATCCTGCGCGACCCGGACATGGAGGTCGACGTCCTGACCTCCGGACTGCTCGTGTTCCCCGGCGGCGGCACCGCGACGTTCACGGTCTCGACGCGATCCGAGTCGGACCAGCGCGTGCACATCTACGGGACCGAAGGCCGCATCTCCATCGGCATCCCGTTCAACATCCCGCCGGACCGACCGACGCAGGTCTTCGTCACGCAGGGCGGCGAGCCGCCGGTCGCGCCGAACACGGAGACGATCACGTTTCCGACTGCCGATCCGTACACGGTCGAGACGGAGGCCTTCGCGGCCGCGATCCTCGACGGCACGCCGACACCCACCCCGCCGGCGGACGGCGTGGCGAACCTCCGGGTCATCGAGGCCATCTTCGCCGCAGCCGAGGGGCCCGGCGCCAACGGCATGCCCGCCAGCCCAGTCGGCGCCGCCCCGTAGCGTGACCGACGGGCCCGCGAGCCGCCTGCCGGTGCGCCTCGCGGCGGTCGTCCTCCTCGTCGTCGCCGCCATGGCGGTCGTCGCCGTCGCGGCTGCCATCGGGCTCGTGCGGCCCCCCGGCACCGCCGGGCCCGTGCCCCGCTTCCTCGACGTGACCGCAGGCTCGGGCGTGGCATTTACCTACGACGGGCCGGTCGAGCTGTCCGTCGGTGCCGGGGTCGCGGTGCTGGATTGCGACGCCGACGGCTACCCGGACCTGTACCTGGCGGGCGGCGCGAACCCGGCGGGGCTGTTCCACAACACGGCCGCGACCGGCGGCGAGGTCCGGTTCGAGCACATCGAGGATCCCGCGACGGATCTCACCTCGGTCACCGGCGCCTATCCGATCGACGTCGATGGCGACGGCATCGTGGACCTGGCGGTCCTGCGGACCAACGGCAACGTGCTGCTTCGCGGGCTCGGGGACTGTCGATTCGAGCCTGCCAACAGTGCCTGGGGCCTCCAGGGCGGCACGCGGCACACGATGGCGTTCTCGGCGACCTGGGAAGCCGGGTCGAGCTGGCCCACGATCGCGTTCGGCAACTACGTGGACGACACGATCGATGATCCCCGGCGGTGGTGCGAGCCGAATCAGCTGGTCCGGCCGGCGTCCCCCAGCGCTCGCGCCTGGGGTACGCCCCAGGACCTGCCCGGCTGGTGCACGCTCTCGCTGCTGTTCAGCTCGTGGGACCGTTCCGGACGCGCGGACCTGCGGGTGAGCAACGACCGCCACTACTACCCCCAGGACGTCGGGCAGGAGCAGCTCTGGCGAATGGAGGCAGGCGCCCCGCCGCGTCTGTATACCGCGAGCGACGGCTGGAACGAGGTGCAGGTCGAGGGCATGGGCATCGCGAGCTACGACCTGACCGGCGACGGCCTGCCCGAGGTCTACCTCACCAGCCAGGCCGCGAACCACCTGATGACGCTCGCCGACGGTCCGGCGAAGCCGACCTACAGGGACATCGGGCTCGCGCGGGGCACGAACGTTCCGCACCCGCTCGTCGGCGACACGGCCTTCGCCTCGACCGCCTGGCACCCCGAGTTCGCCGACGTGAACAACGATGGCCTGATCGACCTGTTCGTGTCGAAGGGCAACGTCAGCCAGCAGCCGGACTACGCGAAGCGCGACCCGAGCAACCTGCTCGTCGGCCAGCCCGACGGCACGTTCGCGGAGTCCACCGAGGCAGCCGGGCTGATCTCGTTCGACCGGGCCCGCGGGGCGGCGCTCGTCGACCTCAATCTCGATGGGCGATTGGATCTCGTCGAGTCGTTCTACGGCGCGGCCAGCCGGATCTGGCGCAACGATGGTCCGGGCGACGGCTCGTCCCCGGCGGCGCACTGGCTCGCGCTTCGGGTTCGGGAGCCGGGACCGAATGCCGACGCGATCGGCGGGACCATCGAAGTGTCCACGAGCAGCGGCACGTACAGGCGCGAGCTGACGATCGGCGGCGGCCACGCGGGCGGGCAGCTCGGCTGGCTGCACTTCGGGATCGGCAGCGCCGACAAGGCGCAGGTCGTGGTTCGCTGGCCAGACGGAACCTCGTCGAACGCCGTGACCATCCCCGCCGATGGGTTCACGATCGTCGATCGCACGACCGGCGCGCAGCCGTGGCTGCCGGGCGGCGCGCCGTGAGGAGGGCCGAGCCGTGAGCAATGCGCCCGAGCAGACGCGGCTGGCGCGCCTCGCACGGATCGAGCTGCCGGAGTTCGGCGCCCCGACGACGCGACCGGATTTGCTGCCGCCGTTGCATGCCGAGCGTCTCGAACGCCTCGCGATGACGGTGGCTTGAGCTATCGCCTCGGCGGCGCGGAGTAGCCGTGCTCGGCGATCTCGGCGGCGCGCGCCCGATACGCCTCCGGGCTCGCGGGCGTGCGGGCCCGGAAGCCGTCGACGAGGCGGTTGTACATCGAGAAGGCCGAGGCGATCAGCACCGCCAGCTGCACGTCGGCGTCGGTGGCGCCGGCGGCGCGAGCCGCGGCGACGTCGGCCTCGGTCAGGTCAAGCGCCCGACGCCCGACCGTCCGCGCGATCCCCACCAGCGCCCGCATCTTTGGGTCGAGGCCCTCGGACGAGCCGAGCCTGACCGCGTCGAACAACGTGGCGTGGCTCGCGTGCGTGGCCGCACGTTCGCCTTCCTCGCGCGCGATGACCGCCGCGGCGTGCTCGGCGTGCGAGTCCATGCAGAAGAAGCAGTCGTTCGAGGCGGAAAGGGCGGTCGCGAGCAGCTCGCGCTCCGTCCGCGTGATCGTCGCGCCCGGGTAGTCGTTGACCAGGACGGCGTCCGCGAGGCCGCGGAGGTGGACCCCGAGCTCGGGCGTCAGCCGCATCGCGACCCCGATCCCCGGCACGTCCGGCAGGCCGCCGACGATCGGCGCCTCCCGGGAGCGCGCCGCGCGTGCGGCCTCCAGTCGGACAGCCGCCACCCGCTCGATCTCGGAGGTCATCGCCGCGAGTATGCGGCAGCCGCGTCCGTATCCTTGCGGCTTCGATGACCACCGCCCCACCGACCGCCGCTCCTGCCGCCCCGGTCGCTCCGGCGGCCCGACCGGCGCCGCGCACGTTCTCGATCGGCGGCACGGCCTATCCCGTGTTCCTGCCAAGCATCCGCGACCCGCGACTGCACGTCGCGGCGGTGATCATCACGGTCCACGTCCTCGGCCAGGTCGGGCTCGGCTTCTGGGTGAGCGTGCCCCAGATCCTGGCGGCGATCCTGACCTGCGCGGTCCTCGAGGTCGCGATCACGTTCCAGCAGAGCCGGGCCTTCGTCTGGCCCGCGAGCGCGATGCTCACCGGGAGCGGCGTGGCCCTGATCCTGCGCGTCGTCGGGACGCCGCAGGGTCAACCGTGGAGCACCGACGCCTGGTACGTGTTCGCCGTCGTCGCCGGCCTGTCGCTGCTCTCCAAATACGTGATCAGGTACCGGGGCAGCCACGTCTTCAATCCGTCGAACATCGGCCTGGTCGTCGCGTTCCTCGTGCTCGGCAGCAGCCGCGCCGAGCCGCTCGACTTCTGGTGGGCGCCGCTCAACGTGTGGATGCTCGCGGCGTACGCGGTGATCACGGTCGGCGGCCTCCTGATCACGCGGCGCCTGCGATTGCTCGGCCTCGCGGCGGCGTTCTGGGTCACGTTCGCGCTCGCGCTCGGGGTGCTCGCCGCCTCGGGCCACTCGATGGTTGCGCGCTGGTCGTTCGCGCCCGTGAGCGGCTTCGACTTCTGGCGCGTCATCGTGCTGTCGCCCGAGGTCCTGATCTTCCTGTTCTTCATGATCACCGACCCGAAGACGGTCCCGACGGGGCAGGTCGGCCGGGTGGTCTTCGGGGCGCTGGTGGCGGTCGTGTGCACGCTGCTCATGGCGCCCCAGACCGACGAGTTCGGCACGAAGGTCGCCCTCCTGTCGGGCCTCGTCGTGATGTGCGCCGCTCGACCCCTGCTCGACCGGCTCCTGCCCGAGCCGAAGTCCGCCGCCGATCAGCTGGGCCTGTACGCGCGCCGCCTCGGGTTGCGCGCGCCGGTGCGCGCCGCCGTGGCTGCGGTCGTGGTTCTTGCCGTGGGCACGAGCATCGTCCTCGCCGGCACGCCGGCGCGCGGCTTCGTCGTCGCCAACTCCTCCGAGATCCTCGCTCGACTCCCGGACCAGGTCGACCCGGGCACGCTCCCCGCAGTGACCGCCGACGCGGACGTCGCCGATTTCATCGCCGGCGGTGGCTTGCCCGCGGTCGTGGTGACTCTCGCCCAGAACCTCGAGTTCGAGAACCAGGCGCTGCTCCGCCGCGACGAATCCATCCTGACCGCGGTGGATCACGGCGATCGACTGCTGGAGATGCAGAACCGGCTGCAGAGCCTCGGCGCCGGCGCGACCACCGTCGTGCACTACCGCTTCGATTCGATCCACGCGACCCTGCTGATCCCGTTCGGGAAGCAGGACGGATTCAGCATCGGGCTGCGGTCCACGGGCACCAGGACCGAGGAGACGTTCGTGCGCGACGTCCTCCAGAGCCGCGTCGAGTCGCCATTCGACCTGACCTTCGCGGTCCGCCGCGCGACCGGCGACCGCTGGCTGACCGTGGCAGTGCTGCCTGCGCCTCCCGGCTGATCCGCATCCCGTCTGATCCGCCGCGATCTCTCCACGTGCATCTCGCGCCGAGGCCGCGCCTGGCCCGTGCTGCGCCGCAAGTTTCGAAACCTATTCGACAACGTCCCGCGCCCGGGCTGCGGCCGCACCGGGTGGCGCCGCCCGGCCGCGGCCTCTGAACGTGCTAGCGGCGCCGAGTCGTCGGCGGAACGCCGCACCAACGCCCTCGCCAGGTCCCAACACCCGGTATCCCCGCCTGTATGTTGAATAGGTTGCGACTGTCGTGCGGGCGGAGCCAGGTGTGTCCCGGGCCTTGATGCGCCGGGCCGGACGAGCCGCGGTGGATGCACCGGCGGGCTGCGCCGGCGCGTGATGAGCCGGGCCGCGCGGACACACCGATTCCTGCGATCTCTGCGAGGATGGGCGCTTCCCCAGGAGGCCCACCATGACCGTTTCCAGTCCCCGCCCGGGCACGACCACACCACTCGACCTGCAGTCGCTCCGCGGTCGCATCGACGGCCGCGTCATCGGCCCCACCGACGACGACTACGACACCGCTCGAGCCGTCATGTTCGGCGGGATCGACCGCCATCCGGCGGCGATCGTGCGGGTCAGCGGCGTCGGGGACGTCCGAGCCGTCATCGAGACGGCGCGCGAGACCGGCCTCGAGCTCGCGATCCGCAGCGGCGGCCACAGCGCGAAGGGCGACAGCACGACCGAAGGCGGCATCGTCCTCGACCTCGGGGACATGGCCTCGATCGAGATCGACCCTGCGTCGAAGACCGCCTGGGTCGAGGCCGGCGCGACCGCCCTGGCCGTTGCCGAGGCGGCGGCGCAGGACGACCTCGCGATCGGCTTCGGCGATACGGGCTCGGTCGGTGTCGGCGGCATCACGACCGGCGGCGGCGTCGGCTACCTCGGGCGCAAGTACGGGCTGACCATCGACAACCTGCTCGCGGCCGAGGTCGTCACCGCCGACGGCGAGCTCCGCCAGGCCGACGCGGACACCAATCCCGACCTCTTCTGGGCGATCCGCGGCGGCGGCGGCAATTTCGGCGTCGTGACGCGGTTCCGATTCCGCCTCATCGACCTGCCCACCATCGTCGGCGGCATGCTCTTCCTGCCGGCCACGGCCGAGACGATCGAGCGATTCATGACGCTCTCCGCCGAGGCGCCGGCCGAGCTCGGGACCATCGCCAACGTCATGCCCTGCCCGCCGATGCCGTTCGTCGACGAGAAGTGGCACGGCAAGGTGGTCATCTTCGCGCTCGTGTGCTGGGCCGGCGACGCGGCCTCGGGCGAGAAGACCCTGCGGGAGCTCCGCGATCTGGCGCAGCTCGGTGGCCTCGACGCGCCGATCGCCGACATGCTCCAGGTCGGCCCGTACACCCTGATGTACCCGCCGGAGGACCCCGACTACCACCCGCTGGCGGTGAGCCTGACCGGGTTCCTCGACCGGGTCGATCGGCCGACCGCGGAGACGATGTTGAACCGCCTCGAGTCGCTGGACGCGCCGATGCGCGTCGTCCAGCTGCGGGTCGTCGGCGGCGCGATCGCGCGCGTGCCCGACGACGCGACCGCGTACTCGCACCGCCAGAGCGAGATCATGGTCAACGTCGCCGCGTTCTACGAGGGCGACCACGACAAGGCGCAGAAGCAGGCCTGGGTCGAGGAGCTGATGGCCGCGATCCACCAGTCGGATGACGGCGCCTACGTCAACTTCGTCGGCGACGAGGGCGAGGCGCGGGTGCGGGCCGCGTACCCGCGCGGCACGTACGAGCGGCTCGCCGAGATCAAGCGCCGCTACGACCCCGAGAACCTGTTCCGCCTCAACCAGAACATTCCGCCGGCCTGACGTCCGCGAGGACGACGCGGCACAATCGCGCCGATGCCTGACTTCGGACTCGTCGGCTGGATCGTCATCGGCTTCCTCGCCGGGTCGATCTCGGGCTGGTTCGTGGGCACCCGCAGCGTCCAGGGCTGCCTGCCCACCATCGTCGTGGGCGTCCTCGGCGCCGTCGTCGGCGGCTGGCTGATGGTCCAGCTCGGCAACGGGCCGACCGAGTCGAACATCGGCGCGATCTTCGTCGCGATCCTCGGCTCGATCATCGTCCGCATCATCCTGCGCGCGATCGAGGGCAACGCCCGTCGCTGAGCCGCCGGTCGACGGAGGCTCCGCCCGCGAGATCGCCGGCGGCGGGCGCGCCGAAGAGGATCGACTCGGCCAGATCGTTGTCGGCATCCTTCGCGACGTCCTCGGCGAATCGCTCGTCGGCGCGTACCTGCACGGCTCGGCCGTCCGGGGCGGCCTTCGATCGACCAGCGACCTCGACATCCTCGCCCTCGTCGATCGACCCACGACCAGCGACCAGCGCCGGACGATCGTCGGCGGAGTCCTGCCGATCTCGGGCCGGAGCGCAGCCGGTGGGCCGGCGCGGCCAGTCGAGCTGACGGTCGTCCAGCAGTCGCAGCTCAAGCCGTGGCATCCGGCGCCCATCGTCGAGCTGCTGTACGGCGAGTGGCTGCGCCCGGAGTTCGAGCGGGGCGTGGTCCCGGAGCCGAAGCCGATGCCCGATCTCGCTCCCGAGGTGACCCTGGCGCTCGCCGGCAACCGGGCGCTCTTCGGGCCGCCGCCGTCGGCCGTGATGGACCCGGTTCCGCGAGGCGACCTTCGGCGCGCTGTCGTTGCCGGCATCCCGAGCCTCCTTGCCGACCTCGACGGGGATCAGCGCAACGTGCTGCTGACCCTCGCCCGCATCCTCGCCACCCTCGAGACCGACAAGATCCTTCCGAAGCATGAGGCCGCCGAGCTCGTGGCCCATCGGCTCTCGCCGGCGTCGCGCGAGCTGCTGCTGACGGCCCGCCGGATGTATCTCGAGGGCGTGAGCGACGAGGCCGCCGGCACCGCGTGGGCAGGGGCGAAGCCCGCGGCGCACGAGGCCGCGACCGAGCTCATCAGCGAGATCGCCGGGTTCGAGCCGGGCTAGCCGGGCGTTGTCGAGGCTCGCGCTCCTCCATCCTGCCGTCATCGGCATGGGCCTGCGCGTCGCGGGCGTTCGCGCGCACCGAGCGATCCGCGGGCATCGACGCTTCGACGGATCCGCCGAGGAGGTCCTTCGCGCCGGCCTCGAGGCGTGCTGGACCGGCGAGGTCCTGACCGCGAGCCCGGGCACGTACCGGCATTTCTGGACGCGGGACCTCGGGTTCGCCGCGGCGGCGCTCATGCGCCTCGGTGGGCCGTGGCCGGCGCGCCTCGAAGCCAGTCTCGCCTGGGCTCTCGACGCCTGGCGCCGCCGCGGCTCGCACGTGACCACCACGATCAACCCGCTGCTCCGCTGGCCGATCGATGTCTTCGACTACGGCGTCGACTCGCTGCCCTGGCTCATCGCCTCGCTGCGCGCGGCCGGCCCCGGCGGCGAACGGCTGGCGCGCGACCACGCCGCATGGCTCGTCGCCGAGGTCGAGCACTATGTCCACGAGGTCGTCGATCCCGGGACCGGGCTGGTCCGGTCGGATCGACACCTGTCGGCGCATCGCGACACGTTCCGGAACGGCTCGACGCCGTACGGCAACGCGATGGTCGCGATGCTCGGCCGGGACGTCCTCGAGACCAACTGGGGGCCGGACCTGCTGTCGCGGCACTTCCGGGCCGACGACGGCACGCTCGACTGGTCGCTGCAGCTGCGCCGCCAGTTCTGGCTCGGCGATCGATTCCGGGATCGACTCGCCACGGATGCGACCTCGGGCGAGGCCAACGTCTGGCCGTTCCACCTCGGCCTGATCGACGAGCAGCCAATGCTGGCCGCGGCCCTCGAGACGCTCCGGCGCGAGGGCTATACCACGCCCTACCCGCTCAAGTTCGAGGTCGACCATCGGCGCGACGGACAGCTCCTGGCCTTCCGCGTCTGGTCGGCCGACTACCAGACCACCACCGCGTGGACGAGCCTCGGCTCGATCTACCTGTCGCTCCTGCGGCAGGTGGAGCCGGAGGCCGCGACGGGCGAGATCAACCGGATGCGCGCGTTGATCGAGCGCGACGGCACGCTCTGGGAGGTCCTGGACAGCCGGGGCCGGCCGTGGCGCAGCGCGAGCCGGCTGTCGATCAGCGACAGCTCGATGCTGTGGGGCGCGATCCTGCTCGACCTGCTGACGGAGGAAGATGGCCGCCGATGAAGTCGACCGAGCTGACCATCCACACCGGCCGCCAGCGCGGCGTCTTCGACATTACCGACGAGTGCGCGCGATTCGTCGCGGGCGCGGGTGATGGGCTACTCAACGTCTTTGTTCCCCACGCCACCTGCGGGCTCGTGGTCATGGAGCTCGGTGCCGGCAGCGACCACGACTACCTCGCGACGCTCGACCGGCTCCTCCCGCGCGATGATCGCTATGCCCACCAGCACGGGACGCATGGGCACGGCGCGGACCATGTCGTGCCCGCCTTCGCGCCGCCCTCGATCTCTGTGCCGGTCGTCGGCGGCCGCCTCGCTCTCGGGACGTGGCAATCGATCGGCCTCGTCGACACCAACGTTGACAACGGGCAGCGGACGGTTCGCCTGACGTACCTCCCGGGCCGATAGCGCAACGCCCGCGGGAGCCAGCTTGCGAGATCAGGGCGTCCGCCTGGGGACAGCCGTGGGTCGGGCCGGGATGGCACACTAGCCGCCGGTGACCCGAGAGACCCTGCCCCGTTTCGACCTGTACGGGGAGCTCGAGGTTTCCCCATTTGCGAGCGTGGGGACCATCGAGTCTGCCTACCGCTCGCTCGTCAAGAAGCACCATCCCGACGTCGGGACCGGTGACGACGCGCGGGTCAAGCGGCTGAATCTCGCCCGCGAGTGGCTCACCGATCCCGAGCTGCGCCAGCGCTACGACCAGGTGACCGATCGCGGCCGGCGACTCCCGCAGAACGTTCGATCGATGACGACACGGTCGGCCGCGAGCTCGACCTCTGCGTCTGCCGGATCCGCGCCGATGACTCGCTCGGATGGGGCCGAACCGTCATTCGGGATCCATGCCGCAGAGGTTCGGCAGTTCCTCGCCGAGCTCCGCGCGCTCGACCGGGCACGGGCGCAGCGCGTGTGGAACGGTCGCGCGGTCGCGCACACGAAGGGCTACACGGACGCCCTGCGCGCGGCGGCCACGGCGGCTCGGCTCGACCGGCGCGCCGAGTGGCAGTTCGCGCGCGAGGCGGCCGCGGTCATCACGCGCGGCAAGCTCGGCGACTCGACGCTGACCGACCAGGTCGCCGACGTCCTTTCGGATGTCGCCGGCGCCATCGCGATCCGCGACCTCCTGACGCCCGCGGAGTACCAGCTCGTGCTCCTGCCCTGGACGTGGCGAGGGACGATCCGGCTCCCGGAGATGCCCGCATCGGAGCCGGCGCAGGAGCGACCCGCCGAGCCGGTTCGAGTGGTGCCGGTCGGCGCCCCAGTGGCC
>Ga0310810_10004366_pt1 | contig 15623 bp, 12 predicted proteins | sample NCmetagenome_FD_207641 | JGI IMG/M metagenome (GOLD analysis project Ga0310810, IMG submission 207641) | Soil microbial communities from experimental microcosm in Duke University, North Carolina, United States - NC | ecosystem: Engineered > Artificial ecosystem > Soil microcosm > Unclassified ...
GAAGGCCGGCCCCACAGACGAAAAGGGGAACTGATGCAGCAGGATGCCCCGGATCGGCCGGATCGCTCCGCGCCAGTGACATCTCCGCTCGCCACGAGCCAGGATCGAGAAATGAACGACCTCGGGACGCTCTGATCTGCTTCCCGAGGTCGTTAACGAAAAAATGATGAGAGACCGGCGTGCCGTCGGAACCCTGACTGCTCGCGGAGCAAATCCGCGAACATCGGCGTCATCGATGTTCGAAATCCGCGTTAGGTCTTCCGTTGCCGTTCAACATGCCTCGGCGTGTCGCCAGCTCGACTCGAGCCCGGATCACCCTGGCGGACTGGGGACGTTGTCGCCACGATAAGGACGGTGCGAAGTGAGACTTCCGTCGGAAGCGGACTACCGTCTGGCCGACTTCCACGTTGCGCGAGCGACGTCGCCCCTGCATCACACCTCGACGCCGACATACCACCTCGACTGAGGGAACCAATGTCCACGCATCGACGCGTAGCGCTGTTGAGCCTCGTGCTCATCGCCGCAGCCCTGCCGAATACCGTTGCCGCTCAGGGCAGCGAGTCATTGGCAGGAACCTGGAAGCTGAACGCCGCGAAGTCGAAATGGAGTCCGGCGTCGCTCGGCAGCAAGAGTGGCACTTCGACCTTCACGTTCAGCGGCAAGAGCGTCACGGCGAACGTTGACCAGGTCAACGCCAAGGATCAGAAGGTGCACTTCGAATACACCGCCCCGATCGATGGTGCCGACAGTCCGTGGAAGGGAACGACCGATGGTACGGCGACCGCGTCACAGGACGCCGTGAGCTTCAAGAAGCTCGACGCGCATACCTATCACATCGAGAACAAGTTGAAGGGCAAGGTGCTGACGACCAACCACATCGTGGTGGCAGCGGACGGCAAGTCGCGGACGGTGACGGTCACCGGAACGAGTCCGGACGGGCAGAAGATCCACCACGTTCTCGTGTACGAGAAGCAATAGGCGACGCCTAACGCTTACTCTGTGCCTCGGACGGCCGTCGATCCTCCCTCCCCGTCGAGCGACTGGAGGGTCGCGGGCGCGAGGCTTGGCGAGGTTGCCGGCTCCAAACGGACCTTCCTGTTCGTCTGCGAAACCGTTCCGTCAGATGAAACCGTGGTCCACGTGGCGGAGTAGCCGTACCCTGTCCGCGATCTATGCCAGCGGGACTCCGGCGCGAACAGCCGATTCAGGAGACGTTTCCACCAGGATTGAGCAGGCTGCGCGGCCAGGGCAGCCAGAAATTCCTGCGTCGGCGGTGTGGTCGGCAACTTGGTGGGCATCGGTGACTCCACCCGAGCTTGAAGGTTCGCGCCAGCGGCTCTGTCGGCGAGCCCGCTGGCGGGCGGCGGCGTCCTATCTTAATGAGTCGATCTTTCGCAGCAAGTCGGCTCACGTCACTGCCGGGACGAACCCATCGCGCTCGGGCGGACGCGCTCACTGCTCCTTCACCTGCTCGGCCCAGGTCTTCGATCCGCTCTTCCCGTCGAGGAACGGGAGGATCGTCGGTGCGAGCGCTGGAGAGAGGAACATGTCGTAGTGCGTGACGTCGGGGAGGATCGCGAGCCGCGCGCGTGACATGTGCTCGCGTTGCCAACCCGCGTCCTTGAGGCCACCGCCAAGCAGTTGGTAGAACTGCACGATGTGCTCGGGGCGGATCATGTCGGCGTCACCGAACACCAGCATGACCGGCATCGCGAGCTTCTTCACGTCCTCGGACCAGTCGGACGGGCGCCGCATGAGCTCGCCCATCCGGTCGAGCAGCCGGGGGAAATCGTTCGGATTCGGCGCCACCGCGACGTACGACTTGTACATCGGCGTCTCCTTCATCTGCTCGGCCATCGCCGAGCCCACCGCCGCCTGCTGCGGCAGCATTTCCGGGAAGAAGCCGCTCTGGGCATAAGGCGCCGAGATGACGGCGAGGCGGCGCACGAGCGTGGGATGCTGGATCGCGAGCCGCAGACCGGCCCCGCCCCCGAAGGAGTAGCCGGCAACATCGACCTGCCTGAACCCGAGCTTGTCGAGGACGACAGCCAGGTCGTTCCCGATGTCGACCAGGTCGATCGGGCGGTCGCCGAGCGTGGTGCGGCCGTGCCCGTGGAGGTCGACGGCAATGACCTGGCGGGTCTTGGCGAGAGCGGGCAACAGCGAGGACCGGAACATGTCCATGGAGCCGAGCCCTCCGTGCAGCAGGAGCAGCGGCTCGCCCGAGCCATGGATCTCGTAGTAGTAGTCAATGCCGTTCGCCTGCACGCGTCCGCTCTTCATTGGATTCGACACGGTGGTACCCTGCGCTTCGATGCTGGTGGAGGGGGCTGCAACCGTCAGCGCGGTCGCGAGCACGAGCGTTGAGAGGGTGGTTCTCATAGGGCCTCGGGGGGTCCCTTCGCTTCAAGGGTGACGTGTTTCAGTTCATACCTCATCCTGCTGACACGTCGAACCATCGGTCGCGAAATCGACATGAGGGGATGAGGGATGCCCTCATCTCATCCCTTGAGCTTCCCCACCTCGAGCATCGTCACCATCTCCGCAATGCGCGCCGCGCGCGTTTCCGGTCGCTTCGCCTGATCGATCCAGCGGAGAAAGTTCTTTCGATAGAAAGGCGCAACGGACTGGAAGAACGTCTCGGCCTCCGGGGAGGCCTTGAGCGCGTCCGTGATGTCGGCGGCGAGCGCTTCGGGCTGCGGGCCGTCCGGCTCGAGGACGACGACGATGGTCTCCAAGGCCGGAATATGGTTGTCGCGGAGCCAGGCGGCGCCAAGCGGCAGGGCGTAGCCGTCGCCCTCGGAGCGAAGGAGCCCGCGGATCGGGTGGCCGCCGACGGTGCCCTTGACGTAATGCCGCACTTTCCAGCCCCAGACGTCGTTAGGGTCGAACGGAACGGGAACGTGGGCCTTCGCCCTGGCTCGCACGACGTTCGACTCGAATCGCTTCGCGCTCATGCGGCGCCTCGCCTCTCGCTGTGACTGGCGGCGGTTGTCACTTGAACGTTCGGATCGACCATGCCCCGGAGAGTTGATTCATCCGCCAGGTTCCGCTGACGACCGCCTGCAGCGCCTTCGCAAAGAGATCGGCCAACCGCGTGGACGTGCTGTCTCCGACGTCGGCAGTCCATGTCCCGGCGTACTCGCCGTCTTTGCCGGTAACCGCGGCTCGCCACCCACCGAGCCACGTGTCGGGGGCCTTCGCCGCCGACCAACCTCCCCGGGCGAGTGTTCTGCCCTGCGCGTCGGTCAGCTCCCAGGTTCCCGTGACCGTGCCGCTCGTGTCGAGGACCGCGGTCCACGTGCCCATCAGGGTCTGGCCGTTGGCGCTCGCGGCGCTCCATGAGCCGTTCCGGTGGGACGGCGCGTTGCTGGCCGAATCTGCCCGCACCGGTTGTGCGCGCATTGGCCCGGATGCCAGAAGCAGCATGCCGACGAGGAACGATCGGATTTCGAGCACAGATGATCTCCCGTCCACGTTAGGTAGCGTTCGAACGGGAACCGCGACCCGCCCGTCGACGCCATCTAACCTCGCGGACGCCGTCTCGTAAGAGGCTGGGGCCCGGCGAAGGCGCTCTCGACAGAACCTTTGCGCCTGACGCAGCCGGACGCCGACCAGCTCGCAACACGAAAGGTCGACTCATTCAGGCACTTCCGCCCAGTCGCGCCTCCACCACGCGCTCGGCCGCGGTCTGCGCCGAGATCCCGTCCTGCGCCGCACGCCGCAGGACCTCCACCGATGAATCGAAGATCGATTCGACAGCGGCATCCGTCTGCGCGTCCGTCCACCCCGCGAGCACACGGCACAGGTAGATCGCGCCGCCCGCGTTCGCGATGAAGTCCGGCACGTACGTGATCCCACGCGCGCGAAGCGCGTCACCGTCGGCGCTCGTCTCGAGCTGGTTGTTCGCTGCGCCGGCGACGATGCTCGCTCCGAGGCGCGGGATCGTCCGCGCGTTGAGTGTCGCGCCGGTCGCGCACGGGGCGTACACGTCGACCTCGGCGTCGTAGATCTCGTCCGGAGCACAGCGCTCTGCTCCACATTCCGCGACCGCCGCGTCAGCGCGCTCGCCGGACACGTCGGACAGGGTCAAGCGAGCGCCGAGGGCGTGCAGTTGAAGCGCGAGGGACCTGCCGACATGACCGCACCCCTGGACCGCCACGCGCACGCCGTGCAGATCGCCACTCCCCGCGCGCACGTAACGCGCGGCCTCGATCGCGCGCACCACGCCCCGCGCCGTCACCGGCGACGGGTCATCGAGCTCGTTAGGCAGCCCCGTCACGTGCGTCGTGGTCTCGCGCACCGTGACCATGTCCAGCGGACCCGTCCCGATGTCCACCGACGTGATGTACCGACCATGCAACGACTCCACGGCTCGGCCGTGCGCACGAAGCAGTGCGGCACGATCGTACCCGCTCGGCGGCTCGAGGATCACGCTCTTCCCGCCACCGAGTGGAATGTTGGCGGCGGCGCACTTGTACGTCATGCCGCGTGCGAGGCGGAGGACGTCCGTGAGCGCGGCGTCGTCGTCCGCGTAGCGCATGAGACGCGTGCCGCCGAGCGCGGGCCCACGCTGCGTGTTGTGGACGGCGAGAATCGCGTGGTAGGAAGCGTCGGGGTCCCGCGCGACCCAGACTTCCTCATACCCGGCGACGCGAGGCGAATCGAGCTTCGTGAGCTGGAGTGACATAGCCGAGGGTTGAAGGCGGGGGTATTCTAGACCGCGGGACCGGAATTGCGCCATGCACCGGGTCATCCCTCCATCGGGACGGCGGCGATTCCCTTCATCGCTTTCGCTCCTCAGGGCATGCCTCGCTTCGCTCGGAATGACACAGACAATCCAGCACGCCGATCTCGATGACCTGTTCGCCGACGACGCGATCAGGGATCCGTACGCGTTCTTCGGGCGGATTCGAGAGACCGATCCCGTGCACTGGAATGCGCGGCACCAGCTCTGGATCATCACCAGACACGCCGACGTCCTCACCGTCGTGCGCGATCACGCGGCGTTCTCGTCCGCGGTCATCCAGTCGGATCGGAGAGCGCCGTACCCGCCGCTCGATGCAGACGGACTAGCGCTCCTGGACGAGGTGCGCCGGTTTCGCGGCGCACAGCTCGTGGAACAGGACCCGCCTCGCCACACGAACATGCGGCGCCTGTTGCACCAGTACTTCACGGCGCAGGCGATCGAGATTTGGCGCCCGTTCATCCGATCAGCGGTTGCCGAGCTGGTCGACGAGCTGCGTCCGGGCACGACGTTCGATGTCATGACCGCGCTCGCCGCTCCCCTTCCCGTTCGCGTCATCGCGCATCTGATGGACGTGCCGGCGGCGGATCGGGCGAAGTTTCGCGAATTCGCCGACAAGCTGCTCTACATCAACCGCGGAGAGCCGAACCGCTTCGCCACGCTCGTCGAGGGAATCCGTGGCATGCTCGACTACGCGGCGCCGCTGGCCGAAGCTCGTGTCCGCGAGCCGGGAAGCGACTTCATCTCGGTGCTGGCGAAGGGCGAGCACCTCGGGATCATGGATCGGTACGAGCTGCTCGTGAACTGTGCGCTCCTCCTGTTCGCTGGACACGAGACGACGGTGAACCTCATCGGGAACGGGATCCTCGCATTCATCCGGAATCCCGAGGAGTGGGAGAAGCTGCGAGCGGAGCCGGAGCTCGCGCGTCGCGCGACGGAGGAATGTCTTCGCTTCGACCCGCCGGTGAAGTCCACGCAGCGCATCGCGACCACCGACGTCGCGATTGGAGATCGGACGATTCGCAAAGGCGAGAGGCTTCGGTGGATCATCGCGGCGGCGAACCGCGATCCCGACGTGTTCGCCGAGCCGGACCAGTTCCGCGTCGGCCGGCACCCGAACCCGCATGTGTCGTTAGGTGCCGGCATTCACTTCTGTCTCGGTGCGGCGCTCGCCCGGGTCGAGGGGCAGGAACTGTTTCGGGCGCTGGCCCAGCGAGTGGGGTCGTTCCGGCTCGACACACCCGAGCCGGAGTATCAGCCGAGCATTCAGTTCAGGTCGTTACGAGAACTGCGCGTGACGCTGCAGTAACCGCCGACCGCGCCCGCCGGGTAGAATTCCGCCGAGACACAACTAGGTTGTCAGCCCGACCCCTGGTGTCATCCCGAGCCGTCAGGCGAGGGATCTTCATCATCCCGATCGAGAGCTCTCTGTCGGGACGATGAGGATCCCTCGCCTGGCGGGCGCCCGTCTCCCCCAAGTCGAAGAGCGGGAGGATGTGCGGGTGCTGCAGCGCGGCCGTCGTCCGGATCTCGGCGAGGAACCGCTGGGCGCCCAACGCGGCGGCCAGGTCCGGGTGCAGGACCTTGAGCGCGACCTGCCGATCGTGGCGCACGTCGCGCGCGAGGTAGACGGTCCCGCACGCTCGATCGAGGAACGCTGCGCGTTCTTCAGGCGCGAGATCGAGGGCCGACCTGAGAACGTCCTTGACGACACGCCACCGATCGGGCGTCTGCCTCGCCGGACTCGAGTCGTCACGCTCGCTTGGCAGTCGCGATGTCATGCGCACCATCCAGTCGACTCAACAACATACGGCGGTTCAAGCGGTAGCCGGCAAGAGCACTCGTCGCCCCCACACGGCGACCACGGCCAACACTGCCGCCGACGCCCCCACAATGCCCGCGTGCATCAGCCAGAAGGCGGCCGGGTCCATCTGCTCGAGCATGCCGCCAAGTCTCCCGACCGCCACGTTGCACAGGAAGAACGACGTGTAATAGACCCCGATCATGAGCCCCTGGATTTGCCTGGGCGCCGTGCGCGAGTAGAGCGAGAGCGCCATGGGCGCCACCAGGGCGAAGCCGAGCTCGTTCACCACCTCGAAGGCGAGTCCCCACCCCGGCGAGATTTTGCCGCCGGACGCCTGCTGCGCGAAGCTCGCGGCGGTCAGGAGCAGCGGCGCGAGCGTCATGAACACCGCGCCGGCGGCCACCTTCACCACGTCATCCGGCTCCTTCCACCTGCGGCGGTACGCCTGCCAGAAGAGAATCGCGAGCGTCATGCAGACCACGGCGATCACCGCGTCGGCCGAGAGGAGCCAGGTGACCGGCATGTCGAAACCGGCGAGTCGGAGCTCGAAGTTCGCCTCCCCCCACACGAGAAAGGCATTGAACATCTGCTGGTTCCCCACTTCGGTCGCGCCGATGACCGGGAGCAGCGCCACGAGCGCCAGCACGGTCCGCCACTCGCTCGCCGTTAGGCGAGGCGGCTTGCGACCGCTCGCACGACGACTCGGTTCCGCCGACGGGAGCCACTTCCTGCCGGCGAGATAGGTCCCGAGCCCGACCAGCATCCCCACGCCCGCCGCCCCGAAGCCCCAGTGCCAGCCGACCTTCTCGCCTAACGTGCCGGCGATGAGCGGCGCCGCGATCACCGCCGTGGAGATGACGAGCTGAAAGATCCGATACGCCTGGCCGCGTCTCGGGTCGCGGGCGTCGTAGAGCTGGCCCACCTGGCTCGCGATGTTTCCCTTGAAGCAGCCGACGCCGACCAGCAGCAGCCCGATGGCGAGCAGGAACGTCGCGGCGAACGCCATGAGAAAATGGCCTGCCGCCATGAGCACGGCGCCGATCGTCACCGTCACCGTTCGGTTGAGCCACCGGTCGGCAACCAGTCCACCGAGGAGTGGCGTGAGGTAGACGAACCCGGCGTAGAGGCCGAAGACCTGCGATGCGAGCGCCGCGGTGGAGAGCGGGCCGGTCACGGCCTCGATGGCGTGCCTGAGGGTGGCGAACCCCACGGCCTGCGTGACGTGCTCCGGCTGCAGCAGGTAGTGCGTCAGATACAGCACCAGCAGCGACTGCATCCCGAAGTAGCTGAACCGCTCCCACCCTTCCGACGCGCAGAGAAAGCCGAGGCCGCGCGGGTGACCGAAGAGGCCAGCGCGCGAGGCTCGAGGATCCGACTGCGCGGCCGCGTGCACGTCCGTCGTCGGCGACGTGATGCCTAACGTCAGCTCCTGTCGTAGAACGCCGGCGGCTCGATCCCGAGCGACCGCAGGTAGACGTAGCCCTGCGCGCGGTGGTGGATCTCGTTGTCGATGGCGTAGAGGATCTGCCAGTGCCCCTTCCCCTTCCACTGACCGAACGCGTTGTGCTCCTCCTGAAAACGCTCGGGGGCGATCGTCGGCCAGATGCGGTCGAGCTCCTCCGTCGCCGCGTCCCATCGGGCGAGCAGCTCGGCCTTCGTCGTCGGCGCGCCGTCCTCGCCCCATTTCCCCCACGTTCCGGTCGCGACGCCTTTCGCGATTGGCACCGCCATGTTCAGGAACTCGAGGACGAACCCGGAGAAGGGCCGCATGCCGCCAATGGAGTACGTGAACAGCTTGTCCTCGGGAAACGCCTCGATCACTCGCCGTGTCAGGCGGCGATGGCCCTGCCAGTGATGGAGCAGGTCTGCTGGGGAGATGAACGCAGCGGCGTTGCCGTGCGGGCTCGAGATCGTTGCATCCATGAGTCGATCCTCGGCGTAGTCGGTCAGGTCGGCGCGTCGTCGCGCGACCGGGGGGCAGAAATTACGCCTTCGACCACAGACGCACCATGCCTCCGGCAATAGCCATCCTGCGACTCGGCCGTGGATGCGGCAGTCGGCGCGTTCGCCGAGCCTAACGGGATTTATCCAACGCGCCGGTATCGCTCGGGGACCGGAGCGGTTAGCGCTGGCGCCGGAGCCCGGAAAAACCTCAGCTCGGGCCGTCTATCAGTAAGAGCCGAAGGCAGGAGATTCCGGCCCTACGCGGAGGCGCACGTGGCGGAGTTCAAATACGGCAAGAAGCGGTCGGAAGCGGAGGCGATTGCCGAAACCGACGGCTACGTCGAGCCGCACGATTGCTTCATCTGGTACATCAACAACAAGTGGGGATGGCAGTCGTTCTCGACGACCAAGGACACGCCGTGCGCGCATTACGTCTCGCATCAGCTCGGCCTCAAGTCCAACGGCGGCGCGACGTGCAAGCTCGGGTACCTCGTTCGCGTCGATGACGTGGTCCGTCGTCTCGGAGCCCCGGTCGACGCGGCCGACGTAGCCGTTGGCGACGTCTGGGCGCGCCGGAAAGGCGAGGCTCGCGAGCGCGGCGGGACGGAGCCCACGTCCCACTGTGGCATGGTCATCAAGGTCGACCGCGATGACAACGGCGGCGTGACCATCACGATCAAGCACTGCTCGAGCGGCCAGCAGATGGTGGCGACCGACGACTGGGCCAGGAAGTTCAGCTCGGGCGGGAAGTTCTATCGCCTTCCGGCGAGGGAAGCGAACGCGGAGTCCCACGCCAACCTCCACCGGTTGGGCAAGGGCTTCGCCTATCGCAAGCCGTTCGCGCCGATGGGTATGGTTTGACCGCCCGACCCACGCTCCGTAGGTCGGGCGCAGCACTTAGGAGACGACCTTCGGTTTCCGTGCCAGGATGCGCGGCGTCGTGCCGAACAGCTTGTTGATCGCCTCGATCCGTGTCCCGATCAGCCGGTCGAGACGCGCCTGCGCCTGGTCCGTCTCGGTCTTCAATTCGCCGGCGCGCAGTGTCTCGCCCGCCGTCGGCGCGTGAATCCCGCGCCACACCATGCCCGCCACCGTGGTGATCTCTTCCCTGAGCCGCGGATACTGGCGATAGCCCATCACCGGCTCGGGCCTCACGAGCGTCGAGTCGCGAAAATGGGTGAGCTCCTTGATCGTGCTGTCCACGAGCGCCAGGGCCTGTGTCCCCTGCGCGACCCGGGCTCCTCCCGAGTCGAGCTGCTGCTTGAGTCCCTCGAGCTGCTTGAGAAGGTCGTTCGTGTTGTCCACGACCCCGTTCACGCGCGCGACGAGGTCACGCAGCGTCAGGCCCACCCGCTCCTGCGCGACGACGTCCGCCGGCGGCAGGTCATAACGTGGATCGAGCTCCACGGTCACGGGCTTCGTGAGCTTCCTGCCATCCACGTCCAGCGTGAGGGTATACTGCCCGGCCTTCACCATCGGCGCCGGCGGCGTGCCGAAGCTTTCCAGCGTCACGTCGCGATCGTAGACGTGCCACGGTCCCTTGGGCGGTGGTGCCGTGTCGGGGCGCGGCCGCTCCACGCCTCCCTCCGGCGCATCGAAGCGGAGATCCCACGTCGTGCGGTTGAGCCCCGCCTGGTTAGGCAGCTTCTTCATCGTCCGGATGACGGCGCCGCTCGCGTCGGTCACCGTCATCGTCACCGCCTTGGCCGAGTCTTTGAGCGTGTACGCGATGAGCGCGCCGTACGGTGGGTTCTCACCGGCCCAGGCACGGTAGCCCAAGTTGCCGTCCTTGTTCGCGAAGTTCCAGCGGATGGCGGGGCGGACGTCGAAGAGGGTCACGTCGGCACCTAACGACGGCCGAATCTCCTGGAGCGGCGTGATGTCGTCGAGCACATACAGCCCGCGGCCGTGCGTCGCGACGATCAGGTCGTTGTCGCGCGGATGAATCTGGATGTCGCGAACCGGCACCACCGGGAGATCGCCGCGCAGCGCGACCCAGTGCGCGCCACGATCCCACGAGATCCACAGGCCGAGCTCACTGCCGAAGTACAGGATATCGTGCCGCCGCGGATCCTCGCGAACGACGTGGCCCCAGCCGGCATTCTTCGGCAGGTCACCGGCGATCGACTTCCACGTGCGGCCGAAGTCGGTCGTCATGAAGACGTACGGCGTATAGTCGTCGTCCTGGTGGTGATCGGCCACCATGTACGCCGTGCCCGCCGCGTCGCGCGACGCCTCGACCGTCGGGATCCAGGCGTTAGGCGCGAGGCCCGGCACGTTCTTGATGACGTTCGACCACGTCTTCCCGCCGTCGCGCGTGACCTGGACATTGCCGTCATCCGTCCCGACCCAGATCACGTTCGAGTCGAGCGGCGACGGCGCGATGGAGAGGAGCGTCGTGTGGAACTCCGCCGCCGTGTTGTCGGTGACGATCTGGCCTCCGGAATTCTGCTGCTTCTTCGGGTCGTTCGTCGTGAGGTCCGGCGAGATGACGTCCCAGGAATTGCCGAAATCGCGTGACCGGAAGAGCACGTTGCCGCCGAAGTACACGGTGCCCGGCTGCAGCGGCGTCACCGCGATCGGCGAGTTCCAGTTGAACCGATACTTGTGCCCGAACATCATGTCGCCCACCGACCCGACGCGGTTCGGGTAGGGGTAGATCGTCTTGATGTTGCCCGTGCGCGCATCGGTGATCGTGATCATCCCGCCTTGCGCGTCGGAGTAGATGAGCCACGGCTTCGCCACGTCCGGGACGGTGAAGAACCCGTCGCCATACGAGATGGGCACCCAGTCCGCGCGCTGCACGCCGCGCAGCTCGAAGCCCATGGTGGTGCCACACCAGTTGCCGTTGTCCTGCAGCCCACCGCAGACGTGATACGGCTTCTCCATGTCCACGTTGACGTGGTAGAACTGCGTGAACGGGTAGTTGTTCTGCACGTCCCATGTCCTGCCGCCGTCGTGGCTCACCTGCCAGCCACCATCGGACCCCTCGAGAATGCGCTTCGGATTCGTCGGGTCGATCCACATCGCCTGGTGGTCGCCATGCACGTCGCCGCGAAGCTGCGTGAACGTTGTGCCGCCATCTTCCGAGAGATACAGATTGCCGGACAGCGCCCAGATGCGATTCGGGTTCTGCGGGTCCACGCGAATGTCGGAGTAATAGAACGGGCGGAAGCTGATATTCGGGTCCTTGTTCACCATTCGCCACGACTCGCCCGCGTCGTTGCTGCGCCACAGCTCTCCTTCATCCACCGTCTCGCTCACGACGTAGACGACGTTCGGGTCGCTCGGCGCCACGGCGACGCCGATCCGGTCCATCGCTTTCTTCGGCAGCCCACGCTTCTCGTTAGGCCCGCTGAGCCGCGTCCAGTGCTCGCCACCGTCCACCGATTTCCAGACCGACGTGTTGCCCGCACCCGACTCGAGGTGCCACGCCCGGCGCAGGAACGTATACATGCCCGCGTAGACCACGTTGCTGTTGCCCGACTCGGCCGAGATGTCGGAGCAGCCCGTCCGCGGGTCGATGAAGAGCACGCGCTTCCACGTGCGGCCGCCGTCGGTGGTCTTGAAGACGCCGCGCTCCTCGTTAGGCCCCCACTCGCGTCCCAGGGCACACGCGTACACGACGTCCGCATCGCGCGAATCGATGACGAGGCGCGCTATCCGCTCGGTCTTCTCGAGCCCGATGCGGGTCCAGTGCTCGCCGCCGTCGATGGACCTGTAGACGCCGTCCCCGATCGACGCGTTGTTGCGCGGGTTCCCTTCACCGGTGCCCGCGTAGACGATGTTCGGGTTCGAGGGCGCCACCGCGATCGCCCCGATCGACGCGACGGATTGCCCGTCGAACACGGGCCTGAACGTCGTCCCGCCGTTGGTGGTCTTGACGATCCCGCCGTTGGCGCCGGCGACGAAATACGTCGACGGGTCGCCCGCAATGCCGGCGACGACCGAGACGCGCCCGGCGTTGTTCGTCGGTCCGAGCGATCGCCATGGCAGGTGGCCGAGTGTGGTGAGCTCTCGAGAGGTGGCGGGCGTCGAGGATGTTGGCGCGGAAGTCGTGGCTTGCCCGCGAAGTGACGGCGGCGCAGCGGCCACGAGTCCTGCGGCGGCGCACGCAATGAGAGAACGCATTGGTGTTGGGTTCATGACGGGGTAAAGGTCGCGTTGGCGAGACCGGTTTACAACCGGTTCACTCACGGCTCACCGACTCGTGCGCGCCCGCCGCTTGCCGATCGTGTTGCCGCACGCGGCCAGCGCGCGCAGATTCGACACCCGCGGCGGCACATCTGCAGAGGCGTTCGACCCGAGGAGCGATCGTTCATGGACGCGACCAAATGTGCACAGCACTACACACCGACCGAGGTGAAGACGCTTCTCTTCGCGAGCGAGGGCAGCAGCCCGGCTCCCGATGTGAAGAAGACGACGGTGAAAACACCGCTCTATGGCGACGTCGAAGTCGCAACCTGGAGCGATGACAAGACAGGCGGCCACGCCATGGAGCGCCACCTGCTCATCACCGAGGGACAACTCCGGGAACGGACGCTCCCCGGCGACGACCCGGTCGCGAACCCCGGCTTGCCCATGGCATCGGCGTTCCTGGCCGACAAGCTCAGGGACGTCTGCTCGGTCGCTCACGGGCTACTGAACTGTGAAAAGGGGCAGACGGCGCTCTCGTGGCTCGATGCCTATGCGCCGTTCGGGAAAACGCGGGTGTGCATTGTGGAAGGCATCGCCGATATGGGACTCGGCGCGATCGACGTCCGCGTCTTCTACCAGGGGAGGGACAAGTCGAGAACGGAGAAGGCACGGCAGGCCGCGATGGTGATCGACTCGAACCTCGGCGGGAAGTATCCGATCAAGATCGTCACCATGTTCCCTTGCAAGGATGACCCGAGGCTCGAGCTCAACCTCTCGGGCGTGCTGGCCGAGTGCCGCAACCTGCACCAGGCCGGGCCTAACGCGCTCGAGGGGCAGGCCGCCGAGCTTGCCAAACGTGGCAAAGCATGGGCGTCGAAACAGTCTGCCACCGTCCCCGACGTGCTGCTCCTCGGTAACAAGATCCTGCTGGGCGACCGGTTCAATTACGGGTGGCTCACGCCTAACGCCGAGCTGTTCAAGTTCAAGTACAACGCGCTTGGCGCACCCGTCAAGGACACCGATGATCCGTACAACAAGAAGGCCTACGAGCGTGACGAGACCGCCAAACCACCAGTGCAGCTCGTCAGCCTCGTCCTGCTGCAGTCCGCGGCTGAGGCGATCGGTCTCAAAGTCGGATTCTCGACCGCGAACGCGAAGAAAATCATCGCGACGGCCTGACCACACCTCCGTCGATGCGAATCCATCACCCCCCCACTCGTCCTCGGCTCGCGGCGTCCGTCGTGTCAGCCATTGGACCGCTGTGCATCGCCGGGTCGATACTGACCGCTTGTCACAGCGGGGAGCCGAAACGCGCCGACACCGCGTCGGTCGCAGTGGCTCCCGCCGCGCCGGCGAGCAGCCCGAGCACCCCTGCGCTCGGCCCTGGTGAAGCGATGCTGCCCGTGCCCGGCGGCCGGATGCAGATGAGCGATTCGGCGCAGCGCGCGATCGCGGCGCGCGAACGTACGCGATGGGCGTGAGTTTCTGCGGAGCGTGGACCGGCGCTAGACCTTGAGGTAGCTCCACTCCTTCGTGAACGGGATCCGGCTCATCAACACGGCGCGATCGTCGAGCACGACCAGGCGATCGCTGGGATTGATCCCGATCCCCGCCTTCGCATCGTAGAGCCCCGGCTCGACGGAGAACGTCATGCCTTTCTCGATCACGGTGTCATCGCCGAGGGCGAGGAATGGCGGCTGGTGGCCGACGAAGTTCTGCCCCTGGCCGTGCCCGGGTCGGTGATAGATCAGCTCCTGCATGCCCTGCTTGATCTGGTAGGCGTGGACCTTATAGGCGATCTCCGAACAGACGGCGCCCGGCTTCGTCTCCTCGACCACCATTTGCACGGTGTCGGCAACCACCTGCCACATCCGGTCGTGCTGCTGGGTGGATGGGAGCAGGATGTAGTTGCGATAGCCCTCGCCCCCGTAGCCGCCGAGGAGGATGTCGCAGTTCACGTAAAGCGGCTTCCCGCGCTCGACCTTCGCGTGGAAGAACTGGTTGGGGTGCGGGTACGCCGTCGCCACTCCCGTCCGCACGTAGTTTCCCGTCACGTCCATGCCGACGGCGCTGTGAGGTTTCCCGTCGCGCTTCACGTCCCGCATCATGAGGTTGATGCCGTACGACGACAGCGCCTGGCCGATCTGGTAGTCCGTGGTACTGGTGCCGTGCTCGAGGATGTAGTCGCGAGCGAAGGCGTGGATGTGGTCGAAGTACCGGTACGCTCGCTGGGTGAGCGCGATCTCCTCGGGCGTCTTGATCACCTGCATGGCGAGGCATTCGTCCGAGATATCAATCGCCCGCGCCGACGGCAGCACTCGACTCCACGTTCGCTGCGCGGATGGGCCGAGCTCGCGGTCGAGCGCGATCGACCGGTCGCCGAGTCCGCGCGCCGCGAGCTTGCCGAGCACCCACTCCCAGAGATCGACCCGCTTGCCGCGCGCGAGCTGTCCGCGATTGGGGAAGCCGCCCTCGGCGTGTGGGTAGCAAAAGTAGTAATCGTTCTCCGTGCACCACCACGAGGTGATGAGGTCGCGGTCGATCGCGGGCGAGAACCAGTAGACGGTGTCCGTCTCATTCACCGGCAGGAGCGCCCACGTCGTCCGCTCGCCGCTGCCGCGAAAGCAGCCGGTGAAGTACACGAGATTGGTGTCGTCCTGCAGAAGCACCGCGTCGGCGCCGCGGGCGCGCGCTCGATCGCGGAGCTTCTGCGACTGCGCCTTGTACCAGGCGAGCGGCAGCCGATCCACGCCGACCGGCGCTGGCTTGGGATGCAGCGGGTTGTCGACCAAGAGGCGCTCGGAGCCGGATCGGCGCTGTGGCGACGTTGCCTGCGCGGCGAGCGACTCCGCCGCCACCGATGCGGCGGCGATCGATGCTCCCATCGAACGAACGAACTCGCGGCGTGAACGCATGGGCGGCGTGAGAAGATCGGGGTGGGGATTGCCTAACGCCGAAGAGACACTCGCCTTGCCAGTGATACCGAACGCA
>Ga0310810_10004367_pt1 | contig 15623 bp, 12 predicted proteins | sample NCmetagenome_FD_207641 | JGI IMG/M metagenome (GOLD analysis project Ga0310810, IMG submission 207641) | Soil microbial communities from experimental microcosm in Duke University, North Carolina, United States - NC | ecosystem: Engineered > Artificial ecosystem > Soil microcosm > Unclassified ...
TCGGTATAGGGGCCGAACAGCACCGGTTTGGCCCAGAGCGCCGGCTCCAAGAGATTATGCCCGCCGATGGGAACAAGGGTTCCGCCGACGAAGGCCACCGTCGCCTCTTGATAGACGGACGCCAACTCGCCCCGCGAATCGAGAATGATCACTTGTAGTCTGGACCCTTGAGCATCCTCAGGCTGAGAGCCCCGGCTGCGCCGACGCACGGACAAGCCGCGACCGCGCACCATCGCTTCCAACGCATCCGCCCGTTCGATGTGGCGCGGAGCCAGCAACAGCTGTGCGGACGGCTGTCGTGCCACGACCGCGCGATACGCATCCACCAGCATCTCTTCTTCGACCGGATGAGTGCTGCCGGCCACCAGCAGCGGCGCTTCCGGGGCCAGCCCCAGCTCCATCCTCGTGACCTTCCGCTCAGTGGAAGCCGGCAGCGGCTGATCAAATTTGATGTTTCCCGTGCGATGCACCGACCGCGGATCGGCTCCGAGCGAAATGATCCGCTCGGCATCGCGGTCGGACTGCATCAGGCACAACCGCAGCGTGCGCAGCATGCCCTCATACAGCCAGCGGACCGGCGCCCGTCGTTGACGCGCGAAGGATTTCGTCGACAATCGGCCGTTCACCATGACGGCCGGAACGCCTCGACGAGCCAGCTGGCGAAGAAGATTGGGCCACAGCTCGGTTTCGATGAACACGTACAGCGCCGGGCGCAGCCGATCCATTGTGCGCGCGACCGCCCACGGAAAATCCAGGGGAGCATACAGATGTTCTGCAATCCCCGCCAGCCGCTGCTCGACGGCGTCACGTCCCGTCTCTGTCGCTGTGGAGACCGCAAAGCGATGGTCGGGATGACGCCGGTGGAGTTCGCGGACCAACGGCGTCATGGCCACGACTTCCCCCAGCGAGACGGCATGCATCCAGATGAGCGGTCGCTGATCCGGCGAGATTCCAGGCGCGGTGAATCCGAACCGTTGCACCAGTCCACGCCGGCAGCGCGGCTTGGCCAACAACATCACGAAGATCACCGGTGAGGCGAGCAAGAGCAAGGCATTGTAAAGGACATTCCACATCGAAGCGACCAAGAAGGTCAATGAGTCAGCGACCTGACCAGGGACGACTGACCGTGTCATCGGCTTGAGCGGTCAGACAGTTCAAGACTGCTTCGAGCTCCAGGCGTTTGGCCTCCAGCTCGCTCGCATCAGCCTCCGACGTGACCCAGAACGGCGGCCCCCAGAGGAATAGGCCGCGTGACCACGGATACGGGACCATGAAGCGGTCCCAACTCGCGAAGAGTTTTTTTTTGAGCAGCTGAATGTGAGCGGAATGATCGGCAGTTTCGAGGCGCGGGCAAGCTGGATCACCCCCATTTTCACGACCTGCGCCGGTCCGTTCGGCCCGTCCGGTGTCACGACGAGGTCCACTCCGGAACGGCCCAGCCGTATTAATTCGCGCAAGGCTTCGACGCCCCCTCGAGTGCTGGATCCTCGAACCGCCCGAAGCCCGAACCGCTCGACGATCCGCGCAATGATTTCTCCGTCCTGATGCTGACTGATGAGGATATGGGCGCACGAGCCGCGATAGGTCAGCGGCATCATCAGTTGACGCGAGTGCCAGAAGGCGATGATGACGCGTTTGCCTTCCTGGTAGAGCCGATCTACATGCTCGTGGCCTCGCGTTTCGATCTGCATCGACCGGCCCAATGCGCGAATGACCCCTGCAGCGATTGGCGGCAACACCGTCAGTTTCAACCAGCTTTCGATCGGTTTCAGGAACGGCTTACTCATTTGGCATATCCTGAAATTGCATCGCGTGCAGCCGTTTATACTGGCCTCCTCGAAGCAGCAGCTCATCATGGGTTCCCACTTCAGCGATCGTACCCTTGCTCAACACAACGATTCGATCCGCACGTTGAATCGTCGACAGTCGATGCGCAACGACGAGTGTCGTTCGATGTTCCATCAAATTGCCCAACGCCAGTTGGACCACCCGTTCGGATTCGGTATCCAACGCGGAAGTGGCCTCGTCCAAAATGAGCAAGGGAGGATCGCGAAGAATGGCACGGGCAATGGCCAGCCGCTGTCGTTCTCCACCGGATAACTTGACGCCTCTCTCGCCTATCTTCGTCTGGTAGCCCTGCGGAAGGCGCTCGATAAACTCGTGTGCGAATGCCAACGTCGCCGCTTGTACAATCTCAGCCTCTGTCGCGCCTTTACGTCCGAAGGAGATGTTGTTGAGTACCGTGTCATCGAACAACACCACCTCCTGGGAAACGATCCCGATCTGGGCTCGCAATGAAGCCAGTGTGAATGATTGAATATCCACCCCGTCAATCAGCACATGGCCTGCGGTCGGTTCATAGAATCGAGGCAGCAGATTGGCCAGTGTCGTCTTGCCGCTTCCGCTGCTTCCGACAAGTGCGACCATTTCGCCCACTCGAATTTCGAGCTCAATGTCGGATAAGGCGGGAACCGTCTGGCCATCATAAAAGAACGTCACATCCTGATACAGTACCGATTGTCGGATCGGGGGCATGGTGACCAGACCTCGATCGAGTTCCTGCTCTGTTTGAAGATCGATGACGCTGAAGACACGCTCCGCTGCCGCCAGCGCCTGTTGAATTTCGTTGTTTGAACCAGACAACCGGCGGATCGGCGTAAAGGCCATGAACATCGCCGTCAAGAACGAGAAAAATGCCCCCGGGGTCAGGTCCCCGCTAATGACGAGAGAACCGCCGTACCAGATGATCGCTGCAACGCCAACAACCCCGATCACCTCCATGTGCGAGGATCCCAGGGAGGAAACCTGAATCGCCTTCATTCTTGTGTCATAGAAGGCCTTATTGCTCTCTTTGAATCGCTCGGCTTCAGCTTCTTCCCTGCCATAGGCCTTGACCATGCGAATACCGGACAGGCTTTCCTGCAGTGTTGAGGCCATATCGCCCATGCGTTCCTGCCCGCTGGTCGCCAAGGCCCGCAACCGTTTGCCCATGCGCGTCATCGTCAGCACCGCCAGCGGTATGACGATGAACGACAGTCCGCCCAGACGCCAGTTCTGGTAGAAGATGACTCCCAACATCACCAAAAAGGTTAGTCCCTGCTGAAACACGTCTTTCAGCACGCTGGAGACGGTGTTCGCCATCACCGTCACATCGTTAATCACGCGAGACACGAGACGCCCCGACGTATTGGCATCGTGGTAGTTGACGGGTAATCGGATGAGTTTACCGAACAATTCCTGGCGAATATCGGTGATGACCTGGTTGCCGACATAATTCATCAAATAGTTTTGACCATAACTGAAGGCACTTTTGAGCACCGAGACTGCAAACAGAGCCATGGGAAGGACGAGCAGCAGCGTTTCGTTTTTATTGATGAAAATCTCGTCCAGCACCGGTTTCACCAGCCAGGCATACGCTCCGGCCGACGCGGCAACCATTCCAGAACAGACGAATGCGGCAATCAGCCGCACCTGATACGGTTTGAGGTACCGAACAAGTCGTATGAAGCGATCTAGACTCGACATTCTGCGAGGACCACCTGGGCTGTTCGGAACGAAGCGCCCGGATCACCAAGTGACTGCCGGACCTGACGCAATCCGTTTTTCATTTCATCATACGCTTGTCGATCATTCAGCAGGCGGCAAGCTTCCTTTGTGACGCGTTCGACGGTCGCCTCATCTTGAATCAATTCCGGTACGACCGTCCGGCCCGCAACGAGATTGACCAAGCCGATCCACCTCACACGGATCCACATACGGGCGACCCAGTAGGTGGCCAGCGTGGTCTTGTACAGCAGGATCATGGGCGTGCCGACAACAGCGGCCTGCAGTGTCGCCGTTCCTGACGCGACCAACAACAAATCCGACACCGCCATCGCCTCACTTGCTTGATCTTTGACCACCAGAACCGGTACGGGGCTCTCCCGCAACAGGTCGTGGAGCAATGTATCGCCAATTGACGAGGCCTGCGCCAGGATAAACTGCGTCTTCGGGTCCCGCTTCAACAGTTCTGCCGCTGTTTGAAGCAGGAGAGGGAGGAGCATATTGACTTCGCCCACTCGGCTTCCGGGAAACAGTCCGATCACCTGAGCCGAATCCTCCAAGTTAAATTGGCGGCGGAGCGCCTTACGATCGTATACAGGCGCTACGGAGTCGAGCAAGGGATGACCGACGAAGGTGCAGCGGACGCCTGCACGTCTGTAGAGATCCGGTTCGAACGGGAGTATCACCACGACGTGGTCGACTCGCTCTTGAATCCACTTCATGCGCCCCGGTCGCCACGCCCATATTTGCGGTGCAATGTAGTAGAGGACCCGGCGTCCCGCAGCCTTGGCCATGCGCGCCAAGCGCATATTCATCCCCGGATTATCAATGAAGACGACGAGATCCCATGGCTCGGCTTTCAGCACGCGCCGGACCGCGAGCACCCGCTGGATGACGGCACGGACAGCGGAGAGCCCCACGAGCCCGACGAGATCCAATTGCGGCACGCCCGGTATCATGGTGACGCCAGCCGCCCTCATGCCTGGTCCACCGATCCCCACCAATTGTGCAGAGGGATCCTGAGCGGCGATCGCCTTAGCCAAATGCGCTCCGTGGAGATCTCCCGACGCTTCACCGGTGACGATCAGGATTCGCGGCATGGACGGCGGCTCATAATCTTGAGACGGGTTGTGAAGACTCTACTTGGTTTCTCCCGACAAACCGGTCGATGGCTTCCAGCACCCGGTGCGCGAGATCCAACGCCGCAGCGCCGTCCTCGCCGGAAACGACAGGTCTGTTTCCAGCGGCCACGGCGGTGAGAAACGACTCAAGCTGAAGCTTCAACGGCTCCTCTTCGCTGCCCCGCAATTGCTCGATGACGATCGAGGGACGGACGCCGGTGCCCGCCTCACGACGGCAGATCATGCCTTGTCTCGTGTGAAAATCAATCGACAAATAGTTGTCCCGCTGGAACAGCCGGAGGCGACGCATTTTGTTCGTGGAAACGCGACTCGCCGTCAGATTAGCCACGCATCCATTTGCAAATTGAATGCGCGCATTGGCGATGTCGATGGTTGATGACAGCACCGGCACGCCGGCGGCCCGGACCTCCTCGACGGCGCCTGGATTGAACGACAGTACCATATCCAAATCGTGGATCATGAGATCCAAAATGACGTCTACATCCGTCCCGCGATCGCTGAAGTTGCTCAGGCGGTGACATTCGATGAACACCGGCCGTCCAATGTGCGGGCGCATGACCTGCATGATCGGATTGAAGCGCTCACTGTGCCCGACTTGAAGCCGGCACCGTCGCTGGGCGGCGAGTTGCACCAGTTCGCCGGCTTCGGCGGACGTCACCGCGATGGGCTTCTCGACCAGGACGTGTTTGCCTGCCTGCAAACAGGCCTTTGCGACATGATAATGCGAGGACGTCGGCACGGCGACGCTGACGACATCGACGTGGTCCAGTAGCTCCTCAACAGAGCGAAACACTTTGACGCCATGCCGTTCGGCAATCATCCGTGCCCGTTCCGGCGATTGATCGACAACTCCGACCAGTCGGGAACCGGGAAGAGATGCGTAGAGCCGGGTGTGATGCTGACCGAGATGACCGACCCCGACCACACCCGCCCGCAAGGGTGTCACGGGTTATGATCCTCCGCTCTGGGGAGGGGGCTTGACGATGCCGACCACGGCGATGCCGGACGACTTCGCCTTTTTCAGCGTCAGGTCACGGTCGAGGACAATCGTGCGCCCGGCCTCGATCGCGAGGACCGACGCCTTTACCGAGGCCATGATCTCGATGGTCCGCGGGCCGACGGCAGGCAAATCGAACCGCAAGTCCTGCTGCGGTTTGCATCGCTTGACCACGATCGCGCCGTCCTTTGCCAATTGGCCGCCTCGTTTGATCGCTTCGTCCGTGCCTTCGACAGCTTCTACCGCCACCACGACCCGGTCCTTGACGATGACGCATTGTCCGATGTCGAGCCGGCCGATGTCGTGGGCCACTTCCCAGCCGTACCGGATGTCGTCCCATTCTTTCTCATTGGGAACGCGAGCCGTCAACGAGCCCTCCTCCGCCAGAATCCCCTCAAGACCAAAGGTAGAATCACAGATCGTGATGCCTTCTTTTTCAAGCTCTCTGGCGATCTCCCGGAGGATATCGTCATCCTTCCACAAGGCGAGCCTGGCAGCCAGCGCCAGCGCGCGGAAATCCGGACGGACGGTGGTGAAGACGTGCGTCTTCTTGATCCCGCCCAGCATGACCGCCTGATGCACCTGGTCGTCCTTGAACGCCTTGATCAGCTTATTGAGCTGGCCGATCTTGATCCAATGGATGCAATCCACATGATTCGCCAACTCCGGGTCGGTTTCTCCCTCGTGGGCGACGGCGGACACGTGGTAGCCGAGTTTTCGGGCATTGTCCGCAAAAATGATCGGAAACCGTCCGTTGCCGGCAATGAGCCCCAGCCGTTCGCCGCTTGCAACTTCAGGCGCCTGCGTCATGGATGCTATCCCTCGTCGTCTTCTTCGTCCTTGCCCAGCGACCGGCAAATCCCCCGCTTGGTGCCTTCGAGAAAAGCCAGCACGGCCATGACATCCGGCTGATCCCCGAATTCCGCCTTGGCCAGCCGGGCGGCTTCTGCCATGCGATGGCCCGACCGGAACAGAATGTCATAGGCCCGCTTGAGGACCGCCACCCGATCCGGCGAGAAGCCATGGCGGCGCAATCCGACGGAATTGAGTCCGTACATGCGCGCCCGATAGCCGCCGGCGGCCCGCATGAAGGGCGGGAGGTCCTGGCCGAGCGCGCAGCAGCCGCCGACCATCGCGTAGGCGCCGATCCGGACCCATTGGTGAATACCGCACAACCCGCCGATGATGGCATGGTCGCCGATTGTAATGTGCCCCGCCAAGCTGGCCGCATTCGCCATGATTAAGGAGTTGCCCAGCCGGCAATCATGCGCCACGTGGCAATAGGCCATGAGGAAATTTTTGTTTCCAATCGACGTCACGCCCCCGCCCTGGACCGTCGCACTGTTGACGGTCACGTATTCACGGAAGACGTTGTCGTCTCCGACCACGACCTTCGTAGGCTCTCCCTTATACCCAAGATGCTGCGGCGGTCCGCCGACCGAGACGAACGGATGCAGCTCGCACCGTTCACCGATCTCCGTCCATCCTTCCACCGTCACATGCGACAACAGTCTGGTGCCTTTGCCGATCGCCGCATGCTCTCCCACCACGCAAAACGGGCCGACGAACACGTCGTCAGCTACCTTCGCTTTCGGGTGAACGATAGCATTGGGATGAATCTGCACGTAGACCTCCAGTGATTCGTGAGATGAGTCACGCTTTCTCTTCGGTCACCATGGCGGTGACTTCCGCTTCACACACCAGCTCTGTCTCGACATACGCTTTGCCGGCCATCTTCCAAAAAGGCGTCCGTTTTTTCAGCACGTCGATCTCAAAGCGAAGCCGGTCCCCGGGCACGACGGGCTTGCGGAACTTGGCACCGTCCAATCCGGTCAGATACACCACCGGCTTGCTGGTCGGGCCCAACGACTTGAAGGCGAGGAGCCCCCCGACCTGAGCCATGGCCTCCAAGATCAAGACTCCCGGCATGACCGGCCGTCCTGGGAAATGCCCCTGGAAAAACGGTTCATTGGCCGTCACGTTCTTGATGCCCACGATGCGCCGGTCCGGCTCGAGTTCCAGCACGCGATCAACGAGCAAGAACGGATAGCGATGCGGCAGGAGTGCCTGGATCTCGGCTTGTTCCATCACGGCCATCGTCGACTCCTCTTCTCGGCATCAACGGGACGCTCAAAATGGCTGTTGCTCTCACCCTCCCGCCCCGGCGGATGAGATTCATGCCATTTTCAACGTTCCTACTTGTTCTGCTTGTCGAATTCCTTCACCACCTGGTCTGTCACCTCTAACGCCGGCTGGTGGTAGATCACGATCCTGATCATGGCCTCGTTGCCCCGGTCGATGATCGCGATGTAGCCTTCCCTCTGTGCGACGACCTGAGCCGCATCCTGCACTTTTTTCATGTATTCAGCCACCAATTCGCGTTGCTTCTGCTGGATCTCGCGATTGAAGTCAGCCAGACGGCGCTGGTACGCCTCGAGCTTCGCTTGGAACTGGCTTTGCTTTTCCTGCTTGGCCGTCTCACTCAGTTTGCCGTCCTGTATCGTCTGTTCCAGTTCCTTCAGCTCCTGATCGTCCGCATTGATGATCTTCTGTCTGGTCGCCTGATAGGCCTTCATGTCATCGAGCGCCCGTTTTCCCGCCTTGGACCGCTCAATGACGAGCTGCTGGTCCATGACGGCGACCTTCACCGAGTCCGCCCCAAGCGCCAACGACGACATGACCCACCAGAGCGGGCCGACAATTGCCAGCGCGATAGATGTATGCCTTCTCATCGATTCCTCCTCAGCGGCCGGTCAAGCCGGCGTTCACGGATACTCTTTGTTGAAATCTTCGATGACCTCATTCGTGATGTCGAGCTCTTCAGCGCCGTAAATTGCAGGACCGCCTTTGCCTTTGTCGATGACCACCTGCAATCCGTTTCGTTTGGCGATTTTGGCGACGACGGCCTCCACTTTATCACGGAACGCTTCAAGGACGTCCTTTTGTTTCTCCTGCACTTCTCGATTCAACTCTCCGGCCTTCTGTTGGTATTCCGCCATACGACGCCTGAATACCTGTTCACGTTCACTTTTCGCCGCCGGGCTCAGGACGCTGGCCTGCTTGACGAAATCTTCCTCCATGCGGCGCAGCTCCTTTTCCTCCATCTCAATCAACGCTTGGCGATTTTTGGAGAAGGCAGCCAGGGAGTCTTTTGCCTTTTTCCCGGCATTGGATTCGCTGAGCACGCGGCTCGGATCCATGAGGCCGATCTTGCCTTCAATCTTAGTCCCAGTGGCGCATGCCCCCATCGCGGCCGCCCATGCGGCCATGGCAAACAGCCAGATGCTTCGAGCAGAGACCATCTTGTACATGGCTTTCATCCTAGAACAAGGACCCGATCGTAAACTCGAAGACGCCTTTACGTTCTCCCGGGCGTGGATCGAGATTGATTCCATAGGCTGCGCGAAGTGGACCAAAGGGTGAAATCCAGCGGCCTTCAAGTCCCGCCGCCGTCCGCAAGGCGCCGAACGAAACCGATTCGCCGTCGTTAAAGCCGTTACCCCAATCGAAAAAAATCACACCGTTCAATTTCGCCTCGGACGAAATGGTGAAGATGAAGTCGTTGTTGAAGATCAACTCCTTGGCGGCACCCAGCAGGGAGCCGCTGGGCGTGACTGGGCCTGCCCGCCCGAAGACGAATCCGCGCATCGTATTGATGCCGCCGACGAAGAACCGTTCCGTCAGAGGAATCGGTTTGCCGTGCAATCCTTCCGCCACGCCGTAGCGCGCATGGATCGAGAATCTCGTATCAAAGGGGAGCGGCGTGTATTTGATGGCGTCGAGATAGTACTTGACGAAATTGTTCGTCCCACCTAAATACGGCGTACCAAAGTCGAGGCCCACGCTCGTGCGCATGCCGGTTCGAGGATCCATGAAATAGTCCCGGGTATCGCGGGCCAGCATCGTCCGAAAACCCGTCGTCGATTGAGTGCCCAATTGTTGAAGGATGAGTTCGGGCGCATCGGCAGTCGGATCGCTGAAATTTAATTGTTCCGCCACAAGGCTGATGCTGCCGTTGACATATTCGGACAGCCACCGGCCGAACGTCAAACTGGCGCCAGTCTTCTTTTCGAAGTAGGTGATGTAGTTCGTCATGCTGCGGTACACGTCGATCTGCATGGAAGTCAGGGAGTCGTTCAGATAGGGATTCCGAAATGTGATCAGGCCGAGAGTCCGCTGTTGCCCCAGCTGCCCGCGGATACGGCCCATCCATCCGTTACCCCCGAGGTTGCCCTCCGTGATGTCGGCGATCGCGACCAGTTTATCCAGGGTGCTGAATCCGCCGCCGATGCTGAACTGCCCCGTCGGCTTTTCCTTGACGCGGACGTTGAGGTCCACCTTGTCGGCCTCGACCTGCTGGGGGAGAATTTCCACGGTCTCGAAAAAGTTCAGATTGTTGAGACGCTGAAAACTGCGCTTGAGGGACGGGGTATCGATGACGTCCTGTTCGTCGACGCGCAACTCGCGGCGAATGACGTTGTCCTTGGTCTTGTCGTTCCCGTTAATGTTGATCTGCCGGATGCGCATCATCTCGCCTTCCTTGATGTTGAGAATGATCGTGGCGGTGCGCTCTTCGGTATTGGGATTCACGTTCGGCACGACTTCCGCAAACGCGTATCCCCTGCTTCCGTACAGATCGGTCAGTCGCGTGATTTCGTCCCGGATCTTCTGGCGCTGGAAGATTTCTCCCGGCCTGATCCTCATCTTGTCGCGCAATTCGGGCTCTTCGAACACCGTGTTGCCGCGAAACCCGACCTCGGCGACGGTGAACGGCTCTCCCTCATTGACGGCGTACGTCACGTTGAACCACTTCTTGTCTTCGCTGAGTTCGACCGACGGCAGACCTACTTGGGCGTTGAGGTAGCCCTTGTTGAGCAGCACTTCCCTGATCCGCTCGACGTCGTTGTTCATCTCTTCGCGTTTGAGGACGCCCGCATCGGACAGAAAGGAAGGCAGCTTGAACTGGGTGAAGAGCCCGTACCAAGGCACCCACTCGCGGGTGGCCGTCACCTTGAAGATCTCGCCCTTTGTGGCCGACCGCATGCCGTCGAAGTTCACGATTTTGATCTTGGCCTTTTCCCCTTCCTTGATGAAAAATGTCAGCCGCTTCCGGTCTTCATCGAGCGTTTGCACGATGGGAATGACCTGGGCGCTGAAATAGCCGTCTTCCTGATACGCCAAGCGGATTTTTTCCGCGCTTTCCTTGGCCTGCTGCTGGTCGAGGAACGCTTGGCTCTTGATCGTGATTTTTTCCTTCAGCTTGTCGTCGCTCAGTTCCTCATTTCCGTCGAACACGATCTCGGTGATGAACGGCTTCTCCTGGACGACAAACGACAGGGCGATCCCTTCCGGCGTCGGCTCTGTTTCCACATGCACGTCTTCGAAATAGCCGGTTTCATAAAGAATTTTAATTTGGCCCCGCACGTTTTCAGGGGTATAGGGGTCGCCCGGCTTCAAGGTCAATCGCCCCTCAATGGCGGGAAGCTCGATCTTCTTGTTGCCGCGAATCTCGATGGAGGTCACCTTGGCCGTCGGCGTCTGGGCCAGCGCCTCGCGCGCAGGGCCGGCCATCAGGAAGGCCAGGACCAGCATCACCAGCCACCAGTGCGGATGTTGTACGGGAAGGACCTCCGTCACTCGCACCGAGCTCCCGAACAGTCCGCAGAGTATAACAACCCCATCCAACAGCCTCGATTAGGGGAGACAGACCGCCCATCACCTGAGCCTTGCAGTTGAGCCGGACCGGGAGCCATCGATGACGGCGACAATGAAGGACAACTGACGCGAGATGCTTACGCATGCAGCGTGGCAGCATCAGCCTCGAACCGGTGTAAAAAACTGTCGGATTATATGGGGCAAGTACTTCAATGTAAAGCAGACTGGACCGTATCTCGAACGCATCCTGCACATGGGCGATTCCTTGACATCACCTACCCCATCACATACTATCGCCGTATGTCGCGCACTGAAGTCCGCAAAGCCATTCTGCCAGCCGCGGGCCTCGGGACGCGGTTTCTTCCCGCCACCAAAGCGTCCCCCAAAGAAATGCTTCCACTGGTCGATAAACCCCTCATTCAATATGCGGTTGAAGAGGCGGTGGCATCCGGCATCGAAGATATCATTGTCATCACGGGCCGCGGCAAGCGTGCCATTGAAGATCATTTCGACCGCTCCGTTGAGTTGGAGGAAAACCTCAAGGGCAACGGGAAAGGGCAGTTGCTCAGCCAGATCCGGCACATTTCGAATCTCGCCAATTTCTGCTATGTGCGCCAATCCGAAGCCTTGGGTCTGGGTCACGCCGTGCTGTGCGCACAACATTTGATCGGCGACGAACCGTTCGCCGTCATGCTGGGCGATGAAATCATCGACGGGTCGGTGCCGGCACTTGCGCAACTTGTGCAGACCTATAAGAAACGCCACGGCGCGGTCCTGGGCATCCAGGAAGTGCCGCGTCAAGAAGTCAACCGCTATGGCATCATCTCTCCGGAGGAACTGTCGACCGGTCTCTATAAGGTGACGGATCTCGTCGAAAAGCCGGCCCCCTCCGATGCTCCCTCGAATTTGGCCGTCATCGGGCGCTATGTGCTGCCGCCGGAGATATTTCCGATTTTGCGCAAAACGAAGCCTGGAAAGAACGGAGAAATCCAGCTGACGGACGCCCTGAGGGAGTTGGCCAAGCACTCCCCGATGTTTGCGCTCGAAGTCAAGGGGAACCGCTACGATGCCGGCGACAAGCTGGGGTTTCTGATTGCGACCGTTGAGTTCGCGCTGAAAAACCCGTCATTGGGCGCAGACTTTGCCGACTATCTTCGCAGCCGCATGGAGTCGGCCGGAGAACATCGCCGCACTGGCAGAGCCTAGCCATCGCATCCGGTCTGTAGTGAAGAACGATTCAGCAAAGGTCGTAAGAGCACGCCGATGAGCGAATCGATCGAACAAGAGTTGACGCCGCCGCAAAACGTCGAAATTCCCGACCAATTGCCGCTGCTGCCTGTTCGGGACATCGTCGTCTTTCCCTACATGGTGTTGCCGCTGTTCGTCGGCCGCGAGATGTCGATCAAGGCTATTGAGGCCGCGCTGGCCGGCAATCGAATGATCTTCCTCGCGACGCAGAAAGCGCTCGATGTCGAGAATCCCACCCCCGACGATATCCATGCCATCGGCACCGTCGGCATCATCATGCGGATGCTGAAGCTGCCCGACGAGCGGATCAAGATTCTCGTGCAGGGCCTTTCGAAAGCCAAGATCTCCGGGTATATCCAGACCGATCCCTACTACTCCGTGCGCATCGAGAAAATCAGCGAGACCAAGGCTTCGGCGTCGACGCTCGAGAGTGAGGCGGTCATGCGAACCGTCAAGGAACAGATCGAGCGGATCGTCAGCCTCGGCAAGGTGCTGATCCCGGACGTGATGGTCGTGATCGAAAATCTCGAGGATCCCGGCCGCCTGGCCGACATGATCGCGTCAAATCTGGGCCTTAAGGTGGAAGTGACCCAGTCGGTGCTGGAGATCACCGAGCCGATCAAGCGCCTGAGGCAAATCAGCGAGATCCTGGCGAAGGAAATCGAAGTTCTCTCGATGCAGCAGAAGATTCAGGCCCAGGCCAAGGGCGAAATGGATAAGACCCAGCGCGAATACTTTTTGCGTGAGCAGCTCAAGGCGATTCAAAAGGAACTGGGCGAACTCGATGAACGGGCCGAGGAAGTGGCAGAATTCCGCAAGCGCGTCAAAGACGCCAAGATGCCCGAAAAGGTGCTGAAGGAAACCGAAAAACAGTTGAAGCGTCTGGAAAAGATGCACCCTGATACCGCCGAGTCGGCGACCGTCCGCACCTATCTCGAGTGGATGGTGGAGCTGCCCTGGTCGAAAAAGTCGAAGGACAACCTTGACCTGCGTGCCGCTCACAAAGTCCTCAATGAAGACCACTACGATCTGGAGAAGGTCAAGGAACGCATCCTCGAATACCTTGCCGTCAGGAAACTCAAAGAGAAGATGAAGGGCCCTATTCTGTGTTTCGTCGGTCCCCCCGGCGTCGGCAAGACCTCCCTCGGTAAATCGATCGCGCGCGCCCTCGGTCGTGAGTTCGTCCGCATCAGTCTCGGCGGCGTGCGAGACGAAGCCGAGATCCGCGGCCATCGGCGGACATATGTCGGGGCCCTCCCCGGCCGCATGATTCAGGGGATGAAGCAGGCCGGCACGAATAACCCCGTGTTCATGCTCGACGAAATCGACAAAGTCGGGATGGACTTTCGCGGCGACCCCTCGGCGGCCTTGCTCGAGGTGCTTGATCCTGAACAGAACAACACCTTCACCGATCATTATCTGGGCGTTCCGTTCGATCTCTCCGAAGTGATGTTCATCACGACTGCAAACCTGATCGATCCGATTCTCCCGGCGCTCCGCGACCGCATGGAGATCATCGAGATCCCCGGCTACACCGAAGAGGAAAAGCTCGGCATTGCCCAGCGCTATCTTATCCCCCGGCAGCTCAACGAGCACGGCATCACCGAAAAGCACGTCAAGATTGCAGAGCCGGCCATCCGGCAGATCATCATTCATTACACGCGAGAGGCCGGAGTCCGCAATCTCGAACGGGAAATCGCCAACGTGATGCGCAAAGTGGCCAAGAAGGTCGCCGAGGGCAAGGGGTTGGGATTCCCGGTCAACGCAGGAAATCTGCACAAATATCTGGGCGTGCCGAAGTTCGTGCCTGAATCGGAACTCGAAAAGGATGAAATCGGCGTAGCGACCGGTTTGGCCTGGACGGAATCCGGCGGCGACGTGCTCTACATCGAAGCCACCGTGATGAAGGGCAAGGGCGCACTGACATTAACAGGACACCTCGGTGACGTCATGAAGGAATCCGCGCAGGCCGCGTTGAGCTACGTCCGGTCGCGTGAAAAGACCCTCGGCATCAATCCGGACATGTTCACGAAACAGGACCTGCACATCCATGTCCCGGCCGGGGCCATCCCGAAGGATGGTCCATCCGCCGGCATCACGATGGCCACTGCCATTGCGTCGGCTCTGGCGCAGGTGCCGACGCGTCGCGATCTCGCCATGACGGGCGAAATCACGCTGCGAGGCCGCGTGCTTCCGATCGGCGGCCTGAAGGAAAAAATCCTCGCCGCCAAACGCGCGCGACTGACCTCCGTCATTCTGCCGAAACGGAACAAGAAGGACCTGGACGAAATTCCCAAACATATTCTGAAGGGCATTCAGCTCGTCTTTGCCGACACGATGGACGATGTCATGAAGGTGGCCCTGCGGCGCAGAAGTCCGGTCAAGAAGAAGGCGGGCCAGCCGCAGGCGCCGGAATCGCCGAAACCGGTGTCCCGCATCGAAAAATCGAGGCGCGCCGAGCAGCCCGCTCATGCGCGCCCCGCCGCCTTGCGGCAGCGCTCCCACGCCCCCCGTTAGCATGGCAGTATCGGCCCGATCCCAGGCCAGCTCCAAAATCCGAGAATTCGATTTGATCAACGCTCTCAAGCAGCGGTACGGCTCAACCAGTCCGCGGCTCGTTCAGGGTATCGGTGACGATGCCGCCGTGATAGCCTCAAGCCCCAACCGAGATTACTTATTGACGACGGATCTGCTGACGGAAGGCATCCATTTCAATCTCCGCACTGCCACCTTGATCGACATCGGATTTCGGGCCGCCGCCGCCAACCTCAGCGACATTGCCGCCATGGGCGGCATCCCCGAGTATTTCCTGGTTTCACTGGCCGTTCCCCGTAGCGCAACGGTTCGACAGGTGGAACAGTTGTACGACGGAATGATGGCCGCCTGTCGCGCTTATCGGGTGGAACTGATTGGAGGCGATATGTCCGCTTCAAAGGGGGGTTGGTTTGTTAATATCATGTTGATCGGATCGGCGGAGCCTGGCTCCGTCCTGCTCAGAAGCGGAGCACGTGTGGGCGACGATCTCTATGTGACCGGGA
>Ga0310810_10004368_pt1 | contig 15622 bp, 9 predicted proteins | sample NCmetagenome_FD_207641 | JGI IMG/M metagenome (GOLD analysis project Ga0310810, IMG submission 207641) | Soil microbial communities from experimental microcosm in Duke University, North Carolina, United States - NC | ecosystem: Engineered > Artificial ecosystem > Soil microcosm > Unclassified ...
ATGCGCGGCGGCAGCGGCGCGGGTCGCCTTTGCGTGCCAGAGCCGCAGGCAGACCACGAAGGCGACCGCAGACACCGCCGCGCAGATGATCGGCAGGCTGACCCAGTTGGCGGCGTCGGCCGCCGGGCCGCCGACCGCGCCCGGCTTGCTCTTCTCCGGCAGGAGGTGGCCATAGAGCAGCGACTGGGCGCCGTTGCCGAGATAGACCATGCCGTCGATGATGCCGACCGCGACTCCGACGTTGCGAGTGCCGCCGAAGTCCATGCTGGCGGTGCCGCTCAGCATGCCGTGGATGCCGATGAGCGACATCATGGCGCAGGCGAAGAGCACCGCGGCCGAGGCGTCGTGGATGAGCGTGACCGCCAGCCCGAGGACCGCGGCGGTGAGCGCGTAGAGCATCGCGGCCGACGGCCCGCGCCGCGAGTGGAACAGGCGATCCGACACGGTGCCGGCCACCACGCCGCCGAGGATGCCGGCGATGCAGATGGTCATGCCCCAGTGCTGGTAGATGTACGACGCCCCGTGGCCGGTCTCCGGCAGGAAGATGTACGTCCACTTCATGACCGCGCCGCGCACGAAGCCGGTCATCAGCTCGACCACCGCGATCGTCATGATGACCGGGTGCGAGAACATCTTGACGAAGACCTGCGTCACGGTCATGCGGTCGTCGTCCGCATGCGTGGCGTCTGCGACGTCGAAGTCGCGGTGGCCGGTGTCGCTCGGGCGGTCGAAGACCAGGAAGGAGTCGATGAAGACGAACGCGACCAGGATGAGGGCGGGGATGAAGAACACCCACTCGAGCGGCATCGCGTCGGTGATGAGCTTGTTCCAGTCGTACGCGAAGTAGAGCCCGAGCGCGATGAGGATGCCGAAGATGCCGCCGAAGGTGCCGCGCTCGCGCAGGTGGAACCAGCGCGCGTTGACCTTGACGATCGACACCGCGCCGAAGCTCTGGAAGTACATGTTGGCGCCGTACAGCAGCCCGAAGGTCGGGACCGCGCCGCTGACGTAGTCGTGGCCGTTCCAGCGCAGCACCACGAGCAGCCCCATGAGGACGTTGCTGAGCGCGGCGCCCGCCGCCGCGATGAGGATGGTCTTCCTGCCGCCGAGCCGGTCGGTGAGCGGGCCGTTGATCAGGAACGACAGCCCGTAGACCCACATCCCGATCGCGCTCACGGTGCCGAGGTCGGCCTTGTCCATGAGCCCCGCGTTCTTGGCGACGTCGAGGTTGTAGCGCGCCATGTAGAGGAACGCGTACGTGAGGCCGAGCGGCAGCCAGTTCCACATGCGGCGGCGGCGGAAGCCGGCCGAGTGCCCGAGCTCGGCCCGTGGCAGTCGCGTCAGGACGACGGCGATCGCGACCAGCAGCCCGACGATGGCAGGGAGCTCATGCAGCCACTTGCTCATTCGGGCTGGGCTTGTAGCACACGATTGTGGCGTTTCTGTAACAGATCCGATCGCACGTACACGCTCACGATCGGCACGCCACCGACGGTGAGCACGTACGCCGGCTGGACGGTGCCGTAACTCTTCCAGATGAGGTAATCGTGCCGCGCGAAGTGCTTCTCGTGGATCACGAGCGCGATCTTCGACTTCGCGATTCCGCTGGTTTCGGGACCGGCGTCCGGCATGCCGTCGGGCAGGAGTCCGAGCTTTCGGTAGAGCCCCCACGCCGGGGACGCGTCGTGGCTGTAGACCGGGACCGGCGGCTCGCCGGGATCCGGAGCGAAGCGCGAGACGAATGGCAGAACGCCGCGCGCGGAGACGCCCCAGAACTGCCGGTTCATGCCGAGGTCTGCGCCGCCGGCGGGACCACCGGCGAGCGCACTGTAATGGCTGAGCGCGTAGGGATGCGCGGCCGCGGTCTCGGTCAGCGCGGCGGTCGCCACCAGTGCGCCGAGAGCGGCGGCAGCACCGGCGCGGGCGAAGCGGGCCGGGATGGGACCGAACCAGCGGAAGCTGGCCATCGTGCGGATGAGGCGGGTCGCGGCCGCCCACACGCCGACGCCACCGGCGACGCAGAAGCTCGGGATCGCCGGCGCCCAGTGCTTCTCGGCGCCGAAGATCGGTGTGGACGGCAGAAGGAACACGCCCATCGCGACCGCGGCCGACAGGAAGAGGAGCAGCGCGGGGGCGCGATCGCCGTCGGCGGAGGCGCCGTGACGGGCCCGGGTCGCCAGGTGCGCGGCGCCGATCGCGGCGGCCACCAGGGTCGCGGTCGGCACCGTGAAGAGGGTGGTCACGAAGACGACGTGCCACGGGAACGGCGGGTGATCGTAGTCGGTGCCGAGGTACTCGAAGTGATAGTTGACGTGGTGGGTGTGGAACGAGATCCAGTCGCCGATGTGCTGGAAGGTGTCGAACCACAGCCACGGCCAGACGGCGATGAGGACGATCGGACCTGCGGCCAGTCCGGCGAACACCAGCGGGCGGACCTTGCCGATGCCGACCGCGAAGCCGGCGAGCCGCTCGCCGAGCGGGATGCGCGCGGTCGGCCGCGTGCGCCGCCAGACGACCCAGAGGTAGTGCGGCACCACCACGGCCGGCAGCATGACCGCGTTGTGCTTGGTGGCGAGCGACAGCCCGAAGGAGACGGCGAGCGCGATGCACCAGCGGCGCGACGCGAGCGCGCGGTGATAGCTGTACAGGGTCGCGAACCAGAGGGTCACGATCGGGGAATCGAAGGTGGCGAGCCCGGCGTGGAAGAAGCCGCGCGGCAAGAGCAGCGTCAGGACCGCGGCGATGAGCCCGGCGCCGTAGCCCCAGAAGGCGGACGCGAACCAGAAGACCATCACGATCAGGAGCGCGAACATGGCCGCGTTCGGCAGCCGCGACGCCGTCACCTCCGACGCCCAGCCGAGCTTGTCGGCGAACAGGATCCGCGAGAAGCCGAACAGCGTCTTCATGAGCGGAGGGTGCTCGCGGTTGTTGTCGGTGGCGCGCGGGCCGCCGAAGCTCGCGGTGATGCCCTTCTCCGACAGCGTGCCGGACTGGAAGCTGACGAGATCGATCCACCAGTGCGCGTACTTCGCTCCGCTCGAGATGTAGACCACCTCGTCGCGCGCGACGCCGACGTCTTCCTGTGCGACCACGACCGCGATGAAGGCGCTGAGACCGAGGGCGGCCGCGGTGAGGCGCCGGCGGGCGACCGGTCCGGGCGGCCAGTGTTTCATCGGCGCGCCTCGGCCGCGAAGCAGACCCGGCGATCGCGTGCGTTCTTGCCCACCGCGCGGGCCGTGAACACCACGCGGGCCGCTGGAGCCGGGGTCGTCTTCACCGCGAACCTGACCCAGCCGTCATCGACTCCGGCGCGAACCCGCGCCACCTCGCTGCCGTCGATCGCCACGGCGAGCTCTCCCGGGTCGCGGATGTCGCGCCGGGTGAAGACGTCGGCCAGCCCGACGTAGCCGACCAGCTCGCGGCCGAGCTCGACCGCCGGATAGCTGACGTCGATGGTGCCGTCCGGGCGCGGCACCGCGCGCACGCAGCGGTGCGGCTCGAAGCCGACCTCCTCCAGGCTGACCTGCGCGGCGCCGCCTGTCATCTTCGCCGCCGGGAAGGCCGCCACGAAGTCGGTCGCAACGTCCGCCGGCGTCCGTTCCCACCTCGACAGCGTCAGCCGGCCGAAATCCTGGCTCCAGGTGCGCCGCGCGCCCTCGGTCTCGCCGGCGCGCGCCCCGCCCTGGCTCACCTCCCATGCGACCGCGTAGCGGGCGGCGTCCATCCGACCCGCCATCTCGATCGGGATGAGATCACCGACCTCGCGGCGTCCGATCGGATCGATCCAGGCCGGCGCGAAGACGACGAGCTCACCGCTGTGATGCCGGCGGTGCAGCTCGGCCGACAGCGCGCTCCAGTCGGCCGGCGCCGGTGCGCGGCGCGCGCTCCTCGCCACCGCCACGATCTCCCACAGCGACACGGCGACCAGCAGCAGCGCCGGCGCGCCCGCGCCGAGCACGCGCAGCCCGGGATGGCGCGGCCGCCTGGCTGCGGTCGGCTCCGGCGCCTCGGTGTCCGCCATGTCCGCGGTGATACCATCGCGGCCGATGAACCGGGAGGCCTGGATGCGGTGGCCGGAGCGGCGCTGGGCCCCGCTCGTGCTGTTCGCGCTCGGCCTGCTCGTGTTCGGCGCGGTGGCCGGCTCGCGCATCGCGCACCAGTCGGGCGATCCGCACTTCGTCTACCAGGCGGACGCCTGGCTGCACGGCCAGGTCGCGATCGACCCGCCGCCGGCCAAGGGAGACGACTGGGCGAAGGTCGAGACCGTCCAGCTCGACGACGGTAGGGCCGTGCGCGGACGCCGGCTCACCAGCAAGAAGAAGAAGGGCACCTTCCGCACCACCTCAGGCGACGACATCCCGGTCCAGCGCATCGTGCGCTCGGTCGCCACCACCCACTACGTCTCGTTCCCGCCCTTCCCGTCGGTCCTCATGCTGCCGCAGGCCATCGTGCACGGGCGCAGCGCCAACGACGTGGTCCCGACCGTGCTGATCGCGGCGCTCATCCTGCCGCTCGCCTTCTTCACCCTCGGCCGCCTGCGAGCGGCCGGCCTGTCGGCGCGCACTCCGGGAGAGGACGTCTGGCTGGTCGTCTGCCTCGCCTTCGGCACCGTCCTCTTCTTCTCGTCGGTGCAGGGTCGGGTCTGGTACACGGCGCACGTGGTCGGGGTCGCGCTGGCGCTCGGCTACGTGTGGTGCACGGTGGAAGCGCGCCACCCGATCGGCGCCGGCCTGTGCCTCGGGCTCGCCGCCATGACGCGCACGCCGATGGCGTTCATGTTCCCGCTCTTCCTGTACGAGGCCTGGCGGATCGGCGAGGGCGATCGCCGGCGCCTCGTCATCACCGCCTTGAAGTTCGCGGCGCCGGTCGCGGTCATCGCCGCCATCGGCATGGCCTACAACGCGGCCCGCTTCGGCAGCCCGACCGAGTTCGGCCACTCGTACCTCGCCGTCCGCCAGCAGGGCCAGATGGAGGACAGCGGCCTGTTCAGCTACGCGTACCTGTCGCGCAACCTGGCCGTCGCGCTCGCGCTCCTGCCCAGCATCTCCGCCGACTCGCCGCATATCGTCATCAGCGGCCACGGGCTCGCGCTCTGGTTCACGACCCCGATCCTCTTCTTCCTGCTGTGGCCGCGCGAGCGACCGGCGTGGCACTGGCCGCTGTGGCTGACGGTCGCGATGGTCGCGCTGCCGAGCCTGCTCTACCAGAACTCGGGCTGGCTGCAGTTCGGCTACCGCTTCGCGCTCGATTACATGGCGCTGCTCGTGGTCCTCATCGCGATCGGCGGCAGGCCGCTCGGACGCACGGCCAAGGTCCTCATCGCGATCGGGATCGCCATCAACCTGTTCGGCGCGATCACGTACTGGCGCTACCCCCAGTTCTACCGGCGGGACGACTACGGGGTGATCATCCGACACTAGGCGCCGCCTCCGCGCCCGAGTAACCGCAGTAAGCCCCACAACACCGATTACGCCGGCGCCCGAAAACGTCGTCCTTCCGCACTTGTGCAAGAGGCGAACACCCGCGGGATCGATAGAATGAAGCGTGATGGGGATGGCCAAGGGCGTTCTCGCCATCACGCCGGACCGCGAGCTGGGCAAGACCTTGCGGGTCGCGCTCACCGCTGCCGGCGCTGACAGCGCCACCATCGTCACGCCGAGCGAGATTCCGCGCGGCCCCATCGACGCGGCGCTGGTCGTGCTGCATCAGCCGGACGACATCGCGGATGGTGTCTCGCAGGTCGCCTCGCGACTGCTCAACGGCAGCCAGATGATCGTGATCCTGCCGCGCGGCGATCTGGCGGCGACGGTGGCCGCGCTGCAGAGCCACGACAAGGTGGCCGGCGTGCTCAACGCCGACAACATCCGCACGCAGGAAGTCACCGCGATGGCCACGCGGCTCCTGTTCGGCGACATCTTCGGGCTCGAGAAGGTGCTGCCCTGGGGCGCGCACATCCACACCATCGAGGTCGGCGACTACGAAGAAAAATCGGCCGCCATCCAGCGGGTGTCGGAGTTCGCCGCGTCGATCGGCGTGCGCCGCAAGTACCGCGAGTCGATCGAGCAGTGCTGCGACGAGATGCTGATGAACGCGCTGTACGACGCGCCGGTCGACGCCAGCGGCAAGCCGCTCGTCGCCGGCCCGGGCAAGAAGCGCGCGGCGCTGAAGGGGGACGACCGCGCGGTCATCGAGTACGGCTGCGACGGCCAGCGCTTCGCGGTGGCGGTGCGCGACCGCTTCGGCCGCTTCGAGCGGAGCGTGCTGGTCCGCTACCTCGACAAGTGCCTGCACTCCGCCGAGCAGATCGACAAGAAGGTCGGCGGCGCCGGCCTCGGCCTCTACCTCATGTCGCACTCGGCGACCTCCCTCATGTTCAACGTGCTACCCGGCGTCGCGACCGAGTGCGTGTGCACGTTCGACATCGGGGCGACCAAGCTGAAGCTCGAGCAGCTGGCGGTGTTCAACGAGCAGCCGATCGCGGAGCGGCCGCGCCGCGAGTCGCTGCGCGCCAAGGGCACCCTCCCGGTGCCGGACCTGGCGAAGCTCGACGCGACCGAGGAGGAACCTGCGGCGCCGCCCGCCGAGCAGCCCGGAGTCGGCCGCGGACTGACCGTGGCGCTGACGCTCGCGATCCTGCTCCTGCTCGGCGCAGTCGCGGTCATCGGCGTCCCGCGCTTCTTCGGCTGGGAGAGCGGCGACGCCAGCGCGGCGCAGAACCCGGTCGATACGGCGGCGCTGGCCGACACCACGGCGCCCGCCATCGCCGACGATCCGACGGGCACCCTCACGGTCCGGACCAACGTCACCGGCTTCATCACCGTGCAGGGGGTGGAGGAATGCACGGCGCGCCCGCTGCCGCTCCTGCGCTGCCCGCTGCCGAACGGCACCCACCACGTGTTCGTCTACGGCGACGATCCGCGGCTCAGCTACTCGTTCACGGTCGACATCGACGGGAGCTCGATCGAGCGGCACCTCGCGTTCGGCCTGGTCGAGGCGCGCCCCGGCTACGGGCTCGCGATGGCGAGCGGAGATCCGACCTTCCAGCGGGCCGCGTTCCCGGCCGGCACCGAGGAGCTGTTCATCGCCGACGACGCGACCGGCGAACGGAACATACACAAAATACCGGTGCATCCCGGCCAGACGGTGCTGGTCCCGTAGCTCCGTCCCCGTCCGGCCGGCCGGGTGGGATGGACGCGGAGAATTCAGCGGCCTGCCGGTGATATGCTGCCTGTGTGCCGTTTCGCTGCCTTGCCGTGCTGGGGGCGATCGTCGCCTGGGCGTGCCCGGTGATGGCCGAGCCCCAGCAGACGGCGAGCGAGACCCCGTATCCGGGGATCACCTACACCACCTGGAGTGACGAGGCGGTGCCCGCCCACCTCTACGTCATCGAGCTCGATCTGACCTCCAACGAGATCGACCTCCTGGCCACCGCCGAGGATCAGAAGGGACAGACGCCATCGGCCTTCGGAGCCGCGGTGGCGGCCAGCGTGGTGGTGAACGGCGACTACTTCCGTCCGCGCGGCTACGTGCCGGCCGGCATCGCGCGCGGCGCCTCCGAGACCTGGTCGATCGGACAGGACGACGCGCGCTCCGGCTTCGTCCGCTTTCACCGCGGGGTGACGCGCATCGAGGTGGATCTGTCGCCGCCGTCCGAGCTGGTCGAGGACCTGCCGGAGGAGACGGCCGGCGCGGTCGGCGGCCGCCCCATGCTGATGCAGGGCGGGACGGTCGAGACCGACTTCGACTGCGAGGACCTCGAGGCGATGCCGTGCGATTCCGCTCCGCGCACCGCGGTCGCTCTGTCGGCCGACCGCAACACCATGTGGCTGATCGTGGTGGACGGCTGGCAGTCCGGCTCGATCGGAATGACCGCCGACGAGGTGGCGGCGTTCGCCGACCAGCTCGGCGCGGCAGACGCGCTCATGCTCGACGGCGGCAGCGCGTCGGCGCTGTGGCTGACCGATCAGGTGGTGAGCTCGCCGTCGGACGGGGTCGAGCGGCCGGTCGCGAACCACATCGCGGTGCACACCGGCGTGCCGGTCAATGGCCTCCTGCTGGGTCACGTGTTCGAGAAGGAGATCGACGGCCCGCGCATCGCCGGCGCGCTGGTCACGCTCGACGACGGCCGCAGCAAGACCTACGACGGCTCGATGGTCTGGCAGTTCGAGGTGCGGCCGCGCTGGGCCTGCGTGACGGCGACCGCCGACAACTATCACGAGGCGACCCAGTGCCGCGACGTGCCGGGGGACGGCGCGGAGAAGTATGCCTCGATCACCATGATCCCGAACGACGAGTACATCGACGCCGGACCGGGCGGCGAGGACGGCGGCAGCGGGCCCGACGGCGGGACCGAGCCGGCGGCCGACGGCGGGCCGGACGGCGACGGGTCGGGCGGCTGCGGCTGCCGCGCGGGCGAGGGGCGACCGGGGTGGACGGCCGGCGTCTTTCTTGCGGTGCTGGTCGTCCTCCGGCAGCGTTGTGGTGTGAGCACCCGGCGGGCGATGAAGAGGGCCAAGCGATGAGCGATTTCGTCTATCCGAACACGCAGCTGTACACCGACGTCGCCACCGGAGAGCTGCGCGAGTCCCAGTTCAAGCTGGCGGTCGTGAGCGGGCCGGACAAGGGGGTCGAGCGGATCGTCGAGAGCGGGACGACGATGATCGGCACCCACCCCAACAACGACATCGTCCTCACCGACGACACCGTCTCGCGCTACCACCTCGAGCTGCAGGTCATCCGCGAGGGGCTCAAGGTCAAGGATCTCGACTCCACCAACGGCACCTTCCACGGCGACGCGCGGGTCAGCTCGATCACGGTGCAGGGCGCGACCCGGCTCCGGCTCGGCCGGCACACCGCGCTCGACATCATCCCGACCGACGTCTCCGTCAGGCTGGAGGAGTTCACCGGCGAGGGCCTCGGCAAGGTGGTCGGCGTCGCCTCGGTCATGCGCAACCTGTTCGCGCTGCTCAAGCGGGTCGCCCCGACCGACGCCACCCTGCTCCTCGAGGGCGAGACCGGCACCGGCAAGGAAGCGATCGCCGAGGCGGTGCACGAGATCTCCAACCGCGCCGGCCACGTCTTCACCATCGTCGACTGCGCCGCCATCCCGTCCAACCTCATCGGCTCCGAGCTGTTCGGTCACGTGAAGGGCTCCTTCACCGGCGCGCACACCGACAAGGACGGCCTCATCCAGGCGGCCAACGGCGGCACCCTCTTCCTCGACGAGATCGGCGAGCTCGCCATCGACCTCCAGCCACAGCTCCTGCGCGTCCTCGAGAAGCGCGAGGTGCGCCGCATCGGCGACACGCGCGCCACCAAGGTCGACATCCGCGTCATCGCCGCGACCAACCGCAACCTGAAGGAGATGGTCAAGCAGGGCACCTTCCGCGAGGACCTCTACTACCGGCTCGCCGTCGTCCGCGCGGTCGTCCCGCCCCTGCGCGAGCGCCCCGACGACGTCCCGCTCCTCGCCCACTGCTTCGCCGACGGCATGGGCGCCAGCTTCGACCTCTCTCCCTCGCTCATCGAGGAGCTCAAGAGCCACAACTGGCCCGGCAACGTCCGCGAGCTGCGCAACGTGGTCGAGCGCGCGCTCTCGCTCGGCCGCGAGGGCCTGCCGCCGCCGCACGTCGCCGACCTCGTCACCGCCGGCACCCCCTCGCTCGGCGTCGCCAACCCCGCGCCGCACTACACCCCCGGCTCCTCCGGCGCCAGCGAGGAAGTCCTCGACCTCCCCTTCAAGGAGGCCAAGGGCATCCTCATCGAGTCCTTCGAGCGCGACTACCTGACCCACCTGCTCCGCCGCCACCGCGGCAACATCTCGCGCGCCGCCGCCGAGGCCGGCATCGACCGCAACTACATCCACCGCCTCGTCAAGAAGTACAACCTCCCCGTCGACCGCGGCTGACCACCCGCGCCCTCGGTAGCTGCGGCGGCCGATCAGGTTCGACCGGCCCGGCGGCCAGGACCCCGTAGGCCTCGTCGCGGGGTCGCCGGCGCCGCCGCGCCAGCCACAGCCCCGCGCTCATGACCCCGATCGTCGCGACACCCAGTCCGCTCGCCAGCGGCAACGCGGCATCGCCGTCGAGCCCCGTATAGCCGGCGAGAATCCCGCTCCACAGGAAATGCAGCCCCAGCTGCAAGAGCGCTGCCATCGCCGGCCAGGCGTCAGGTCCCCGCCGCCGCGCGAACAGCCAGGCCACCCCCGCGGCGACCGGCAGCGACATCAGGAGAGCGATCGCCGACATTCATCAACGCTCGAAGTAACTGCTGCCCCGATACCACGCGATCACGAGACCTGCGTCGACGTGCGAGCGCCGATGAACGGTGAGGTCGTAGATCACACTGCCCGGGCCCAGCGCGGGGTCGGTCTGCCGGTACCAGCTCCTGTCCAGCTTCATGTAATCCGCCGGGGGTTCATCGACATGCCGGGGAAGCCGCTTCTCGATTCGCGCCATCGCCCGCGAGAACGCACTCGCGCGATCTGCGCGGCTGGCGGGATCGGCGAGCGAGACCACGAACAGCACCCCCTTGTTCGTCATGTATACGTCACCATTTCCGGCGAGTGGAATTCCGTTTATCGAGGCAGTCAACTCGACGTGGACGTGGTCGGCAAACCAGAGCCTCTCCTCGCTCGCGGAGCCGACGGCGACGCCTGACAGCAGGCGCTCCAACCCCATCGCGAACGCGTCCCGGAACCGCTCCAGGTCAGCCGCATGATCGGGGGCGGCGGCCCACGCGATCCGTGGGTCGATCGCGCCAGCAACCGTGCCGGCCGGGCGTGCAGGTCGGGCGCGATCGAGCAGCTGCGGATCGCCAGGGACGTCGACCTCTCGCTCGGACACGATTGCAGGGCGGGAGGCGATCCAGATGGCCAGGGCCGTCCCGCCGGCGACGGACCCGAGCAGCCGGCCGACCGCCTTCCGGTCGCGCTTGATGCCCGCGTGAGGAGGCGGAGCGTACAGGCGCCGGCCGCGGCGCGCGAAGCGCAGGCATCCGCTGATGAGAGCGATCGTCAGCACGGCGAGCACGCTGCCGAGCGGCGCCGCGGCCTCGTACGTCAGGTCCGCGTCGATGGACAGGACGCCGCTCCACATGATCTGGAGGACGACCTGCAGGCCACCGGCGAACAGCCACCAGGTCAGCGGTCCGGTGCGACGCGTGATCAGCCACGCCACTCCGCTGGCGACCCCGATCGACGGAATTCCCCATATCAGCGCCATGAGCTCATTCCCCTTCCGGACGGACGTGCACCGTTCCGTAGCTGGATTCGAAGTCCTCGAGCGTGTAGCGGCCGAGGGCGAAGACGCGGTGGTTGTCAGGACCGAGCTCCGCGCGCCTCGCGGGTGACACGCTCACCTCACGCACGCCGAGCCTCCCGTTCTCCTGACGGGTCATGTTGATGCCGGTGAACAGGGGGCTCACGCTGAGACGCCTGTCCATCAGATGGGCGAGCTTCGCGACCAGGATCGCCTCGGAGAGGTCGGAGGTCTTCGGCCAGGAGCCGATCGGTGTGCTCCGCCAGACCGCCAGCAGGCGCGGAAACTGCGACACCGGTATGCCGGCGTCCTGTGCCTCGTCGATGAGCTCCGGACAGCTCGGCAGGACTCTCGCGAGGTCGTTCCACTCGAAGCCTTCGACGTCGAGCGGACGCGCCTCGGCCCGGGCGTCGACGATGACGAGCACCAGGTCCTTGCCGACGAGCCGCCTCGCCCACTCGATCGGGTATCCGATCTTGCTGACCTGCGCAGCGCGAGACAGTCCGCGAAGGTCGATGGGCTCTGCCGCGAAGACGACCGGGCGATCCTGACGACCGAACCGGCCATACCGGAGGTAATCAGGCAGCGTCATGATGCGCGCGACGTAGCGCGGGTCTCTCTCCTCGCCCGCGGCGATGATCGACTCGCGCTCGGATCGCGTGACGGTCTCCACCGCGTGCGCGCCGAAATCGCGGAGGCCCCGCGCGTCCTCTGTCGACCCCTGCTGGCTCACCGTGGCGAGCTCGTCTGCGCCCGGCCTGGGATCGAGAAACTGCTCGCGCGACATCGCCGGCAGGGGCGAGACCCTTTCCAGGTGCGCCATGTGCGCCTTCGCCTGGTCGGCGCCGTCCGAGCGCAGGTCGAGCGGGACCTCGCCGCGCTGCTCGTCGTGCAGGAGCTCCACGCGGTGCGGCTCGTCACCGACCCAGTGACGCCAGAAGCCGTCATGACCTGGCTTGGCGGTGACGGGAACCCCGGCTCTCCGAGCCTCGTCGAGCACGTGAGGCGTGCGCTCGGGCCGCAGGCCGGTTGCGTTGCCATGCAGACCGCGCGCCGCCTGCTCTCTCATGGCGGAGCTATCGGCGAGGCTCTGGGCGAGGAGAGTTGCATGCGTGCGCGTGCCGAGGGCGCGGAGCGCGTCCGGATCGCGGCCGATCTCGTCGAGCCGCATGAGCTCGGCCTCGGAGAGCTCGAGGTACCAGCGCGCGAGGGCAACGGCGGCCTCGGGGTCGCGGACGCGCTCGACCTCGGCGGCGACTCGGCGGACGTACATGCCGCGAGTCACGAGGTCCTGGCCGCGAGCCCCGAGCCGGCTCATGCGATCGAGATAGCCGTCGAGGAACTGGCGACCGACGCCGTGGGCGGCCCCGAACACGGCGCCGTTGCGAAAGACCTGCTGTGCCTGGTCCGGGGACAGAGGCTCGCCGCGAAGCAGGACATTCTCTGCCTCGGCGCCGACGAGCTGGCCCCCGGCTGCACCACCGGCGTGTGCCGCCACGTCCAGGCCGCGCGCGGCAAGCCGGCCGAGACGGCCAGACGCGCGGCCGGCCGAGATCATCTCGTTCACCCCGGTCGCGCCGACCGCTCGCGAGGCGGCCGCCATTCCGCCGAGGCCGCACAGCTCGGAGACGAGCGCGTCGACCACCGGCTCGTCCAGGACTTCCGCTCGCAGCGTGACCATCGAGGCGGTGTAGCCGGCGGTCTGGGCGACGGCGATCCCGACCTCGCCAGCGTGCGCGGCCGCGGCGACTCCCTTGAAGACGGCGCCGGCCCCCACGCTCACGACTTGCATGCCGAACATGAGCGCGAACTGGACGAGCGCCTTGCGATCGCGGGCGTGCTCGACACGCTCGAGCGCGTGCTGGATGGCGGTGCGAAGGCGCTCGGTGCCGAGATGCCGGAGCCCGGTGTCCAGCTCGGCGAGCGCGGACCTGGCCTCGGCCGCCGCCTCTTCCGACGTCATGTGATCGATCCGGACGGCGAGCGCGGCCTGGCGCCGGTTCCATTCCCGGTAGAGGAACTGGAAGGACGATTTCAGCGCGAGCAGGTCCTGGCGCGCCTCCTCGAGCTCCTCCTCGCAGAGGCTGAAGATCGCCATGGCGCCCTCTTCGCCATCGATCTCGGCGAGGACCGGGTTGAGGCGCGAGATCGCGGCGACCAGCTCTGCCTCCCGGCGAGAAGCAAGCACGCGCTCTAGCAGGCGCTCCATGTCCTTCGGATCGGCGCGGTCCTGCGCGAGCTCGATCCGCATCCGGGCCACCTCGCTGCGGAGCGCGCTGTCGCGCGCGCGGAGGTCGTCGACGAGCACTTTCCTGCCGACCCAGCGCTCGTCCGGGCCATGCAGGGTCGCCTCCACGCGAACCGCCTCGAGCTCCTGCATGGCGACATCGAGCTCGGCGTCCATGATCTCGGCGACGGCGACCCGCCTGTGGACGCGGAATTCGGCCAGGCGCGTCCGCGCCCCGTCCACGAGGTCGGAGACCGCGAGGGTGTCGGCCAGCTCGGCGGCCAGCGCGACCAGACCAGGGGTGCCGTGGCCGGCGCCCATGGCATCCGCCATACGGACCACGCGGTCGATCTCGAGCGCGATCTCCTCGAGGAAGGAGGCCTGCTCCTCGGCGAGCGCACACCAGCGGGTGACCTCGACGTCGGGCGCCTCGGCGAGCTCCTGACGGCGAGCAGTGGTTCGCTCGCGCACCTCGCGCAGCCGCCATGACAGGCCGAACCGGGTGAGGTCGCGCGCGAACAGGCCGAGCGAGAGCGCGACCGCAGCCAGGTTCTCGTCGGCGCGCTTGCGAGATGTCGCCTCGCGCGGGTCGTCCGGCTTCCCGGTGCGGCGCGCTCGGGCCGCTTCCGCCTGGGCGAGGGCGGCCTGGTCACACAGCTCGCTCTGCGCCAGGGCGTCCAGCGGATGCGCCGTGACCGTTCCGCCGACCATGGACTCGACCGGTCGCATGAAGAACAGGAAGCCGTCGGCTCCGTGCGCGTCGCCGTGGACAGGCAGGGCGGCGCGCGCGCCCGGGATGCGCGCCGCGTCCTCGGGCAAGAATCCGAAGAGGGGCGGCGAGGCGCTCACGCGATACGCCGCGTCGGGGCGTCCGAGGAACGTCGCCGCCACCTCCTCGACCGTCGCGTCCGCCGGCTCGTGGACGCGCACCCAGGCCCACGCGTCGCGCGTGCTCTGCCACTCGTGTCGCTGGATCCGGCGGAGGCGGTTGGCCGCCTCGAGCTCGACGGGCGGATCGTGCGGCCCGGTGACCGCCGGCCCGGGTCCGACCTCCACCGATCCGCGGCACAGCGCGGCGATCACGGCGGGATCGATCGGGTGCGCAGGCACCAGGTCCGGCGTCTCGGGCGCGTTCGTCCCGGCAGGCCACTGCGGGTGCGCGTGCACGCGCGCGTCGGCGACCGCCACGTAGCGCGGCGCCAGACGCGCCAGCGAATCGACCACCCGTCCGGCGAGGACCCGTGCGATGGCGATCGCGACCTCCGGGTACCACGCGAGCGGGCCGCGCGCACGACCGTCCGCCGCGTCGGTTCGCTCCAGCACCCGGGCGTCGTCCACGATGGCATCCAGATCCGCCGGCACCACCGCGCGCCGCACGCCCGCCCACAGATCCGAGCCATTCAGCTCGCGCAGCCCGCCCAGCACGCGCGCGAGGAACCGCGCCTCCCCGGCGCTCCACCGCAGCCGCGCGTGGCCGGTTGCGACCGGCAGCGCGACGAGCTGGTTGGCCACCGCCTCCTCGAGCGTCCGACCGTGGTGGTGGACCCACTCGTTCGCCGTCGCCCCGCTCCCCGCCGCCGCGTTCGCCGGGACGCCGGGGTGCGCGTCGTCGTCTTCTTCGTCGAAGAAGAAGTCCTGCCGCTGGACCCGCTGCACCATCGCGTCGATCCGCGCGCGCGCCTCCTTCCCCTCGCCGTCGATCGCTCGCTCCTCGTCGCGCAGGCGCCGGATCTCCGCCAGGAGATCCACCGCGCCCGCCGCCTCATCCTCGGCGTCGCCGAGCCTGGTCCGCGCGGCGGCCAGGGTCCAGCCGAGCGCGCTCTCGGCGCGCGCCATTCGCTCCGCGTCGACCGCGCGAGCTGCAGCCGTCAGGTCCGCGAGCGGCCCCAGCCGCGCTGCGTCCAGCTGCCGCCGCACCAGCTCGATGTCGTTCGCGGCCCTCCCCCACCGATCGTCGTGCGCCGCATCCGCCGCAAGCGCCGGCCCCTTCCCCGCCCGGTGCCCGGCGGCAGCGACCGCCTCCACGCCACTCTCCGCAGTGGCCGCTCGTGCCCCCGCCCACCAGCTCGCGCTCTGCATGGTCCGTCATGTCGGACCATCCCGCTCGCGGTTGCGTGCCCGCGCACGCCGTCAAGAT
>Ga0310810_10004369_pt1 | contig 15621 bp, 12 predicted proteins | sample NCmetagenome_FD_207641 | JGI IMG/M metagenome (GOLD analysis project Ga0310810, IMG submission 207641) | Soil microbial communities from experimental microcosm in Duke University, North Carolina, United States - NC | ecosystem: Engineered > Artificial ecosystem > Soil microcosm > Unclassified ...
CCGCGGTGGCGTGGGTCAACCGCTACTTCGCGAGAATACCGCGCGGACCGCAGATGCCGCCGAGGCCCACGGTCCCCGCCTTCACCGTGGCGCGCGACACCTTCCTCGTGCAGGAGGACAAGGTGACTCTGCCGAGGCTGTACGAGGTGTGGCATTCGGTGAAGCTGTACCACCCGGACGACGCGGCGCTCGACGTGCTCGCTGACGTGCTGGCCGGTGACAAGAACTCACGCCTCTACAAGCGTCTCGTGTTCGACATGCAGGTCGCCCAGGACGTGAACGCGTTCCAGTCGAGCGGCCGGCTCGACGGCTACTTCCAGATCGCCGTGACGCCGAAACCGGGACAGACACCGAGCCGGATGGCGGCGCTGGTGGCGGAGGAGATCGCCAGGATCGCTCGTGACGGGGTGACGGCGCGGGAACTCGCTCGCTCGCTCAACAGCCGCCGCGCGACGTTTCTCGACGGCCTGGCCTCCGTGCTGGGGAAAGCGGACCGACTCGCGGCGTACGACTATCAGGCGGACAGCCCCGACTACGTGCAGCAGGACTTCGCGCGCTACGAGCGCGTGACCGCGGCGGACGTGCAGCGAGTTGCCGCGAGCTATCTCCAGCGACCGAAGGTCGTGCTGACCGTCGTGCCCGAGGGGAAGCAGGAGCTCAAGGTGTCGGGGGGTGCGCGATGAACACCGCACGACGCTTCGGCGCGCCTCGGGCCACGTTGGCCGCCGTGTTCGGGCTGCTCGCCGGCTGCTCCGGAACGCGCGTGATCACGACACCACCACCCGTGGTGGTGCCGACGCCGGCGGCTCCGGCGGCCGCCGCGGTGGATCTCTCGAAGCCGCCGGTGCTCGGCCCGCCGCCCACGTTGACGCTGCCGCCCATCACGACACGGCAGCTGGAGAATGGGCTCAGGATCGTGATCATCGAGCAGCACGAGCTGCCGCTCGTCGACGTCCGGCTGCAACTGCGCTCCGGCGGTGAGAGCGATCCGGCCGGCAAATCGGGGATGGCGTCGCTCGTGGCGGCGATGCTGACCGAAGGGACGACGAGCCGGAGCTCGTTGCAGATCGCCGACCAGGCGGCGTATCTCGGGGCGGAGCTCGGCGCGACGAGCGGCTGGGATCAGAGCACGGTGTCGCTCCACACCCCCACGGTGCAGCTCGACAGTGCGCTCGCGCTGTTCGGCGACGTGGCGCTGCACCCGACCTTCCCGCCCGCGGACCTCGAACGGGTTCGCAAGGTCCGGCTCACCGCGCTGCAACAGCTTCGTGACCGCGCGCCGGCGATCGCCGACCGGGCGTTCGCGGGCGCGGTGTTCGGTACGCAGCATCCGTACGGTCGTCCGCTCGCCGGGACGGAGCTGTCGATGGCGTCGATCAAGCGCGAGGAGCTGCAGCGGTTCTACGCGACGTACTACCGGCCGAACAACGCAACGCTGCTCGTCGTGGGCGACGTGCGGCCGAGCGACGTCGAGCGGCGGGCGCGGGAGATGTTCGGAGGATGGAAGCGAGACTCCGTACCGGTCGTGTCGACCACGGCACCCACTGGCGCGAAGGCGACCACGGTGGTGCTGATCGACAAGCCCGGCGCGGCGCAGTCGTCGTTCCGGATCGGCGGCATCGGTGCGCCGCGCTCGACGCGCGACTACTTCGCGCTGGAGGTGATGAACACGATTCTCGGCGGCTCCTTCACGAGCCGGCTCATGCAGAACCTGCGTGAGACGCACGGCTACACGTACGGCGCGGGCTCGGGGTTCGGCCTTCGACGCTCCGCGGGGCCGTTCATCGCGAGCGCGGAAGTCGTGACGGCGAAGACCGACTCGGCGTTCATCGAATTCATGAAGGAGTTGCGAGCCATCCGGGACACCGTCCCCGAGGCCGAGCTGGCGAAGGCGAAGCGGTATCTGCAGCTCGGCCTGCCGGCGGAGTTCGAGACGACGGGCGGCATCGCGTCGGAGTATCTCCCGCTGATCGCCTACGGCATCCCGCTCGACTTCTTCGCGACCGCGGTGCAGCGCTATGGCGCGGTGACGCAGGCCGACGTGCAGCGCGTGGCGCGGCAGTACGTCGATCCGGATCGGCTCGCGGTGGTCATCGTGGGGGATCGCAAGCTGATCGAGCCCGGACTCCGGGCGGTGCGACCCGGCGAGATCGTGATCCGCGACGTGCGCGACGTGCTGGGTGCACCGCCCCTTCCCTGAGGCGGCCGACCGGTCCGCCTCCGATGCGGGGCATGCCGGATGGCGTGCCCCGCCGTCGTCTGGCGCGAGAGGTGCGAGATCTGGGGCGCTCCGGCCCGGTACCCCGCGCCACATCCGGCGTGCAGCTTACGACCATGCAAATAGCCATCGAAACGTTCAGGCTGGACAACGGACTCTTCGTCACGCTGTCGGAAGACCATACCGCGCCGATCGTGGCGGTGAACCTGTGGTACCACGTCGGATCGGCGAATGAGCGGCCGGGCCGCACGGGGTTCGCGCACCTGTTCGAGCACATGCTGTTTCAGGGCTCGGCCAGCGTCGGCGCGAACGAGCACTTCGAGCTGATCCAGCGCGCCGGCGGGACGCTGAACGGCTCGACCTGGCTCGATCGCACCAATTACTTCGAGACGGTGCCGTCCAATCAGCTCGAGCTCGCGCTCTGGCTCGAGGCGAACCGCATGGGCTACCTCCTGCCGGCGATGACGCAGCAGAAGCTCGACACGCAGCGCGACGTGGTGCAGAACGAGCGGCGGTGGTCGATGGACAATCAGCCCTACGGTTCGTGGTGGGAGCGGCTGCCGGCGCTCTGCTTTCCCCCGGACCATCCGTTCCACCATTCGCTCATCGGCTCGATGAGCGATCTCGACGCGGCGAGCCTCGAGGACATCGAGCAGTTCTTCCGGACGTACTACACCCCGGACAACGCGGTGCTCTCGATCGCGGGCGACTTCGACCCTGCGGAGGCGCGCCGACTCGTCGAGCGTCATTTCAGTCCGATTCCGCGCGGTGCGGGCAAGCCCCCGCTGCCGGACATGACGCTGCCACCGACGCTGGAGGGAGCGTTGCGGGACGTGGTCCAGGACGACGTCGTGTTGCCGCGATTGTTTCTGGCGCTGCGCTCACCGGTGTTCGGAAGCGAGGCGTACTACGCGGCGAGCGTGTGCGGCGCGATTCTCGGAATGAAGAAGGGGAGCCGGCTGTACCGCCGGCTCGTACGGGAGCGACAGGTCGCTTCGGAGGCGCAGTCGTTCACGTACGACCTCACGAAGGGGAGCGATCTCCTCGTGCTCGACGTCACGGGCCGGCCCGAGACGACGCCGGAGCAACTGGAGCGGGCAGTGCACGAGGAGGTCGACCGGATGCACGAGGAAGGCGTGACCGCGGAGGAAGTGGCGCGCGCCGTATCGCTGATCGAGACGGAGCTGCTCGTCTCGCTGCAGTCGGCGGGCGATCGCGCGGACAAGCTCTCGCTCTTCGCGACCTACTTCGGCGATCCGTCGCTCGTGAACGTGCAGGCCGAGCGTCATCGCGCCGTGACGGTGGAGCAGGTGAACGCCTTCGCGCGCGCGCGGCTCGGGCCGGAGAATCGCGCGAGCCTGCTGTACGTGCCGCGCGAGGCGGCGCCCGCAACGACGGCGCGCGAACTCGCCGAAGCGGGTGCGCGATGAGCACGGCCGCGCGAGAGGAAGGGCGAGCGAGCGGGCCGACCCCGCGGCCGCTGCCGTCCGCGCCGCGGAGCTACCGCTTCCCCCGCTTCGAGCGCGCGACGCTCGCGAACGGTCTCCGGCTGTTCGTCGCCACGGTACCGAAGCTCCCGCTCGTCTCGATCTCGGCGGTGATCGACGCCGGCGCGACGGCGGAGCGCGAGGGGGACGAAGGGGTGGCCGCGCTGACCGCGCAGCTCCTGCTCGAGGGCGCGGCCGGTCTCGACGGTGCCGCGCTCGCGGACCGGTTCGAGGGGATCGGAACGTCGGTCGACGCGAAGGCGGACTGGGATTCCGCCATCGTGTCGCTGACGGTCCTGGCCGAACGCCTGGGCGAGGCACTCTCGCTCGTGCGCGACATGCTGCGAACGCCGGCGTTTCCCGAGCGGGAGGTCGCGCGACTGCGCGACGAACGCCTCTCCGAGCTGCTACAGCGCCGCGCGGAGCCCGGGGCCATCGCCGACGATCAGTTCGCCCGCGCGGTCTACGCACGCGGCGCCCGGTATGCCGTCCCGGCGGGCGGGAGCAGCGAGAGCGTACGCCGACTCGCCTCGGGGAGCGTGCGCCGCTTCTACGAGCAGCGCTATCAGCCGGCGACGACGACCGTCGTGCTCGCGGGGGACGTCACGATGGCGGGCGCGCGCACGCTCGCCGACGCCTTGTTCGGCGATTGGAGCGGCACACAGGCACCGGCCGACCCGCGGGCGGTGGACACCGCCTCGAGCGGATCTCTCGTGCGCGTCGTCGCGAAGCCGGACGCTCCACAATCGGAACTGCGAGTGGGGCACGTCGGGTTGCCGCGACGGCATCCCGACTACTTCGCGGTCACGGTCATGAACGCAGTACTCGGGGGACTGTTCTCGTCGCGGATCAACCTCAATCTGCGCGAAGCGCATGGGTACACGTACGGTGCATTCTCGGCGTTCGAATGGCGGCGCAATGCGGGACCCTTCACCATCCACACCGCGGTCCGGAGCGACGTGACCGCCGCCGCGGTCCAGGAGATCCTGCGGGAGATCGACGGCATGCGGAGCGCGCCGATCGACGAAGCGGAGCTGACGCTCGCCACGAGCTACCTCGACGGCGTCTTTCCGATCCGGTACGAGACGACGGCGGCGATCGCCACGGCGCTGTCGAACCTGGTGATCCACGATCTCCCGGAGGACTTCTACGACGAATACCGGGAACGCATCCGGAGCGTGACGCGCCAGGACGTGCTTCGAGCAGCGCAGCAGCATCTTCATCCGGAGCAGCTTCGGATCGTCGCGGCGGGCGACCCGGCGGTGATCACGGGACCGTTGTCCGAGCTGCGTGGTGCGCCGGCGGAGATCGTGCGACCGGACGCGAGCGAGGGCGGCGCATGAGCCCAAAGAACGGTCCGAAGGTGGTGACGTCGGCGGACATCGACGCGCGACCCGCCGGAACGCGGCCCGAGGCGCAGCTCGGCACGAAACGCATCCATACCGGGCGAATCATCAAGCTCGACGAGGACCACGTCCGCTATCCGGACGGCAGCGAGGCCGACGTCGACATCGTGCGGCACCCCGGTGCGTCGGCCGTGGTGCCCTTCCTGACGGAGCCCGACGGGGAGGATCCGCAGATCCTGCTGCTGCGGCAGTACCGGTACGCCGCCGGCGGCTACATCCTCGAGATTCCAGCGGGACGGCTGGATCCCGACGAGGCGCCCCTCGCGTGCGCGACGCGCGAGCTGAAGGAAGAGACCGGATGCACTGCGAGCCGCATCGAGCCGCTCATCACGATCCTGACGACGCCGGGGTTCACCGACGAGCGTATCCACCTGTTCATCGCCACCGATCTCACCCATGGGGAGTCGGCGCGCGAAGCGGACGAGTTCGCGGACGTGGTGATCCTGCGGCTCTCCGAGGCGCTCGAGCTCGTACAGCGTGGGGAAGTACCGGACGCCAAGACCGCGCTCGGCCTGCTCTACGCGGCTGGGTTCAAGACCGGCTGAGCGGCGGGGCTCCTCTATGGCGGCCGCCTCGGCAACCTGCGCTCCGAGGCCGCGGGAATAGGAATCGGCCGCGATCCAGTCTCGGGGGCATGGGCCAGTCACGCCACATGCATTTCCCGAGCGTTGCCTCGCGCGCGCGAAACGCGACACAACCGCGAGACAACCCGACGCGCCAGGAGAGTGTCAAAAGTGGACACTCCGGCCATGGCATTCTCCACGACTGTACCGATTAGAGGACGGGCTGAACAGTGGATAGCCGTCCCTAGCGCCGACATTGTTCGCCTATGTGAAGGTATTGCAATGACTTACGTCGTCAGTCGAGAAAGTGCCCGCAGGGCATGGCCCCTGCCTTAGTGATGGCACGAAGACAGTCGCAGGGTCTCACTCATCGGCTCGTCGGGACGACACCCTTTTGCAGGGCGGGGGGATAGAAGAATGGCTGACATCGCAATGAAGCGGGTCGCCCAGAGTGGGCCGACAATCCGTGATCAGCTGAGGGCGATGGACGACGGCGACGTCGTCTCCTCGTTCCTCGACGGTGAGGAGCGCGCCTTCCAGGAGCTCGTCGACCGCTACCAGACCCGGCTGCTCAATTTCATCTACCGCACGATCGGCGATCGCGAGAAGGCCGAGGACCTCGTGCAGGAGGTCTTCATCCGGGTCTACCGCCACCTGCATCGATTCGACCGGTCGAAGAAGTTCTCGACGTGGGCCTACACGATCGCGTCGAATCTGGCGAAGAACGAGCTGCGCAACCGTTCGCGGAATCCGCTCGTGCTCTTCCAGACGATGAAGGGCAATTGGGAGGACGAGGACCGGCCGCTGCAGTTCGAGGATACGACGGCGCGCCCGGACGACCTCTATCGAAAGCGGCACCTGCGCGAGCTGGTTGCCGAGACCGTGGCGAAGCTGCCGGCGCACCACCGGGAAGTGTTCGTGCTGCGCGAGCTGGAGGGGAAATCCTACGAGGAGATCGCCGAGATCACGGATTGCAACCTCGGCACGGTGAAATCGCGGCTCAACCGGGCGCGAAATGCGTTCGCGGAGATCATCGAGCCGTACGTCGATTGACTGCGGCGCGCCGGTGAGTTGGCGAGTTGGACGGGGGGTCTCCGGGCGCGGAGGCCCCCCGTTGCGTTGGGTGCGTTGGCCGGAGCGGGCCACCGCCCGGTTCGGTGGGAACAGGCCCTGGTCCCGCGGGTACCGAGGGCACATCATCATGGACCAGCCACCCTGCCCACGCGCCGCATGAACTGCCGGGAGTTTCGCCGCAAGCACGACGCCTACGTCGACGACACGTTGAGTGGCGTGGACATCGAGGCAATGGGGCGACACCTGCGGTTATGCGCACGATGCGCAGCGCACGACACGCGCATCCGTCGGTCCCTGTTGCTCGCGCACAACCTGCCCGCGATCCAGCCTTCGGCGGCATTCGCCGAGCGACTGCAGATGCGTCTGGCGCACGAGCGAGCGCTCAAGGCGAGCCGGAGCGATCCCGGCGTGATGGTCGGGATGACGACGCGCCACGGAAGTCCCTTCTCGAGCGGGACGTTCGTGGCGCTCGCCGCAGGCATCGCGATGGCGGCCGGAGTGACGGCGACGGTGATGTTGTCGGCCGAGCGAGAGCGCACGATCCGGCTCGCCCCGGTGGTCGCGACGCTGCCCGAGCCCGAGCCGTCGCCGCTGGCGACGCCGGCGATGGTCGCGTCGATGCCGGCGGGGATGCCGATCTGGCCCGCCGTCCTCGTGGCGCAACAGACGCCCTGGCATCTGGCGAGCGACGTCGCCGGACGTTGAGCGCGGCGACGGCGAGGCACGCGGCGGCGAAATCGCCGCGGTCGCGGCCTCGTCGATCCGTCCTATATTTCGCGCATGGCATCTGCCGGCGAGAAAGCGCTCCACGCTGCCCTCAAGAAGCGCGTGTTCGATCCCGTCTACTATCTCGTGGGCGAGGATGATTTTCAGAAGGAGCGCGCGAGTCGTCAGCTCGCCGACGCGGCCGCAGATCCGGCAACGCGCGACTTCAATCTGGAGATCCGCCGCAGCTCCGAGCTGGACGCCGAAACGCTGGACGCGCTGCTGAGCACTCCGCCGATGCTGGCGGAACGGCGCGTCGTCGTGCTGCGCGACGTGGACAAGCTGAAGAAAGGGCCTCGCGAGCTGCTCGAACGGTATCTCGCTCGTCCGGCCGCGGACACGGTGCTGATTCTGGTGTGGCCGAGCGGCGTGAAGGCGGAGAAGGCGCTGAGCGACCATGCGACGCTGGTGGATTTTGCCCCACTCGACGGCGAGCGCCTCCCGAAGTGGGTGACGTATCATGCACAGACCCTCGGCCGCGCGATCACACCCGAGGCGGTCGCTCTCCTCGTCGAAGCGACGGGCGGCGAGCTGGCGCAGCTCGCGATCGAGCTCGAGAAGCTGGCGAGCTACGCACCAGAGACGATCGACGAAGCCGCCGTCGCGGCCGTGGTGGGCGTGCGGCGGGGCGAGTCGCTGGGCGATCTCCTCGACGCCGTTGCCGAGCGCGACGCCGGCGTTGCGCTCGGGTTGATCCCGCTGGTGCTGCAGCAACCGAAAATCACGCCGGTATCGATCGTGATGGCGCTCACGGCGCAGACGCTCGCACTGGGATATGCCGAAGCGGCGCTCTCGGCGGGCGTCGCTCATCGTGCGCTCTATGGCGAGCTGATGGCTCTTCTCAGGGAGACTGGGGCGTACCCGCACCGTCCCTGGGGTGAAGCGGTCGGCGCGTGGACGAAGCACGCGGCGCGCTGGAGCGCGGCCGACGTGGACGCTGCGGTCGACGCACTGCTCACCGCCGACGTCGCACTGAAGGAAACACGTATCTCCTCCCCCGAGCAGTTGCTCACGAATCTCGTGCTGGCGCTCTGTGGCCGCACGTCGCGCCGCGCGGCGTGAACGCCGCGCCGTTTCATTCGTCGTCCATGCGTCGTCTCGCCTGCCTCACGATCCTCGCGTTCGGCGCACTCGGCGCGCCGAGGGCGATCCATGCACAGGCCTCCGGCACGTCCGGGGTGCGGCCACCGGCAACCGATTCGATCTTCCAGCGCGCCCGCCGGCTCGTCGGCGAAGGAAGCGGCGCGGAAGGCCGCGCGCTGGTGGATTCGATGCTCGGCGCCGCGACCGAGGGGACCGCCGCGTACGGCGACGCGTTGTACTGGCGGGGTGCGCTCGCCGAGACGGCGGCGGATGCGGAGCAGGACTACCGGCGCGTGATCGTGGAATATCCGCTCTCCGCATACGCGGACGAGGCGCTCCTCTCGCTCGCGGAGCTCGAACAGGCGCGAGGCGATCGCGCGGCGGCGTTCCAGCACCTGCAGCGATTCGTGCGCGAGCATCCGGCGAGCCCGGCGCGCGCGCGCGCCGGCCTCGCCGCCGCGCGGCTCGCGTTCGAGCAGCGCGACACGGGGCATGGCTGCGCGATGCTCGGCGAGGCGCGTGCATCGGTGAGCTCCGCCGACGTGGAGCTTCGCAATCAGATCGACTACTACGGCTCGCGGTGCACGGCGGCGCAGGCGAGTGCGCCACGGGCGCCGGTCCCCACGACCGTCACGCAGGCCGCGTCGAAGCCGGCAAGGGAGGAGCCGGCAACGGAGAGGCCAACTGCGGAGAAGCCGTCGGCTCTGAAGGCTGCAACGCAGCAGCCCGAGCGGTCGAAGCCGGACGACGCGACGCCGATCGACGCTCCCCGCTCACCGGCCGCGACGACGACGTCCGCTTCGAAAGCGAAAGCGGCCGCACCGAAGACGCCCGCGTCCGAACCCTCGCAGAGCGGACCGACGGCCGCCCAGGCGGAGGACGACGGCGCGCGGCGCGGGATCTGGACCATTCAGCTGGCGGCATACAACACGCGGCAGGATGCGGAGCGTCTCGTGCGCAAGCTGGCGGCGCGTGACGTCAAGGCGCGCATCAGCGGCACCTCCAAGCCATTCCGCGTGCGGCTCGACTACTATCCGACGCGCCAGGCCGCCGCCGCCGCCGTCGCGGCGCTGAAGCGACGCGGCATCATCGGCTTCGTGACGGACGAGCCGAGAGCGGCGGGAGCACCGCGCCCGTGAGTGGTGCGGTCGCGACGCCACTGATGCAGCAGTACCGGGAGATCAAGGCGCGACACCAGAGCGCGATCCTGTTCTTCCGGATGGGCGATTTCTACGAGATGTTCTACGACGACGCCGAGACGGCGGCGCGCGTGCTCGGGCTGACGCTGACGTCGCGCAACAACGGGGGCGCGTCGGAGGTCCCGCTCGCGGGCGTGCCCGTCCGTGCGGGACCGGAGTACCTGCGACGACTCGTCCAGCAGGGCTATCGAGTCGCGATCTGCGAGCAGGTCGAAGACCCGAAGGTCGCGAAGGGGATCGTGCGGCGCGAGGTGGTGGAGACCGTGTCTCCCGGGGTCGCGTTCGCCGACGAGTTGCTCGACGGCGCGCGCAACAACTTCATCGCCGCCCTCGGGCCACACCGAACGACGACGGCCGGCGAGCGCGTCGCGGGACTCGCCGCGGCCGACGTGTCGACCGGCGAGCTCCGGTTGAGCGTCGTTCCCATCGAGGAGCTCGACGCGATGCTCGCGCGCGTCGCGCCGCGCGAGCTGCTCGTGCCGAAACACGAAGGCTGGCCCGCGCGGACGCCGGCGCTCGACGGCGCGCTGGTGACGGAGCGCGACGCGTGGGAGTTCGACGAGGCGATGGCGCGCGAGGAGCTGGCGCGGCAGTTCGACGTGCGCGGTCTCGATGGCCTCGGAATCGAGGCGCAGGACGATGCGGCGGTCGGCGCCGCCGGCGCGCTGCTGCGCTATCTGAAGGAGCTGCAGCCGGCCGGCGTGCCGCACCTCGCGCACCCGCAGCTCGAGCGTGCGGGTGGTACGATGCCGCTCGACGAGATGACGCGGCGAAATCTGGAGCTGGTGGAATCGCTGCGCGGCGCGAGCACGGCGGGAACGCTGCTCTCGGTGCTCGACCGCACGACGACGCCGATGGGGACGCGGCTCCTGCGGCAGTGGTTGCTCGCGCCGCTCGTGACGCGGGCAGCGATCGACGCGCGACTCGATGCGGTGGAGGCGCTCGTCGGCGACGCGACGGCGCGCGCCGCGCTGCGCGCCGCGCTGGACGGCGTGCGCGACATGGAACGGCTGGGCGGCAAGGCCGCGGCGGGTCGAGCGACGCCGCGTGAGCTCGCGGCCCTCGGCGGTTCGCTGGCTCGCCTGCCGAGCGTGGAGACGGCGATGCGTCCGGTGTCCCACGTCGGCTCCATGGCGGCGCTCATGACTCGTTGGGACGATTGCGCGACCGTAGCGTCGCGCGTCCTGGAGACGCTCGTCGAACGGCCGCCGATCCAACTGGGCGAGGAGGCGACGATCGCGCCGGGCGTGGACGCGGAACTCGACCAGCTTCGCGTGTTGCGCGACGGGGGCAAGGACGCGGTGGCGCGCATCCAGGCAGAGGAGCGCGCGCGCACCGGGATCCCGTCGCTCAAGGTCGGCTACAACAGGGTGTTCGGCTACTTCATCGAGGTGAGCAACGCGAACCGGCATCTCGTGCCGTCCGACTACCAGCGGCGTCAGACGCTGACCGGCGGCGAGCGCTACGTCACGCCCGCGCTCAAGGAATACGAGGAACGGATCCTCACGGCGGCGGAGCGGATCGAGGCACGCGAACGCGAGCTGTTCGAGACGCTGCGCGCCGCCGTGGGTGCCGAGATCGCGCGCGTGCAGTGCGCGTCGCGGATCGTGGCCGAGCTCGACGTGCTCGCCGCGCTCGCGGACGTCGCCGCGCGCGAGGGCTACGTACGCCCGACGATGACCGAGGGCTTCGATCTCGACATCACCGCGGGCCGACACCCGGTGGTGGAGCGGATGATGCCGCGGGACAAGTTCATCCCGAACGACGTCGGTCTGAGCGACGACGCGCGCGTGGTGATCCTCACCGGCCCGAACATGGCGGGGAAGAGCACGCTGCTCCGGCAGGTGGGGCTCATCGTGGTCCTCGCGCAGGTGGGCAGCTTCGTGCCGGCCGCGGCGGCGACGATCGGGGTGTGCGACCGCGTGTTCACGCGCGTCGGGGCGAGCGACAATCTCGTGCGCGGCCAATCGACGTTCATGGTGGAGATGGCGGAAACGAGCGCGATCCTCCACACGGCGACGCGGCGGAGCCTCGTGCTGCTCGACGAGATCGGCCGCGGCACGAGCACGTACGACGGCGTCTCGATCGCGTGGGCGGTGACCGAGCACCTGCACGACGCCGTGGGCTGCAAGACGATCTTCGCCACGCACTACCACGAGCTCGTGCAGCTCGCGGACGAATTAGTAGCCGTTCGCAACTATAACGTGGGCGTGCGCGAAGTCGGGGACCAGGTGCTGTTCCTGCACCGGATGCAGCCGGGCGGTGCGGACCGATCCTACGGCATCGAGGTGGGAAAGCTGGCGGGCTTGCCGGAGCCCGTCATCGCGCGCGCGCGCGCGGTCCTGCAGCTGCTCGAAGGGGAGGGGGACCGCCTGGTGCCGACACTCGCCCGCGGCGGCCGGCCGGCGAGCGGCGAGAGCGAGAGCGTCGCGAACGGACGACGTGCCACGGTGCGACCGACGAATCCTCCGGATCAGCTGGCGCTGTTCGCCCCGGGCGTCCCGCACCCGGTGGTGGAACGCCTGCGACACCTGGACGCCAACACCCTGACGCCGTTGGCCGCGCTGCAGCTGCTGGCCGAGCTCGCGGAACGGGCGCGTGGCGATGCGTGACGGGTACGCGACCGCCGCACGGAGGCGCACGGCAGGCGAGCGGGCAGTGCGGTGCGCGGGCGCGCTCTCGTTCCTCGTCGTCCTGGCCGCCTGCGTGGATCGGGATACGCCGCGGAAGGTGGCGCAGGCGTTTCAGGCCGGCCCCCCGCAGCCGGACGAGATCCCACGCATGCTGAACGGAGAGCTCCCCTTCCACTACCCACCGGCGCTGTACGCACGCAAGGTGCAGGGGAACGTGACGCTCCACCTGTACGTCGACCGCGACGGCCAGGTGACGCCGGATTCGACGCGCATCGACGAATCGAGCGGCTACGCGGCGCTGGACTCAGCGGCGGTGAAGGGATCGCAGGAGCTGCGGTTCGTGCCGGCGAAACTGCGCGGCGAGCCGCTCGGCGTGTCGATCCTGTTCCCCGTCTATTTTCGACATCCCGAAGCGCATGCACTGCCCGGCGACACGATCCTGCATCGCACGTGGCCAAGCGACGGCAGCGACGGCAGCGACGGCAGCGACGGCAGCGACAGCACCGACAGGAGCGAGATGAGAGACCGATGAGCCCGTCCACCACACCCGAGACCTCGCCGCAGACGACCGCCGTACGGAACGCGAGGCCGTACGACAGCGTGCTCGAGACGATCGGCTGGACGCCGCTCATTCGCCTCACGCGCGTGACCCGCGGTGTCCGCACGCCCGTGTACGGCAAGGCGGACTTCTTCAACCCCGGCGGCTCGGTGAAGGACCGGATCGGCTTGCCGATCATCGAGCAGGCGGAGCGCGAGGGGCGTCTGCGCCCGGGCGGCACGATCGTGGAGGGAACGAGCGGCAACACGGGCGTCGGCCTCGCGATCGCCGCGGCCCTCAAGGGCTATCGGTGCGTGTTCACGATGCCGGACAAGATGTCGCAGGAGAAGGTTCGTCTGCTCAAGGCATTCGGCGCCGAGGTGATCATCACGCCGACGGCGGTGCCGGCCGACCATCCGGACAACTACGTGATGATGGCGAAGCGAATCGCCGAGGAGACGCCGAACGCGGTGCTCGCGAACCAGTTCTACAATCAGACGAACCCCGACGCGCACTACGCCACGACGGGTCCCGAGCTCTGGGAGCAGACGGAGGGACGGATCACGCACTTCGTGGCGTCGGCCGGGACGGGCGGGACGATCACCGGGGTGGGGCGCTACCTCAAGGAGCGCAACCCGAAGATCCGGATCATCGCAGGGGATCCGCAGGGCTCGATCCTCGCCGGCCTGTGGCGCAGCGGTGGTACGCAGACGCCCGACGCCGCGGGGGCGCCGTACAAGGTCGAGGGGATCGGGCAGGACAAGCTGCCCGGCACACTGGACCTGTCGGTGATCGATGAGTACCGGACGGTGAGCGATCGCGACGCGTTCGCGATGGCGCGGCGGTTGACGCGCGAAGAGGGGCTGTTCGTCGGCGGGTCCGCGGGCCTGATCACGCACGTCGCCATGCAGGTGGCGCGCGAGGTCGACGATCCCGACGCGCTCGTCGTGACGTTTCTGTGCGACACGGGGGAGCGCTATCTCTCGAAAGTATTCAACGACGAGTGGATGCGAGAGAATCAGCTCCTCGAGCCGGATCGCGTCACGCTCGGCGACCTGCTCGCGCACAAGGGCGAAGGGGCGCCGGCGATGCTGGTGAGCGCGGCACCCGGCCAGCTCGTACGCCAGGCGCTGGGTTTGATGCGCCTGCACGACGTCTCGCAGCTGCCCGTGCTCGAAAACGGCGAGTGCATCGGCAGCGTGACGGAATACGCCATGACGCAGCGCGGCCTCGAGAGCTCGCGATTCCTCGACGCCGTGGTGGGCGAGGTGATGGACGAGGCCTTCCCGGTGCTGGATGCCACGCAGCACGTCGAGTCGGTCCAGAAGCTGCTCTCGAAGGCCACGCCCGCGGTGCTGGTGCGGCGCGACGGCGCGATCGAAGGGATCGTCACGCGCAGCGACATGCTCGCGTACCTCATGACGCGATGAAGGGCGTGCCGCGCCGATCCGTCCACTCTTCACCACGACGAGCGTGCGAATCACAGTCTTGATGGGCGGGACCTCGTCGGAGCGAGACGTCTCGCTCGCGTCGGGGTTGCGAATCGCCGAAGCGCTTCGCACGCGTGGACACGAGGTGCAGGTCATCGACACGGCGCGCGGTCCGGTCACCCAGTCCGACGAACAGCGGATGCTCGCGTCCGGGGTGGTGAAGCAGCGGCCGCCGTCGCCGAGCGAGCTCGCGCGCATGAGCGCGGAGTCGGTGGCCGACACGGCCGCGCGACTGCCGGCGCGTGGCGACTGCGACGTCGCGTTCCTCGCGCTGCACGGCGGACGCGGCGAGGATGGCACGATCCAGGCACTCCTCGACCTCGCGGGCGTGGCCTATACCGGGAGCGGTCATCTGCCGAGCGCGCTGGCGATGGACAAGGACCTCTCGAAGCACCTCTTTCGCGCACATGGTGTCGGCACGGCGGACTGGCTCATGGCGACCGAGCGCGAGTCGCCGCCGGACGAGTCCATCGTCGAGCGCGCCCTCGGCTGGCCGGTGATCGTGAAGCCGTCGAAGCAAGGCTCGACGGTGGGCCTGTCGATCGTCAAGGAACCGTCGGCGCTGCGCGCGGCGATCGCCGACGCATTCGAGCACGACGACGAGGTGATGATCGAGCAGTTCGTCGCGGGACGGGAGTTGACGGTAGGCATACTCGGCGGCGAGGCACTTCCTGTCGGAGAGATCATCCCGAAGCACGAGATCTACGACTACGAGTGCAAGTACACGGCGGGGATGGCGGACGAGCTCTTTCCCGCGCCGTTGACGGCCGCGCAGACCGCGGCCGTGCAGGACGAGGCACGCCGCGCGTTCGCGGCGCTCAAGCTCGGCGGATGCGCACGCATCGACTTCCGGATGAACGACGGGGGTGCGTTCTTCTGCCTCGAGGCGAACACGCTGCCCGGGATGACGGCGACGAGTCTCATCCCACAGGCGGCCGCGGCGGCGGGGATGCCCTTTCCCGAGCTGTGCGAGCGAATCGCGGAGCTCGCGGTGAGCGCCCAACGAGCATCGCGATGAGTCCCTCGCTTCCACTCGGTGCAGCGCTGGCGGGGATCCCGTCGGGAATCCGATCGACGGGCCCGTGGACCGGACGTCGACAGCTGTTCGTGCGGTTCGCGCGGGTGGCGGAGACGGCGACGATGTACACGCCGGACGCTCTGCGAA
>Ga0310810_10004370_pt1 | contig 15621 bp, 17 predicted proteins | sample NCmetagenome_FD_207641 | JGI IMG/M metagenome (GOLD analysis project Ga0310810, IMG submission 207641) | Soil microbial communities from experimental microcosm in Duke University, North Carolina, United States - NC | ecosystem: Engineered > Artificial ecosystem > Soil microcosm > Unclassified ...
AAGAGCGGAGCAGCGCATTTCTCTGTGGGCTCGCGTCAGGGGATCTCTGCGGGCTGCACGTCGACTTTGCGCCGACGGCGCGCGCTGAGAAACGAAACGGCGTAAATACACGACCCGGGGACGGTTGGGTCTTGTATTTACGCCGTTTTGTTTCTCGCGCGTTGGCCGCCCGGCGGCCAACAAAGTCGACGCGTGGTCTGTGCCCTCTGTGTTGAAGCCGTTCGTCTCAGTTCGCGGTGCGGCCGGGGGCTCCGGCGCGGCTCGTGAGCTGCACGACGCTCTTGTTCAGGTCGATGGCCACGCGGTACCGGCTCAGGAACTTGTAGCCCACGATGCCTCCCAGGCGGAAGCCCAACAGCACGCTCGGCGCGCGGAGGTTGAGCACCACCACGGAGTAGTTCTTGTAGAGAATCTGCGGTGAGAACGCCAGGTCCACGCCCGGCAGCAGGAACGCGTCGCGGTCCCAGCCGGAGGCGCCGTATACCTTCAAGGGAATCTGCTTCACGTCGCCACGGTCCAGCCCGCTGGCCGTGTCGGTGCTGATCGAGATGACCTGTCCGCCCGTGTCCAGGATGAAGCTGGCGGACCCGCCGTCCACCTGGCCGGGCACCATCGCGAGGCGGTGCAGGCGGAGCGGCAGTTCCACGTCCACCGGTTCCTTCGGCAGCTCAGGCCCCATCAGAAGCAGGTTCTTGTCGTAATCGATCACCACCGACAACCCGAGCGCCAGCGGCGAGAAGCTTTCCATCTCGCGCGTAGGCAGGCCGCTCAGCGGAGGATTTTTGATGATCGACGGCACGTTGTGCACCTTGAGCGTGCCGATCTCCAGATCGTCCAGCCGTGTCAGCTCCAGCTCGCGCACGCCGAGGTCGCCGACGCCCGCGCTCAGGATGTTCACGATGGAGCGAATGCCGAGGCGCGACTGCGTTTCGCGCGAGATCACCGTCTGCTCCGCGCCGGTGTCCAGCACGAAGTCCATCATCGGTCCCTTGTTCACCTTGCCGCGCACGATCACCTTTTCGTTGATCACGCGGAACGGCACGGTGTGCAGCTTGCCCACCGACAGGGGATCGATCTGCAGCGGGACCCGGTTGCCGAAGGCGCGCAGGAACCGCACCTGGGCGCGCGCCCAGGCGGCCTTCGCGCTGTGGTCCTTGTTGGGCAGGAGGTTGATGTAGCTCGAGAACGCGTTGGCGGCTTCCTCGTAGCGGTGCATCTTGTCGTAGATGGACCCCACGGTGTGATGAATCTCGGCGTCGCGCGGCGATGCGGTCAGCGCCACCTGAGCGGTGTCCAGCGCTTCCGTCAGCTTGTTGCGGGCGGCCAGGCTTCGCGCCGTGCCGTGCAAAGCGCGCGGATGCCCCGGCGCCAGCTCCAACCCCAGCTGATATTGCTTTTCCGCCTCTTCGAACTGGCCGATGGCCCACAACGCATCGCCGTACAGCGTCACCGCGTCCGCGTCGTGGCCGGCGTTGCGCATCAGCACTTGCACGTCGGCGAACGCGTGCGAAAAATCGCCAAGGCGAAGCGCGGTCTGCACGGACCCTCTCAAAGCTTCGCGACGGATCTTCGGATCGTCGGAGGCCTTGAGCGCTTCGAAGCTGTCGAACGCTTCGCCGTAACGCCCGTCGCTGAAGAGCAGCTGGGCCATTTGCAGTTGAATCGCGGCGGCCTCAGGTGAGATCGCGGACATCGAGGGAGAAAGAGACAGGCACGCCGCCAGGACGACGGCGACCAACGCGAGCGGCCTCTGAAGTGATGACATAGCCCCTCTGGGTAAATTGCGGCGATCCCCTTGGATTGTAGGAGCCGTGGGCCCAGAGCGCAAGACAAGACTTGCGGCGCGAGCGAGGTGCTTAGCGGGTGTATTGCTCGATGGGGACGCCGTCGTACATCTCGTCGATCCGGAGGATCTGGGAGTCTCTGCTGTACGTACCCAATTCGTAATCCTCGCTCATGATGAGCGCCTTTATGGGTTTGGTGGGACACACTTCGGAGCACAATCCGCAAAAACTGCAGCGGGACAGGTTGAAATCGAAGTAATCCAGAATTTTGATTTTCTGTCCGGGCTCGCGGTGGCCCCCAAGCGCGATCAAATCATCGGGGCATGCCTTGGCGCACTGGTCGCACACGATGCAGGTCTGGGCGCCCGACTCGGGCTCCACTTGCAGCCGCAACACGCCGCGGAACCGGGGCGCCACCGGGCGCCGCTCGGCGGGGTACTGGAAGGTAAACGCCGGCTGTGGGGTGTACTTCAGGGTGAGCCACAGGCCCTTCAGCAGGTCCACCAGGAAAATTGTCCGAAACAGTTTCTTCATTTAGGCAACCAACGTCGGCTCGGAATCGCCCGCCATGATGACGCGCTCCTTGCGAAGCACGGTGTTTTCCTTGCGAATCTTGTCCTGCAGCCGCATCAAACCGTACAGAAGTGCTTCGGGACGCGGCGGGCACCCGGAGACGTACACGTCCACCGGCACGATCTTGTCGACGCCCTGCAGCACGCTGTAGGTGGGAAACGGCCCGCCGGCGTTGGAGCAGCTACCCATCGAGATGACCCACTTCGGCTCGGGCATCTGGTCGTAGAGCCGGCGCAGCACCGGCGCCATCTTCTTGGTCACCGTCCCGGCGACGATGAGCAGATCCGACTGGCGCGGCGACGCGCGAAACACTTCGGCGCCGAAGCGGGAGATGTCGAACCGCGACGCGGACGCCGCCATCATCTCAATCGCGCAGCACGCCAGGCCGAACCCCATCGGCCACAGCGAGTTCTGGCGGGCCCAGTTCAGCACCTTGTCCACGTTGGTGGTGATGAAGTTGTCTTCGAACTTGTGATCGATTAAGCCCATGTGACCTTAGTTTATCGTTGAAAGTGCTTCGCGTTCAAATCGATGAAATTGGCCCACTTATGAGGCGTTTCGTCCAGAGAGAAGATGGCTTCGACGGGGCATGCCGGCACGCAGGCGCCGCAGTCGATGCACTCGTCGGGGTGAATGTACAGCATCTCGGCCGTGTCGAAGTCCGGTTCGTCCTTCCTCGGGTGGATGCAGTCCACCGGACACACATCCACGCAGGCCGTGTCCTTGGTCCCCACGCAAGGCTCACAAATGATATAGGCCACGGGAGTTATTATAGTCGGACATTCTTATGACTTCTCGGCTCGCTCCCGACCTTCGACGAACTCAGGTCGCCCCGAGTTTGCCGAGGGGCGCTCGCCGAGCTGCCACTTCGATCTCGCTGATTTTCCTGCTCGCTCTCGGCGCGGCTGCGCCGGCGCACGCCCAGTATCTGCCGTCGCAGCCGGTGTCGCTGGCCCACGGGAGCGTGGTGATTGGCACCGATGTGTCCTTCTCCACATCGACGACGGATGACGACTCCGCGTGGTTCAACTACACCGACTACGAGCACAACACAATGCGGTTGATGCGGCTGGGCGTGTCAGCCCACGTCCGCCTCAACGACCGTGTGTCCTTTCTTTCCGAAGTGCGAAGTGAAAACGGCGACCACATCCGTCCCTATGGACTGTACGTCCGGCTGCGCCCATGGAAAGCGCGCGCCATCGACATTCAGGCGGGCCGGATACCTCCTACGTTCGGCGCGTTCTCACGGCGCGCGTACGCGAACGGCAATCCCCTGATCAGCTACCCGCTGGCCTATCAGTATCTGACGTCGCTCAGGCCGGATAGCGTGCCCGCCGACGCCGACGAGCTGTTGCGGATGCGCGCACGGGGTTGGAGGCCGTCCTACCGGACCGGCAATCAGTCGGTTACCACCGGCATGCCGATGCTCACCGCTTTTCGATGGGACACGGGCGTGCAGGTACACGCCGCGGGTACGCGTGTGTCAGGAAGCGCCGCCGTCACCACAGGAACAGTGTCCGATCCCCGCGTCAGGGACAACAACGGCGGGAAACAGATCTCCGGTCGCGCGGAGTGGCAACCGGTAATTGGTTTTGTTCTGGGGGCATCTGCCGCCAGGGGACCGTACCTGGCCGACCGCGTGAGGGATCTCCTTGGACGCACAGAGTCCTCTTACGAGCGCGCGCTCGGATTCGACGTCGAATGTTCGCGCGATCACTGGATCGTGCGGAGCGAGGGCGTCTGGACCCGATGGGACGTGCCCACGCTACCGACCTCGCTCGGCGCCGCCAGCGGATTTGTTGAAGGCACGTATAAGGTGTGGCCCGGTGTGTTCGTCGCCGCGCGGGCGGACAGGCTCACTTTCAGCAAGGTAACCGGCACGACGCAGACGCTGACGTGGGACGCGCCGGTGACCCGCATGGAAATAGGCGTGGGTGTATACGCGCGGCGGAATCTGCTGGCGCGGACGTCGTACGAGCACAACTGGCGCGACGGCGGGCTGATTCGCAGCCGGCGGCAGCTCAACGTTCAACTTCAATTCTGGTTGTGATGCGCTCCACTGCTCACGTTCCTCCGCGCGTTGCCGTGCTTTTGCCTTTCTGCTCTCTCCTCTCTGCTCTGACACTGGTAGCCTGGGTGCCGCAGAGCGGCCAGCCGACGCTGCCGTCCGGGGGCGTCATCCGCGGACGCGTCGAGGTGCGGCGCGCCGCGCCGCAGTTGGAACGCCGCCCGAACGTGGCGGACCTGGGCGCGCAGCCCGCGCACGTCCCCGACCGCCAGGACCTGCTGCGCTCGGTCGTCTATCTCGAATCCGCCCCCGCGGCCGCCTTTGCGGATGCCGAGACGCAGCACGCCAGCATGGATCAGAGGAACGAAACGTTCATTCCGCACGTGCTGGCCATCATGGCGGGCACAACGGTGGACTTTCCGAACAGCGACAAGACCTATCACAACGTCTTCTCGATTTCGAAGGCGCGGTCGTTCGACCTCGGCCGCTATGCCGCCGGGCGTTCGAAATCTGTCCGCTTCGATCGCCCCGGCATCGTCCGCGTCTTCTGCGAAATTCATTCGCACATGAGCGCGTTCATCCTCGTGTTCAACCATCGGTACTTCGCCGTGACCGCTCCGGACGGACGCTACCAGATCAGCCGCGTGCCACCCGGGCGGTACACGCTCGTCGCCTGGAACGAAGGCTCCGTGCGCGAGTCGAGGCAGATTGCGGTCCCTGAAGGCACCGGCGACGGCGGGGCTGTGGAGGCGGACTTCACCTTGCGATGAACGTCCTGGGCTCGCTCACCAACCGCATCTTTCTGGCCAGCGCGGCCCTGGCCGTCCTTTCCATTGGGTTCGCCGTCTATTTCGTCAGCCGCACGACCACGCGCGAGGCTGAAGCAGGTCTCCAGCGCGGCCTGATCGAAGCAGGGGCGCTCGTCGATCAGCAGACGGCCGCGCTGGCGCAGACCTTCACGGTCATGGCGCGACTGGTGGCGGACCTGCCGAAGCTGAAAGCCGGCGCCGCGGATTCGGATCCGCCCACGGTGCGGCCAATTGCGCTGGACTATCAAAAGCAGCTCGGCGCGGCGCTCCTGGTGGTGACCGACCGGCGCGGCCAGGTGCTCGCTCTGGCCGGCGATGTGGATCCTGGATTTGGCGAGATCGGAACGCGCCCGGAAATTCAGCGCGCCCTGGCGGGAGAGGAAACGGCCGGCTTCTGGCCGCAGGCCACGAGTGTCCTGCGGGTGGTGGCGGTGCCCATCGCGGTGGGCATCGATCGCCCGGAGCTGCTCGGCACGCTGACGCTCGGCTTCAGGCTCGACGATGCGCTGGCCGAGCGGTTCAAGCGGGTGACCGAAAGCGACATCGCGTTTGCCGCGGACGGACAGATCAAGGCGTCCACCTTGGGCACAGACGACCGGAGACCCCTCCTTTCATTGCTGGACGCGAACGGCGTGCAGACCATCAGCCTGCGTGACAATCAGTACGTCGCCCTCACGCGGCCGCTGGCCACCGGCGAGGCCGCCGCGGAGCGGGCGGCCCCGCGCGTCCTCATCCTCCGCTCGCGAACCGAGCGATTGCGCTTCATGAACGCCATTCATACGGGCCTGGCCGCCACCGCCGTAGTGGCGGTGCTGCTGGCCACAATCCTCAGCTACGCCGTGGCGCGTACAATCACCAGGCCGATGGCCGCTATCAGCGACGTCATGCGCGAGATGTCCACCACGGGCGACCTCACACGAAAAATTTCGATGCGCCGCACCGGCAATTGGGAGGACGAGGACGCCACGCTCCTGGCCACCACCTTCAACACGCTGACCGATTCCATCGCCCGCTTTCAGCGCGAAGCCGCGCAGCGCGAGCGGCTGTCCTCGCTCGGACGACTGTCCACGGTGGTGGCGCACGAGATCCGCAATCCGCTGATGATCATCAAGGCGTCGCTGCGCACGCTGGGACGCGATCACGTGAGCCGGGCTGAAATGCGGCAGGCACTCACGGACGTGGACGAAGAGGTGGCACGGCTGAACCGCGTCGTGAACGACGTGTTGGACTTCGCGCGGCCTATTCGATTCGACTACGCGCCCGCGGACATCAATGCCGTCTGCGTGGACGCCGAACATGCGACCAGGGAAGCAGCCCCCGACACCGCCGTGGAGCTTTTGACGGACGCCACGCTGCCCCCGGTGACGACCGACGCAGAGCGCCTGCGCACGGCGCTCGTGAACATCCTCACGAACGCGCGCCATGCAGTGGCGGACGGGTCGTTGTCTCCGTCTCCCGTGGGGCCCGGCTTTAGCCGGACCTCCATCCAACTGCAGACCATGCCCGGCACGAACGGCTACGTCACCATCATCGTGCGGGACCAGGGACCCGGCATCAAGCCGGAAGACATGGCCAAGGTGTTCGACCCATACTTCACGACCAAGCGGACCGGCTCCGGCCTCGGGCTGGCCATCGCCAAAAACATCATCGAAGGAATGGGAGGATCGATCGTGCTTCGCAGCCAGCCCGGCCAGGGCACGGAAATCCGTCTGGACATTCCAGACAGGACGCGCATCGCATGACCACAGGGGGAACGCTGCTTCTCGTCGACGACGAGCAGAAAATCAGGCGCGTGCTGGGCGAGGCGCTGAAAGCGGAAGGCCACGAGGTGCTGGAAGCCGCCGGCGCCCGCGAGGCGCAGCGCATTCTGGGCGAGCGTCAGGTGGACGTGCTCATCATCGACAATCTCATGCCGGACATGACAGGGCTCGACCTCATCAAGGAGCTCGTCGCCACCACGCCGGACACCGAGCGGCCGCAGATTCTCATGATGACGGCCCACGCCACCATCGAAAGCGCCATCGAGGCGATGAAGCTGGGGGCGCTCGATTTCCTCCAGAAGCCGTTTGAAGTGGACGAACTGCTGATGGTGGTCAGCCGCGCGCTGGATCATCAGAGGCTCAGCTCCCACCAGCGCTATCTGCTCAGCGAGCGCGACGAAGAGTTCAACCACTACGGCATCGTCGGCCGCAGCCGGGTGATGGACGACCTGATCAAGAAGGCCGAGCTGGTGGCCGAGACCAAGAGCACGATCCTCATCACAGGCGAAACCGGTACCGGTAAGGAGATGGTGGCGCGCGCCATTCACGCGCGGAGCGCGCAGCGCCAGATGCCGCTCATCAAGGTGAACTGCGCGGCGATCCCGGAAACGCTGCTGGAGTCGGAGCTCTTCGGGCACATGCGCGGCGCCTTCACCGGCGCCACCACGAACAAGAAGGGGAAATTCGCGCTCGCCGACGGCAGCACGATCCTCCTCGACGAGATCGGCACGATGAGCCCGATCCTCCAGTCCAAGCTCCTGCGCGTGCTGCAGGAGCGCGAATTCGAGCCGCTGGGGTCGGAGCGCAGCCAGCAGGTGGACGTGCGCGTAATTGCCGCGACGAACCGCGACCTCCGCCAGATGGTCTCGGACGGCACGTTCCAGGAAGATTTGTTTTATCGGCTCAACGTCATCCCGATCGAGATCCCTCCATTGCGGAACCGCCGGGAAGATGTTCCCGTGCTCATCGAGCACTTCGTCCGGAAACATCAGCAGCGCACGGGCAAGCGCATCGACCGGCTCGAGGACGGCGTGATCGAAAAGCTGCAGGACTACGACTGGCCCGGCAACGTTCGCGAGCTGGAGAACACCATCGAGCGTGCGGTGGTGCTGGCTACCAGCGGGGTGATTACGGCGGCATCCATCTCCGTGCTGGGACCGCTGACGCGACAGTCGGGGAATCTGCCCTCGATGAAGCTCCGGACCAACATCGAGTGGGTGGAACAGGAGACCATCCGCCAGGCGCTGGCCAGCGCCCGCGGCGTCAAGAAGGACGCCGCCGACGCCATGGGCATCAGCCAGCGCGCCCTCAGCTACTATCTGACCAAGTACAAGATCGAGGTCAGATAGTCGGCCGTCAATAGTCGGTAGTCGCCGCACCTCCCGCACCTATCGCACCCCTCGCACCTATCGCACCTATCGCACCTATCGCACCCAGCGCACCCCTCGCACCCCTCGCACCCGCCTTACGCCCCGCGTAAGGATTTTCTTTGGCGGTAAAGATCCGGCGGTCTCGGCAGGACGAAGTCGCGTTTTTCCTAGGAAAATCCAAGGGTCTTGACAGCCAGCCTCGGCACCGGCCTTGCCTACGCAATGAAGCATGAAGACCTTGAAGTCCTGGGATGACGAACCCGTCATCTACGCAATCATCGCCATCATTCTGGCGGCGGCGGCACTGTGGGCGGTCGGTTGTGGCGGCGGAGGGGGCGGCGCGTACTCGGCGCCCACCACGCCGTCGCCGGCGCCCACCACGACGCCGAGCACCGGGTCAACCACCAGCGCCAACGTGACTATCGCCATCACCGGCTCGGCAGGGAACACCGCGTTTTCCCCCAACCCTGCACCGGCGGCGGCGGGACAAAACGTCGCCTTCAAGAACAATGACGGCACCGTGCACCATCTCGTGGCGGACAACGGCACGTGGGACTCGGGCAACATCGCACCGGGCGCGTCGAGCGGGACCCTCTCGGTGACCAGCACGAATGCGCTCACCTTCCACTGCACCATTCATCCGACGATGGTGGGCAGCATCAACGGCAGCTCTGCGCCGCCGCCCCCCACAGAGAACCCCGGGGGCGGCTATAGTTACGATTACACCTACTAAGACCGGTACGACTCAAGGAGACCGCGTGGATCGTCCAATAGTCATTTGCTCGATCGTACTCAGCTTGTGCCTGTCGCTCCCGCTGCTGGCGGCGGCGCAGGCGCCCAGCGATCAGGACTCGAAGGATTTGTCGCTCAATGTCGTCCAGCCGGACTTCACCGTGGTCAATCTGCCGACCACGCTGCGATTGCCGAAGCACAAGAGCGCGTTTCGCGTCAGCCACCGGTTCGGCCGCTCGCTGACGCGCGGCAGCTTCGGCCAGGCGGCAGAGACGTTTTTTGGAATCGACGATGGCGCGCAGATTGGCCTCGAATATCGCTACGGAATCATGCGCGGGCTTCAAGCGGGGTTGTATCGGACCAGCGACAAGACGATCGAATTCTTCGGGCAGTACGACTGGATTCAGCAGAGCGAGGCGGTGCCGATGACGGTGGACTTTGTGGGGACCGTCGAGGGGTTAAATAATTTTCACAAGGGATCGCTGGTGGACCCGGAGGATAACGAATACGCGTCCTCTGTCGGCGTGTTGCTCTCCCGCACGGTCAGGGACTTCGCCGCGTTCTACCTTCAACCCACGTTCGTGTACCACGCGAACACTTACTCGACGGCTGGCTGCCTCGAGCATCTGGAGCACGGCCACGATCTCCCGGGATGCGCCACCGCGACAACGACCGGCATCGAGTCCAACACGTTTTTGATCGGACTGAGCTCACGGATCAGGCTGCGGCCCACCACTTACTTCGTGGCGTCATGGACGCCGCGCGCGGCGGGCTTCAGGCCCGGTTCAGCGCTGGCAACGTTCGGTATCGAAAAGCGGGCGGGCGGCCACCTCTTCCAGCTGAACTTCTCCAACTCCATCGGCTCAACGATGGCTCAGACTGCTCGCGGCGCCACCAACACCAGCGACTGGTTCATGGGCTTCAATATTTCCCGCAAGTTCTTCTGAAACTGTGGGGCGCAACTTAGGTTGCGCCCCTCCGAAGTCCTCTACTGCTTCACCAGCTGTGCCCGCGCCACGCCGGCGCCATGAAGGGCGGAGTGAATATTGAAGTAATAGTTGCCGGGATTGTTGATGATGTCCTGGGCCTGCGCGGGGGTGAACAACCCGCCGTTGGTCTGACCAGTCTTGATGATGCCGGTCTGCGAACCGTTGACCAGCACGATTTCACCGGCACCCAGACCCATGCTGATGATGATGCCGCCATTGATACCGTTCGCCCCAGAGTGAATATGCGCCGCAGTGATCGGTGTTCCTGGCGGAAAGCTATTTACATCAAGTGCGAAATCGGCTGTGACAGCCGTGATAGCTCCTGCTGCATCCTTCGTCAGGTTGAACGTTATGTTGACTGTTCCTCTGCCGCTTGCTTCAGCGTCCGTTATGGCCGGAACTTCGTTGGACGGAAGCACGGCCGCCGTGAACTTCACCTGGTTGGGGTTGGTGGAAGGGGTCGTCGGTGTTTTGGAGCCGCATCCTGCGGCAAGCGTAATGAGCGCGATTGCGAGAAACGCGTTACGGTTCATCGTGTCTTCTCCTTAGTAAAACTTACGAGCCAGGTTAAATCCGAGAAACAGTCCGTTCGATGCGCCGCCGTGAGCCGTTTGCAGGAACGTCGTGCCGATTGTGTTGCTGAAATTGAGCTGAAACACGTGGCCGCCGACGCGCCCCTCGAGGGCGAACGAATATTCCGGAGGACCCAACGCGTATCCTGCCAGGCGTGGCGAGACTTCGGCGACCAGGTACATGTTCGGCCGAACGTGGTACCGTCCGCCTAACCCCAGCACTCCGGTGTCTCTCGTGGTGCCGCTGCCGATCGCCGTGTCATGCACCCACATCGGCGTGGCGTAAAGCGCGGCAACTTCACCGACCTTCCTTGAAACCACCGCGCCGACGGCGGGCACGTAATCCCGCCGGAAGTTGTTACTGCCCTCCACGGACACGAGACCCGAAAGGGAGACAGGCATTGAGGCGCTTTGAGCAATCGGATCGACCTTCGCGTAGAACTGCGTCTGTCGATCGATGTTGGTGCGGTAAGCCGCCAGCTGCACGTGGGTGGCGATGGCAAACCGATACTCGAAGCCGATGGCCGCGCCGTTATCCAGGCCGAAGAGATTGCTCGCCTGCTTGCCAAACGTCCCATCTCGCAGGTTCCCCTGAAAGCGGTGCGTCAGGTGGAAGTTCGACTTGTACTTCGGCAACCGCAGCGTTGTCGGCAGGTTGATCAGCGTGAAGTCGGGCTCGGTGGGTTGAGGAGCGGCGTCATCCTCGAGCACCGTCGCTGCGGGCGCCTGGGCCAGGACCGGCGGCGTAACGGCGATTAGAATGACGCCGCAAATGAGACATACAGGGATCCAGCGGATAGGGCGAGTCATCGTGGTAAATCGCATGTGCAATGCCCAGACCGTCCGGAAACGCCTGAATTCCAATGATTTCTGCATATGGGCCTTACCTTTTACGTAAACGTTTACGAACCGCGGAAACGGCATTCTGACTTTCCCCCTTTGAAGCGGTCTAAGCTTGAAGCAGTCTAAGACGTCACGGAGGTGACACGGTGAAGCGATTGGTTGGTCTGTGGGTGCGTTATTTGGCGGCAGGCCTGTTGTTGTCGAGTTGTGGGGGCGGCAGCACTCCGGCTGGTCCAAGCTCGCCCGGCGGTTCCGGGGGGAACGCGAACATCACGATTACCGTGACGTCCACGGGGGTGACTCCGAAGCAGCTGACCGTGCCTCAGGGCACCCGGGTGCTCTTCACAGACAACGACACGAGGACTCGGGAAATGACCTCGGACCCCCACCCCGAGCATACCGACTGCCTGGAGATCAACAACATCGGCTTCATCAGCCCGGGGCAGACCAAGGAAACCGGCAACCTGAACACGGTAAGGACCTGCGGGTACCACGACCACGGCAACCCTGAGGACGCGCGCTTCAAGGGGCAGATCATCATCCGCTGACTTACTTCTTACTTTCTCTTGCCACCATCACCTCGGTGCTCTTGATCACCGCCAGCGCCTCGTCTCCCTTTTTCAGCCTCAGGCTGTCCACCGCGTCGCGCGTGATCACAGCAGTGAGCGTCTGATCACCGATGCGCAGACGGATCTGCGCCATCAGTCCATCAGTGCGGACCTCCTCGACAATTCCGCGCAGCTGATTTCGCCCGCTCAGCGCCACCAGCACGGGAGCAATGGGCCGATGCCGCCGCGACGGCGCCGTCGTATCTGAGCTGCCGCGCGCCAGGAGACGGTCCACTTCTGCGGGCGAAATTCGATGATGCCCGCCCGCTGTCTGCACCGTGCGTAGCGTCCCCTTGTAGATCCACTGCTTGAGGGTCTGCGAGCTGACGCCCAGCCGCTCAGCTGCTTCTCCGACGCGAAAAAACCGGCTTAATTTGGCCACAGAATTGGATGGTATCATATGAAACCGTATGCCCGTCCAGGCACTGGCGCTTGCCCTTTCGCTGACCGTTTTTGCCGCGTCAGACCTCACACCCGCGCTGCGGCGGCTGATCCCCGAGTTCGAACAAGCGACACATTCGAAGGTCACCCTGGTGCCCGGATCCACCGGCACGTTGTCGCAGCAGATTCGTAACGGGGCGCCGGCGGACGTCTTCTTCGCCGCAAACGAGGCCGCCGTCGATGACCTCAGCAAAGACGGCCTTGTCAGGGCCCCGACGCGCACGGTCTACGCGCGAGGGCGCCTGGTGCTCATCGCTCTTTCCTCGATCGGCCGCCAGGGAGCGACCCTCAAAGACCTGACGAGCCCGGCCATCCGCAGAATCGCGATCGCCAATCCCGCGCATGCTCCGTACGGACTGGCGGCGCAGCAGGCGCTGCAAGCCGCGGGCCTCTGGGACGCGATCAGGCCGAAGCTGGTCTATGGAGAAAACGTGCAGCAGGCCGTCCAATTCGTCGAGAGCGGCTCGGCGGAAGCGGGCCTCGTGGCACGGTCGCTCGCCGGCCGGCCGAATCTGATCTTCACGGAGGTTGCCCCATCGCTCTACGCCCCTCTGAATCAGACCGCCGTAGTCCTGGCCCGCTCGAAACAGCCGGCGCTTGCGGCGTCGTTCCTGGATTTCGTGAAGGGCGCGCGTGGCCGCGCCGCGCTCAAGGCCTTCGGGTTTCTAGTGCCAGGCGAGGATTTCTAACGCGATGGATCTGGCGCCGATCTGGCTCTCGCTCCGCGTCGCCTCTCTGGCCACCGTTCTCACCCTGGTGGCCGGAGTGCCTATCGCGTGGCTGCTCGCGCGCCGTCATTTTCCAGGGCGCGATGTCGTCGCCGCCGCGCTGCTCACGCCTCTCGTGCTCCCACCCACCGTCCTCGGTTACTACCTGCTCATGCTCATCGGCCGCCGCGGACCGCTCGGCCGCGTACTGGCAGGGTGGAACATCGAGCTGGCATTTACATGGCGGGCGGCGGTCGTCGCCGCCGCGGTGGGTTCGATTGCGCTGCTGATCAAGACCGTCCAGGTGGGATTCGAGTCGATCGATCACCGGCTCGAACAGGCGGCGCAGACCTTGGGACGATCGGACTGGAGCATTTTCTGGACGATTTCGGCTCCGCTGGCGTGGCGCTCGATTCTTGCGGGGACGGTGCTGGCGTTTTGCCGCGCCCTGGGCGATTTCGGCATCACGCTGATGGTGGCCGGCGACATCCCGGGCGTCACGCAGACGATGCCGCTGGCGATTTACGACCACGTGCAGGCCAACGAGCTGCATTCCGCCAACGTGCTGGCGATGGTCAGCGTGGCGTTCGTCGTAGTGCTCATGGTCGCGCTCGGACGGGCCGCGCGATTGAGGTATTAGTGCTGAACGTGGCGATCCGGAAGCAGCTCGAAGGCTTCACGCTCGAGGCGAAATGGGCTACGAACGCCCCAATTGTGGCGCTGGTGGGTCCGTCGGGAGCCGGGAAGACACTCACGCTCCAGTGCATCGCCGGACTCGAGACGCCCGATGACGGCGACATCACCTGCGCCGGCGTCACGCTGTTCGACAGCCGGCGGCACACGAATCTGCGTCCGCAAGCGCGCCGCATCGGCTACGTGTTCCAGGGGTACGCGCTGTTTCCGCACATGACAGTGTTGGAGAACATCGCCTATGGTGGAAAAAGGAGTACGGCACCTTTTTCCAACACGCCTTCGGGAAAAAGGTGCCGTACTCCTTTTTCACGCGGTCCCCTTTTCTGGATCGACCGGCTGGGGCTCTCGCCCCTGCAGTCGCGGTACCCATCGCAGCTCTCCGGAGGACAGCAACAGCGCGTGGCGCTCGCGCGCGCGCTGGCCACCGATCCCGATCTGCTTCTCCTGGACGAACCACTCTCCGCCCTCGACGCGCCACTGCGCCGCCAGCTCCGCTCCGAGCTGGCGCAGACGCTGAGGGAGTGGGGAAAGGCCGCGGTGCTCGTGACCCACGACCTGGCCGAGGCCTATCAAATCGCCGACGTCGTCGTCATGTGCGAAGACGGCAAGACCACCGGCGCCGTGGCCAAGAACGACCTGCTCTGGAATCCTTCCTCAGAGCGCGTGGCGCGGCTCATCGGCGCGCGCAACGTCCTCTCCGGCGTCATCGCTGAGAACGGCGCCGAGTCCGTGGTGCTCAACTGGCGCGGCGCCAAGCTCCACGCGGCGCGCTCCCCTACGCACGCGCTGGATGCACGGCCGGGCGATCGGCTCGCTTTTTTCGTGCGCCCGGAATACGTGCGGCTGATCCGAAAGGATCGCGGCACACCCGATCCGGCGCGCCACGGCAACATCTTTCACGGCCACATCGTCGGAGACCGCGATGAGGGAACCACGTGGGTGCTGTTCCTGAAGCTTGATGAGCCTGGCGAACCGAGCCAGGGCACGTACGACCTCGAAGTGGAAGTGCCGAAGCTGGTGTACGAGCGCCTGAACATCGCTTCAGACAGACGATGGGACGTGTCGATCCATCCCGGCTCGGTTCAGGTGCTGCCCGGACACTAACCGACTGCATTCAGTGGGCTGCGGATCAAAACTGGAAACTACAAAGTAAAAACTAGAGAGCACGTAGCCCGGGTCTCGTCCGCCGAGGCCGAATTGCAGAGACACGGAGAATTTGTTTTGAATTTCAAAAGGAAACTCTGTTTCTTTGTGTCTCTGTGGTGAGATAGCAAAAATCAATGTCCTGAGCATCAAAATCTCAGACGAAACGCCAGCTGCACCGACCGGGGATCGCCTACGCCGGTGATCTGGCCGAATGTGGGCGATGGCTCGGAGGGGTAGGCGCCCGATCCGAAGTTCCCGTTCCGGGTGAGATCATTGCGGCGGTTGACCAGGTTAAAGGCTTCCACCGCCGCCTCTCCCACCAGCGTCCCTTTCACCTTCACGGCACGGCTCACGCGCAGGCTCACGCCAAGAAAGTCGTCGCCCACGCCCGCGTTACGCTGGATGAACGCGCCGTTCACGAGGGGCCGCCCCGCGGTGCCCTGAACCGTCGTGACGCCAGACGTGATGTTGAACGGCAGCGCGGAGTAGTACTGCGCCATGCCGCTGATCTGAAGTCCCGCCACGGCGTACAGCGCACCGCTCACCACTAAGCGATGCCGCTGATCGTCATCGGACCGGCCCCAGT
>Ga0310810_10004371_pt1 | contig 15619 bp, 9 predicted proteins | sample NCmetagenome_FD_207641 | JGI IMG/M metagenome (GOLD analysis project Ga0310810, IMG submission 207641) | Soil microbial communities from experimental microcosm in Duke University, North Carolina, United States - NC | ecosystem: Engineered > Artificial ecosystem > Soil microcosm > Unclassified ...
CGCGACGCCGTGGGGTTTGCCGGCGGGTTCGACGCGACGGCGGTCCACGCGCGGATCACGATCAATCGGGTGGTGCCTCCGGCCTCGCGCGCACCAGGGCAGCCCACCCGGGTGGTCGTTGCGGTGGGCTCCGATCAGTTCGCCGACGGCATGGCCCCCACCCTGCCGATGGCGGCGGGTGACTCGGTGACGGTATACGGCATCGAAGACCGCCTGCGCGGGTTCGTGACGGTCCGCGGCAACGTCTGGGTCGAGGGCCAGGTCGGGTTCACGGCGGGTATGAAGCTGAGTGACGCGATCCGCCTGGCCGGCGGGCCGAGGCCCGATCTCTATTTGGGTCGGATCCTGGTGACCCGTGTGGCGGAAGACTCGAGCATGACCCAGCTCCGATCGGCCTTCGCCGACTCGACCGGAGCTCTCACCGACGACGTGGTGCTGCAGGATCAGGACGAGATCAGGATCTGGTCGCGGTCGACCTTCCGGAGCGAGCGGTGGGTCGCGATCGTGGGCGCGGTGCGGAAGCCGGGACGGGTTCCCTTCCGCGAGGGCATGACTCTGCGTGACGCCGTACTGCTGGCCGACGGCGTGACACCGGATGCCTGGCTGCAGGAGGCGGAGATCGCGCGCCTCGACTCCAACCGGGCCTCCGGCAACCTCGCCACCGCCATACGGGTGCCGCTGGACTCGACCTATCTGTTCGGACGTACCCCCGGAGATCGTTATCCCGGCCCGCCCGGACTCCCCGCGCCGGCCTCCGGCGCGCCCGACGTGCCGCTGCAGCCCTACGACAACGTGATGATCATGCGGCAGACGGGGTGGGACCTGCAGCGGAGCGTGGCCATCACCGGGCAGGTCAAGTTTCCGGGGCGCTACTCGCTCAAGACCAAGACCGACCGGGTAACCGATCTGCTGGAGCGGGCCGGCGGCCTCACCGACCAGGCCTATGCCGACGGCGTGCAGTTCTACCGGCGCTATACCGCGGGACGGCCCACCGGCGGTGACCCGCTTTCACCGGTGGACAGCGGGGTGGCCATTCCGATCAATGGTGGACGGGATACCGTGACCCGGAGCGCGCCCGAGCGGATCGGGATCGATCTGCCCCGCGTGCTCAAGGACCCCAAGTTCCGCGACAACATGCTGCTCGTCGGCGGGGACTCGATCAACATCCCGGAGTTCGATCCGGTCGTGTTCGTGAACGGGTATGTCAACTCGCCGGGGCCGGTGGCCTACGAGCCGGGCAAGAACCTCGACTGGTACGTGGATCGGGCGGGCGGGTACGGCGTGACGGGGGACGATGACAACAGCTACGTCACCCAGCCCAACGGCGAGCGGGCCGGCGTCAAGCGCCGGATGATCATCGCCGACCGGGTGCCGAAGCCGGCCGCCGGAGCCGCCGTCTACGTGCCCCGCAAGCTGGTTCAGCCGCCGAACAACCTGGGCGCGGTCCTCGGGACCGTGGCCCAGGTACTCGGCATCCTGACGACGATTATCGTGGTAGCGACGAGATAGGCAGGTCGACTTCCGCTTCCACCTCGGCGGTGGGGACGCGGAAGTCGGGCACCAGGCGACCCAGCAGATTGCGGAGCTGGTCGTCGGACCAGCCGCGGCGGGCGCCGTCGACCAGCAGGTCCACCACCGTGCTGAGCCCGATCGGCAGCACCCCGTTCTTGGCGCGCAACACCTTGGGATGCCCGGTCGGCAGCGCGCTCTCCGAATCGAAGAAGAGCTCCTCGTAGAGCTTCTCCCCCGGCCGGCTGCCGCTGAAGCGGATCTCGATGTCGGTGCCGACTTCGAGCCCGCTCAGCCGGATCAGGTCGGTGGCCAGGTCGAAGATCTTGACCGGCTCGCCCATGTCGAGCACGAACACCTCGCCGCCCTTGCCGATGGCCCCGGCCTGCAGCACCAGCTGCACCGCCTCGGGGATGGTCATGAAGTAGCGGCGCATCTCGGGGTGGGTCACGGTGACCGGCCCACCGGCCTCGATCTGTCGCAGGAACGTCGGCACCACGCTGCCTCGGCTGCCCAGCACGTTGCCGAACCGCACCGCCACGAAGTTCCGCCCGTGGGTCTCGGCGATCTCCTGCACGATCTGCTCGGCCACCCGCTTGGTGGCGCCCATGACGTTGGTGGGACGGACCGCCTTGTCGGTCGAGATGAGCACCAGGTGCTCCACCCCGAACTCGGCCGACAGCTCGGCGATGTTCTTGGTGCCGAGGACGTTGTTGGTCACCGCCTCGGCCATGTTCTCTTCCATCAGCGGCACGTGCTTGTGCGCCGCGGCGTGGAAGACGGCGTAGGGGCGGTAGCGCTCGAAGATGAGCCGCATGCGCTCCCGGTCGCGCACGTCGCCGATGATGGGGACGCAGGTGACATTGGGGTAGCGCTCGGTCAGCTCCGCCATGACGTCGAAGATCGAGTTCTCGCCGTGGCCCATCACCAGCACCTGGGCCGGCTCCAGCCGCGCCAGCTGCCGGCAGAGCTCGCTCCCGATGCTGCCGCCCGCGCCGGTTACCATGACCGTCTCGCCGGTGGCGAGGACCCGGACCTGCTCCAGATCGGTCTGGATCGGCTCCCGCCGGAGGAGATCCTGGATCTCCACCTGCCGCAGCGAGGCGACCGCGACCCGGCCGGAGATGATGTCGAAGATCCCCGGAACGGTGCGAGTCTTCACTCCGGCTTCCATTGCCGCACGAACGACCTCGCGGACGACCCCGCCGGGCGCCCGAGGCATCGCGATGATGACTTCCTCGACGTCGTAGCGGAGCACCAGGTCCTTGATCGCCGAGAGCGCGCCGTAGACCGGAAGGTCGCAGAGCCGGTGACCGTGCTTGCTCCGGTCGTCGTCCACGAAACCGATGGGGTTGAGACCGAGTTGCGGATGGCTGAGCAGCTCCTTGACGATGACCTCGCCCGCGGCGCCGGCGCCGACGATGAGCACCCGGCGCGCCGCCTCGAGCCGCCGCCACTGGCTCCGCCGGCCGAGGAGCCGGATGAAGAGGCGCGGCAGCGCCACCGCGCCCGCACTGAGGCAGCCGTCGATGAAGAGCACGCTCAGGGGGACCCGGAGAGGCGTCAGCGTGAGGCCGGGAAGGACCGCGGCACCGAGCAGGGTCGAGAGCGATGCCGAAATGGCAGTCGCCACCAGAATGTGCTCCAGCTCGGCAACCCCGGCGAAGCGCCAAAGCCGCCGGTACAGGCCGACGTAGAGAAGCACACCGAGCTTGAGGGGGAGGCTGAAGAGCAAATAGACAAGGGCGGTGTGTAGATTGGCACCGCCCCAGTCCAAGCCTTCGAAGCGTACCACGTACGCCGCCATCGTGGAGAGGCCGAGGAGCACGGCGTCCAGGATCAGGAGGTGGCGGTTTCTCAGGTGCCGCGGCACGTGGAGTTTCATTCTGGATTTAACAGATACTGTCACCCGGTTTATAGGTCAAGCTGTTGCCGTAGGGTAGCTTAGTCCCTCTTGACAGACCGACGAGCCGACCTGATTGTAACCGCCTAGCGCCAAAGGTATCTTACACCTTGCATCATTCGTGCTCGCACGAACCTATGATGGAGGCGGCATAGACACCGGTTTGCTGGACTACGCCTGGGTCCTTTCGCGACACCGGCGTACCATTTTGGGGATCGCGGCGGTCGCGGCGGTCCTCACCCTGGTGATCTCCTTCCTGCTTCCGACCCGGTGGACCGCCGAGGCGGGGTTCATCCCGGAGTCGAGCACCTCGATCCAGCTCCCCACGGGCATTAACGCCCTGGCGGGCGAGCTGGGCTTCAGCCTGCCCGGTGGCGACCCAACATCATCCCCCGACTTCTACGCCGCTGTGACGGAGAGCCGCTCCCTGCTGGAGCAGACTCTGCTGACCCGGTTCCGGGTCCCGGGCGCCGCCGCCAGCGACAGCGCGGCGCTGATCGACATCCTGGACATCCAGGACGACAACCCCCGTAAGCGGATGGAGGAGGCGGTCCAGTGGATGACGGACCACTCCTCCGCCAAGGTGGACGCCAAGACTGGGGTGATCACCCTCCAGGCCGAGCTGCCGGACCCGGACCTGTCCGCTTCGGTGGTATCGCGTATGGTGGGTCTGCTCAACGAGTTCAACCAACGGACCCGGAACCTCCGGGCCCGGGAGCGCCGTCGGTTCACCGAGGGCCAGACGGCCGATGCTCAACGGGATCTGACCGCCGCCGAGGACGCGATGCGGGCCTTCCTGGTCCGGAATCGCTCGTTCGAGAACTCTCCCCAGCTGGTCTTCGAGAACCAGCGGCTCGATCGCCAGGTCCAGATCCGTCAGGACATCTACCAGACGCTCCGCCGGGAGTACGAGGTGGCGCGGATCGACGAGGTCAACAACACCCCGGTGCTGACGGTGGTGGACGCGCCTATCCCGCCTGCCAAGCCGTCGAGCCCTCGGCGTGTCAGGATGACGCTGGTGGCGCTGGTGCTGGGTCTGCTGGCGGGAGCGACATACGCGTTCGTCCGGGAGTACGTGAGTCGGAGCCAGGAGCTCCAACCCGCGGCCTACGAGCGCCTGGCCCGGAGCTGGACCCGGAGGGGTGCGCCGGGCGCCGCCGCGAAGGTGGGGTCCTCCGCGCCCTAGGCCGGCTTGCTCAGGGCGCCGATCCCTCGATCGGAAGTCCGACCCCACCCGCCGCCGAGTCCCGGATTCGGAAGGTGGTCAGGGTGCTCCCGACGCACTCGCCGAAGCTCAGCGGCTCTGCCTTCCCCTCCCGCACCGCCCGCACGAACGCCGCGAACTCGGCTCGATGCCCCTTGTCCTGTCCTCCGGGAGCGAACTTCCCTTCCCCGCCCGGACCCTGCCAAGTCGTCGTCTGGAAGTCATCGATCAGCGCGACGGTCCCGGCGCCCACGATCTCGATCCGCTCTTTCGGCACCTTGGGATGCCCGCCGCTCAGGTACTGCAGCACGGCGACTGAGCCGTCCGGATAGCGCAGCGTCGCCGCCACTCCGTCGGGACCTACGGTCTCCGCGAAGACGTGGACCGGTTGGGAGCCGACCAGGGCGGCCGACAGATCGGCGAAATGGCAGACCTCACCGAGTATCCGGCCCCCGCCCTCGACGGGGTCGTTCACCCAGCTTCCCGGGGGAAGCTGGCCGGCGTTGATCCGGTAGTGGATCGAGAGAGGATCGCGCCGACCGGCGAACAAGGTGCTCACCTTGCCGACGTGGGGTGAAAAGCGGCGGTTGAAGCCGACCATTGTCGCGGGCCGGCCCGCCCCTCGCCAGGCGGCCACGATCCGGTCGAGCTCCTCCTCGGTGAGACACAGGGGCTTCTCCACGAAGAGGCGCTTGCCGGCTTCCAGCGCTGCTATCGCCTGCTCCGCGTGCAGCCCGTGCCGGGTGGCGATCAGCACCACGTCGACCTCGGGATCGGCGAGCAACTCCCGGTAGTCGGAGGTGCAGTACTCGAAGCCCGCCTGGGTGGCGGCCGAGCGGGCGTTGAGTCCGTTGGCGGCTGCCATGCCGCGGAGAGTCACCTCCGGCAGCTCCTTGAGGGCCGGAATCATGACGGCGCGGGCGAATCCGCTCGCGCCTATGACGCCGATCCGTACCTTGTCGGTCGGCGCGGCGCCCGTCCGTGCGCTCCGGTCAGCGAGCTCGACCCGCGTGGTCCGGGCCACCGAGTCCGAGTATTCCAGCACGATGGCCAATGCCTTGGCGCCCGGGTCGGTGAGCACCTGATAGGCCCGCTCCGCCTCGGCGATGGGGAATCGGTGGCTCACCAGGGGCGCCAGATCGAGCCGGCCCTGCGCCAGCAGGTCGAGAACCGCCTCCAGATTGCGCTGCTCAGTCCACCGCACGTAGCCGATCGGGTAGTCGTGCCCATGCTCCTCGTACGACGGGTCGTACCGTCCGGGCCCATAGGACCGGCTGAACCGCACGTCCACTTCCTTCTCGTAGAACGGGCTGCGCGGAACGTCCGCCGGGACCGCGCCGACCACGACCACGACGGCGCGGTCGCGGGCCAGGCGGCCCGCCTGCCGGACCGGCTCGGCACTGTCGGTCGCGGCGGTAATGAGGACGGCATCGGCGCCGCGACCGCCGGTGGCCTGGCGCACGGCGGTCTCGTACTCGTCTCCGGCGCGGACCGCCACGTCCGCGCCCAGCCGGAGCGCCAGGGCGATCCGCTCCGGGTCCAGGTCGGCCGCGACGACACGGCATCCGGCCGCCTTGGCGAGCTGAACGGTGAGGAGTCCGAGCAGCCCCAACCCAGTGACGGCCACCGTCTCCCCCAGCCGCAGCTCGCCCTGGCGGAAGCCTTGGAGGGCGATCGCCCCCAGGGTGGCGAAGGCCGCGTCGCCCAGGGGCACCTCACGCGGCCCCGCGGTGGGCACCCGGGCGCACAGCTGCTGTGGCACCCACACCAGCTCGGCGTGACTGGCGTAGCCCCCGCCGGCGCAGGCGACCCGGTCGCCGACGCGAAGGTCGCGCACGCCCTCCCCCACGGCCTCGACGATCCCCGCGGAGCTGTAGCCCATCGGCACGAGCGCATCGAGCCGCTCGTTGACGCTCCGGAGGGTGGCGGACCAGCCGTCCCGCCGCATCCGCTGAATCACCTGGCGCACCAGGTCCGGGCGATCCTTGGCCTTCGAGAGTATCGAGCGGCGGCTGCGCTCGACGTTGGTGCGCTCCGTTCCCGGGCTCAGCACGGAGCAGACCGTGCGCACGAGGACACCGCCGGGCCGGAGCGCCGGCGCCGGGACCTCGGTGAGGCGGACGTCTCCACGGAGGTTCTGCACCACCTGCTTCATGCTCGATTCTCTCCCCTCGAACCCCGCCCTGCGGGGCGCCACGCGATCGTCGTTTCCAGCTCGAACGGCACCGTCCCCTCCCACGCCACCCGCAGTACCGGCGCCGGACGGCGCACACCGTAGCTCGGCGCGACCCAGCCGTCGAGCAGCTCGACCGGCTCGCCGGTGCCGATCCGGAGGCTGCCTTCCCCGAGTACCACGTCCACCGTGCTCGCATCCACCCGGCTAACGATGGCGTCCGGATTGAGATGGAGAAAGAGCTCCGCCCGATGACGCCCTCGGCCGAGGAGTCGATCCCGGATCAGCCATCGGCGGGAGTTTCGGTGGAAACGCACCTCGCGTCGGTGCACCACGGGCTCCGGCAGCCTCCCGTAGCCGTGATGCTCCGCCTCCCACCGATCCCCGTCGGGTCCGCTGCTCCATTCCAGCACCTCCGGCGCGGTGTGGTTCTCGGCCAGATGCCAGAGCCGGGCGAATTCGGCGATCTCCTGCCCGTCCACCATCACGGTGTTGTGCGCGGCGGTGCTGGCGAACATTCGGTGCGCCGCGGGATCGGAAGTATAGAGATAGGTGCCCGAATCCACGACGAAGACCCCGCCGGGGGCGTAGAGCTCGAAGCTCAGGATGTCGTTGTGCCCGTGCCCCGCATCGCCGTCGATCCCGATCTCGCCGCCGTCGAGAAAGGTGTGACTGTCGGCCCCGCGCATGACGTAATAGCCGCCTTGGGGAAAGGCGCGCGAGCGGGGAGGCTCGGCGCTCGGGGTCGGGAGCCGTGCGGCCTCGGGCCCCAGCAGCCAGAGCGGCTCGGCGTGCCAGGGCCCGGCGTCGCGGGCCAGGTCGGCCCGGCGGAGCAGCGCCGCGCCGACCGCCAGCGCATGGCGGTGATCGGTGAACCGATCCTCCGGCGCGAAGCGCAGCACCCGGCCGTCGTCGGCGTCACTCACCAGCGGCGTCGAGCCGTCGGGTCGGGTGTACGCGGCCGTGAACTCGAACATGCGGCCGAGGCGTTCCCGGAACGCAGGTGAGAAGGTGGCGCCCGCGGCCTCGCCTCGGATGAGCGCCAGATAGAAGCATTCCAGAACCAGCCGATGATAGCTGATCGACTTTTCGTAGCTCACGCCGTCGGGGTGCACCTGGCGGCGGATCTCCCGGTGGAGAATCCTGCGCCCGGCCTTGAGCCAACGACGACCCTGCGCGCTGTCGCCGAAGAACGCGCCCAGCAGCACCAACCCGGTGCCATTGGAGACGTAGTGATTCCCCAGCACTCGCTGGTACTCGAGGTTCCAGCGAATCATCTCGGCGTGGGTCCAGAGGCTCCCGAGCATCCGGAGCCAGAAGGCCTCGTCCAGGCTGGACGAGCCGTAGAACCAGCCGAACGCCATGATCCAGTTGGCGGCCCGGATCGCCAGCTCCATCGGGACGGCCCAGTTGACACCTCGACCGGGCGGGTTGCCGTCCAGCCAGCTCTCCACCAGAGACCGGAAGCGGCGGGCCCAGCGCTCGTCGCCGGTGAGCCAGTAGGCCTGCCCCAGCCAGGCGAGCGGATGAAACCGGCTCAGCTCCCAGGCAACCTTCACGTCCGAGGGCTCGCCCAGGTTGGCGTAGTCGATGCGCCAGGCGAGGTCGAGCGGCCACTCCCGACCGCTCTTGAAGTCCCGATTCCAATGGATCGTGGGTCCGAGTGGGACGGGCCCCGAGCCGAGGACGTCGAACTCCAGGCGATCGGTGCGCTCCGCGGCCGCGAGTAGGGCAGCGACCCGCTCGGGATGGCGCCGCAGCTCGGTCGCGAATTCGGCCCGGCGCATCAGGGTGTGGGGCACCCGGCGGGCGTATCCCTCGGCGAAGCGCGCGAGGAAGTCGAGGCTGTCTCCGTCGGGGAAGTGCCGCCGAAGCTGGCTCGGCGTGGGATCCGCGACACCGTGGCGATGCCGGTAGCGCCACCAGGGCCGCTCCAGCAGACGGGGACGGATCGCCCCGATCAGGATTCCGGGCCGCGGCACGCTCAGCCGGCGAGCAGCCGGGCGTAGGCCTCGAGCAGGCGCTCGGCCTCCGCCTCCCAGTTGTACACCTGGAGGACGGCGCGCCGCCCATTCTCGCCCATGACGCGCCGGCGGGCGGGGTCGTCGGCCAGCCGGGTGAGCGCGGCGGCGATCGCGTCGGGATCGGTGGGATCGACACAGATCCCGCAGTCGTGACCCTCGATCACCGTCCGCCACATGGGGAAGTCCGACGCCACCACCGGCAGGCCGCAGGCCATGTACTCGAACAGCTTGGTCGGCCCGGCGTTGACGTTGTTGGGCTCGGGCTGGAAGCAGACGATCCCCGCATCCGCGCGCACGAGCTGGGCCGGCAGGGTCTCGTACGGCACCCAGCCCCGGTAGTCGACCCGGGCGAACGCCGGATGCGCCCGCATCTCGCTCTCGAGCTCGGCGGGGCCGAACTTGCCGAAGATCACCAGGCGCGGCCGGCAGCGGTCGGGAACCCGGCCAAGGGCATCGAGCATCTGCACCGCGCCGCGGCCGAGCGTAAGGCCGCCGGAGTAGGCAATCAGGAACTCCCCGTCCCCGCGATCCACCCGCGCCACCTCCGGGAATGCCGCCCGGCTGGGGTAGTTCCGGATCAGCAGGGTGTGCGGATGGCCGGCGAAGCTGTCCATGATGTCGTCGCGCGCCAGCACGACGAGATCGAAGGCGCGGCTCGCGCCCTGCTCGACCAGGCGGCTGGTCGTGGCGAGCGGCCGGACTACGGCGGGGGCGAGATAGGTCTTGCCCAGAATGCTCTTGGGCACGTCCTCGTGCACGTCGTAGATCACCCGCTTGCCCAGCGCCTTGAGCGCGAGACCCACGGGAATCAGCTCGGGGTCGTGGAAGTGGTACACGTCCGCCTGAAGCTTCAACGCCGCGCGCAGGACCCGTGGCGGCGCGGCGAGCATCCGCCGGAGGCGGCTTCCGGCCGGCGGGAGCGCCCGGAGCTTGACCCCGTCCACCGTCTCGTCGCGCGTGTGGGGGATCACCAGGGTCACGTCGTACCCACCAGCCGCGAGGGCGCGGGCCTGCTTCTGGAAGATCCGGGTGTCGAACGGCGGGTGGACCGAGGAGAGAATCGCCACCCGGGGCGGCCGATGCGTCACCGCCGCGCCAGCCGGGGCCGCGCGGTGGCCACGCGGAAGAAGCCTTCGATGAGCCGCATCAGCTCCATCAGTGCGAGAATGATGAAGATGCCCCCGGAGAGCAGCGACTGGGTCATCGACTCCATGTTGAGCTTCCAGCCGCACCAGAGGAGATAGGCGTACCCCGCCAGGCTCACCACGGTCTTGGGGCGCCGGGTCACCACGATCTGGAGGCCCTCGAGGATGACCCCCGCCAGCACGCCGCCCACCAGGACGCCCACGATACCGAAGTCGGCGTGCAGATAGCCGATGAACGGCGCCGGCGCGAGGCCGGTGTCCACCCGCCACGGGAACATGTAGCGGAAGACGTAGTTGGCGATGTTGACCTCGGACTCGGCCCCGATCAGCCAGTTGATCCGGCCGATGGTGCGCCCGTGGAGGTAGGGCACCACGTCGGGAACGACCTCGAAGTAGTTGTACAGGATCTCGGCGGGGACGTAGAACAGTCGATGGAAGATCCCCTGGGCGATCACGTCGGCCCCGACGCCGAGCCCGCTCAGCGACTGCATAAGCACGAACACCGGGAACAGGAACACCAGGCAGAAGCCGAGCACTGCCGCCCGGAAGCTGATCTTGCCCCCGATGTGGAGATACCAGGCGAGGGCCGCGGCCAGCACGATCACCGCGACGGGCATCTTGGCAATGGTCATCGCGGCGTAGACGATCCCGATCCCGCCGGTCAGCAGGAAGAGGAGCAGCCAGCGTCGCTGGCGGCTCACCAGGTACCAGCCCAGCGAGACGCAGATCAGGAAGGGGTATCCCACCCGCCGCAGCACGTCGTACACGTAGACGAGGGGCGAGTCGAGCAGCTTGAACGACTCCTCCCGCAGCCCGACCAGCGCGGCCGCGGCGCCCGGGTTCCGGAGCAGGTAGAGCAGCGGAATGACCGGAGCCTCGATCACGTATCCCGCGGTGAGCGCGAGCGCCACGACCAGCACCAGGAGATAGGCCGCGCTCTGCTCGGGCGAGGGGGCGCGCTCGGTCACCGGCGCGTCGAAGAACTCCTTCACCTCACGCCGGCTGAACCCGGCCGACGCGCGGGCGAGCAGCATCCCCACCGGAACCGTGATCAGGGTGCTCAGCACCGCGGTCATGAACGGCGCCACGTAGGGAGTGTGCTTGTCCGCCGCCACGAAGAAGCCGGGAATCACCGCGACGGTCACGTACGACACCAGCCAGATGCCGGGGATCGTCATTCGCTGGGGATGGAGGCCGGCGGCCTCGTGCACCATCCAGCCAGCGAGCAGAATCGCGACCGCCCCGGTGACGTGGAGAATCGAGGGCGCGAAGTCGGTGATGAGCACGAGCGCGGCGATCGCGGCGCCGGTGAGCAGGATGCCGAGCCACCTCACCGCGTACTCTCCCGCGGACGGAGCCGCTGCTCGATCTCACTCACCCAGCGCACTCGCAGGCGCCGAAGCACGACCAGGTAGGCCGCGAAGCCGACGCCTGCCGCGCCGAGGCCGATGCCCAGTGCCTCGCGAGAAGGGAACCGCGGTACGAGGAGGCGGTGCAGCCCGAGCGCCGCGGCAGCCAGCAGCAGGTTGAGCCAGAGCGCGTGGCGAACCGCGAGATGCTGTCCGACGGGCCGGAGCATCATCCACAAATGGCGGATCGTCAGCAGCCCGAGCACGATGAAGCCCGCGGCGCCGGCAACGGCCAGTCCCGGCGCCCCGAAGCCGGCGCCCAGGGCCAGAGACAGCACCAGTGTCGTGGCACAGGCCGCGTACATGTTGTGGGTGTTGACCGCCTTTTCCTCCAGGCCGTCGATGGTGGTGCGCAGCATCGCGTATCCGAGATACGGGACCACGCCCGCCATCAGAATCCGGATGAGGGGTACCGCCTCGCCGTAGGCTGGTCCCAGCCACACGGTGGCGATCTCGTCCGACCACACCAGGAGCTGCACCGTCCCGAACAGACCGAGGTGCAGGACCATGGAAATCATGTCCTCAACCCGGTCGCGAAGGAAGTCGTGCTGCTGGCGGGCCCGGAGCGCCGCCACCTTGGGCAGGGCGACCAGGCTGAACGCCGAGGTGGCGCCCTCGGCTATCCGCAGGATGGACTGACCCGCCACCAGGAAGCCCGCCTCGCGCAGCGAACCAAAGTAGGGCGCGAGGAAGGGGCCGATCGCCATGAGACTGCCGAAGGCCAGGCCGCCCGGTACCCTGGGGACGCCGTATCGCATCAGCTCATTCAGGCGCCCGCGGATCTCCGCCCAGCCGATCCGCGCCGCGGTGGCGCGGAGCAGCCAGCGGCATACGGGGACCGCACTGGTGAGCAGCACGAGCCCCGTGAGCAGGACGATCACGTCCACCCGCCCCGACCGGGCGAGCGGCCACGCGACTGCCACCGGACCCAGCGCCAGTGCCCAGAGCTGCCACAGGTTGGCCCGGCCGATCCGGTCGGTACCGCGGTACCGGGCCAGCACGACGGTGAAGGCCGCCATCGCCACGATCAGGAGCATGGTCCCGATCAGCACTGGGGCATTCCCGGCGTCGGTGAGAAGCAACCGGGACCAGAGACCGGGTGCCGCCAGCGCGATCCCGAAGAGCACGAAATTGGGGACCAGGACGAAGATCGTGCCCGCGACGAGATAGACCAGGCGCTCGCGCTCCCGAGTCTCGATGGCGAGGGCCCGGGTGAGTGCCACACCCATCGGTACGGTAGAGAACGAAGTGACCGCGGAGAGCAGTCGGCGCGACAGGGCGTACACGGCGAAGCGGGAGGGACCCAGACCCGAGGCGAGCCAGCCGGTGACCGCCACCAGCGAGAGCATGGTTCCGACCGCCGTGAGCCCGGACGAGATCACGTCGCGCAGGAACGGGCTCGGACGGAAGGTCCGCGCCGGCGGAGCCGCGGCGGTCACCGTCGGCCGGCGACTGCCAGCGCGCCCGCGATCCGGCGGCCGGCCTCGCCGTCCCAGCCTTCGGGACGATGCTCGCCCGCTCCGGCACGTCCCATCGCTCGAGCGTCCTGGAAGGCGCTCACAATCCCGTCGACCGTGAGCGGCCAGGGCGCCATCCGGTTGGTCCCTTCGGTGATCGTGACCGGACGCTCGGTCTGCTCCCGCAGCGTCACGCAAGGCACACCCAAGGCGGTGGTCTCCTCCTGCAGGCCGCCCGAATCGGTCAGCACCACGGCAGCGCCGTCGGTGAGCGAGATCATTTCGGTATAACCCACCGGCTCGAGGAGCCGGAGCGGCGCCGCCGTCGCCGCGAGCCCGAACCGGTCCAGCTTCTCACGGGTGCGCGGATGGAGCGGCAGGACCACCGGCAGCTCCCGCGACACTCGGGTCAGCGCCTCGACCAGGACGCCCAGCGACTCCGGCTCGTCCACGTTCGACGGCCGATGGAGGGTCGCGGCGACGTACTCCCCTCGCCGCATTCCCAGCTTGCCGGGCATATCCAGCGCTCTCGCGGCGGGCAGGTGCTGCAGCAGGGTGTCGATCATCACGTTGCCGGCGAAGACCACCCGCTCGGCGGGAATCCCCTCGGCGACGAGATTGGGGAGGGCGTCGCGCGAGGGAGTGAGCAGCAGGTCCGACAGGCGGTCGGTCAGGACCCGGTTCACTTCTTCGGGCATGCGCCAATCGTGGCTTCGCAGTCCGGCCTCCACGTGCGCGATGCGGCACCCCAGCTCTTCGCGCAGTTTGGACGCCACCAGCGCGCACGCCAGAGTCGAGTTCACGTCACCGACCACCACCAACCAGTCGGGCCGCTCCGCACGGAGCACCGGCTCGAAGGCCAGCATGATGCGGGCGGTCTGCGCGGCGTGGGTCCCGGAGCCGACCCCGAGATGATGGTGCGGATCAGGGAGTCCGAGGTCGCGGAAGAAGGCATCCGACATCTGCTCGTCGTAGTGCTGCCCGGTATGCACCAGGACGCCGGTGTGACCATCGGCCGTGAGAGCCGAGAGCACCGGCGCCACCTTCATGAAGTTGGGGCGGGCCCCCGCCACCAGCATGACGCGGAGGGCCAGTCAGGGCTCCGGGGGAGAGGCCAGGCGAGTGGAGGCAAGCATCGGGGGCGCAATCTACTATCGGACCGACCGGGGGGGTATGGCCGCCCCGGCAGCTCAGCGAGGTCCGCTGCCGCGAAAGGGGGTGGCCGTGGCCTGTCCCGGCTCGCTGATTCCCGCTCCCGCGATCACCCGGCGCAGGGTCATGGCGAGGATGCGGAGGTCCAGCCACAGGCTTCGATGCTCCACGTACCACAGGTCGAGCCGGAACTTCTCTTCCCAGGAGATCGCGTTGCGGCCGTTGACCTGGGCCCAGCCGGTGAGTCCGGGACGCACGTCGTGGCGATGCGCCTGTTCCGGCGTGTACAGGGGCAGGTATTCCATCAGGAGGGGACGGGGACCCACCAGGCTCATGTCGCCGCGCAGGACGTTCCACAGCTCCGGAAGCTCGTCCAGGCTGGTCTGACGCAGCATCGCGCCGAAGCGGGGCAGCCGCTCCTCGTCGGTTCGGACGCCGGTCGGATCGTCGAGCAGACTGCGGAACTTGTAGAGCGTGAACGGGCGCCCGTGCAGTCCCGGCCGGGACTGCCGGAAGAGAATCGGCGACCCGAGCGCGAGCCGGACCGCCAGGGCGAGGCCCAGCAGCAGCGGGCTGAGCAGCACCAGGCCTGCCGTGGAGAGGAGGACGTCCAGCACGCGTTTCATGGCCGACGGCCGGCCGCGGCCCGCAGCACGTCCTCGAATTGTGCGGCCAGGCGCTCGATATCGTGATGTGCTTCGACGAAGGCCCGACCGCGAGCGCCCATCGCCGCTCGCTCCGCGGACGGCGCCGCCGACAACCGCTCGAGCGCCGTGGCGAGGGCATCGGGATCGTTCGCCGGCACCGTGACGCCGGCGTCCGCCTCGGCCACCGGATCATTGGCCGCATCCGTCCCGGAGACGATCGGCCGACCAACGGCGAGATAGTCGTACAGCTTGTTGAAGCTGATGCCGAAGCGGTACAGGTTGCCGCGGTTCATGTTCACGATCAGCGCGTCGGCCGCGGCCATCAGCCCGTAGACCTCCGCCTTGGGAACCGGGTCGAGAAAGTCGACGCTGTCGAGACTCTCCGCCTCGGCGCGGGCCTGGAGCCTGGGCTTGTCGTGACCGTCGCCCACCAGCACGAACCGAAAGCCCCCCGGGCGGCGGCGCTGCAGGCGGCCCGCCGCGTCGAGCACCGCGTCGAGCGCGTTGGCGGGCCCGTGGGCTCCCGCATAGAGCACGATGAACCCACCGTCGGTCTCGAACCGCGGCTCGGCCGCCGGCGGCACCAGGCGGAGATCCACCCCGTTGGGGATCCAGGTGATCGGGGCCGCGTCGGGGAAGACGGTCCGGATGTGCCGTTCCGCCAGGGGCAGGAGGGTGACGATGCGGTCGGCTCGCCGATAGAGCTCGCGCTCCATGGCGCCGAACAGCCGGACCGCGGGGTGCCAGCGCGGCAGCCGGCCCACGTCGAGCAGGGTACGGGGCCAGAGATCGCGCACTTCCAGCACGAAGGGCACCCGTCGCCGGCGCGCCTCCGCCGAGGCGGCCCAGGCCCCGATGGGACTCGGCGTCGAGCCGAGGATCACCTGAGCATCGCCGATGCGGCGACGCACCACCCGACGAAACCCCCGCGCAAACCCGAGCATCCCCGCGAGGCGGCCGGCGCGCCGACCCACAGCCGGCGCGCGGCCCGCGTCG
>Ga0310810_10004372_pt1 | contig 15616 bp, 12 predicted proteins | sample NCmetagenome_FD_207641 | JGI IMG/M metagenome (GOLD analysis project Ga0310810, IMG submission 207641) | Soil microbial communities from experimental microcosm in Duke University, North Carolina, United States - NC | ecosystem: Engineered > Artificial ecosystem > Soil microcosm > Unclassified ...
GGACGCCCGGTGCGGTACGAGTAGCCGAGCTCGCCCGCCGCCATGCCGGCGGCCCACTTGACGTACTGCACGTGGATCGGCTGATCGAGTCCCAGGCTGTGCTCGATCCGTCGCAGATCGGCCTCGCTCATGCTCGGGTTCTGTGCGTATACGGCCATGGGGCCGCCCGGCGCCAGCCGCAGCAGCACGAAGCCCGCGAGCGACACGCCGATCAGCAGCGGCACGGCTTGTAGCAGCCGCCGGACGACGTAGACCGCCATGTGTTAGCGCGTGGGCTCCACGTGGTCGCGCCGTGGCTTGTAAGGGTGGGCGCCGGCGATCAGCTTGCCCTCGGCGAATCGCTCGACGCGGAAGGCGCTGATGTCGACGCTGCGCGCGCGTCCCTCGGTGATCAGCTCCGCCACGCACGTGCCGACTGCGGGCGCGATCTTGAACCCCGAGCCGCTGAACGCGGTCGCGAGGTACAGCCCATCGATGCCCGGTGCTCTGCCGATGATCGCGTGGCGATCCGGGCTGTAACAGTCGAAGGCGCGATAGCCGCGCGCGAGCTCGGCGCCCTCCATGGCGGGGAAGCGTTGGGTGAGGAGCTGCGCCCCTTCAACCGGCGCCGAGGGCGGTAGTCCCGTCGCCATCGTGTCCGGATCGATGTCCCAGACCTGGCACGGCACCCCCGCGATGGTGAGCACGTCGCTCTCCGGCCGGAAATACGTCCCCAGCACGTGATCGAGCACGACCATGTGCGGCGTCGCCATCTCGCGCGGCCGCGTCACCAGCATCGTGTCGAGCGCCTTCGGGCGTGCGGGCAGCGCGAGCCCGAGCTCTCTGCACAACCGGGGCGCCCACGCGCCGGCGGCCACGACGACGGCGCCCGCGTCGATGGCGCCCGAGGGCGTCTCGACGCCCGTCACCGCGCTCTCGCGCCGCGCGACGCGCGTGACCGGCGTCCACTGGCGGATCTGCGCGCCGCGCGCCTGCGCCTGCCGGCGAAAACCTTCGACCACGTCGGCCGGGCTCGCGTAGCCACTCGCCGGCTCGTATGCCGCGGCGCCGAGGTCATCGACGTTCACGAACGGCTGCAGCGCCTTGAGGTCGGCCGGCGAGATGGCAACCGTGTCGATGCCGATGCCGCGCAGCATCTCGACATTGCGACGCAGCGCCGCGGCGTCGTCCGGTCCGACGACCGCGACGACGCCGGTGCGCCGGAACACGGCCGGGCCGCTCATGTGTTCGGTCCAGTCGCGGAAGACCGGATAGCTCGCCCACGCCAGCCGCGCGTCCTCGACGTTGGTGTAGTGCATTCGCACCAGGGCGCTCGAGCGTCCCGACGCGCCGCTGGCGAGCGCGCTCTTCTCGAGCAGCACGACGCGCTTCACGCCCGCCGAGGCGAGCGCGAAGGCGATGCTGGTGCCGATGACCCCGCCGCCGATGACGACTACGTCCGCCGTTTCTGCCATGCGCTAGCCTTTCAGCGGGAACGACCAGGGGCTCATCTGCTCCGCCGAACGACGAAGCGGATCCCATTCCGCGAGGCGTGACCAGACGTCTTCGCCGGAGCTCTGGGCCACGGCGCGCAGGGCTGCGATGTCGACGCCCGGAATGTGTCGGTTCTCCATGCGGACGATGCCGTCGACGAGCACCGTCTCCACGTCGTCGGCGATGCCGCATTCGACCAGGCTCTTGATCGGGTCGCGCACCGGCCCCCAGCGCAGCGTGTCGCGGCCGCCGATGTCGATGATGACGATGTCGGCCTTTGCTCCCGGGGCCAGCCGACCGACGTCGTCGCGGCCGACCGCCCGCGCACCGCCCAGGGTCGCCGCGGCGAACACCTCGGCGGCGGATGCGGCGCCGAGATCGCCGCTGGTGACCTTGCCGAAGTAGGATGCCGTGCGCATCTGCATGATCATGTCCCGCGGATAGGTGTCGCTGCCGAGCGCGATGTTGATGCCGGCATCGCGGTAGCGCCGCCACGAATCGAGCGTGCGGCCGCGCCGCGCGATGTTCACCGGGCAGTGCGAGATGGAAACCCCGTCGCGCCCCATGAGCTCGATGTCGTGGCCGCCGGCGAAAAAGCGATAGCTTTCCGCCGGCATGTTGGCGTGGCCGATGGTCAGGTCCGGACCGAGCAGCCCGATTGACGCGAGCAGCTCGACGGGCGTCATGCGGTGCTCGTGCACGATGTCGTGGAACTCGATCACGCTGTAGGCCGCATGGATCGTGATCGGGACGCCGAGCTCGCTCGCCGCCTTCCGCGTGGCGCGCAGCAGGCTCGGTACGCACGTCTCGACCTCGCGTGGAACGAGCAGGCCGGAGACGCGGCCGTCGCAGGCGCCGTGCACCCGTCGGATGAACGCACACGCCGCCTCGAACTCCTTGTCGCCCGCCGCCTCGTCCACGACGCGCGTGAGCCGGCCCCGCGCATCACCGACCCAGCGGCCCGAATCGAACCCCGGCCCGAGCCAGGCGCGGAGACCGCGGCGCTCGACCTCGGCGAGCAGCGCCTCCTGCACGCGGAGCTGGCTGCCGAACTCCATGAACGACGTGGTGCCGGAGCGCAGCAGCTCGGCGACCGTGAACGCGGCGTGCAGGCGCGTGCCGGCCTCGGCGTCCGGGGCGTCGGGTCGCAGGTAGCGCGGATCGCCGCCCACGCGCGTGCCCTCGCGCGGCACGCTGATGTCGAGAAACGGCTGGCCGTAGTAATCGGGGCGGCCGGTGTCGGTGATGAGGCGATGCGAGGCGCGATGTCCGCTGTGCACGTGACAATCGATGAAGCCCGGGGCCACGAGCTTTCCGCGCGCGTCGATCTCTCGGTCGACGCGACCCTCGAAGGGCGGACCCACGTGGAGCACGCGATCGCCCTCGACCACGACCACGCCATCGCGCCAGAGCGCGTGGCTGCCGCGCTCGAAGCCGACGACCCAGCCGCCCGTGATCCGCGTGCGCATGAGGGCTTACGCTATCATCGTCTGGGCTGAGATGCCGATCATGCGGGTGGCACTGCAAGCGCTCATCAGATCGACGACACTGGTGACGGTCCTGTCCGCGACGCTGGCGGTGACCGCGACGGCGATCGCCGAGGACAAACTGGTCACGTTCAACGATCAGGTCGTCAGGGTCTTTCAGCAGCACTGCCAGGTGTGTCACCGTCCCGGCGAAGCCGCGCCGTTCTCGCTGACGACGTATCGTGACGCGTATCCCTGGCGGCAGCAGATCGCGCTTGCCACCGAGGCGCGACGGATGCCGCCCTGGAAGCCCGTCGCGGGACACGGCGACTTCACCGGAGTTCGGCGCCTGAGCGAGGCGGAGATTGTCCTGATCCGTCGGTGGGTCGACGCCGGCGCGCCCGAAGGCGACGCGCGTGACCTGCCGCCGCCGCGGGAGTTTGCGCGCGGTTCTCAACTCGGCCCGCCGGATCTCACGCTCACGCCCGAGACGGTCTTTGCCGTGCCCGCCTACACCAGCGATCTCTACCGCTGCTTCACGGTTCCGACCTCGTTCAAGGAAGACCGCTGGGTCACGGCCTCCGAAGTGATGCCGGGCAATCGCCAGGTCGTTCACCACGTGCTGACGTTCATCGACACGTCGGGAATCTCGGAGACGCTCGACCGGAACGATCCTGGTCTCGGCTACACGTGCTTCGGCGGTCCGGGATTTTCGCCGCAGGGAGGTCTTGGCGGCTGGGCGCCCGGCGCGGCGGCCACAGTCCTTCCCGAGGGCGTGGGCTGGCGCCTGCCCGCTGGCGCGCGCGTCGTGATCCAGGTGCACTACCACAACCACGGCGGTGCCACGACGGATCGCACGTCCATCGGGCTGCACTTTGCACGCGGGCCGATCGACAAGCGGGCGCGCACGATTCCGGTCCTGAACACGACGTTCTCGATTCCCGCGGGCGCCGCGCGCCACGAGGTGCGCGCGTCGTACACGCTGCCGCCGACCCGGAACATGCATGCAATCGGCATCACGCCGCACATGCATCTGCTCGGGCGCGAGATGAAGGTCACCGCGACGTATCCGGACGGGACGAAGCGATCCCTGATTTACATCGACGACTGGGACTTCAACTGGCAGGGCACCTACGAGTACGTGAAGCCGGTCCCGCTACCGGGTGGCACGCGTATCGACATCGAGGCGATCTACGACAACTCGACCGGCAACCCTCGCAATCCGAATTCGCCGCCAAAGGACGTGACGTGGGGCGAGGCCACGACGGACGAGATGCTGATCGCGTTCATCCGCGTCACCGTCGACGGCGAGCGGCTCGGCTGGCGCCCTCGGTAGCTTGCCGCTCAGTGGAAGAAGAACGAGACGCCGACGACGCCCGTGTGCGAGTTGATTCCGTCGTTTGGACTCGCGGTGTACGCGTTGGAGATGTGTTGGAACCGGTAGCCCGCGTAGACCGCCGTGCGCTCGGTGAGGAAGTACGACGCGCCGACGCCACCGAAGAGCAGAAACACCACGTTGGTCTGCTGCTCCTTGACGTCGATATCGGTGTAGCCGACGCTGGCGCCGAGCTCCGCATACGGCACGAGGCGCCCCAGCGACAGGAAATGATAGCGGCCGACGGCGCCGAGCCCCGCGAAGAAGGCCGTCTTGGGCTCGATGAACCGCTGGTAGAATGGCTCGAGACCGATCTCGAAAGCGCCATGGATGGGGCCGTTGCCGACGGCGCCCCACGGCAAGAAGCCGAAACGAACACCGGCATTGAACGCATCGAGGCCGGTGATCTGCTTCGTGTTCCAGGCGTCGAACTGCTCGCCGTAGCCCGCCTCGAGCGATAACACGTAGCCGCCCTTCGGGAAGGCGGCGTCCACATCGAAGGCCTCGGCGTGGTGGACACTTGCGACGACGCCCAGGACCATCAGCACGACAGCGCACGATAGACGGTTCATTCCGGAAATTATCGTATCGCGACTTGATGCTAGAATGCCGACACTGTTTTGCGGTCGTCTCTGATTGCCTCGCGCCGCGATCGTGCGCGCCGCACTGTGACAGGCATTTTTGACAGGAGCATTGACGATGCGGCGAATTGTTGTGTCCACCTTCCTGTTGATCTTCGGCCTGATCGGCGCGCAGCTGCCGGCCTCGGCCCATCCACCCGAGGGCCACATCGTCGTGCTGAAGGACGACGTTCCCGACGTGCCCGCGGTCGCCGCTGACCACGCGCAGCGGTTCGGCGCGAGCCTTCGCCACGTCTACGAGGACGCGATCAAGGGCTACGCGGCGGTGATCCCGCCGCAGCACCTCGCACATATCCAGAACGACTTGCGCGTGCTGTTCGTCACGGAGGACCGCGCGATTTCGGCGTTCGCGCAGACGGTGCCGACGGGCGTGCAGCGAATCCAGCCAACCGGCCCGGTGACGAACATGGCTGCGGTCACCGGTATCGAAGTCGCCGTGATCGACACGGGCAGCGGGCCGCATCCGGACCTGAACGTCGTGGGCGGGACGAACTGCTCGACGGGCGCCAAGAACAGCTACGGCGATGGGAACGGCCACGGCACTCACGTGGCCGGCACGATCGGCGCAATGAACAATACCGCCGGTGTCGTCGGTGTGGCGGCCGGCGTACCGCTGGATTCGGTGCGCGTGCTGAACAACAACGGCTCCGGCAGCTGGTCGAGCGTCATCTGCGGCATCGACTGGGTGACGAAGCGTGTCCGGAGTGGCGCGCCGATCAAGGTTGCCAACATGAGCCTCGGCGGTAGCGGTTCGGACGACGGCAATTGCGGCAACACCAACGGCGATGCGCTGCACAAGGCGATCTGCAGCTCGGTCGCGGCCGGCGTGACGTACGTCGTGGCGGCCGGCAACGACGGCACCGACTTTGCGGCGTCCGTGCCGGCCTCGTACGGTGAGGTGCTGACCGTCACGGCGATGGCGGATTTCAACGGCGCGCCGGGCGGCGGCGCCACCGCGACCTGCTTGTCGGAGGTCGACGACACGGTGGCCTACTTCAGCAACTTCGCGGTGGCTCCGGTGGACATCGCGCATACGATCGCGGCGCCTGGCGTGTGCATCCTGTCGACGTGGAAGGGCGGCGGCTACAACACGATCTCCGGCACGAGTATGGCGACGCCGCACGTGAGCGGCGCCGTGGCGTTGTGCCTCGCGAGCCGCACATGCCCGAGCGCGCCGAGCGACATCATCACCAAGCTGGTCGGTGATGCGCACGCGCAGGGCGCGACGTACGGCTTCGTGGGCGATGCATTCGACAGCGGGGGCGCGCCGTACTACGGCTATCTCGTCGACGGCACCTACTAGCCGACGCGCTAACCGACGCGCGACTCAGCGCACATCTAACAATCACCGTCGGCGACGCCGCGTCGCCGACGCTCGGCCTGCCAGAGGCGATGGCAGCGGTCGTCGAGGCGGATGACGATGCGGTGATCGCCGTACTGGGGCTCGTACTCCGTCTGGTTGGTCGAGATGCGTTTGCCGCAGACGATGCAACGCTTACCACTGCCGCTGCCAATCCACAGCTTCACCGGAACGTCGACGGGCAACACCCCGCCGTCGATCTTCTCGCGGATGATGGCGCTCAGTGATTTCGGCACGGCGGCTCCCTTCGAGCGGACGTCTTCGAACGGATCGGTCGTTGAGCTAGACGACCGGATATGCAGTGTTATTCAGTGGTGCTGATGACCCGCTCGCTCGCGCGCCTGGCGGTCCGACAGCTGCGTACCCATCCATGGCAGCTCATGCTTGCAATCCTCGGCATCGCGCTGGGCGTGGCGGTCGCGGTGTCGATCGATCTCGCCAACGGCAGCGCGTTGCGCGCATTCGCGCTGGCAACCGAGGCGGTCAGCGGGCGCGCGACGCACCAGATCGTCGGCGGACCCTCGGGGCTGTCGGATGACGTCTATCGGCGACTGCGGCTCGAGCTCGGCGTACGCCGCGCGGCGCCGGTCGTCGAGGGCGACATCGCGCTGGCGGGGGAGCGCGCGCGGACGTTTCACCTCCTCGGCATCGATCCGTTCGTCGACGCCGACTTCCGTCCGTATCTCGGAAGCGATGCGCCGGGCGAATCGCGCGCGCGTGACGCGCTCTCGCGCGCGGCGGATCTGGTCGGTCGTGCCGGCACAGCGCTCATCACCGAGACGACGGCGCGCGAGGTGGGCGTGCGCGTCGGCGGTGAGCTGGCCATCGAGGTCGGCGGACACCGCCGCGCGCTGACGATCGTGGGCCTGCTGCAGCCCGCGGATCCCGCCAGTGGGCGCGCGCTCGACAGCATGCTCGTTACCGATATCGCGACGGCGCAGGAGACGCTGGGCGCGCTGGGGCGCCTGTCGCGCATCGACCTGATCGTGGGCGACGACGCCGCGAGCCGGGCGCTGCTGGGGCGGATCGCGCAGGCGCTGCCCGCGGGGGCCGATCTCGTGGCCGCGGGGTCGCAGGCGGGTGTGACCGCGCGCATGATCGTGGCGTTTCAGTGGAACCTGGCCGCGCTCTCGCTCCTGGCGCTGGTCGTCGGGATGTTCCTGATCTACCAGACGATGACGTTTTCGGTGGTGCAGCGGCGCCCGCTCATCGGGTCGCTGCGCGCGATCGGCGTCACGCGCAGCGAGATCTGGACCCTCGTCATGAGCGAGGCGCTCGTGATCGGCGTCGTCGGCACGGTCGCGGGCCTGGCGCTCGGCGTCGCGATGGCCGAGGCGCTGCTGCGACTGGTGACCCGCACGATCAACGATCTCTACTTCGTGCTCTCCGTGCGCGAGCTAACGCTCGATCCGGTCACGCTCGCCAAGAGCGTGCTGCTCGGGATCGGTGCCACCGTGCTTGCCGCGCTGCTGCCCGCGCTCGAGGCGACCGCGGCGCCGCCGCGCATCGTCATGAGCCGCGCCTCGCTCGAAACGCGCGCGCGCCGCGGCGCTCGCCGCGCCGGCTGGGCCGGCATCCTGGTGCTGGGCCTCGGGGGGCTCGTGCTCGCGATTCCCGGCGGCATCGTGCTCGGCTTTGTCGGCCTGTTCGTCGTGATGGTCGGCTGCGCGCTCGTCACACCCGCGGCGGCGGTCGGAGTGCTGCGACCGCTGCATCGTCTGGCGGGCGCCGCGTTCGGGCTGCTCGGCCGTCTCGCCACGCGAAGCATCGTCGCCGCGCTGTCGCGCACGTCAGTGGCGATGGCCGCGCTGATGATCGCGGTCGCCGCCGCCATCGGCGTCGGCGTCATGATCGCCAGCTTCCGGGAGGCCGTCACGGCGTGGCTGGAGGGCACGCTGCGGGCCGACATCTATATATCGGCGCCGAGCCTCGTCGGCGGCCGGCCCGACGCCACGCTGGATCCCGCGCTGGTGACGCGGCTGGCGGCCACGCCCGGCGTAGCGCGCGCGACCACGTCGCGCGCGGTCGTGGTGCTGAGCGCGAACGGGCCGGTGCAGGTGGTCGCGCTGGACATCGATCCGGCGCGGCCGCCGCGCTGGCGGTTTCGTGACGGCGACGCCGCCAGCGTGTGGGACGGCGCGGCGGTGGTCGTTTCGGAGCCGTTCGCCAATCGTCACGGTGTGCGGACGGGCGGCACCGTCCGCCTTCGTACCGATCACGGCGAGCGGGCGTTTTTGGTTTCAGGCGTCTTCTACGACTATGGCTCCAGCGCGGGCGTCGTGATGTTGAGCCGCCGCACCTACGACGGTGCGTGGGACGATCGCCGGTTCTCGGGCCTGGCGCTCGAGGCTGCGCCGGGCGTCGACGTCGACGCGCTCATGGCCACGCTGCGCGAGCGCGCGGCCGACGGACCGCGGCTCGTCATTCGCTCCAACCGCGCGCTGCGCGAGGCGTCGCTGGAAATCTTCGATCGCACATTTGCGATCACCGGCGTGCTGCGCACGCTCAGCGTCGTCGTGGCTTTCGTCGGCATGCTGGCGGCGCTCATGGCGCTGTCGCTCGAGCGGACGCGCGAGATCGGCGTGCTGCGCGCGTTGGGTCTCACCCCGCGGCAGGTGTGGGGCCTCATCACCGCTCAGACCGGCATCATCGGATTCCTCGCCGGTGTCTTTGCGGTGCCGAGCGGGCTGCTGCTCGCGGCGGTGCTGGTGTTCGTCATCAACCGGCGCTCGTTCGGGTGGACGATGTCGATCGACCCGTCGCCGGCGATTCTGCTCGAGGGCGTCGTGCTCTCGCTTCTGGCGGCGCTGCTCGCCGGTCTCTATCCGGCGTGGCGCATGGCGAACGCACCGCCCGCGGAGTCGCTGCGCGATGAGTAGGCTCGCGGTCGGCGTCGGCCTGCTCGTCGCGCTGATCGGCGTGGCGCTCATCGCGCTGTGGCCGGCGCCCTCGCATCCGCCGATCGGCGCGACGGTGGCGGTGCGCGAGGCGCTCGGCGACAGCGGCGCGGGCTTCGCGCAGGCACTGGTCCCGCGGCCGTTTTCGTTCCCCGCCGATCACGGACCGCACCCCGACTTCCGCACCGAGTGGTGGTACTACACGGGCAATCTCCAAACCGCAGCCGGCCGCGCCGTCGGCTTCGAGCTCACGTTCTTTCGCGTCGCGCTCGCACCGGGAGCGGTCGTGCGCGCGTCCGCCTGGGCGACGCGCGAGGTCTACATCGCGCACTTCGCCGTCACCGACGTGGCGGGTCGCCGCTTCCACGCGTTCAGTCGCTCGAGCCGTGAGGCGCTGGGGCTGGCCGGCGCCGCCGCGTCGCCCTTCCACGTGTGGGTCGACGACTGGTCGGCGGAGGGCGACGGGCCGTCCGCGCGGCTGCGTGCGGCAGACGGCGACGTTGCGATCGATCTCGCGGTGTCCGCGACGAAGCCGGCCGTCGCGCAGGGCGACCGCGGCCTCAGCCGCAAGGGGCCCGAGCCCGGCAATGCGTCGTTCTACTATTCGTTCCCGCGGATGCGGGCGCAGGGCACCGTCCGGCTCGGTCGCGAGAGCCTCGACGTATCGGGCGACGCGTGGATGGATCGCGAGTGGAGTACGAGCGCGCTCGGCCACGACGTGCAGGGCTGGGACTGGTTCGCGCTGCAGCTCGCCGACGGTCGCGAGCTGATGTTCTACCTGCTACGCCGCCGCGACGGCACGGTCGCGTCATTCAGCGCCGGCACGCTCGTCGCCGCCGACGGCGCGACGCGCGCGCTCGCGGCGAGCGACGTGCGCGTCGACACGCTCGCGCATTGGACGAGCTCGCGCAGCGGTGTGCGCTATCCATCGCGCTGGCGGCTGAGCGTGCCGTCCGCGGCGCTGCAGGTGCAGATCGAGCCGCGGCTTGCCGATCAGGAGCTGATCGTCGGCACGCGCTATTGGGAAGGCGCCGTCGCGGTCAGCGGCTCGGCGGACGGACGACCGATCGCCGGACAGGGCTACGTCGAGCTCGTGGGCTATGCGGAATGAGTGGTCGCTGCGTCAGCCGAGAATGTCGCTGACCGCGATGGTCACGTCCGGAAACGCGAGCGGGGTCAGCGCCCCGCCGCGCGCGATACGCTCTGTGCGCTGGAATCGGCGAGTAACGGGCTCGCGATAGACTTCGACGGCTTGGCCGCCGACATCGATGATCCAGTAATCGCGGATGCCGGCCTCGGCGTAGAGCGGACCCTTGACGTGCCGATCGTAGCGCAGCGATGCGTCGGCCACCTCGACGAGCAGCGCGACATCGTCTGGAGTCGGCAGCTCAGCTTCGTAGAAGTCCGGCCGATGGCCCAGCAGGATGATGTCCGGCTCGGGCTCGGAGTCCGGGAGAATCGTCAGCGGATTCTGCGGCCACAGGATCGCACGCCCATGAAGGCGACGAACGAGGGCGTCGGTCAGGCGTGCAACGCACGCGGCGTGGCGGCTGCCGATCACCATCTTGTGGACGACTTCCCCGCGGATGAGCTCGACCCGGTCATTCTCATTGAGGATTCCGGCTCGACCCATCTGGTGGTATTCGTCCACGGTGAACCGGCGTCTCACGATGTCGATGTCCGTCGCCATGCCGTCATAGTACGCGTGCCAAGCGCCGCGCAGTCAATGCCGAATGTTCGATACGCTTCCGAGATCAGCCCGCGCTGCGGCGTTTCTGCAGCAACGTGGCTGCGTTGTCCGAGCGCGTCAAGCCACCTGTCGCGCGGCCGCCAGCATCGCGTCGTAACCCGTCACGACGTCGCGCGGAATCTCGACCATCTCGACGATGCGCTCGAAGTCTTTGAAGCCCGAGCCCGTCAGCACACACACGACCGATTCGCCGCGGTCGACGTGGCCGGCGGCCACCAGCCGGCGCAGCGCGGGCACCGTTACCGCGCCGCTCGGCTCGATGAAGAGGCCTTCGCCGGCGAGATCGCGCATGGCCCCGCGGATCTCGTCGTCGGTGACCGCGGCGGCCGCGCCGCCCGAGGCGCGCACCGCCTCCAGCGCCCGCGCGCCGAGCAGGCCGGGATCCGCGGCCGCGAGCGCGCTCGCGAGCGTCGGCTTCTTCTCGACCGGCGCGATCGTGGGCGCACCCGTCTCCCAGGCGCGCACCATCGGCGCGCACCCGGCGCCCTGCACGAGCGTCATCTTCGGCAGCGTGTCGAGCCAGCCGAGGCGTTTCAGCTCGTTGAAACCCTTCCATGTCTTCGCCAGCGACATGCCGCCGGCGGCGGGATGCAGGAGGCGATCGGGCGCGCGCCAGCCCAGCGCCTGAGCGATCTCGTACGCGTACGTCTTTTTGCCTTCGTAGCGGAACGGATTGTCGGTGCCGCAGTCGTACCATTTCACGGCGCCGCTCGCGATGAGCCGGCGGTACATCGCGTTGATCTCGGAGTAGTGACCGCGCACGCGGATGAGGCGCGCGCCGAAGAACACGGCCTGCGCCATCTTCGGCACCGGCGTGTCGTGCGGGCAGAAGACGACGCTGCGCAGTCCCGCGCGCGCCGCGTAGCCGGCGGTGGACGACGCCTTGTTGCCGGTGGAGTCGCAGGCGAGCACGCCGTACCCGAACTCCACCGCTTTCGTCGCCGAGACGGTGATCGAGCGATCCTTGAGCGAGCCGGTGGGATTGGCCGTCGCGTCGGACTTGAGCCACAGCTCGCGGACACCGCACGCGCGGGCCAGCCGGTCGGCGCGCAGCAGTGGCGTGCCGCCCTCGCCCAGCGTGACGATCTTGCTCGGGTCGAGCACGGGCAAGAGCTCGCGCCAGCGCCAGACGTCGTCGGGCCGGCGCCACAGGGCGTCGCGATCGAGCTCGCGCGCCAGCCGCGCGTAGTCGTAGTCGGCCTCGAGCAGGTTCTCGCACTTCGGACACAGGAGCAGATCCCGGTCTGGCGGATACGTGGCCGCGCAGTGCACGCACGTGAAGCCGGTGAAATAGCTCATGAGGTGTTCCTTCTGACGAGCAGCAGGGGAGTCAGCACGGCGACGCTGGCCACGATGATGACCGTGGAGATCGCGGGCAGGATTGGCGTGATCTCGTAGAAGATCGCGTCCCACACCTTGACGGGCAGCGTCTTGGCCCGCACGCCGCTGATGAACAGCGTCACGACCACCTCGTCGAACGACACGTTGAACGCGAACAGCGCGCTGCCGAACACGGCGAGTCGGATCTGGGGGAAGGTCACGCGCGCGAACGTCGTGACGGGGCCGGCGCCGAGGCTGAGCGACGCCTCCTCCAGCGCGGGATCGAGGCCGTGAAGCGCGCTGCCGACGAAGACGACGACGAAGGGAAACGCCAGCACGCTGTGCGCGAGGACCAGCCCGGCGACGGTGCCGACGAGCCCCGCCGCGGCGAAGACGTAGTACGCCGCAACGGCGAAGACGACGCTCGGCACGATGCGCGGGGCGATCAGCGCCGCCTCGAGCAGCCGGCGCGACCGCGTGGCGAGTCGCCGCAGGCCGAGTGCGGCGAGCGTGCCGAGCACGGTGGCGACGAGCATGGCGCCGACGGCGACCTGCACGGATCGGCCGAGTGCCTGCATCCAGTCAGGGCTCGCAAAGAAGCGCCGGTACTGCGTCAGCCCCGGAACGGTCGGGATGAGCTCGAACGTCATCGACGAGCTGAACGACATCGGGATGACGGTGAGCACGGGCACGACCATGAACGCGAGCACCGAGCCGCCCGCCACGGCCAGCGCCGCCCGCGGCAGCGATCGCGCCAGGCGTCGTCTCACGGCAGGCCGGCCGTGCGCGGCATCCGGCCCTCGAGCGCGCGGATGTAGATCGCGTAGAGCAGCAGCGTGCCGATCAGCAGCGTGTTCGCCAGCGCGAAGGCGAACGGCCAGTTCAGGACTTGCCGCACGCTGAACTCGATGAGGTTGCTCACCATCATCTGCTTCGGTCCACCCAGCAGCGCCGGAGTGATGAAAAAGCCGAGCGAGACGATGAAGACGAGCAGCCCGCCCGCGGCCACACCCGGCATGCTGAGCGGCAGCGTCACGCGCCAGAACGTGCGCGCCGGGGGCGCGCCGAGGCTGGCCGACGCCTGGCGCAGCTCGGGCGGGATGGCGAGCAGCGCGCTCAGCACGGGAAAGATCATGTAGGGCAGCAGCATGTTGACCATCGCGATCAGCACGCCGAGCTCGTTGTACATCAGGTCCAGCGGCGTGCGGATGAGCCCCCAATCGCTCAGCAGTCGGTTGACGAGACCCGTGCGCTGCAGCAGCACGATCCAGACGTAGTTGCGCACCAGCACGCTCAGGAAGAACGGCACGATCACGCAGAGCAGCAGCAGCTGGCGCGTGCGTGGCGTGACGGTGGCGAGGAAATACGCCGCGGGATACCCGAGGAGCGCCGCGAACCCCGTGGTGAGCACGCTGATCTTGAACGTGATCCAGAACACGCGGCCGTACACCGGCGTGCGCCACATGCGCTCGTAGAACGCCAGCGTGAAGTCCGGCGCGAAGACGCTGCCCCAGACCACGCGCGCGAGCGGCACGACGAACACGACGAGCAGAAACGCCAGCGGCGGGCCGAGCAGGAGCACACGCGCGAGCCTCGAGCGCCTCATCTATATAGCGATATCGCTATGTGACAATGGCGCGCGCGTCGGCCACGGCCGCGCCGCGCTCGAGCAGCAACAACGGGTTGATGTCCAGCTCGGCGAGCGCGTCGACGTCGGCGATGAGCTCGGACACGCGCACGATGACGTCGACGGCGGCCTCGACGTCGCGTGGCGGCCGGCCGCGCACGCCGGCGAGCAGACGATGCGCGCGGATCTCGGCCGTCATTGCGCGAACCTCGTCGGCGTCGACCGGTGCCAGGCGAAACACGACATCGCGGACGGCCTCGACCCCCACGCCGCCGAGACCGAACATCACGACGGGGCCGAACTGCGGGTCGCGGAACGCGCCGACGACGCATTCCAACCCGCCGGCGATCATCGGCGTGACGAGCACGCGCGCCGGCGTCGCCTTCAGCGCGGCCGCACGCTCGGAGAGCGCACGATACGCGTCCGCCGCGTGCTCGGGCGCCACGTCGAGGATGACGCCGCCCGCCTCCGTTTTGTGCACGACGCCTGGCGCCACGAGCTTGAGCGCGACGCGTCCGCCGAGCGCGCGCGCCGCCTCCGTCGCCGCCGCCGGCGCGGACACGATCTGCGACGGCGGCACGGCGACGCCGTAGGCCGCCAGGAGATCACGCGCGTCGGGCTCGAGGAGCACGCGGTTCACCGCGCGGGCGAGGAACGTGCGCACGCGAGCGCCGTCGGGCGCGGCACAACGCGTGCTGTCAGCGCGCGCACGTGGGCGGGCGCGCCAGCAGACGGCCAGCGCCTTGGCCGACGCCTCCAGCGAGCGATACATCGGCACGCCCGCCGCACGCAGCGTGTCGAGCGCGGGCAGATGCTCGCCCGCGTAGATGGTGTGCAGCACGAACGGCTTGCCGTGGCGCTGGACGGCGTCGGCCAGCTCGCGCGCCGCGGCCTCCTCGCGCAGGCCGAGCTCCGGCGTCGCGATGCGGACGTACCCGCCGAAGTGGCCGGCGAAGATCATCGCGCCGATGTCGGGATCGGCGAGACACACGTCCGCCACGCGCGGCACGACCTCCGGCTCTTCCTCGGCCTGGCCGGCGAAGTCGATCGGATTCGCGACGCCGCTGCGGGCGGGCAGAATCTCGGCCAGCCGCTGCTGCGTCGCCGCGGCGAGCGGCGGCACGAGCAGCCCGTACCGATCGGCGGTGTCGCAGACAATCGTCGCGTGACCGCCGCCATCCGACATCACCGCCACGTTGCGCGAGGCGAGCGGCGGCAGTGAGGCGAGCGCGATCGCCGCGTCCCACGCGTCTTCGCTTTCAGCGGCGCGGACGATGCCGCACTGGCGGAACGCGGCGTCGACGATGCGCGCCTCGCCGGCGAGCGCGCCGGTGTGCGACAGCGCGGCGCGGCGGCCGCTCTCCGTATCGCCCGGCTTCAACACGACGACGGGCTTCGGCGTCGGATGCGTGCGCATCAGATCGAACAGCGCGCGGCCTTCCCCCGGCCCGAAGCCTTCGAGGTACGCGAGGATGACCTTCGTCTCGGCATCCGCGAACAGATAGTCGAGATACTCGGGGATCCGCACGTCAGCGGCATTGCCCACCGTCACGAGCCTGCTGAACCCGAGCCCCTTGTCGCGCGCGAGCTGTCCGAATGTCAGCGCCATGTTGCCGCTCTGCGAGATCAGCGCGATGGGGCCGCGCGGCACGTCCCAGCCCATCGCGTTCACACGACCCGAGCCGCTGAACAGGCCCGCGCAGTTCG
>Ga0310810_10004373_pt1 | contig 15612 bp, 12 predicted proteins | sample NCmetagenome_FD_207641 | JGI IMG/M metagenome (GOLD analysis project Ga0310810, IMG submission 207641) | Soil microbial communities from experimental microcosm in Duke University, North Carolina, United States - NC | ecosystem: Engineered > Artificial ecosystem > Soil microcosm > Unclassified ...
GGGAAATAACGGCAGGCGATTCGAGTAAGAGATGTTCGATCCAGCGCTCGACGATGACCTCGTCATAGCCGAGACGTGTCTTGACCGAAAGCGGAATTGCCGATCGTACAGCGGTCGGTCGTTGCCTGCGCCGTGCATTCCATCGATGGACGATGTCCGCACGTGCGGCCTTTAACCCCGAGCCCTCCAAGGATTGCCCGCCGGTCCAATCGGCGATGCCCTGCCGAGCCGCACGCATGATGGCGTGGGCCAAATCCGGGGTTCTGATGAGCCCGGCTCCAGATCCCGAGGATGCGACGTTGCGGGAGGGACAGCCCATGTTGATGTCCAAGCCGTCAAACCCCAGTTCGCAGACCACATGCGCCGCTTGATAAAAGAGCTCCGGGTCCTTGCCGTACAATTGGGCCATAACCGGACGCTCGGCCTCGTCATACCGCAATGACTCCATCAGAAACTCAGGGCCCCGGCAGACGTCGTGGACGTGCGTGAATTCGGTAAAGATGACGTCGGGTTTCCCCTGGCAAGCCGTGACCAGGCGAAAAGCGGAATCCGTGACGCCGTCCATGGGAGAAAGACCGATTACCGGACGGGACAGCGTCTTCCAAAACGTCATCGGGAGGACTCCATCTGCGGCCGGCCGCCGTTACTGGCATCGGAATAGGCCGCGCGCAACACCCCGGCCTCTCGCGCGGCAAGACTTTGGACTAGAGGTGCGCGTTCCGACACGAATTCCAGGAAGCGATCGATTTTTAACAGGAAGAAATCATACGACTCATGGGTTGGCCTGGCCTTATGAAACCACCAAGGCACGAAGTCATCGAGCGACAGCCGCTGTTCCTTGAGACCTTTGCAGGTCTCGGGGAACATGTCGGAAATGTCGCCGCCCCAACGAAGAATCTCATGCGGAAGATACCCGTTGAGATAGCACTCGAGCCCGGAGGGGTCATCTGTCACGGCCTGCCACGGCGGTCCGGCCGCCGGCCGCTGGCCTGAGGCGATCTGCGCATAACGAACATACTCGTCTTCGAGCGCGCTCCGGTCAATCCTGCTCTCGCAGGTGCCCGAGAGAGCCTGGCACGACACGGTCGCGGGATGCCTCGTCTCTTGTTCCAACAGACGCGCGATCGTCGGTCCCACTCGCGCCGAAGCCTCCGTAAATTCCGCCAGAATCCGTTCGACCGGCTTCGTATCGACTTCGAGCGCCACCGCCCGGAGATTGCGCAGACGAGGATGCCGCAGAACTTGCTCGAGGATTAGCCAGGACACTTCAGGGATCGATGCCGCATGGGCATCGATCCATGCCGGCAGTGGAGCGTCCGCGGCTCCCAGGACGGCTGCATGCGCCGCCAGGCCGGCCACATGGATCTCGATGATGCGCTCCATCGGAAATGCGTCGAGAAATTTGGCGGCGAATGCTTCAAGCGACGACTGCCGGAGGCTGGGGGAGTAGCGGTAGACGGTCCACAAATGCCCGACATCGAGCACGAGTCCGCATGGCGTTCGTTCGGTGATCAGATGAAAGTACTGCGGTATCTCCATGGTGCCGGCCATGAAATAGGTAAGCGGCGGCATTTCCAACAGAAACAACGGTCCGAAGCCCTCTGCTATGCGACACTGATCGTCCAAACGTTCTTGCACGAGGGCGATGTTCTCCGCCACAACGGCGGCACTCGCAGGCGTATATAAAGGAGGGAGATAGGTGCCGAAGGAATACCCGGCCATCTGCTTCGTCGCACATTCGTGATTAAGCCAGGGGCTGGCTAAAATACGGAGTTGCGACGACACCTCGTGAAGTTCGTCTTCAAACCGTGGCGGGCGGCCGAACTCCGGCTGCGTGATCCACAAGCCTTCTCCGTGATACGTGAGCGGCATGTCGGGGAAGGATCGCCTGACCGCGTGCAGCGCGGTCTTGGTCGCTCGAAAGATTTCGAGGTAGGCCGGACGGCAGCAATGGCGCTCGAACCGGCCCATGAGATCCCAGAGATCCGGCGAGTAGACGTCGACCGATAGTCCCAAGCCAAGCTTCGGAACGGCGGCCGCTCGTTGCTGAAACTCCTGTTCGGCCCACATCCGGTTGCGTCTCGCCGCCTCTTGTGCTGTGACAATAATTGCCCTAGTCTAGTCTTCGAAACCATTGTTTGACAAGGCAACTCTCGCTGAGGGCCGTCTCTCTTTGTCTGCTATACTTGGCTTACGCCGCAGGGGCGGCCCTCACGAGTCGTCCATGAGTCACGCCGAATCGCGAGAGGCCGATGGCCGGTCCAAATGAGCCCCCTTTCCAGCCGCAAGACTCAATACGCACGGTGGTAGCCCATATGATGACGCCGGGAGTGGTCCAAGTGCCAGGCGATGTGTCCGTCAGCGAGGCGGCCTTGCTGTTGGAACGCGAACATGCGCCTTGCTTGCTCGTGAAAGATACGGAGACGGTCTTTGGGTTGATGACCCCCGGCGACATCGTGAAAAAAGTTGTGGCCCGAGGACTCGAACCTCACGACATCGAAGTCCGCAGCATCATGACTCGCCCCGTGCAGTTCATTGAATATGACGAAGCGCTCGAAGAAGCATCGACGATGATGGTCGCGACAGGCGCGTCGTTGTTGATCGTCACAAAAGAGAACCAGCCGGTCGGCATCTTGAGCGCCCAGGACTTGATGTTGACCCCTCCTCGACGTGCGGCGAATATCCCGGCCGTCGTCACTGTCCTCGACGAAGTGGCGGCCCCGCAGCAGGCGCATAACGCCACGATCGTCCAACTGAGCCACGTCAGCGCTCGTCTGGAATCGGCATTCGGCTTGTGGGCCAAGAGCCGCGTGATGCTGGCGTTTTCCGTGCCAGGACAGAATACGCCGCTCACGATTCAAGGCAAAGTGTTGTCGTCCGATACGTCGGCGTTCATCGAGACCGACGCGGCCGGTCGTCGCACGTTCGCCATTGAAGTGCAATTCGCCGACCTCGCTCACGCCGATCTCGCGCGTCTCAAAGCCTGGGCATTGCAAGCGATTCCACCAGCCCCCGATCGTTCCTGACGCTCATCGCCATTTCTTTGACCAAACGCCCTCGTACTGATAAAATTTTTACTCTCGATCATTCACCACTTGGATAGGACTTCATGAAAACCACCGCCAGCCGCTCACGCACAATGCCGTCCAACGAGGATGTGCTGACTCAAGTCCGCTCGCTGCTCGAATCGCCGGAGGACGACCTGTCTGCCGGGTTGGTGAAAGAAATTTTGATCGGGATGCTCAAGCTGCATGAGGCGCATCTCGAACCGCTCGATCTCAAGATCGTCAACCGCGCCATCAAGGAGCTTCGGCACGCCTTCCGCGTGTTCCGGGATTACCATCATCGCAAGAAGGTCAGCATCTTCGGATCGGCCCGCACGGCTTCTGACGATCCCAACTACCACATCGCCTTCGAGTTCTGCCGCAGGGTCGTCGAGGAAGGATTCATGGTGATCACGGGCGGGGCCGACGGTATCATGCGCGCGGCTCAGGAAGGCGCAGGCCGGGAAAATAGTTTCGGCGTCAACATCATGCTGCCCTTCGAGCAGGGCCCTAACAATACGATCGCCGACGATCCGAAGCTGGTGACGTTCAAATATTTCTTCACAAGGAAACTAATCTTTCAGAAAGAAGCCAACGCCATCGCGCTCTTCCCGGGCGGCTTTGGGACCCATGACGAAGGATTTGAAATTTTGACGCTCGCCCAGACCGGCAAAAGCGATCCGCAGCCGATTCTCTGCCTGCAGGCCGCAGGATGCGATTACTGGGACGACTGGTACCGCTTTATCACGCGCCAAATGCTGGATCGCCGGCTGATCAGCTCGGAAGATCTTGGGCTCTTCAAAATTACAAGTTCCGTCGAAGAGGCCATCGAAGAAATCCGAGTGTTCTATCGGCGGTTTCACTCGACCCGCTACGTCGGTCGCCAAATGGCGATGCGATTGCAGAGCCCCATTTCGGCGGAACAGGTGGCCGCCATCCATGACCAGTTTGCCGATTTACTCCTCGAAGGCACCTTCGAGCTTCGCGGCGCCCTGCCCGAAGAACTCGACGAACCCGATCTCAAAGATCTGCCTCGCCTGGTCTTTGCCTCAAACCGCCGCAGCGCGGCGCGCTTGCGGCAGCTGATCGATCACGTCAACCGGCTCTAGCTGACTTCCGTACGCGGCAGACGCGCTTTTGTCTCGGCAACGGCCATGGTATGCTCGGTGTCAATGGCCGCTCCAGGTTCACAACAACAACATTTCTCGTTTGCCCCCACCGTTGTGCTTTACCACGCGGAATGTGCCGATGGTTTTGGCGCCGCGTGGGCCCTGTGGCGTCGCTTTCCTCATGCGCGCTTCCTACCGGTCAAGCACGGAGTGCCGCCGCCCGACGGACTGAAGGGAGCGCGGGTGGTCATCGTCGACTTCAGTTATGCCCGAGACGTGCTGGAAGTCATGGCACACGAGACTGATCGGCTGCTGGTGCTGGATCATCACATTACCGCGGAAAAGGCTCTCGCCGGTTTGCCCTACGCGTATTTCGACATGAAAAAATCCGGCGCCGTCCTGGCGTGGGAGTGGGCGCACGACCATCCGGCGCCATGGTTGTTGCAATATGTCCAGGACAAGGATTTATGGACATGGGCCTTGCCCATGAGCCGGGAAATCAACGCGGCGCTGGCGTCGTATCCGTTTGATTTCCACGTATGGAGCGGTTTCAAACAGAAGGAACTTGAGCAAGAAGGACTGGCCATCTTACGCTATGAACAGGAACTCGTAAACAAACTCGCCGGACAAGCGGTGCTCGTCGAATTTCAGGGGGAAACGGTGCCCTCGGTGCAAAGCGCGATATTGACCAGCCAGATCGGCGAGCGCCTCTCAGCAGACGCACCGTTCTGTATCATCTGGCATGACCGGGAGGGACGGCGCTATTACAGCATGCGTTCGCGCGAGGACGGCAGCGATGTCGGCGCGATTGCCGCCTCCTTCGGGGGCGGCGGCCATACGCATGCGGCAGGGTTCTCAATTCCGCTCGGACCGGATGGATCGCTACCACCGAATCCCGGCTTGCCACGATCGGTTGTCGACCGCCGTCGTCCTACGACGTAGGCGCAGGGCGGTATGATCCCGCTCCAAGACGACAACCCCACGGTACTCACCCCGGTCGTTACCGTCACGTTCATCGCGCTCTGCGTCTTGGTGTTTGTCTATCAGGCCAGCCTCGCTCCACGTCCGTCGGAAGCTTTCGTGTTTCAATATGGGGCGATCCCCGCCCTGTTGTTCGGCGAAGCCGACCTACCGCCGGCGATCGCCGTCGGCATCCCCGCGTACGGCACCTTGGTGACGAGCATGTTCCTTCACGGTGGCTGGATGCACCTCATCGGAAACATGCTTTATCTCTGGATCTTCGGCAACAATGTCGAAGACGTGATGGGACATGCCCGCTTCGTGGTGTTTTATCTGACCTGCGGCGTGCTCGCCGCCTTGAGCCATGCCGTCACCGATCCCACATCAACCATTCCGATGGTCGGCGCGAGCGGCGCCATTTCCGGCGTCCTGGGCGCCTATATCTTATTATTTCCCCGAGCGCATGTGCTCGTCTTCATGCCGGGCGTCGGCATCATGCGCGTGGCAGCCGGTGTCGTGCTCGGCCTATGGTTTCTCATGCAACTTTTGAGCGGCGGGATGAGCATCGGCGGTCCAGGCGGCGGTGTGGCATTCTTCGCACACATCGGCGGGTTCGTGGCCGGAATGGTGCTCATCCGTTTTTTCAAACGTCCGGAAGTGCCTTTCTTTTCGCGGGCGAAGACCGGCCGTTGGGATCTCTAAACAGCGTCGATCAACTCGCGGACTTTTTCGAGCAGGCCACGTTGTCGATACGGCCGTCGCAGGAGAAAGCGTCGATTGATGCGGTGGGAAATGATGGCCTCGTCGTCGTACCCGCTCACGAATAAGGCTCTCATGGTCGGATGCTGCTTGAGAAGGCGCTTGGCCAACTCGCGGCCGCTGATCTCCGGCATGATGAGACCGCTGACCGTGACGTGCACCGCTCCAGAATACTGCTGCGCCAGCATGAGCGCTTCCACCGGCGAACTTGCCTCCAATACCCGATATCGGTGCCGCCTCAATGTCGACAGCGCCAGTTTCCGTTCAATCTCATGAGGCTCCACCAATAACACGGTCTCCTGGCCTTTCGCCGCAATCGACGAGTCGCTCGGATGGGTGGCCGTCACGACATCGGCCATACCAGGCAAATAGATGCGGACCGTCGTGCCATGACCTGGTTGACTCATGACGTCCACATGCCCGCCGTGCTGCTTCACGACGCCGTACACCGACGTCAACCCAAGACCGACGTTGGTCTCTTTGGTGGAAAAGAACGGTTCAAACATCCGTGATTGCGTCGCTCTCGTCATCCCACTTCCGGTGTCGCACACTTCCACTCGGACTGCAGGCGCGCTGCCCTGATCGCATAAGAGCGGCGCCTCGCCTACGCCGCAGTGAACCGCCGATACGCCGATCGCCAATCGGCCGCCCTGAGGCATCGCGTCCCGTGCGTTCAATGCGAGATTCAACAGCACCTGCTCGATGCCTTCGCGATCGACCTCAACATCCAATGAGCCGGGCTCGATCATGATTTGAGACTGGATATGATCCGGCAGCAGGCCGCGGATGGTCGGGGCGAGATCTTCCATCAAGGTCCGCATTGAAATGACATGACGAAATTGGCGGTGCTGCAAATCGAGCGCCGCCAGTTGGGCCGTCAGCGCCGCCGCCTGTTCACCCGTTCGAAAAATTTCATCGACGGGTCCATATAAAGGGTCTTCGGGCAGCAGCCGGGAGAGGACGACGCCCGTCTGCTTGCCAATCACCGAAAACAGATGGCTGAACTCGCCGGCCAGACCGCTCGTGATCCGCCCGATCGCTTCCATTTTTTGCGCCTCGATTAATTGCCGCTCAAGTCCTTGTCGTTCTGATTTTTCGTGCTGCACCAATGCGTTCGCTTTCGACAAATCGTCCTTCAAGCCTTTAATGCGGATCTCCAACTGCTCGCGGGACGCCTGCAGCGACTGTTCCGTCTTCTTCAACGCCTCGATGTTCTGCAGCAGCTGCGTCTTTTGCTCACGTTGGGATCCGATCGTTTCGAGCGCCATCCCATAGAAGATCGCCATGACAAGCAGCACCGGCACGCCGAGCAGCTGGCCGACTGAAAGGGTCCCCGTTTGGACGCTGCCTTGGTACAGCATGAGGGCATAGCCCGCACACAGCAGCACGGAAAACGCAATGACATGGGACAGGCGCCGAAGAGATGCCGCGATCAGCATGAGTATGAAGTAGGCCAAATACAATTCCGATCTCGCGTGGCCCGACAGATACATGACGCCCGTGACCAACGCCGTATCGACGGCAATGAGAATGCCGCTGAACCAGCCGGTTTGAAGCATCCAGGCGGGAACCGCGAGCAGGCAGCCGATCAGGACGATCAGCCCTCCGACGATGAACTCGCTCGTGAGGCGGGAGACGATCGGCTCGGGGCCGAACAACAACTGGTAGCCCAGCATGATGCCCACCAGCGCCTGCAGCACGACGTAGCGTCCCCTGGACACGGCGCCGATGTGATCTTCGTTGACCGCTGTAGGAATTGTCTCGGGAAGGGCCAGACTGGTGTGCATGATTCCCCTTGATGCCGAGCCAATCATCTCAGCAAGTCCCGTACCCACCCACAGAGTGAAAACAAACTTGATTTTGTTGGTTTCAGAGGCGCAGGAGAGCGCGCACTTTCGGCCGGGACCTGCAGAAAGTCACAAAAAGGAACGGCGTTCAACTCCGAAGCTCGGCGGCAAGCAGATTAAAGGCGACCTGTTATCGTGCTTGCGCCGCATGAAGACGATCGCGCAATTCTTCGGCGCGCGCTTTCACGGTGGCGCGCTCTTCGGCAAGAAATGTCACGTGGCCCATCTTGCGCCGCGGTCGTGTCTCCCGCTTCCCATAGTCATGCAGAAACGTATGAGGGAGTTCGAGGAGTTTCACACATTCCGGCTCCTGCTTCATCCGGTTAAGCTCGTCACCGATGAGATTGACCATGGCCGCCGCGCTGAGAAGACGCGGCTTCTCCGGCGGCAGGCCGCAGACGGTTCTTACTTGTTGCTCGAATTGAGAGAGACTCGAGGCGTTGAGTGTGTAATGACCCGAATTATGTGGGCGCGGAGCCACTTCATTGATCTGCACATCATTTCCGGGAAGTAGAAACAATTCCAGACAAAAGAGTCCGACGCCTTCCAGACGTTCAACGACGGCGCGGGCAAGGCCCTCTGCCCGTTCCGCTACGGCTTCAGAGACGAGGGCCGGAACGAGGGTGGTCCGAAGAATTCCCTGTTCGTGCTCGTTTTCAACCAGCGGATAAACGATCACCCCTCCGTCGACACCGCGCGCCGCCAGGATCGAGAGTTCGCGCTCGAACGGAACGTAGGCTTCAACGATCCATTGCATCCCCGGTCTCGCGGACGCCTTAATCGAGGGCAGAATGCGAGGCACTGCTCTTGGCTCATCGACTTTCCATTGACCTTTGCCGTCATAGCCGGCCATGGCGGTCTTGCACACGGCGGGAGAGCCCACTTCTCGAAGCACTTCCGGCATCTGATCGGGATTTGTCAAGGCGGCAAATCGTGGAACGGGAAAGCCTTCCCTGGCGAGAAACCGCTTTTGGACGAGGCGATTTTGGATGTGGCGTAAGACACCGCTGGACGGCCGAACCGGTTTCTCGCGCTCGAGCCGCTCGCAGAGTTCCGCCGGGACATTCTCCCATTCATAGGTCACGACCGAGACGACTGCGGCAAACGCTGCGAAGGTGGTGAGGTCGGCAAAGGGAGCGGCAAACGAATAGGCGGCGAGCCGATGCGCCGGAGCATCAGGGTCGGGGTCCCACACAGCGACGCGATACCCGGCTGCATTCGCGGCACCCGCAAATAAGGCACCTAACTGGCCGCCGCCAAGAACGCCGAGCACGCTTCCCGGTTCGATCGTCTGATCAGTCACGACGGGCGACGAGACGACGACCGGCGGTCCGCCGCCGAGCCCTTGGCTTCCGGCGACTGCAACACAGTTCTGGTTTGCGCCGCTCGAAACGCTTGCACCCGTCGGGCAATGTCCGGATAGCGGCCGGCCAAGATTTGCGCGGCGAGCAGTCCGGCGTTTTCGGCGCCGCCGATCGCGACCGTCGCGACCGGAATGCCGCGAGGCATTTGCACGATGGAAAGGAGGGAGTCGAGTCCGCGGAGATTTTCCGTCGGAATGGGCACGCCGATGACGGGGAGATGCGTTTTTGCCGCTAACATGCCGGGCAGATGCGCTGCGCCGCCCGCACCGGCGATGATGACTTGAATCCCTCTGCCCGGCGCGTCCTCGGCGTAGGCAAACAAGCGATCGGGCGTCCGGTGGGCGGAGACCACCATCAACTCATTGGGGATGCCGAGCTCCGTCAGCACGCTCACCGCTTTCTCAAGGATCGGGAAGTCGGATTTGCTTCCGCCGAGGATGCCCACGACGGGACGGGAACCAACGGACGTTGATCCTGAACCCTTGCGCTTCCCTTTCCCTGCCACCCCCACTCCTTCGAAATCCCACCGCCGGGACCCCACCTTAACGGCTCTCGCCGGAGCCGGTCAAGCGATTACCGGCGAGACTGACGTTTTTTGAACGGAAATTGACCCATTACGCTGCTTTCCTCTATGATAACTGCTCGACCGCAACGCCGCGTGCAACGAGGCTTCCGTGGCAGGTGTCGGACAAAGCTTACGCCAGAAAGTTCGCATGCTCGTCCAGCGGCCCACCGGCTTGGATGAGATCGCGGTGGATGATCTGGCCACCTCGAGTAAACTGCGGGCGTGGGAAGCCGTTCAAATCCCCGAGCGTCTTCGATTTTCCTCCCGCCTCGCCATCAAACTCGTCCTATTGTTTCTCCTGATCATTGCGTTCGTCCCCTGGACCCAGACGATTACGGTGAACGGGCAACTATCCGCCTATACGCCGTACGAGCGCCCGCAGGACATCGAATCCCAAATCACCGGCCGCATCAAGAAGTGGCATATCTTTGAGGGTGTGCGGGTCAAACAGGGCGACTTGATCCTCGAGCTGGATGATTACGATCCGAATTTCATGTCGCCCGAGCTGCTCCCCCTCCTGGAGCAGCGCAAGCAAGCCTTGAGCGAAACGCGGCGCGCCGCTCTGGGACGGGCGGAGCAGCTGGACAAGCGTATCAAGGAGATGCACAACATCGTCAAGGCCGCGGTGCCTTCGGCCCAGGCACGCGTCGTCGAAGCGGAAAGCAAGATCCGGGAAGCCCATCAAAAAGTGGAAGCCGCGAAGATCGCCGTCACCACCGCCGAATTGAACGTCGACCGCCACAAGCAACTGGCCGAGCAGGGCCTCGTTTCTCAACGCGAGCTTGAAGTGACGATCCAAGCGGCCATCGCCTCGAAAGCCGACCTCACGGGTGCCCAGGCGCATCTGAAAGCCGCGGAAGGGGCCATGAGAGCGTTGAGCTTCGGCCGTGACCAGGTGAGCGCGGAGGTTCTACAACGTCTATTGGATGCCGAAGCGGCTCGAGATGCGTCCGTGGCCGAAGCGGCGAAAGCCACCGATCAGGTGGCCGATATCTCACTGCGCATGTCCAACGCAGAGCAGCGCCGCGTGGCCAGCAGAATCCTGGCGCCGATTGACGGCACGGTGGTCAAGATGGCGCAAACCGGCGTCGGCGAGACGGTCCGCCCGGGCGATAAACTCGTGCGCGTTTCGCCCGCCAGTGCGGACAAGGCCGTTGAAATGATTGCCGACGGACTTGACGCCCCACTGCTCAACGTCGGGCGCAAAGTGAAAATCCTGTTCTATGGCATTCCGGCCATTCCGCTTCCCGCCTGGCCCGAATTGATGGCCGGCACCTACCAGGGAGTCATCAAAGTCATTGATCAAGTCGACGACGGCAAGGGCAATTTCCGCTTTTGGGTCGTGCCGGACGCCGACGAAAAACCCTGGCCGCCTCAAGAGCATGTCCGCCAAGGGACGAAGGTCATGGGATGGGTCATCTTGAACCGCGTGCCGCTCTGGTACGAACTGTGGCGCCGTTTCAACCTCTTCCCGCCCGATTACCAGGAGCGTCCTCCGACCCTGATCGACACCCTCTTGCCGAAGGCAGGACGAGGTGCAAAGTAGGCCAGATTCCCTCGACCTCTTCCATCGACTTTCGCAGCTGCACATCGCCAGACGCTTCGACACGGCCATCACGAAAGGAGTGTGCGTTATGTGCCATCGACTTGTGGTTGTCGCCGGCCTGATCTTTTGCCTCGGCCTTCTCTGCAATCGTGCAACCGCGGCTGAGCCGTCCAACAAACGGGAGCTTCCACCGATTCCACTGAGCGTGGATGAAATCCATGCCTGGATCGATCGTTCGCATCCTCTCCTGAAAGGAGCCGGAGCGGAAAAAATCATGGCCCGCGGTCGGATGCTCAAGGCGTTGGGGGCCTTCGAGCCCACAGTCGTCAATGACACTGAGCTCGAGCGGTTCATCTCGAGCAGCAATCCGGGGCAAGGCACCCAGACAGGCGGCTTCAACGACACCTTAGTGGAAGCCCGGCATCCTCTGGGCTTTCGCTACAGCGCCGGAGTCCGCCAGGCGATCGGGAACGCCAAGATCCCAGATCTTTCGTTCAATAATGGCAACCAACAAGTGCTGCTCGGCGGTTTCTTTCCCCTCTTGCGTGGGCTGATGACTAATCCCGACAACGCCGAGCTTCAACGCTCGGAGCTCGCTGACCCCCGCGCGGACGTCCGCATCGCGCAAACGAGGCAGGACCTGTTTCTGGCGGCGGCCACGCAGTTCTGGGACTGGGTCGCGGCGGTGAAATTTTTGGAAGTGCAGCGCCGCGCCGTCGGACTCGCGGAAGACCGGTTTCGGCAGGTGGAAGGCCGGGCCAAAGCCGGCGCCGTGGCGCCGCTGGACGTCGTTGAAGCCAATCAGGAGGTCCAACGGCGAAGGGAAGTGGCCATTGCCGCCCAGCGATTTGTCGAGCAAGAGCAATTAAAACTCTCTATGTTTCTGTGGGAGAACAACGCGCCGGTGGTTCCCCCGTTGGAACGCGCACCCGAATTCCCGGCCCAGGCACTCATACCGACAGCAGAGACCATCAAGGCTCACAAGGTTCAGGCCAAGGCCGATCGTCCGGAGGTTAAGGAGATCGACATCGAGGCCAAGCTCAACAATATCGATCTCGAACTGGCGAAAAACAATCTGCTCCCAAGTTTGGACGCCGAAGCCGCGCCCGCAAGGCAACCGGAGAAGTTCGTGTTGGGCCTGGGCTACCGGTTTGGGCTCGAGTTTCGCGTGCCCATCTTACAGCGGCGGAGCCGGGGCGAAGTTTTGGAGGCGCAGGGCAAGGCGGACCGCTTCGTGCTCACCCAAAAATTCCGCGAGCAGCAGGTCGTCGTCGACGTCGACAATGCCTTGTCGGCCATTGAGCGGACGAAGGAGCGGATCGCCGCGGCCGTGGAATCGCTTCGACTCGCAAAAACGCTGGAAGACGGAGAACGCTTCCGGTTTAGTTTGGGCGCGACCAGCGTGCTGTTCGTCAATCTGCGCGAGCGCAATTCGGTGGATTCCGAGGGACAGGTCATTCGCGCCAAAGCGGATTATCAGAAGGCCTTGGCGCTATATCAATGGTCAATCGGAGCCTGGGGCAAGTCGCTGCCATCGAGCATCCCGGTGAATTACAGAGCACGTGACTGAAACGGGGAGAATTGGCTTTTCCCCCAGTACTTTGATAGCGTTAGGACGGTTCGGCGGCCGGGTGAAACAAGGCGGGTGTCCGTGGGAAGTCATGTGGACGAACAACCCAACCTCTTTCAATCGGTGGTTGGGTACGTCGCCTTGCTCTTGCGGCTGGAGCGGCGCCTGCTGGCTCTGGTCGTATCGTACTCTCTCGCGATCGGTTTGTTTTCGCTGATCGTTCCTCTGACCGTCCAGGAGCTGACCAACACCTTCGCATTTTCGATCCAGCCGGTGACAATCGTGACCTTGGCCGGCGTCATGATCGCAGCTCTCCTCTTCGTGGGCGCCTTCCGATCGCTGCAATATTATGCGGTGGAAGTCCTGGAGCGCCGCCTCTTCGCCCGCGTCGCGATCGGAATGGCGCAGCAGATTCCCCAGCTGCAAGTGCTGGGGTTCAAGCCCCGCTATGCCAATCACTTCATGGAGACGGTGTTCATGCAGCGGGCGCTTTCCGTCCTTTTGGTTGACCTCATCAACGTCGTCGTCGGGGGCGCCGTCGGGATGACGATCCTTGTCTTCTATCATCCCTATTTCCTGCTCTACAACGCACTCTTGCTGGCCGGATTCAATGTCGTCTTTTTGCTCTCGCACGGTGGCCTGAAAGCGACCATCGCCATGTCGCACGCCAAATACGACACCCTACACTGGATGCAGGAAATCTCGTACAACCTCCTGCATTTCAAAGCAACCGACAGCCGGGCGATCGTCATGCAGCGCACCGACGAGCTGGTCGGCAAATACATCGATCGACGGCAGACCCGCTTCGGCATTCTAATCCGGCAATATCTCGGCTCCGTTGGATGGCAGGCGATCGCCCATGGTGGGCTCATTGCCACGGCCGCATGGCTCTTATCGGTCGGGCAACTGACGTTGGGCCAGCTCGTCGCCGCTGAGGTCGTCGTCAGTGGGCTTTTGGCGAGCTTCGACGAGGTCGTGAAACGGATGGGGCACATTTTTTATTTCATGACCGGCCTCAACGAACTGGATTTCGTCTTCTCGCTCCCGAAGGACCAGGCCTCCTCATCGTTGTCGGTGCCGCTGCCGGATCCGACGGTGCATGGCATTCGCTTGACGTGCAAGGACCTCTCCGTGCACCACCCCGGCGTGCCGGCCATCTTTCAGCAGTTCAATGTGGAGGTGACGCCCGGCGAGAAGATCGGCATCTACGCCAGCTCGACTGCGGCAAAAACCGCCTTAGCCCGCGTGCTGGCCGGGCTTGAAACCCCGACCGGCGGGGTGATCCGCTACAACGGCGTCGACCTGCGCCATATCGACATGGGCGCCATCAACCGCTGTCGTGGGTTCATGATTGACTCGCAATTGACGCTCTTCGAAGGCACGATCGAAGACAACATCGTGCTGGGGCGGTCCTATGTCCCCTATAGCGATGTACGCTGGGCATTGCGCTTTGCCGAGCTCGAAGAGGACGTCGATGCCCTGCCGCAAGGACTCAAAACGCATATTCGGGCGCCTGGGAAGATTCTGGCGCCGACGCATATCATGCGCATCTTATTGGCACGCGCGGTGCTCGCCAGGCCGCAGATCCTCGTGTTCGACGGCATTCTGCAGAATTTGCAACCGGTGTTGCGCGAGACGATACTCCGGCGACTGTGTTCGAAGGACGAACCGTGGTCGGTGATTTTCGTGTCGAACGATCCGAATTTGACGCCGCACGTGGATCGACGGCTGATTCTCGAATAAGGAGCGCCCGGTGTTTTTGTTCGGATGGCTGAGGTCGTTTCGTCCAAGCGCCTCTCAGGTGCTGATCAGCCTGCTGATCGCCGGCCTCGGCTGGCTGAGCGGCGGCGCGCTGAGCCGGGTTGATCAAGACCTGCGCATCATGTACACCGAATATACGCTCGGCGCGGCGGATCTGGCGCATATTTCCGCCGACGTCATGCGGTATCGCAATACGATCATTCGCGCCCTGCAGGCGGATAGCCAAAAAGATTTCGAACGGATTACGGAATCTCTCCCGGGTCAGCGGGCGAGAGTGCAGCTAGCGGTCGACCGCTATGCGGCTGCCGGCCTACGGGTGTCCCGCAGCGGCAGGAGCGAGCCGGAAGACATCGAAGCGGTACGCAAGAGTCTGGATCAGTACTTTTCTGCCGCCAGTACCACGATCGATCTGTTGTCGCGCGAGTGGACGGCCTCTTCTCCTTCGGAGCGCGATCGTCTCCGACGCAATGCCGAAGAGCATGCCGCCGACAACGCGGGGCCGAAAATGATCCAGGTGAGTCTCGCCTTGGACCGTCTGCTCGATACGGTGGCGGACGTGGCAAAGGACATGCGGGATGAAGGCACGAAGGCGATTCAGTCGACCAGCATCCTGCTCGTCGGAGGCAGCTTCTTCATTGCACTGCTTAATCTATTCCTCACCAAGCGTAAAGATCCCGACAGGCCTGAAGACGGTCGCTCTCCGGAGGCGTCGCTCGGGCCCTCGCGTCCATCGGTGCCGCTTCACGCAAGCGCCAATCCTCACCATTCTGTCAGGTCGTAGGCGCTGACTCCGCCTCACCGGATTCTTCCCACGGCCCGCAGCAACTCCTCCCGCTCGCGCGGCGTGAGGGGCTTCCATGCGCCCGACGGCAGGCCGGCCAGCGTGATGTGCATCATCCTGACGCGGTGCAGGGCAACCACCCTGTACCCGACGGCCTGAGACATCCGCCGAATCTGCCGATTTCTTCCCTCCGTCAGGACGATCCTAAATCTTGTCTGCCCGAGCCGTTCGATACGACACGGCTTGGTCTTGCGTCCAAGTATGACCACGCCCGCTGCCAGGCGGTCGAGCAGGCCTTGGTCGAAG
>Ga0310810_10004374_pt1 | contig 15612 bp, 14 predicted proteins | sample NCmetagenome_FD_207641 | JGI IMG/M metagenome (GOLD analysis project Ga0310810, IMG submission 207641) | Soil microbial communities from experimental microcosm in Duke University, North Carolina, United States - NC | ecosystem: Engineered > Artificial ecosystem > Soil microcosm > Unclassified ...
AGTTCGCTTTTCTAACGTGCTGCACTTAAGTCGGTTTCAAGTGGGGCTTACACCCTAAATCCTGAAGTTTCTTAAGTATTCTTACGCTTTCCTCAAGCAGTCAGCGATACATTAGTCAGGTATACAGCGACCTACCGCAAATATTCTGCGACAAATCGTTCACATTATTCCTATTGGCTTAACATTTTGTAACATTTTCCTCAGATTTCGGGTGTCCTAACAGACCTAAAGGCAGGGACAAGAGGAGACGCTTCTTCTGGCACAAAGAGCCAGAGATGAGACTGAGGAGAGATACACAGAGGTTGACGGAAAAAATTCCCGTCTTCTCCTCTCCTCTCCTCTCCTCTTCATGCGCCGTACTCCTGACAAGGAGCAGCGTCTTCATTCCCCCTGTTGGGAGTATCCCGTGTCTTTGCCATGAGGAAAATTCCTCTGCGCTGCCATATACAGCGTCAGAGGAGAAAATAGTCAGCCGATTCTTCAGACTGCTCACCCAACAGATTAGGTGTGGTCGCCAAGAAAGGCGACCGTTCAAACCAAAACTACTTCACCCAATCCGAAGCCGCTTTCACACTACCTAGGTAGTTGCCAGCAGGCAGTGAGGGTAAGCGATTGTATGGGACGACATACTCACCGAAGAAGCGAGCATACTCTTCGCCATCAACCAACAGTTCAACAGCCGCACTCAGACCTTGCTCAGCCAGGAGTTGGTTGTACTGCTGAATTTCCGCTTGGGTAGCTGGTGCACGCCCTAACAGATGCCGGAACAGGAACTCGATCACCTTGGTATTGGGATAAGGCGTGTAGAAACGACGCTGGTAGACATCCGAACTCGCCAAAGCTTTCACAAACTCGCGCACGGAGATTTCCCCATTGCTGAGTTTGGTTTCCAACTCAGGGCGACGGAACTCTCCAGGCACCTGACCATTGAAGACATCCATCACCTGACAGTAAATGGCATTGCTCACCTGGGCGATTTCGGTCTGATTAGCCCCAGGGGTCATGCGCACAATCCGTGCAGGCTTGCGGCGCGTTGAACTAGAACTGACCTCAATCGACTGCCCATCGCTATTTTGGAAAGAGCGACCGAGTTCGACGAACTGTGGCTTGCTCGTTTCCAGCTGCCGCTCTTGCGCCTTCATATCCGCTATAGCCTTACCCGTCATAGGCATCTTCGCCACATCCATGCGGGACGTTACCGGCTCGAAGCTGGGTACCACCACGTCTTTATTCTGCTTCGTCAGCTGGTTATACAGCCTTTGGGTGTTGGGGAAGTTTGCCGCTGGCAAGGTGGGGAAGCGCCGATAAGGCACTGTATCTTCACCAAATACCTGGACATACTCCATGCTGTTAACCATCGCACCGATAAAGCCACGGATGCCGTCAGAGGCGAGAATCCGGTTGTACTTTTGGATTTCCTTCTGGTTTTCCGGCGCACGACCCAGGAAGTGCTTCGTCCCCAGCTCAATGACCTTGGTGTTGGGGAAGGGAGTATAGAACTCTTTAATGTAGAGGCTTGAGGTACCTAGACCTTCAATGAATTCCTTAACATTAATCTCGTTGTTACTCAGCTTGCTTTCCAGGGCAGAGAATTCATTTTTGAGGATATACGGCTCGATATCGCGCTCAAAGATCTGCCGATAAGCCGCTCGAATCAAAGTTTTAACCGCTGGCTTATCCGTCGTGTTGGTCAGCTTGAAGACTTTGCTTTGTTCGCGCTGAACACTAACGCCCTGATTAATCCGGAATTGAACATCCGGTTCAGTCCGCGTTTCGGTAACTTGACCCAGTTGCACAAAGCGTGGGGTTCCTTCCTGGGTCACTTGAGTGCCTAACCCTTCAGCAATGCTACCGGCTCTCAAGCGTCGCGACGCCAACCCACCCGGTGTCACATAACGTTCATAAGGAACTGTATCTTCCCCAAATGCCTCAGAGTACTCTGGGCTGTCAATAATGGCGTCAACTAGAGCGTAGAAGCCTGACTTGGCGCAAATATCAAAGTACTTGTTGATCTCTTGACGCCCATAGGTGGGACGACCCAAGAGACGGCGGTGGATATACTCAACGGCTTTACAAACATACAGGGATGTCCAGTAAAGATTGCGGAATATATCCGACTTCGCTAGGCTACGAACAAACTCCCGCACGGGGATTTCGCCGTTTTCCAGCTTAATTTCCGCCACCTTCTGGCGCTGACCGTCGTAAACATCGCGTCCAAACACTTGCAAGTAGCAAGCCCGAATCACCGCTTGGGTAGAGCTTTCCGAGAACTTGACACTGGATGCGCTGGATACGCTGCCTCTCTTGCTAATTCTGCCAGAAGCGGGGAGTTGATCCAAACGGAACACTTTTGGCCCCAGAGAACCCGGAAACTCACCTCGTGCCTTAGGATTGCTGTTTTGGTTATTGATGCCAGGGCCTTGGTGAATCAGCAGGCGCTTCGTATCTTTGCCAAAAGGAGCCGGTCGGGTATTGGGATTCCGGGTTTCTTTCGGGAAGATAGCTCCAAACTGAATTTCCAAGGGGTCGTTGCCAGAACCATAGGGATGTTGGTCAGGCAGTGGGCGATCATATTGGGCAAAGGTTGTGATGAACTGAGGTACTTTGCGGAATGGCGCACTGTAATTCAGTAAATCTTGCTGCATCCCCCAGTTGCGGCATTCCTGCGCTTCTTGACCCAATCCCCGTAGGTAGGGGACGGTTTCTTCGCCAAAGTAGTCGGAGTATTCTTGCGAATCGACCAAAGCATCCACGAGAGCAGCTAGACCGCCGTTGGAGACAATGGCAAAGTACTGTTGGACTTCTTCACGCGAACTCGGACCACGACCCAGGAAATGGCGGAAAGCCAGTTCTAAGGCACGACTGTTGATGAAGGGTTGGTAAAACTGTTTTTGATATAGGGGAGATTTACCCAGGCGACGAATAAACTCTTTCATCGAGATGTCGCCGTTCTTGACCTGAGATTCCAGGTTAGAGATGGACTGGCTGTAGGCGCGGGTAATATCACGCTCGAAAACCTGCCGATAGGCGGCTTTCACAACCTCTATCTTTTCTGAGGCGGATAGTCCCGGCTTCATCACGAACTTAGGACGCCGTTCTGCCGCATTAAAGTAACTTTGGGGCAGTTGCAAGCCTTGTTGGTCACTCTTAGGACGCTGCCGCACTTTATCAGACGGATTAGCGGCTTTAAATTCGTTAATCACAATTTCAAAGTATTGATTAACGATATTGCTGCCCTCGGCATCGCGCTTGAAATACCCGAGTGAGGCCGCACGCATTTCCTGTAGGGCCACGAGGGTGGCTTCTCCAGAGCAGGCATTTTCGATGATTTCCCGCAGACCCCGGACGTTGACGACGATAATATTAGGGTCGCCAGCGACGATCGCGTAGGTTACATAGCGCAACATCCACGATAAGTCACGCAGAGACTTCTGCATGTTCTTCGGGCCATAACGGGCGACGTTAATGGGTCGGAAACCCGCCGGAGTTGGACCTCCACCAGAAGCACTGAAGAGTCCTCGCAGACCCTCGAAGAAACCGCCGCTACTTTCCACATACGTGGCAGTTCCCAACTTCATGGAATCTCTGACATCCATGCTGCCACCCGCCAGGACTAGCTCCTGACCGACTTCTTCCCTAGGCTTCTCCAGGAAAGCCATCGGGGAACCCCCGACGAAGATCCGGTTAGCCGCGCGGGAAACAATTAGGTCGGCGTTTTTGCTGAGAATGTCTGCAATCTCTATACGCTGTATCCCAGAGCGGAAATAACTGGCCAGCTCGCTTAGCTCACCACCTCCTAAGAACCGGTCTTGCTGTTCAGCTTGAATAATTGTTGAAACCGGTACTGTTTGATATAGTTGCGGACGCGCAACTGAGCTTCCACCACTTGCCTTAACACTCATTGGTTCTCAAAAGCTCCCATCGACAATTGCTACTGTGTTAAGTCTGACCAGGGTGCCAATCCAGGTTTCTTTCGCTTACCTTAGGCTGTTGTGCATCGGTATTGACTTCCCATTCCCAAACGAAATCGGATGTTCCCGTGACGCCTTCAATAAACTCTCTTCCTGGGCTTTACCAGATCAGTCTTTAGATTAAAACGTTTCTGTTGTTGTGAACTTATTTGTTAAGAAGTGTAAAGAACACGTTCCAGTGTTTCACAGAGTAATCATAGTTGATAAGCGTCAATCGCTGAGAGTCCCCATAAGTTTTGTTACAATCTTGGCGGACTAGGGATTGGGAAGGGAAGAGGGGGAGAATTTTTGACCTAAACAGGATTATTCAACAAACCTTCACCTCCAGGCTGGGATACGCCCACGTATGATCTCGGGCGTTGCGCTGAAGTGGCGCTACGCTATCACTCAAGCTCTGGTCACGTTCTCATTCTCTCATCCTCTCACTCCAAACTCCCATCTAAATTAATACCTAACGCCTTTTTGAGTTATGGAAATCGATCAAGACACCAGCGCTGCCGTTCAGCAGCTTTATGATACTTACCCCTTTCCGCCAGAACCCTTATTGGATGAGCCACCTCCTGGGTACAACTGGCGTTGGAATTGGTTAGCGGCTTACAGCTTTTGCACGGGTCAAAAACCGCAAAGGCAGGACATTCGTATTCTCGATGCAGGTTGTGGAACAGGTGTCGGGACAGAGTACTTGGTTCACCTCAATCCTCAGGCATCTGTGGTGGGGATTGACTTGAGTGGAGGTGCTTTGGACGTGGCACGGGAACGTTGCCGTCGTTCAGGTGCCTCGCGCGTTGAGTTTCATCACTTGAGTTTGTACGACGCCTCGCAGCTTGAGGGTGAGTTCGATCTGATTAACTGCGTTGGAGTCTTGCATCATTTGCCTGACCCCATTCGAGGGATTCAGTCTTTGGCGGCAAAGCTAGCTCCTGGCGGCTTGATGCATATTTTTGTCTATGCGGAGTTGGGGCGGTGGGAGATTCAGCTCATGCAAAAAGCGATCGCACTGCTCCAAGGCAACCAGCGAGGTGACTACCAGGACGGTGTGAAGGTGGGGCGTCAGCTATTTAACGCTCTTCCAGAGAATAATCGTATTGTCAAGCGAGAGAAAGAACGCTGGTCATTAGAAAATCAGCGGGATGCTAACTTTGCGGATATGTATGTTCATCCCCAAGAGATTGATTACAACATTGAAAGCTTATTTGAATTAATTGATGCGTCTGGTTTAGAGTTTATTGGCTTTTCTAATCCCCAATACTGGGAGTTGGAGCGGCTTGTGGGAAAGAATCCGGACTTGATGGAACGAGCAAAATGGTTGAGCGATCGCGAACGTTATCGATTAATTGAACTATTAGATCCAGAAGTTAGCCACTACGAATTTTTCCTAGGACGCCCTCCCATACTAAATGTGGATTGGGCATCGGATGAGGCTCTTTTAGCGGCAATTCCAGAGCGAAATCCCTGCATGAATGGATGGCCTAGTCAGAGTTTATTTAATCATGATTATCAGCTTATTCATCTGTCAGAGGAAGAGTTTGAATTTCTGCAAGCTTGCGATGCGAATTTTAACGACCCAACAGCCCCCAACCAAGGAGAGACAAAAACGGTGGGAGAGATTTTGGCGGGTGTAAAGTTAGGGTTGGAAGGAGTGCGATCGCTCCTTCACCAACAGTTAATTATGTTGACTCCGGGGTGAATTGGACATTACTCAGGTAATTCTCCAAAGCGTTCTCGGTAGCGATCAAGTATGATTTCCATTTCTGCCAATTGCTGTTGAGTTAATTCCCGTTGTTGGCGCTCTTGTTCGGCGCGTTGGTACTCTTGTTCAGCGCGTTGCCGCTCTTGTTCAGCTTGCTCCTCTGCTAGCTGTCGCGCTTGGGTTTCCTGCTTGAGCGCTTCCTTTAGCTCATCGGGAATTAATAACTTTTCTCCAGTATCCTCGCGATAAAAACTGATGAGTTTCTCTTCTATAGCTAATCGCAGTTTTAAGGGTTCGCTATGGCTATCGGTAATTAGTTCATAAGTGTCTCCCCGCAAGCGATATCCCTGTAATTTTTCCTCAATCCAGTCACCCTTGGGGTCAAATAGCCAGTATTCCTTTACCCCTAACTGCTCGTACAGGGTTTTCTTAAAGCTCTTATCTTGGTCTTGAGTGCCTGGAGAAGTCATTTCAAAAATGACCACTGGTACTTGTCTTTCTTCCCAAATTTTGTAGTTGTCTCTGCCGCCTGGAGCGACATCGAAAATTACCATGACATCAGGGGCAATTCGCAGTTTGGGAAATCCTTGAGAATAGTAAAGAAATTGGTTGGCTAGAACAGTTGCTTGACTACCTGATAAGTATTGTTTGAGGACTTCTAGAGTGGTTAGGATGGCATAAAGATGATCGTAGGTTTCTGCCACAGGTTCACCATCTGCACTAGGGTAAATGATTGGGGTGGTTTGGGTTGTGGGGGAAGTGGCTGTCATGGTAACACAAAGTCGGCATCACGTTTTCATTCTAGGGTTGAATTCAGGTTGACTGCATCACTGGAAGCAGGTGAGAGGTATATTGCCAATGAATGACTTGCTGCAACTCAGTATGTATCTCAATTATGTCAATACAACTTATTGTGGAGCAGGTAACACGAACATCTAGAGGGACAGGGCTGACAGGATACCCACGCCACTCATGTAACTTTTTATTTCACTAGCTGAAATGAAGTCATAAACTTTTCGATATCAGCTGACAACGAACTTTCTCTATCTTTGGGAATTTCTGTAGTTAATTGGTATAAACGTTTTTTGACTAAATAAACTCGATACTTCACTATCTTATTGTCAGGAGCTTCAAACTTAAACTCTTTACCAGAGTATTGTTCTAAGCGGATATTTTGCTGATTAAGTAGTTTGATTTTGGGGTCATTTGTAAAGCGAGAAGATAGGCTATCTAAAATAAATTCAGGAGGCAGCTGAGCGATGTCATCAGGGAAATTTGTATAAGAAACGCTATATTTTACCTTACCTTCTTCTAACACAGCAGTAAATAAATTCGCATCGAGAGATACATTATTCCCATCTGTAGTTTGTCTGTTCTGAGTTGGTGTAACTGGCATTAAAACCGTAAAGCCTCCTTCAGACGAAGAGAATTGTTTCCATTGTTGCTGTTGAACTAGAAATAGCTGTTCGGCTCGAACAGATTGAATGACTGGATATCCACTCATCAGCAGACTCGATAAAGCTGATAGTAATAAAAATTGATTTCTCATACTTTATGTTCCTCAGCACCTGTGCTATGAATTTACGTCATTATACAGCAGTCGTTTGAGGCATAAAGAAATAGAATCTTGTCTTTATAAAGACCTAAAAAAAGCGCCTGACTATTCTCAGACGCTTGCCATGTTTGACGTTTAAAGGATGTGAAACCTGAAGTTAACCGCTCAGCGCTTCTGCACCGCCCACAACTTCCAGAATTTCCTGCGTAATCGACGCCTGCCGCGCCTTGTTGTAAGACAGGGTTAAGCTGCTAATCAGTTCGCTGGCGTTATCACTGGCGTTATTCATTGCTGTCATCCGGGCCGCGAGTTCACTAGCCGCTGACTCTTGCAGCGCCCGCAGTAACTGGTTGTTCAAATACAAGGGCAACAAGGCATCCAGGATTTGCGCTGGGTCTTGCTCAAAGAGCATGTCACGGGGGAAGGGAGTGACTTGAGGTGCGACTTTCTCCCGCGTTACCTCAAAGTTGCCACCACGAGTTGTCAGCCTGAAGATTTCATCATCTTGTGCTTCTAGTCCTTGTGCCGTCAAGGGCAGCAGGGTTTGAACTACGGGGCGAGAACTAATCAAGGAGACAAACTTGGTGTAAACCAATTCAACCCGGTCTACTGATTCTGAGAGGAACAGAGAGAGCAGTTCGTCAGCAATCATCGAGGCTTCTGCGGCGGTAGGAACCTGCTCTAGGCCGGTGTATTTGGCATTAATGGGCTGGTCGCGGCGCTGGAAGTACTGAGAGGCTTTGCGTCCCACGAGGACGTACTTGTAATCGAGATTTTCCTTCTGTAATTCCTTCGCACGGTTTTCAGCGCGGCGAATGACGTTGGTATTGTAAGCGCCACACAGACCGCGATCGCCGGAGATAACGAGCAAGCCTACAGTTTTGACTTCTCGTTGCCGGAGTAAGGGGAGATTGGCGTCTTCAAACCGCAGACGGTTTTGTAATCCATAGAGTACTTGTGCCAAGCGGTCAGCGAAGGGGCGGGTGGCTGTTACCTGTTCTTGGGCACGACGGACTTTGGCAGCGGCAACGAGGCGCATGGCCTCAGTAATTTTCTTGGTATTTTTGACCGACTGAATGCGATCGCGAATAAATTTTAGATTGGGCATATCGGGGTTGAGGTGAACAGGTTGAAGGTTGAAAGTTGAGTTGAAGGTTTGCAGGTTGAAGGTTGAGTTGAAGGTTTTAACTTTCAACCTTGTAACCTTCAACCTTCAACCTTGTTTTATAACCTTCAACCGATTACACGGATACGAGGAAAGTCTGCTTGTATTCTGCGATCGCTTCTTTCAGCAGCTTCTCTGCTTCATCAGTGAGGGCCTTCTCTTTTTGCACAATCTCACCATATTGCTGCTTGCTGGTCTTTAAGTACTCCCGCAGCCCTTGGGTAAAAGTGCTAACTTTCTCCACCGCAATGTCATCCAGATAGCCATTCAGACCCGCGTAAACCAGCGCGACTTGCTCATAAACAGCCAGGGGTGAGTACTGGGGTTGCTTCAAAATTTCCCGCAAACGCTGACCCCGTGCCAATTGGTCTTGGGTGGCTTTGTCCAAATCTGAGGCAAACTGGGCGAAGGCTTGCAAGTCATCAAACTGAGCTAGCTCCAGCTTCAATTTACCCGCAACCTTCTTCATCGCCTTGGTTTGTGCAGCGGAACCCACACGGGACACCGAGATACCGGGGTTAATGGCAGGACGCAAACCAGCATTAAATAGGTCGGATGTCAAGAAAATTTGACCATCGGTAATCGAAATCACGTTGGTCGGAATGTAGGCGGACACGTCACCGGCTTGGGTTTCGATAATCGGCAGGGCTGTCATACTGCCTTCACCCAGTTCATTACTCAGCTTCGCTGCCCGTTCCAACAAGCGGGAGTGAATGTAGAATACATCTCCAGGATACGCTTCCCGTCCGGGTGGACGACGCAGCAACAGGGACATCTGACGATACGCTTGGGCTTGCTTGGAGAGGTCATCGTAAATCACCAGCGTGGCTTTGCCCTTGTACATGAAGTACTCAGCCAGGGTTGCACCGGTGTAAGGAGCGAGGTACTGAAGGGTGGCTGGGTCGTTCGCCTGAGCTGCCACCACAATCGTGTAATCTAATGCTCCTTTTTCCTGAAGCACACCAACCACTTGGGCTACGGTAGACGCCTTTTGACCAATGGCGACGTAAACACAGATTACGTCTTGTCCCTTTTGGTTAATGATGGTGTCAACCGCGATCGAGGTTTTTCCGGTTTGGCGGTCACCAATAATTAATTCCCGCTGACCCCGTCCCACTGGAATCATGGCATCAATAGCGGTGATTCCGGTTTGCATGGGTTCATAAACCGAGCGCCGTGCAATAATCCCTGGAGCCCCGGATTCGATCAGACGGGATTCTGTGGTATGGATGTCTCCCTTCCCATCAATCGGGCGGGCAAGGGCGTCCACCACGCGACCAATCATCGCGTCTCCTACAGGCACCTGAGCAATTTTGCCAGTGGCGGTCACGGAGCTACCTTCTTGGATACCCCGACCATCGCCCATCAACACGGCACCAACGTTGTCCGCTTCCAAGTTCAGAGCGATGCCAACTTCGCCATCTTCAAACTCGACTAATTCCCCAGCCATGCACTTTTCCAAGCCATAGATCCGGGCAATACCGTCACCAACTTGGAGTACTGTACCAACGTTGGAAACCTTGACCTCTTGGTCGTACTGTTCAATTTGCTGCCGAATAATGTTGCTAATTTCGTCGGGTCTAATGCTAATCATGTTAGTTGTGACTGCTTAGTGGTTGAGTATGTTTAGGGAATAAAAAGCTTTCTCCCTGAAGTGTTGATTACCAAGGGGGCTGTTTTGGGGGTGGCCTACAAACTCAATACTCTTTAAGTTGAACGGCCTAGGCTTACACTGATGCGACGCAGTTGTCCGCGCAAGCTAGCATCTACGACCTGAGAACCTACTTTAATGATGACACCACCGATTAAATCGGGGTCGAGCTGAGAATCGAGTTCAACTTCATGAGCGCCTGTCATGGCTTTGACTTTCTCGATGACAGACTGCCGTTGAGTGTCTGTTAGTTCTACCACTGAAGTCACTTCTGCCAAAACAGTCTGTTTCAACTTCCGGAGCCGAGCTTGGAATTGTTTAAAAATTCCCTCTAAGAATAGGATGCGTCGCCGCTCCACCAGAATCATCAAAAAGTTCATCATATAGGGGTGGAGTTGATCGCCACCAATCTGTCGCAATACAGCTTTTTTGGCGTCCCCCTTCACCACGGGACTTTCCAAAAATTGCTGTAACTCTTGAGAGTTTTGCAGAAGATTCAACAATGAACTAACCTCTTCACCAAAACGATCTACAAGGTTATTGGCTTGAGCTATAGACATTAAGGCTTCTGCATAAGGCTCCAGCACTTGAGCGCTTAAAAAACTGCCTTTCATGAGCCACCTCCCACAATAGCGATGCTACGGTCAATAAGTTGATGTTGAGCTGAGTCATCTAAGTGAGTTCTTAGTTGGGACTCGACACGCTCTATGGACATGGCGGCAACCCGTTCGCGGAGTTCAGCGATCGCTCGCTCCCTTGCTACATCCACATCTGTACCAGCCTGTTTCTTGAGTTGCTCAATATCCTTAGCTGCCTGCGCTAGGATTGCTTCTCTAGCTACCTTCGCGTTTTCTTCTGCTGTTGCACGAATTTGCTCTGCCTCGGCTTGAGCTTTAGCTAACTTCTGTTGAGCGTCTGCTAAGGCAGCAGCAGCATCTTTTTGGCGGTTCTCGGCATCCCTAACCTCTTCTTCAATCCTTGAGCGACGCTCATTTAGGATATCCACTAAAACTTTACGCCCAAAGTAAAATAGTACCCCGATAATAATCGCGAGGTTGATCAGGTTGGTTTCTAATACATCGAAGTTCAGACCAAAACCACCGGACTCTACGGCGTGGGCCGCTTCAGTGGCAAGGAATGAGAAAGTTCTCATGATACCGATTTCCTAACTGCGCTACTGACATTAAATAGTTTGACTTTCTACTCTCAAGGAAAAGGGCATTGTTGCGACTAAAGCGATCGCGTCTGAAGCTTCCTGTTTCAGTTAGCTGTCGCGCCGCGAATCGCTCTAGGAGAGAGGAGGCGCATAGAATGCGTTTTCCGATCGCTACGAAATCTGCTACTTGACCAATTCTGAACCTAAGAGTTTTTCCAGAATTTGACGGCTGAGGGACTCCACCTGTTGCTCAAGCGTTTGCATGGCTGCCTGTTTCTGAGATTCTATCTCTTGAGCTGCCTGTTCTCGTTGAACTTGGGCTTCCTGCTGCGCTTCTGCCATCTTAGACGCCGCAATTTTTTGGGCATCAGCTTGCGCGGCTGCAATCGTAGCTTGTGCTTTTCGGCGAGTTTCTCCTAGCTCTTGCTCGTATTGCTTTGCCAGCTTTTCTGATTTCTCTAGACGTTCCTTCGCTTGCAGGATATTACTGCGGATGTATTGAGCCCGCTCGTCAATCGCCTTGCCCAGAGGCTTATAAAACACCGCATTCAACACAACTACCAGAAGTAAAAACTGTATTGCCATCAAGGGCAGGGTTGCATCAAAGTCAAACAGTCCCCCTTCTTTGGCAGCTGCTTCAGCGGTTTCAACAGCTAGCAAAATTGTCCAATGTGTCATAATTTCAAGACCCAGTTGCTATCCTTTGGGTCAGCTAATCAGCTGAGATTGGTTAGTGGTCAGTAGTTAGCGTTCATGAACGACTAACTACTAACGGCTAACTCTTAAACTTTTTCTACGAGAAGGGGTTGGCAAACAACAAAACGAGGGCAATTACCAGACCATAGATGGTCAGGGATTCCATGAATGCCAACGTTAATAGTAGAGTGCCTCGAATTTTGCCTTCTGCTTCTGGTTGACGAGCAATTCCTTCCACAGCTTGACCCGCTGCATTACCTTGACCAATACCAGGGCCGATGGCAGCTAAACCAATTGCCAGAGCAGCAGCGATAACAGAAGCAGCAGCAACGATTGGATCCATGATTATTTTCCTTAACTTCAGTACACAACCAACAACACAAGAGTTTTTACTTTTGAGGTTTGAGGCTCTAGCTTCAAACCTCAAAGCTCACTCATTACATCAACTGAGGACTCTAAGAATGCTCCTCATGCTCTTCTCCACCGTGCCCTTCCAAGGCTTCATGAATGTAGGCGGCTGCTAGCGTGGAAAAAACTAGGGCTTGAATTGCACTGGTAAATAAACCCAACGCCATCACAGGCACAGGTATAAATAGGGGAACCAGTAGCACCAGCACTGCCACCACTAGCTCATCTGCCAGAATGTTGCCAAACAGACGGAAGCTCAGGGAAAGAGGCTTTGTGAAATCTTCTAAGACCGCGATGGGTAATAGAATTGGCGTCGGTTCAATGTACTTCTTAAAGTACCCTAAACCTCGCTTCCTAAAACCCGCGTAAAAATACGCCAAAGAAGTCAGCAACGCCAGGGCTACGGTAGTATTGATGTCATTAGTGGGAGCCGCTAGCTCACTTCCCGGTATTCTGATTAGCTTCCAGGGAACTAGGGCACCCGACCAATTGGAGACAAAGATAAACAAAAATAAAGTGCCAACAAAGGGCACCCAGGGACGGTACTCTTTCTCACCAATCTGGTTTTTGGCTAAATCCCGAATAAAGTCCAGGGCGTACTCCATGAAATTTTGTATGCCACTGGGAATTCTCTGGATATTCCGAGTAGCGGCGAGGGAAGCAACTACTAGAATCAAGATTACAAACCAGGAGGTAAGAAAAACCTGCCCATGCAGTTTCAGATTGCCTAATTGCCAGTAGAAATGGTTACCTACTTCCAATTTGGCAAGGGGGAAAGAATTAAAGACGTTTAAGACACTGTGAATTTCCATTGATGGAAGTTTCCCCAGAAATCGATGATTGGCAGGATGCCTCGTCTACTTGACTTTTTTAGGGTCAACTGGTATAAAGGTTTGCACCATGTAGACGAGGAGAGTGGCCTTATAGGTCAGAAATCCCAAAAAAATGGGCAAAATCTGTAGCTTATGCCATTGAGTTGCTACTATAATCAACCCAATAAACACCGCAAACCGAGCTTTGCTCAGACTTTTTCTTTCTAGGGCAAGTCGCTCGACATCTTTAGCCAACATTCTCAAGTAAACCATACCTGTGCACGCCCCGATCAAATAATTCAGAGCAATGTCAAGTGAGTAAAAAAACCAGACAGAGATAAAGACAATCCCTGTAATGGTAAGTGTGACCAACAGCAACATTCGTTTGAGTTGGTAGTACTCTTGCATTGAGGAATTATTTTCGGGGGATGGAGAACTTCCTTGGGGTAGTTCCTCCATTACCGGGTTTGGTTGAGGAGAGTCGTCTGACAAGTTCACGGGTAGCAGCAACAGCCAGTCCAAAAAGCGAGCTCGTAGCAAACGAGTTTAGCCACAGGTAATCATATCATGTACCGGTAACAATACTTAAAATTTCTTAAATAGCCGGGAGTGGGAAATTCCGCTGTGATTGGAGAAGCTCTCTGTTGTTGGTTGTACTTCCTCAGGTATCGCTTCCAAGGTTTATGTACTTGAACCTGCCAAAGCTTCAGGGTGTGTAGACGCCATAGGGCGGTAGAATAAGCAAGTTCAAGTCCAGTTCCCCTACACGGGGATTGAATGTGTCAAGCCCAGAACTTACGCAATGCCCAAGACTTACACTGTCGAAATTCACCACCAAGGCACGACTCACACGATAGAGGTACCAGAGGATAAACAAATTCTTCGTGCTGCCTCCGCCGCTGGAATCGACTTACCCAGTTCCTGCAATGCAGGTGTCTGTACCACTTGTGCTGTTCAACTTTTGGAAGGAACGGTAGAGCAGAGCGATGGGATGGGTTTAAGTCCAGAACTCCAAGCTGAAGGTTACGCACTGTTATGTGTGGCGTATCCCCGCTCTAATCTGAAAATTGAGACAGAGAAAGAAGATGAGGTGTACGATCGCCAATTTGGTCAGCCTTAATTAGAGGATATAGTTGACTAGCTTAGCCAGTGGGTCGGTTGAATGTTAGCGGGTTGATGTGTCTTAACCTTCAACCCTCAAACCTTCTAAATTAATGCTCAGTTTCCACGTATTAGGGCTTTTCCAGCCGACAAGCAGGAAGATTTAAATTAAAAATACCTCTTATATCAAAGCAAGATGGGATATCACTGACCCTTTGCGCGTAATTTTCCTGAGCCAAGGTAGTAACCCTTCCATCCCTGGAAATTTCGCAAGGACGGTTGAGACTGCATTCAGGTTGAGATAGTGCCTTATCATCGACACCTGTATTAGCGATCGCAACCACGCGATTACTGCGGAGAGAGACAACAGGTGAGCCTGACATTCCCCCTACCAGACTACAACGATTGCGAATCGATTTCTCCCACTGATAAACATCCTCTCGAAGATTGACAGACTGCCCAACTTCGCAAACCGCACGGTGCAGGAAACTCCGAGACGGTTCCATACCACTCAGCGGAATCCCAATAATCTCGACAGGCTCTCCTACAGGGGCAGGAACTTGCTCAATTTTCAACGGAGTAAAGCCCTCTTTCACTAATTGCTTAAAAGAGGTATCGAGTTCCAAAACTGTAATATCAGTCCTCCTCATCGTTGCGTAAACAATTCGTTGAACCCGAACCGGACGAACTCGTTTGATTCCATCTTTAAAGTAATTCAACTTAAAAATTAGATTAGAAGGCTGATTAATCAAGATTTCTTGGGGACTGGGAAAGGTAGAACCATCATAGCAATGACCATTGGTGATGGCATAAGCAGGTGCTTGCTCGCTTCCCTGAGTATCTACAAAAAATGCTGTGCAAATTCCATAAGAGCTTTGCTCAAGTAAACCAATACCGTTATAATTTCTGCCTTTTTCAACGGATAAAACTTCCCAATTTACCTTTGAAGAGTTAACCTCAGCATCGGGCAACTTATTGCCATTTCGGTCAAAAATCACAGCTTGTGCCACGTTCGCTACTAGGGCTAATCCTAAACTCAGGGCAGCAAGTAGTATGTTTTTTAATCCAGTTTTTCGCATACAACAGGTACTCCGTCCGTCTTGGTTGATAATATTAAAGACCAACCTCAGGCATAGCCTTTACATCACCAAAATGACAACTCACTTAACTCACTTCATGAAGTAATTACCTACAGGCTGGCAAGATACGCTCATTAGCGAACTCACAACCCATTCCCAATCAGAATAAAGAGGTTCCCCTTTTTTAAGGCTACAGTGTTCACACATCTTGTTTTTTTCTATTCCAACCTATTCACACCCCCTAAATCCCCCTTATTAAGGGGGACTTTAAATCTAGTTCCCCCCAAACCCAAGGGAGGTTAGGAAGCTAAGATGTCTATTAATTTGC
>Ga0310810_10004375_pt1 | contig 15610 bp, 10 predicted proteins | sample NCmetagenome_FD_207641 | JGI IMG/M metagenome (GOLD analysis project Ga0310810, IMG submission 207641) | Soil microbial communities from experimental microcosm in Duke University, North Carolina, United States - NC | ecosystem: Engineered > Artificial ecosystem > Soil microcosm > Unclassified ...
AATTAAGGACAGTCCCTGTCCAGCGGATTGAACGAAGTTACTGCTGATGACTCCTGGCCATACCGCCACCTGACACGCGGGCAATGGCGGCAACCATCATACTTGCGAGCAACTGCATGGTGGCAACGTCCTGCTGGTCAAAAGCGTGCGGAACCGCCGAAAGAACCTCGAAAATACCCATGGTTCTGTGGAATTGCCGTAAAGGCGCGGCAAGAATTGACCGGACCCCAAGTCTTCGGCAGCTGACAAGATCGACTTCGGGATTGTCGTCGGCATCGTGGCAAAGTACGACTTCGCCGCTCCGCAGGCATTCGGCGGAGATGCCGGAATCGGTTTGCAGGCGAACACCGAGATCGGGCGCGGTCCGTCCGGCGCGAGCGCGGCAAATCACTTCGTTGCCCCTGCGCAACGCGATTGCAGCACCGGTGGCTCCGGTCAGTGCCTGGGCGCGTTCGGTTATGACCCCGATCGCCGGCTCCAGGCCTATCTGTGAGGAATCCTGCACCGTGAAAATTTGCGACGAAGATGACCGCGTGTGATGCCGGGGCGGCAGATAGGGAGCGTGGTCCAATTCCGCTTCGATTTCATCGGATGGCACGGTGCGGAGCAGATCGCGGACCAAACGGTTTAACTCGTCGTCCTCGATGACTCGAGCCTTCGGGTGAGCGCGCAGTGATCCACCGAAAAGACGGGAAAGACCGAGTACCGCCTTACTGCCGCAGGCAAGGCAGCATGGAGTGGTATTGGCGCTGATCAATTCGCATTGCACGCAGAAGATGGCAGTTTGCAATGAAAGAAAATGAATCTGCGAACCCGACAATCGAGCGGACATCGGACAAGTAGCCTCCAAACATGAAGGCCTAGCCTAATCAGGTCAGTGCGAGTGAAATAGTAGCGGTTGTGGTTCGATTGTGGAAAGCGGCGGCGCTTAATAATCGCGAATGTAGGGACGTTGCTTGCGACGCCTCCTGCTTGCTGGGCGGGAAATGCCTGCAGGCGCAAGCGGCCTGCAAAAGACGTTTCAAGCAACGTCTCTACATTTAGTTGTGACGGCGTTACCCTGCTTGAGCCGGCAGCAATGCGGCATCGTCAGCCGCCGGCATGAACTCCAGATTTTGCGGAGCTGTGCGGTGGAGCGCTTCCGCCAGAGTTGTGGCAAACCCTGATGTCAGCAAGTTGATATCTAGCTGCAAATCACGATCGTTGTAGCGCCTGAAGACCACCAGGTTTCCGCAGAGCTGCCTCGCGGAAGTAACTAGTGGGAGCGTCATGCACCAGGCATCGCCAAATCCGGCGTTGGCAAAACTTCCGGGTTTTCTCCAATTCAGTTCCACGACGCCATCGGCGGCTACGATCTGCAACCGCCCGGCGAGTTCCGCGCGGAGTTCGAAGGCGTCAAAGTCATTCGAATCGAATGCGGCAGTGAGGATACGCCCAACCTGCCGGAGATCTTCGGCTGCTTTCAACTCTTCTGTCGCGCGGCGGATAGCGAGATTGTTCACGAATATCTGCCGCTGTTCGATGGTGCGCTGGGCGACACGTCGCAACTCTCCAAATTCCAGGTAACCGAGATGCTGCACTCCGATCCAAACTCCGGTGCCGAGCACCGCAAGAACTAAACCCAGCGTGCTGCCGGTCGGCCACAACAGGAACAAGCTCAGGAGCGCAAACATTGCCGAAACTCCGTAGAGCAGAATCACGACCTGCCTATGCGACATCCCGCGCTGCAGCAGCTTGTGGTGAATGTGCTCACGATCGGCGGTAAATACCGGCCGACCACTGATGAATCGGCGGAGCACCGATAGAGAAGTCTCCAGGATCGGAAGCCCAAAGGAGACCACTGGAATCGCCACGGCGATAATCGTTGGCGCTTTCTGTGCTCCGGAGAGGGCCAGCGCGCTCAGCATGAAGCCGATAAAGAGGCTTCCGCAATCGCCCAGGAAAATCGTCGCCGGATTGAAGTTATAACGCAGAAATCCGAGAATCGCGCCGGCGAGGGCCAGCGTGATCAGCGAAATCAGAGACATGTTTCCCAGCAGCGCGACCACAAACACAACCAAAGTCGAAAACAGCGCCGAACCGGCGGCGAGCCCGTCAAGGCCATCAATCAGGTTGAAGGCGTTGGTGATCGCCATCACCCATAGGATCGTCAGCGGCAAGCCGGTGAACCAGGAAAACTGGTGCGCGCCAAACAGGACGGGTAAGTCGAGGATGCGCAATCCGCCGGCGAACAACATGCTTCCGGCGATCGCCTGCACCAGGAACTTCCAATAAGGCCCTACGCCGCGGATATCGTCGTAAACGCCGAGCAGGAAAATCAGAATGGCCGGCGGGAGAATCGTCAAAAGCGGCTTGAGAGAGGGAGGGAGGCCTGGGCTTAGGAACCTGGTGACTACAAGCGCTGCTGCGGTAGCAAGCAGGAAGGAAAATACGATGGCGACGCCGCCCAATCTTGGCAGAGCATACTGATGTAAATGTCGCGGCTGAGCCGGCGCCACCACCAGACCTTTCCTGATGGCGACATCTCTAACTAGTTTGGTGAGGACAAACGAGAAGAGCAGCGCTCCGAGAAAGGTTCCCAGGAAGACGATGCTCAATCAGTTCTCCCCCAAGATGCGCGCGGTTTGATTTTGCACTAAGGCTCCCAAGCGAAGGGCGTCAGGCAAACTATAAGTCTGGCAGTAGCCGGGAGCTATTCTCTTGTTAGATACCGGCGATGTTTTCGAGTTGTGTACCCACGGCCAAAACGCGAGCGGCATCCACAGGGCGATGTGCTAGACTCCGGCCAAAATGCGAAGAATCTGGAATCATTCGGTTTTTTTCTTGTGTGTTGCTTTGATCGCAACACGGCTATGCGCGCAGACCGCCGTGCGGTTGGGGTCCGCTGATTCGACATTTCCACCAGCCGCGGCAGCAACACCAGAACGCTCATCGGAACCGGGCGGGGATTCCGCGCTTCGCCTGGGCAACGGTGATCTCCTCGAAGTCAGCGTTTACAATGTGCCGGAACTGAGTACGAAGACGAGGGTCGGCAGCGCCGGAGACATTTACCTTCCCCTGATTGATTACATTCATGTAGCTGGCCTGACGATCAACGAAGCCGAAGCCGCGATCGAGAAACGGCTTGACCAGGGTGGATTCGTCAAGAACCCACACGTGCATCTGTTCGTGGATGAATACACGTCGGCCGGCGTCAGCGTGCTGGGCGAGGTCACAAGACCCGGCGTATATCCGGTGTTGGGAGATCAGCGTTTGTTCGACGTAATCTCTGCTGCGGGCGGATTTACCGACAAGGCGGGGAAAGATATTACGGTAACCCACCGGGGACAAGCGCCGGTCGCGCTGCCGATCTCCCGCAATATCGCCGAGCATTCGGACAGCAACATTGCCATTGCTCCCGGCGATACCATCAACGTCTCGCAAGCCGACATTATTTATGTGGTCGGGGACGTACTCCGCCCGAGCGGTTTCCTGATGCAGAGCGGACACCTAAGCGTTCTGCAGGCCATCGCGCTCGCCGGCGGCGCCAACTCGACCGCGAAACTCAGCGGAGCACGAATCGTTCACAAGGGGCCATCAGGTTTGAGCGAGACGCCCGTGCCGCTCAAGAAACTGCTTCAAGCCAAAGCTGACGATATTGAGTTGCAGCCGGATGACATCCTGTTCGTGCCGACGAGTGCGAGAAAGTTGCTTGCGGGCCGCACAGCTGAAGCAGCGCTTCAGATGGCAACCGGAGTCGCCCTGATAACGGTTCGGTAGGTCTAGGCGGCCGCTCGTTCGGCGTTGCGAACGCCTTCTACAATCCCGTACAGAACATCGAGATAGTCGGCCGCGGTCCGCTCACGTGAAAGATTTTGCACGATATAGTCGCGGCCGTTCATACCCAAGGAGTCCCGCAGGTAGAAATTCGCGCGTAAGGCTTCGATCACGCCGCACAGGGACGAGGCGTTTTCCGGTTCAATACACAGCCCGGCCCGACAGCCCTCAATAATTTTCTTCGCCTGTCCAGTTACTCCGAGGACCACGGGCTTGCCGCAGGACATAAACTCAAGCATCTTGGTGGGAATCACGGTGTCGAAGACTTCCGACTTCTTGAGCAGGACCAGACACACGTCTGAGGCGGCGATGTAACTCGGAATCTTCTCGCGCGGCTGCTGAGGCACAAAACGGATGTTGGTGAGCTGCTTCGCCGCGGCGATCTGCTCGATTCGTTCCCGGTCAGCGCCCTCGCCGACGAGGAGGAAAATGACTTCCGGGGACGCAGCCTGCATTCGTTCGGCAGCTTCAAGCACGGTTCCAAGGCCATGCGCCATTCCCATGGTTCCGATGTACGAGACAACGAATTTGTTTTGGAGCGACATCTCGCGTCGAATTGGTCCGCCATCCGGGCCGGGGCAAAACAGTTTGGTTTCGACGCCATTCTGCACGACCGAAATCTTCTCCGGCGGTACGCCCCAGCGCCGAATCAGGTGATCGCGAAAGGCGGGCGTGACCACAACGATGTGGTCCGATTGGCGATAGAGAAATCCGGCTACCTTGTGGAGAACTCGATACAGAGCGGAACCCGCGCTTCCCACGCCGACAGCTGCCAGCGACTCCGGCCAGAGATCGCGCACTTCAAGAACGAACGGCACGCGCTTGACCTTTGCCGCCCACCAGCCGGAAAGCCCCACCAGCAACTGCGGCGAGGTAGCAATGACCACGTCGGGCCGCGCCAAGAACGATCCAGTCATTCCGGCAGAGACGCAAAACGAGCTGTAGTTCAGCATGCGTTCGTGGGCTTTACGATTTGGGAATGGGAGCAGCCACGAGCGCACGACGTTGACGTCGTCCACGCGCTCGCGAAACACGAGTTTGCGCAAATGCTTGCGGTACTCCTGGCGCAAGACGCCATCGGGATGGTTCGGAAATCCCGTCAGCACCGTAACTTCATGGCCTGCCGCGGCCCAATGCCGGGAAAGTTCCGACACACGCGCGGCCGGTGCTCCCATCTCGGGCGGAAAATATTGCGAGATGTAGAGAATCTTCAGCGCGGCCTCAGTAATAACAAAGTTTGAATGCGCCCTTGTAGCAAAGTGCGCGGGTGCGCTTCATGGCGCTGCGCAAATAGCTTTCCCACCTGTCGGCATACTGAGCGAACGCGGTTTCCGCAGTGATTCGGTGCATCACCCGGAGTTGTGTAATGTGCAGCCGGTGATAAAAGGGGCTGGCGATCATGGGAAGGCGCGTGCCGGACTGTTCGTACAGCGACCAGAAGCCGAGATCGTAAGAGTTCAGGTTGTTGCGAAGCGTCTCAACCGCCGCCGCAAACAGGTTTACTGCCTCCCGCGATCCGGTCGCAAGGAAGTAGTCATACACACCCCACGCGGCCCAGATGAATCCGTTCAGAATGTGAGTCGGCCTGGAGAGTATGTACTCCTCGAACCACAGGTTCCCTTGAGGATCGGTGAAGGCCACGCCGCCTGAGTTGACGGTGGCCCGAAAGCTTTCAAATGCCTGAACTGCGGCGTGCAGAAATTTTTCCTGCCCAGTTTCTGCGGAAGCGCGGACCAGCAGCGAGATGCCTTGTCCTTGTGCCAGCCCTGAGTACCATGGTGCTCTCAAAGTCTCTCGGTATTCCCAGTCGAAATTATGGCTCCAGACCGGAATACCATACCGGTTCGGCTGAAGATGGGAGCATAACCACTCCGCCGCGCGAACAAACCGGCTGCGATATTGCTCCTGCTCGCTCCTGCGAAACAGGTTGTAATTTCCGAGTCCCCATTGAGCGATGGCAATCGGATTGTGCTGAACGCCGATCGCACCGTGATAGTTCAGCATCGGAATGCCGGAGGCGTCGTACGGACCCGCATAATTCGCCTTCTCCCCGAAGGTCATGTAGTACTCGCCAAGAGAATGAGTTGACGCATTCCGGTTGAGTTCTGCGGAGTCGTGCCAGAAACTGAGCTGGCTCGTACCCGGCAGCAGATACGCGCGAGCGACGCGCCGGTAGTATTGCAATCGTTTGGAGATATGCATCGGGGCCGGGAACTGGCCCGACTATAGCATCGGAATTCGCGCGCTCAGTTGATGATCGAGAGCGGTGGAACCTCAGTCATTAACTCAGGATGTGGCTGGGCGCGTTCGCCAGATTGTGGTGACACAATCGGCATCTTGAACGGCTACGGTGGTGGCAGCGAGGAAGTGGGTTGTGTTTTCGCCGTCCGGCAGGAATGCGTTGCCGTACTGAAACAGCCCCATGGGCCAGCGGTCTTTGCGCCAGGTAGAAATCTGTTGCCAATCCGCTCCGTTGTTGCTGCCGAGTAGATTCACATGGTTGGCGAGGTTCACTTTGCTCGGCTCGATCATTGTCGAGAAGAAAAGCCCGCTCCGGTTGTGGCAGCCATAGATCGAGGAACTCGGAATCGGTGCCACACTGTGAATTTTGCCTCGACGATCCAGAAAGTATATGAAGTCCCTCTCCAGTGGCGTATCCGACGCGTAGTAGATGCCTTCGGCGGCGACTACAGCTGCCACGGCTCGAGCCTGCTGAGTTCCAGCGACTACTTCGTCAAGCGATGCAAGATCGTGCGAGGCGCGGATGATTTTGCACTCGCAGCCGTGGTCGCCGGTGAAAATCCAGAAATAGTCGCCCCAACGGTCATAAACAATATTGTGCACGTGACGGACCGATCCGGGTGGAAAGGTGTGCGCTACTTCCCATGTCAATCCCTGATCGCGAGATTGATAAACGTACACCTCAGAACGCTCCGGGTTGTCGAAGTATTCGCCCCAGAACAATCGGCCGTCGGGCGTTGCTGTTATGTGCAGGGGACGCGTGCCGCGCGTGATCCGGTGAGTAATGCGGAACTCTTGCTCTCCACGCCCTAGAGTCACGATCGCTCCCGGCACCGCTCCGACCAGATTTCCAGAGGGGAGCACTGCCAACGCATGAAAGCCATCGCGGAAGAGGCGTGAGCTCAAGCGAAAGCGGCTCGTCAGGTTGCGTCGAATTCCAGGGGAGTAAGTTGCAACTTTCCGCGGCTGGAACGGCGGCGAAACCATTCTGGCGGCGTACAAGTCGTATCCGCGGGAGAGATAAAGCAGGTCCTCGTGCCAGGTCAGCGCGCGAAAGTTTGGCAACGTGGCCGCGAGCTCAGCGTTCAGCCGGACCGTGGGCGAAACAGCCGGCGCGGTGGCCATCAGTTCTCCGACTTCTGCGCGAAGTACGGCCCGATGGCGATCGCGTCCATGCGGGTGCGCTGGAAACAATCGATGGCTTCTTCGGGCTTACACACGATGGGTTCGTTCTCGTTGAAGCTGGTGTTCAGAACCACCGGGATGCCGGTGCGGCGTTCGAATGCGCGAATCAAGTCGTAGTACAGCGGATTCTCATCGTGGGTGACGCTTTGCAATCGTCCGGTATTGTCCACGTGATTGACCGCGCACAACTGCTCACGCTTTTCGGGACGAATCTTGTAGACATGCAGCATGAACGGCGAAGGATGATCGTGTTCGAAGAATTCCGCCTGGCGCTCTTCGAGAATCGAGGGCGCGAACGGTCGGAACCATTCGCGGCGCTTGATGCGGGCGTTGAGAATGTCTTTCATATCAGGGCGGCCGGGGTGGGCGACGATCGAGCGGTTGCCCAACGCGCGCGGCCCCCACTCCATGCGCCCTTGAAACCAGCCTATGACGCCGCCTTCGGCGATTTTCCCGGCGACGGTGTCGAGAAGCGGGCCGCGGTCGAGCTTGCGATATTTGACGCCGGCGCTGTTGAGCAACGCCTCGATTTCAGAATCTGAAAACTCCGGGCCGAGGTAGGAGTTCTTGAGAGCGTGTTCGCGCGGTTTTTTCAGAACCGAGTGATACGTGTGCAAGGCCGCGCCAATCGCGAGCCCTTCGTCTCCTGCCGCCGGCTGAATCCAGGTGCGGCGGAATGGCGTGCGGGTAAAAAGTTTCCCGTTAGCAACACTGTTTAGCGCGCAGCCGCCTGCCATCGCCAGATTTTCCATCGGCACTTGTTTGTGCAATTCGTTGAGGAGATGGAAAAACACTTCTTCGAAGCAATACTGCATGGCATAGGCAAGGTCCATGTCGCGCTGCGTGATCTCGGTGCCAGGCTCGCGCGGAGGTCCGAACAACTGGGCCATGCGTCCGGAAAAATGTCGCGCCAGCGCGACTGTGCCGTCGGGCTTGATCTGCATGCCTTCGTTGCTGCCGATGGGCTCAAAGTATTCGAGGTCCAGTTCGAAGCCGGAAGAGCTGGTCATGAGCAGCTCGCGGACCTGCTCGACGTAGGTGTCTTTCCCATACGGAGCAAGGCCCATAACTTTGCCTTCGTCTCCATATTTGGAGTAGCCGATGAACTCGCAGATCATGGTGTAGAAGCTGCCGAGCGAATGCGGCAGGAATACACGGTCGAGTACGTTCACGTCGCCGCCTTCGCAGCGTGCCATCATGGTGGAGACGAAGTCGCCGGATCCGTCATAACTGAAGCCTGCTGCCTGTTCCCACGGCGAGCAGTAATATGCGCTGGCGATGTGAGCGATGTGGTGCTCCAGGCGATGCTCTTTAAAGCGCAGCGTGGCTGAATCGCAGTTGAGCGCTTTCGAGATGAGCGACCGTACATCTCGCATCTCCTGCTTACGCTGTCGCAAGCGGATGAAGTTCAGCAGCTTCGACGGATTTGCCAGGGCATAGCGCACTTTTTTCTGGAGGTTGGCGTCGCTATCCTGGCCAATTGCAACGTGATCGATATCCGTGATCTTCGCACCTGCGGCGTCGAGGCATGCCTGAATCGCCAGCGCCGGAAATCCTGCATAGTGCTTTACGCGATTAAGACGCTCCTCTGCAATCGCGAACAGTACCTTGCCGTCTTGAATAATCGCCGCAGAAGCGTCGGCGTGAAACATGTTCAGGCCCAGAATCAACATCGCATTCATCCTTCTATTCCGAAATCATGAGACGAGCGGCGCGTAGGTTTCTTCTTTCGCAAAATTTGATACTTGCTCTGGCTGGCCAGAGCGCAACGAATCCAACACTCGAATTGTCGCCAGAGTTGAGTTGGAAATCTGCTCGAACGGAATCGGCACTGGCCCGCCGCCACGGATGCACTCAGAAAATGCGCGCCATTCGGCGATGTGGCCTTTGTCCTGCCGCAGCCAGGAGCGCATCGTTTCTTTTTTGCCGTGTTGGACCAGGTCGAGCCTTCGGAAGTCGTCGAGGACAGCTACTCGTCCGCTGCCAAATACTTCTACCCGTTCCTTCGAGTACGCACGGTCTCCACTGCAGATGTAGGAGATCGTGCCGAGCGATCCGTCCATAAATTCGAGCGTGGCCACCACGTCTTGTTCGTCGAATGAGACAGGGCGCCCGTGCGCCTCGACCGAAGCCGGGGCAGAGCCTGCGAGAAACGACAGGAAATCCACAAAGTGGCAAACTTCGCCGAGAATTCTTCCGCCGCCTTGCCCGGGATCGTTGACCCAATGGTCGGGTGGGAGTGCGCCCGCGTTAATGCGGTAGTGCATGGTGAACGGACCATCGGCCTGGGCAAGAAAGGCCCTCATCCGCATTGCCATTGGTGCGAAGCGGCGATTGAAGCCGACCATCAACTGGCGGCCTGCATGCGCGTGGGTTGCGATGATCTCGTCGAGTTCCTGTTCGGTCAGGCAAATCGGCTTTTCGCAGAAAACATGCTTGCCTGACTCGAGTGCGTTTATTGCCTGACGCGCATGAAGATGATGCCGCGTGGCGATCACTACGGTGCTGATGGAAGGGTCTGAATAAATCTCGCCTTCATTGCTGGTGCAGAATTCGAATCCAAGTTTGTTTGCCAGCGATTTTGCGCGTGGCCCGCTGGACGCGCAGACTCCAGCCAACACTGTGCCCTGGTCCTGTTTCATGGCTGGGCCAAGCACGCTGCTCACAAAGTTACCCGCACCCAACACTCCGACTTTCAGTTGCCCGGCCGCCGCCGCTTTCCTGGTGGACACAAGTTCCAGGCGTCGTGGCTCTGGCCGCGGCTCGTACTGGACCAGAATTCCCAGCGAAGGCTCTGCAGAGTCTCCGGAAATCAATTGATAAGCATCCAGCGCGTTTGCAATGGGAAATCTGTGAGTGATCAGCGGCCCGACGTCGACCCTTCGATCGGCGAGGAGTTGAAGAAAGGCCTCCATGTTACGTGTTTCCGTCCAGCGCACGTGGCCGATGGGGTAGTCGCGGCCTTTTTGCTCGAAGGCGGCATCGTAACGCCCGGGGCCGTACGAACGGGAAATTCTGAAATCCAGTTCCTTCTCGTAGTAGAGCTTGCGTTCGAGGTCCAGCCCAACTGTTCCGACCGCAACGATGATGCCGCGGTCACGAGCTACCTCCGACGCAAGATTCACGGGGCCGCTACTTGAAGTTTCAGCGGTGATCAGCACGCAGTCAGCGCCGTGTCCGCCAGAGTGGCGGGTGCACAGATCGCGGAATTCCGATTCAGAAGCGGCGACCGCCAGCGCACCCATTTTGGCAGCCAGTTGAGCGCGATCCGGGCGTAGATCAAGGCCAATAACGCGACAGCCAGCGGCAGTGAGCGCCTGAAGAGTGAGTTGCCCGAGCAGGCCAAGCCCGAGCAGCGCTACCGTCTCGCCGAGCTTTGCTTCAGCCGTTCGAACGCCGTGGATCGCGACAGCCCCAAGGGTTGTGAACGCGGCGCTATCGAAGTCAACATCTGACGAAGGAATGCGCGCAACCAGCATTCGCGGAACACACGCAATCTCCGCGTGCACCGCGAAACCTGCTCCGGCGCAGGCGACGCGATCGCCAATTGTTAGATCGTTGACGCCCTCACCGACTTCTACAACTACGCCGGCACTGCTGTAGCCGAGAGAGGTTGGCTGATCCAGGCGGCTGCGAACCGCCGAAGCAGCGGACAATAGACCGTCGCGCTGGATCTTATTGAAGACGTCACGGACAAGGTCGGGCCGCGACCGAGCCTTCTGTAACAAAGTTTTTGACGCGAACTCCGATGACGCGCGCTCTGTTCCGGCTGAAACCAGCGATGAGGCAATTCGGACGAGCACACATCCGGGAAGAACGTGCGGCGCCGGAACTTCTGCGACTTCGATTTCTCCCGTGCGCGCGCTCTGCAGGATCTGCTTCATGCGATGGCAACCTCAGCGCGGCGATTGTTGCGAGACCGGCTTGCGTCCACGAAACCCTGCATCCACAGCTCGAGCGTCACGAATTGCCACATCTGCATAGACCAATCCTGTGTGCCCGAGCGATGCTGTTGAACTATTTTCTGTACTGTCTCAGGTCGAAACAGTCCTCGACTGCGGATGTTGGAATCCGAGAGCAGGTCGTCGGTCATTTCCGTTAAATCGTTGGCAAGCCAGTAATCCGTGGGCGCTGCGAATCCGGCCTTGGGCTGGCGGAGCACTTCGTCCGGCAGCACGTGTTCCATTGCTTTGCGGAAAATGTGCTTGGTCGTTGGCTTGAGAAACCCTTTCAGCTTCAAATTCGGCGGAACGTTCCAAGCCACAAACTCCGCCAGGTCGCGATCCAAAAATGGCACGCGCACCTCGACGGAGTTCGCCATGCTCATCTTGTCGTTGTAGGTGAGGTTCAGGCTGGTCATGAAAATTCTGGTGTCGAGGTAGAGCATCTGGTTCAGGAAATCGGCGTGGCGAACGCGCTCGAAGGCCTGCTGGTGCGCGCTTTCAGATACCGATGTATCAATTGCGGCTTGCATCTGCGAGTTGTAGAGCGCCTGCCGCTGGTCCTGGTCGAGATAAGTACAATTCCGGATGAAGCGCTCTTCTTTCGGCAGTTTTGCGCTTCGCAACATCTTTTTCGCCAAACGAAGATGTCCCTTGAACGCGCTGTCTCTCATGTTGGGCGCGCGCAGCACGGCACGTTCAGCGGCGTTTCCGATCCAGCCGGGAAGTCTCGAATACGCTTCTGCCCAGTAATGCGCGGAGTATTTCCGGTATCCCGCAAAGAGCTCATCTCCACCAACGCCGGACATGAGCACGGTCACGTCACGGCTGGCTTCCTGGCACACAAGAAACGCGGTGACGATCGCGGGATCGGCGGTAGGCTCGTCCATGTGCCAACACAATTTGGGAAGGAGGCTTGCCACATCCGGTTCGACTACGATTTGCCGGTTTTCGCAGCCGAGCTTCGCCGCCAGACGTGCAGCGACGGCGGGATCGTCCAGGGTGTTTTCACCTTTCCGATATTTTTTGGGGAAAGTGATGGTGTAAGTGCGAAGCGGCGCTTTCACTTTCTTCGCCATCATGGCAACGATGCTCGATGAATCGAGGCCCGCGCTCAGGAAGGCGCCGAGCGGAACGTCACTGACCATCTGCCGCTCGACCGATCTCTGAAATCGCTCGCGGATTTCGTCGGCCAACGCAGCTTCGCTCGAACCAAATTCGCAACCTGCCGGCGGGAATCTCAGGTCCCAGTATTGCGAGATCTTGAGTTCGCCATTTCGGAATATCGCCGAGTGGCCAGCCGGCAGTTTGAAAATCCCTTCAAACATCGTGTTGGGATCGGGCACCCACAAGAACGTCAGGTACTGATCGAGCGCCTGCAGATCGACGGTTGCTTCGATTCCATCCACCTCGAGCAGGGCCTTGATCTCCGACGCGAACGCCAGGCGGCCGCCGCGCCGGCAGTAATAGAACGGCTTGATGCCGAAGTGATCGCGGGCCATGAATAGCGTGGGCGTTCCGCTGCGAAGATCGCAGATGGCGAAGGCGAACATGCCGTTCAGCCGCTTCACGCAATCTGCGCCGTCCTGCTCGTAGAGGTGAACGATCACTTCGGTGTCGGTATGCGAGCGAAAACTGTGGCCCTTCGATTCGAGTTCCTGCCGCAGTTCACGGAAGTTGTAGATTTCGCCGTTGTAGGTGATCCAGACAGTGCCATCTTCGTTCGACATCGGCATGTGACCGTCCGCGGAAAGGTCGAGGATGGAAAGCCGGCGGCTGCCCAGGCCAAAGAACGATCCGTCGGGCGCACGATGCTGCCACAGCCCGCTGTCATTCGGGCCGCGATGGGCCTGGACCGCAGTCATGCGCGCGAGCGTCTCGCGGTCTCCCCAATTAGCCAGGCCGCTAATGCCGCACATGATTGTTTCCTTCGATGAGAGAGAGACGCGGGAGCTTCATCTCAAACAGTTTTGCTTTCACCTGAAAGCATTGGATCGCTTGAAACGCGCAGTAGATTAGGCCAGCTCTGCCGTCGAGAAAACCCAGGCGAAACAGATATCGGTACAGGAATAGCAGAGTCGACGAGCCTGGCATGCGGAAGAATTTCTGCTTGAGCCAGCGACGCCGCTGGGCTTGCGAGCCGAACAAACTCGGAGCGAGTTCCGAGTTGCGCTCCGGTTCACTCCAGACCCGCGCTTCCCAATTCGAATACTCGTCGTGCTTACGGATGTAGCGAGACAGGCTGGCGACATTGCGGTGAAGAAGGTGGTTCTTCAGCCTGGCTGTCGGGCCGTCCACGATGACGTGCTCGTGCACTTCCATGTCGCACATCGAGGTATCCTGGTCGGCGGTGCGGCATTCGAAACGCCCTTTGCCGCGCCGGAACAGAGACAGCTTGTAGAAGGTTGCGCCGCAGTAGCGCAGGCGGCGACCCAGGAAGTGCATGCCCAGGCCAATGTAGTAGCCGGCGATCGCCGGACTCTTAATGGCGTTTTGTATTTCGTCCACGAGTTCCGGCGTAAGCGACTCGTCCGCGTCCAGGAGCAGCACCCATTCGTAATTCAGCGGCAAAGTATTGAGCGCCCACTGGCGCTTCTTCGGCCAGCCGCCCTCATAGCGAAACTGAACGATCTTTGCCCCGAACGAGCGCGCGATTTCGGGTGTCGAATCCGTGCTGACGGAGTCCACAACGTAAACTTCGCCTACGTCTGCCAGAGATTCCAGACAGCGCGCCAGATTTTCTTCTTCGTTGCGAACGGCGACGATAACGCTTACAGGCAGCAATGCTCGTCCCGCCGCGCGCGGGACAATCGCCGTCGTCGCAAAAACCTGAGTTGCCACTGTGGGGAATCTTAGCTGCAAACTCCGGCGTCAACGGTTACAGAGAAAGCACCTCGCCTGTGGGAAACTTGGTTCACGATTACGGCCTCGCTACCTGCCCACCCCATATCGACGCAACAAATAAACCGCATCTTTGTTTGTGGCAACATCTCCTTGGGTTGGCAATCCAAAGACGACCCGGTATGCAGACTGGAGATTGTGATCTCCGTAGCTGTTCGCGAACTCTTCCGGAGCCAGGAACGTCAGTCGAGTGCTGTATGCCAACGCGGCCATTCCTAAACAACCGTAAACAACGCACCAGGCTGGAACCAGAGTTCGAAGTGTATTCACGCCAACGCGATTCTTGAGACCAATGAACAAGTAAATGAAAATGTACGGAATAACCGGTAGCCAAAGGCGGCTGTCATACCAGGGATAAATAAGCACAACACAGCTGAAACAAAGCAGGTATAGAAAGAAGACTGCAAACTGGGTTCGTTCTCTCCACAGGGAGCAACTGAACACCACGAGTCCCACGAGCCCAAGCGCCTGTATAAGAATGGTTAATACACCGGGTAACTTCGTTGCGGAAAGATTCAGCATGATCTCGCCCCATTCTCGCGAATGGTCATTCAGCTTTGCCCGAACGCTTCCAGCAATCCCCCGGTGCATGAGAATGGGCTCATTAAACTGGAAATACCGAGAGTGCTGGAAATCTGGAACGACCAAAATCGCGCCCAGCAAAAGAACGGACGCAGCACCGAAGGACAGCGCTCTGTTTTTACCGACCCACGCGGAAACCCTCTTAACAGTTTCCCTTCCGCCTAACGAGACCCAAATAAAAGGTGGGACGAGTGCGATCCCAATTGTACGAACAGCGATGCACACCGCCACCAGGGCGCCGGCCAGGCTGAGTAATGGCCATTTTCTTGCCGGGTGATCTTCAGACCGTAGGATCAGAAGTAGACAAGCTGCGGAAAGGCCGAAAAAACAGATGTCGCGCAAGGGTTGGGCTGCTTGTCTCACCACTACAAATGAGAGCATCGTCAGAAGGCACACGATGTAGGAGCCTTCTGACGTGAGTGCAAATGTATTGCGGGAAATGAAATAAATCGCGACACATCCAACCGCCAAGCAAAGGCAATTCAACGCAACGATGGCCCATGGCTTGCCGATGCCAGCCTTGATTAGCCCCACAATCAGAAAAGGATATCCGGCCGGTCGCATCGACGTGTGACCGTGAACACTGAATCCCAACCCATCCGCGGCCGAACTCGCCTGAAGCAGGTAGTCGATTCCATCCCCTACCAGCCGGAGCGGACTGAATATTTGCAGTAGATAAATGAGGAAGACTGTGACTATTGCGGCTTTGAGGATGCGGGCTCGACACATCGTGGTCACATCATAGACGCAAGGATTTCTGCTTTTCCATTGCCTTTGGAGTGTCCACACGAGTGCACCAATGATGCAGTAAAGGGAGTAGGCCGCCGCAATTTTTGCGGTTCTCGAAGGCAGGGGCGAACATACCGCATTTCGATCTGAGGCGAGCGTCTCAGATATTGCGCGAATAAATATGGCGCCAGTCAGCAGGAATGCCCAAGCAAAAT
>Ga0310810_10004378_pt1 | contig 15604 bp, 15 predicted proteins | sample NCmetagenome_FD_207641 | JGI IMG/M metagenome (GOLD analysis project Ga0310810, IMG submission 207641) | Soil microbial communities from experimental microcosm in Duke University, North Carolina, United States - NC | ecosystem: Engineered > Artificial ecosystem > Soil microcosm > Unclassified ...
GAGCAGCTCGCCTTATCATCGCCGGCCCGCCTATCGCTGGACCGTCGAGACGAGCATCTACCTGGCCGCCGATGCGCAGGGCCGCGGCGTGGGCCGCGAATTGCTCTCGAGCCTGGTCGAGCTTCTGGCTCGGCAGGGCTACGTCACCGCCATCGCAGCAATCGCGCTTCCGAATCCGATCAGTATCGCACTTCACGAGCGCCTCGGCTTCGCGCCGACTGGTACTTACAGAGGCGTCGGGTTCAAGCTCGGCCAGTGGACCGATGTCAGCCTGTGGCAGCGCGACCTCGCGCCGCGCAGGGCGATGACCGAGGCGCCTTTGCCGTTTGCGCAAGTGCGTCATCCCGGCCTTCAGCAAGGATCCGCCTTTTCTCCAACAGCAGGAAGGCGTGGAGACCCCGGATCAGGTCCGGGGTGATGAGTTTCACTCGTCAAATGTGGATGGGCTTGCCCTGCACCGCCATCGCCGCTTCCTTGAGCGCTTCCTCGTGCGTTGGATGGGCGTGACAAGTGTAGGCGATGTCCTCTGACGTCGCGCCGAATTCCATCGCCAGCGCCGCTTCGCCGATCATGGTCCCGGCGACTGACGCAATGATCCAGACGCCAAGGACGCGGTCGGTCTTGGCGTCGGCGATGACCTTCACGAAGCCGTCCGGCTCGCGATTGGTCTTGGCGCGGCTGTTGGCGAGCATCGGGAACTTGCCGACCTTCACCTCGCCGTCCTTCTTCGCCTCTTCCTCGGTGAGGCCGACGCCGGCGATCTCGGGCATGGTGTAGACGACCGACGGGATCACGTTCTCATTCACAATCCCTGTCTGTCCGGCGATATTCTCGGCGACGGCGATGCCTTCGTCCTCGGCCTTGTGGGCGAGCATCGGGCCGGGGATCACGTCGCCAATCGCCCAGATGCCCGGCACCTTGGTCCGGAAGTCGTGGTCGGTCTCGATTTGGCCACGCTGGTTGGTCTGTAGGCCGGCCTTGTCGAGCGCGAGGCCTTCGGTGTTGGGCTTGCGGCCGATCGAGACGAGCACGACGTCGGCTTCAATGGTTTCGGAGACACCGCCCGCGGCCGGTTCGACCGTCAGGGTGACTGCGTCGCCCTTGCGTTCAGCCTTGATGACCTTGGTCGAGAGGCGGAATTCGAAGCCCTGCTTCTTGAAAATCTTGTTGGCTTCCTTGCGGACGTCGCCGTCGAAGCCGGGGAGGATCTGGTCGAGAAACTCGACGACCGTCACCTCGGCTCCGAGCCGCCGCCATACCGAGCCGAGCTCGAGCCCGATCACTCCGCCGCCGATCACGACCATGCGCTTGGGCACCTGCGGCAGCTCGAGCGCGCCGGTGGAATCGACGATCCGCTCCTGGTCGATCGTGATGCCCGGCAGCGGGGTAACCGACGAGCCGGTCGCGATGACGATATTCTTCGCCGTCACCTTTCGGTCGCCGACCTGGACCGTGTGCGCATCGACGAACGACGCGCGGCCCTTCAGCCATTCGACCTTGTTCTTCTTGAACAGGAACTCGACGCCTTGGGTGAGGCCCTTCACCGCTTCCAGGCGGGTCGCGTGCATCTGGCCGAGGTCCAGCTCGACCTTGCCCGGCTTCACGCCCCACTTTGCGAGCGTCCCATGCGCGGCTTCCTCGAACAGCTCGGACGCGTGGAGCAACGCCTTCGACGGAATGCAGCCGACGTTGAGGCACGTCCCGCCCAGCGTTTCGCGGCTCTCCGCGCAGGCGGTCTTGAGGCCCAGCTGCGCGGCGCGGATCGCGGCGACGTAGCCGCCGGGGCCGGCGCCGATCACCAGGACATCGAAATCGTAATTGTCAGCCATTTCTCTCTTTCGGTTGTCGGCGACATAGGGGGGCGATCGGGGTTTATCTAGGCGGGTCAGCCGGCGATGCTTGCCCTGCATTCCATCATGATGGGCGTCAGCTGCCCCTTCGTGAGATGCGTCTTCTGCTGCATCGAGAAGCGTTGCTGGACCTTGTCCGCCGCGCAGGTGCAAGTCTTGCTCGCAAGATCCTGTGAGACGCCGGAAGACGTCGCCGAATGGACGCAGGACGATGTGAAATTCCGCTTGAAGTCTCGGTCGAAACTGTCCTCGGATTTGCTCGAGCAAGCGGCGAGCAGCGCGCAGAGCACCATCGCTGTTCTCGAGCTCGCAATCACAGGTCGATGAGAAGGCGCGTCGGGTCTTCGATCGCTTCCTTGACGCGCACAAGGAAGGTCACTGCCTCGCGCCCGTCGATGATCCGGTGGTCGTAGGAGAGCGCGAGGTACATCATCGGCCGCGCAACGATCTGGCCGTCCTTGACGACCGGACGCTCCTCGATCCGATGCATTCCGAGCACCGCTGATTGCGGCGGGTTGATGATTGGAGTGGAGAGCAGCGAACCGAACACGCCGCCGTTGGAGATCGTGAAGGTGCCGCCTTGCATCTCCTCGATGCCGAGCGTCCCCTCCTTCGCGCGCTTGCCGAAGTCGGCGATGGTCTTCTCGATCTCGGCAAAGCTCATACGGTCGGAATTGCGCACGACGGGGACGACCAGACCCTTCGGCGCACTGACTGCGATCGAGACGTCGAGATAGTCGTGATAGACGATCTCGTCGCCGTCGAGGCTCGCGTTGACCGATGGCACGTCCTTGGCCGCAAGCGCGCAGGCCTTCACGAAGAAGCCCATGAACCCGAGCCGGATGCCATGCTTCTTCTCGAACAGGTCCTTGTAACGGCTTCGCGCGTCGATAACGGCGCTCATGTCGACGTCGTTGAACGTCGTCAGCATGGCGGCCGTGTTCTGTGCGTCCTTCAGGCGTTTCGCGATCGTCTGGCGAAGCCGGGACATTTTGACACGTTCTTCGCGCCGCTCGCCGTCCCCCGGCGAAGGCCGGGGCCCAGGAGACGGAGCCTTGGCTTCAGGAGCCGGTGTTTTCGCCTGCGGCGCGATCGCCGGTGAAGGCTGCGCATTCTGAGCCTGCGCGGCCGCGATCACGTCGTCCTTCGTCAGGCGGCCGTCCTTACCGGTGCCGTGGATCTTGCTCGGATCGACATGATATTCGAGCACTGCCCTGCGGACAGCCGGCGACAGCGTCGTGACATGGTCCTCGTCGTTGTCCGCGAGCGCAACCGGCGCATGCTCGTCGCCACGTAGCGCCGGAGTCTCGCTGGGCCCGGCGGGATTGGTGGTTGCGTCGGCTGCCGCCTGCGCTGGAGCCGGTGCAGCCGCAGCTGCGCTGGTTTTCTCGTCGATGCGAGCGATCGGCGCACCAACCGCGACCGTGTCGCCTTCCTTTACCAGCTGCTCGGTCAGCACGCCGGCGATCGGCGACGGGACCTCAACGCTGACCTTGTCGGTCTCGAGGCTGGCGATCGGCTCGTCCTGAGCGACCGCTTCGCCCGGCTTCTTCAGCCACTGGGCGAGCGTGCCCTCGGTGATCGATTCCCCGAGTGCGGGGACCTGGACGTCGGTGGCCATTGCTTTCCTTTATTCCGCCGCCGCGGCGGTGTTTGCCGGGCTGCTATGGCCCAGAGCCGCCGCAATCAAGGCCGCTTGCTCCGCGGCGTGACGCTTGGCGAGGCCCGTCGCGGGCGAAGCCGCGGCATCGCGCCCGGCATATTGCGGCCGCATGTCCTTGAACCCGGCATCGGCGAGGCATTGCTCGATGACAGGCTCGACGAACATCCACGCGCCATTGTTCTTCGGTTCTTCCTGCGCCCAGACCAGGTCGGTGAGCTTGGGCATCGCCTTGAGGCGCTTCAACAGCGGCTGGGAAGGGAAGGGATAAAGCTGCTCGATGCGCACGATCTCGACTCCGAGGTCGCCCGCCTCGTCGCGTGCTTCCATCAGCTCGTACGAGAGCTTGCCCGAACACAGCACCAATCGCCGCGTCTCGCCATCTGCCGGCGGGTTCAAGTCGGACATGATGCGGCGGAAGTGGCTGTCGCCGGTGAAGTCGGCGGCCTTCGAAACCGCCAGCTTGTGACGGAGCAGCGACTTTGGCGTCATCAGCACCAGCGGCTTGCGGAAATCGCGGCGCATCTGCCGCCTCAGGATGTGGAAATAGTTCGCGGGCGTCGTGCAGTTGGCGACCTGCAGATTGTCCTCAGCGCAGAGCTGGAGGTAGCGCTCGAGCCGCGCCGAGCTGTGCTCGGGCCCCTGCCCTTCGAAGCTATGAGGCAACAGGAGAACCAGGCCGCTAGCGCGCAGCCACTTGGCCTCGCCCGCCGCGATAAACTGGTCGATGATGACCTCCGCGCCGTTGGCGAAATCGCCGAACTGCGCCTCCCACAGCACGAGGCATTTCGGGTCGGCGAGCGAGTAACCATACTCGAAACCGAGAACCCCGAACTCCGAAAGGGGACTATCGCGAACCTCGAAACGGCCACCCTCGACGGTGGTAAGCGGGATATATTTGTCGCCGCTCTGCTGATCGACCCAAACCGCATGGCGCTGGCTGAAAGTGCCGCGCCCGCTGTCCTGGCCTGACAGGCGCACGCCATTGCCTTCGGCGACCAGGCTGCCGAAGGCGAGCGCTTCGGCGGTCGCCCAGTCGAAGCCCTCGCCGCTCTCGAACATCGCCTTCTTCGCGTCGAGAATGCGCTGCAGCGTCTTGTGGATGTGAAAATCGTTCGGGACGGTCGTCAGCACCTCGCCGAGCCGCTGCATCTCCTTTTCCGAAATGGCGGTCTGCGTGTTGCGCCGCCCGAGCACCGGCTCGTCGGGACGTCCCAGTCCCGCCCAGCGGCCCTCGAACCAGTCCGCCTTGTTCGGGAGATAGGAGGTCGCCGACCCGAATTCGTCTTCCAGGTGCGCGACGTAGTCCTTGGTCTGTGTATCGATCCACGCCTGGTCGACGACGCCCTCTTCAATCAACCGCTGACCGTAGATCTCGCTAATCGGGGGGTGCTTCTTGATCGCCGCGTACATGAGCGGCTGGGTGAAGCTCGGCTCGTCCCCTTCGTTGTGCCCGAAGCGCCGGTAGCACCACATGTCGATCACGACGTCGCGGTTGAAGGTCTGGCGGAACTCGGTCGCCATCTTGCAGCAGAAGGTGACCGCCTCCGGATCGTCGCCGTTGACGTGAAGGATCGGCGCCTGGATGCCTTTCGCCACGTCGGAGGGATAGGGCGAGGAGCGCCCGAACTGCGGGCTCGTCGTGAAGCCGATCTGGTTGTTGATGATGAAATGGATCGCGCCTCCGGTGCCGTAGCCCGGGAGGCCGGAGAAGCTCAGACACTCCCACACGACACCCTGTCCAGCAAATGCGGCATCGCCGTGGAGCAGGATCGGCAGGACCGTATCGCCCTGCTTGTCGCCCCTGATCGTCTGCACCGCTCGTGCCTTGCCGAGCACGACCGGGTCGACCGCCTCGAGGTGCGACGGGTTTGGGAGGAGCGTGAGATGCACCTTGATCCCGTCGAACTCGCGGTCGGACGACGTGCCGAGGTGGTATTTCACGTCGCCGGACCCGCCGACGTCCGCCGGATTGGTCGCGCCGCCGGCGAACTCATGGAAGATCGCCTGCGCGCGCTTGCCCATGACGTTGGTGAGGATGTTGAGCCGGCCGCGATGCGCCATTCCGACGTCGATCTCCGCGACGCCCATCTGCCCGCCGTATTTGATCACCGCCTCGAGCGCCGGAACGGCGCTCTCGCCACCGTCGAGACCGAACCGCTTGGTGCCCACATATTTCCGGGCGAGGAATTTCTCCCACTGCTCGGCCTGGATGACCTTGGTGAGGATCGACTGCTTGCCCTCGGGCGTGAACTGGACGGTGTCCTCGGCGCTTTCGATCCGCTCCTGGATGAAGCGCCGCTCCTCGACGTCCGAGATGTGCATATATTCAAAGCCGATGTGGCCGCAGTAAGTCTCCTGCAGAACCTCGAGCATCTGGCGCACGGTCGCGGTTTCGAAGCCGAGAGCTCCCCCCACCCAGATCGGCCGGTCGAGATCCGCATTGGTGAAGCCGTGATATGCCGGAGTGAGGTCCGGCGGGATGTCCATCCGCGACAGGCCGAGCGGATCGAGCCGCGCCGCGAGATGGCCACGTACGCGATAGGTCCGGATCAGCATCATCGCGCGAATGCTGTCGTTGGCGGCTCGGCGGATCGTTTCGGGGTCGCTGGTTGCGGCGGCGGCGCGGTCGGTCGTCGCGGCTTTGAACTTCTCAATCGTCGCCTGCGTCGGATCGAGGCCGAGGTTCAGCTCGTCGAGCTCTTCGACCGGCCAGTTCGGCCGTTCCCAGCTTGGGCCGGGTTCGCGTTCGATCATTCCGACGGCGTCGTTCATCTTATGCTGCTACGAGCAGCTCCTTCAACGTCTTGCCGAGCTCAGATGGGCTCGGGGAGACGATGATTCCAGCGGCCTCCATTGCGGCGATCTTGCTCGCCGCGTCGCCCTTGCCGCCTGACACGATGGCGCCGGCGTGGCCCATTCGGCGGCCAGGAGGCGCTGTGCGGCCCGCGATGAAGCCGACCACCGGCTTCTTGCGGCCGCGTTTCGCCTCATCGGCAAGGAATTGCGCGGCGTCTTCTTCGGCACTCCCGCCGATTTCGCCGATCATGATGATCGACTGGGTTTCGTCGTCGGCGAGGAACATCTCGAGGATGTCGATGAACTCGGTGCCCTTCACCGGATCACCGCCGATGCCGACCGCGGTCGATTGGCCGAGTCCCTCGTTGGTTGTCTGGAACACCGCCTCGTAGGTCAAAGTGCCGGAGCGGCTGACGACGCCGACGCTGCCCTTCTTGAAGATGTTGCCGGGCATGATGCCGATCTTGCACTCGTTCGGAGTCAGCACGCCCGGGCAGTTCGGGCCGATCAGCCGCGATTTCGAGCCCGTGAGCGCGCGCTTCACGCGCACCATGTCGAGCACCGGAATGCCTTCGGTGATGGTGACGATCAGCGGCACCTCGGCATCGATCGCCTCGAGGATCGAGTCCGCAGCGAATGGCGGCGGCACATAGATGACTGACGCCGTCGCGCCGGTCTTCGCCACTGCTTCGTGAACCGTATCGAACACCGGCAGGCCGAGGTGCGATTGGCCACCCTTCCCTGGCGTGACGCCGCCGACCATCTGCGTGCCATAATCGAGCGCTTGGCGCGTGTGGAACGTACCGGTCTCGCCGGTCATCCCCTGGGTGATGACCTTGGTGTTGCTGTCGACGAGGATGCTCACGCGACCGCTTCTTCCGCAAGCGAATTGTCGATCTGCTTGCAGGCCTCGAGCAGCTCCTTCACCGCATCGACGCTGACGTTGAAGTTCTGCCGCGCCTGAGCGTCGAGCTCGATCTCGACGATGCGCTCGACGCCCCCGGCGCCGATGACGCAAGGCACGCCGACGTAGAGGTCGTTCACACCATACTGGCCGGTGAGGTGGGCCGCGCAGGGGAGCACCCGCTTCTTGTCCTTCAGGAAGCTCTCGGCCATCGCGATCGCACTGGTTGCCGGCGCATAATAGGCGGAGCCGGTCTTCAGCAGCGCGACAATCTCGCCGCCGCCGCCGCGGGTGCGCTTCACGATCGCGTCGATCTTGTCCTTGGTCGACCAGCCCATCTTGATGAGGTCAGGGATCGGGATTCCGGCTACGGTCGAATATGCGACCACCGGCACCATCGTGTCGCCATGGCCGCCGAGCACGAAGGCAGTCACATCCTCGACGCTGACGTCGAATTCCTCGGCGAGGAAATGGCGGAAGCGCGCGCTGTCGAGAACGCCGGCCATTCCGACGACCTTCTTCGGCGGCAGCCCGGAGAATTCGCGCAGCGCCCAGACCATCGCGTCGAGCGGGTTGGTAATGCAGATGACGAATGCGTTGGGGGCGTGCTTGCGAATGCCCTCGCCGACCGCCTTCATCACCTTCAAATTGATGCCAAGCAAATCGTCGCGGCTCATGCCCGGCTTGCGAGCGATGCCGGCGGTGACGATGCACACGTCCGCGCCCTCGATGTCCGCATAGTCCGTGGTGCCCTTGAGCTTGGCGTCGAAGTCCTCGACGGGCCCGGCCTGCGCGATGTCGAGCGCCTTCCCCTCCGGAACGCCCTCGACGACATCGAACAGCACAATGTCGCCCAGCTCGCGCATCGCCGCGAGGTGAGCGAGGGTTCCACCGATCATTCCGGCGCCGATAAGAGCGATCTTCTTGCGAGCCATCTGAGCTGCTGCTTTCCTCTGCTGTTCTGGGCGGCGCCGGGAAGGGCGCCTGGGGGCTGGCGGCGCTCTAGCCCCGCAGCCGGAGTCGGGCAACCGGGTAGGGAAATGCGACCGCTCGGTGCATGACCTTTCTGCCCGATGAACAGGTCAGAAACCTCGTTTTTCGCCAATCGTTTAACAGTTTCAGCCCGCCCCGGGTGCTTCGGGCGCTTCGGGCGCTTCACGGGCTGAAGCCCTGCGCCGGTGCGGGGTCCTCAACTCAAACCCACGGGAGAGACGATCATGAGGAAAATGATACTTGCACTGACGGGCGCCGCCGTGGCGCTGACCGGCGCGCCCTCGATCGCGAAGGAGCCGAAGACCTTCGTCTGCACCAGCTGGAAGGACGGCATTTGCGTCGGAACGCACCGCGTCCGCGGCATGCCGGACCCCTATAAGGTGGGCTACGTCTTCGGGCCGAGCTATGCCTACACGACCTACAGCGACATTCCGCAGCCGGTCGTGACCTACTATCACCTCGATCCGAGCGGGCGCTACGTCTACTCGAACGGCTACGTCTATGTGGTCGACCCGACCACCTACGCGATTACGCGCGTGATCGACGTGATGAGCCATTGATCGCGACAATAGGCGCCGGGGCCGCCGCTGTCGGCGGCCCGACGCTTATCCAAGATTAAATCCTGATTGCGCGCCCATGAACGCCGCAACCCGCGTGGAGGCGGATCGTTGGTTCCGAGACAAAACCCCTAAGTCCTAATCCCTAAGGGAGAGTGAAAATGACGAAACTGTTGCTCGCGCTTGGTACCGCCGCGGTTGCGCTTACGGCGACGCCGTCAGAAGCGCGGCGTACCGGTCCAGTGACGTGCGCCCGATGGCACCATCACCACTGCGTGGCCTGGCGCTCGCGTTATGCCGTCGGTTATGCGTTTGGCCCTAGCTTTGCGTACACGGATTATGGCGCGCTGCCCGTTCCGATCGTCCACCGCTATCACCTGCGCGATAACTTCCGTTACGTAAACCAGAACGGTTACGTTTACGTGGTCAATCCTCGGACCTATCGCGTCGTTCGCGTCATCCCGATGATGTAAATTTGCTCCGGAACATCCCGAGAAGGCCGTCGGTACCCTCCCCGGCGGCCTTTTTGATGCCTCAACCGTTGTTAATCTTGGAACAGATAGGATCACCCTGATGAAACAGATGCTTCTCCTGGCCGGCGCGATGGCGCTCAGCGTCGCTGGACCGGCTGTTGCAAAGCCCGGCAATGGGCATGGCTACGGGCATGGCCAGGGCTATGGCGTCGGCGGCTGCCCGCCAGGCCTCGCGAAGAAGGGCTGTATCCCACCGGGACAGGCGAAGAAGATGTTCGGTGTCGGCCAGCGGCTGCCGCTGGGCTATGCCAATCCGTACAGCTTCAACCGCATTCCGTACGACGTGCGGAGGCAGTACGGCCTCAATCCGTACGGGACTTACTATTACGGGGACGGCTACCTCTATCGCGTGAATCCGCGGACCATGTTGATTCAACAAGTGATCAGCGCGCTTCTCTACCGCTGATCGTCTCGCGACAAGAAGGCCGGCCGTTGATCGCCGGCCTTCTCGCTCGGTGGCTTGATCAATCGCCACCCTCGATCAGACTGAGGATGTTGCCGTCCGGGTCCTTGAACCAGGCCGTTTTCATGCCTTCTCCGACATAAAGATCGCCGCGCTGCTCTAGGCCCGGCAGATCATAATGTTCGAAGAAGATACCCTTCTCCTTCAGTTCGCTGACTTCTTTGGCGATGTCGTCGACATCGAACGTCAGTGCCGTAGCCTTGTTGGTACCGGCGAACTCCGAGCGGTAGACGTTGATTAGGGTATCGCCGCTCTTCAAGGTCACGCCTTCGGCGCCCCATTCATCGTCGGTCTTCAGGCCCAGCTTATCCTCGTAGAATTCCCGCGCCCGATCGAGGTCCTTTACCGCGATCATCGGCGTTGCGTCGGCTTTTCCGAGCATCATGCGTCTCCTCTCAGCATCTTACCGAACGGCTTCATTGTGGGCCCGTTCCTCAGACAGTCGCGCCGACCGCGCGGCGCAGCTTTGAAAAGCCATTGCCTGCGTGCTAGCGGCTGGTCGCATGGCCGAGTTCACGCTTCCGAAGAACAGCAAGATCACCAAGGGCCGCGAGTGGAAGCCCGAAGAGGGCAAGCGGCTCAAGACCTTCAAAATCTACCGCTACGACCCGGACGGTAGCGCCAATCCGCGCTTCGACCGCTACACCATAGATCTCGACAAGTGCGGACCGATGGTTCTCGACGCGCTCATCAAGATCAAGAATGAGATCGATCCGACGCTGACCTTCCGCCGCTCCTGCCGCGAGGGGATTTGCGGATCGTGCGCCATGAACATGGAAGGCACGAACGGCCTCGCCTGCACGACCGCGATCGAGGATCTGAAGGGCGAGGTGCAAATCACGCCGCTGCCGCACATGGACGTCGTCAAGGACCTCGTTCCCGACCTCACCCACGTCTATGCGCAATATGCGTCGATCCAGCCGTGGCTGAAGACCGTGAGCCCTCCGCCATCCCGCGAGCGGCTGCAATCGCCGGAAGATCGCGCGAAGCTCGACGGCCTGTACGAGTGCATCCTCTGCTTCTGCTGCTCGACGAGTTGCCCGAGCTATTGGTGGAACTCGGACAAGTTCCTTGGCCCGGCGGTTCTGCTCCAGGCCTACCGTTGGATTGCCGATAGCCGTGACGAAGCGACGGGCGAGCGGCTCGACGATCTCGAGGACCCGTTCCGGCTCTATCGCTGTCACACGATCATGAATTGCGCGAACGTCTGCCCGAAAGGCCTCAACCCCGCCAAAGCGATCGCGGAGACGAAAAAGCTGATCGCCGAACGGGCTGCGTGACCGACGACACCTACCGGGCCGAGGGCCTGGAGGACGTCGGGGTCCCGACCGGGGCTACACCGGATCCCGACAATCCCGGATGGTTCAGCTGGGGCGATTTCCCGCGCGGCAGCTTCGCGGCTGCGACCGGGCGGCTCCTGTTCAGGCCTGATGGAACGGGACGCGCCATCTGCCGGATGTTTCCGACCGAGGCCCATATGAACATGGGCGGCTCGCTTCATGGCGGTTCTGTGATGAGCTTCATCGACATGGCGATGTTCGCGGGAGGACTGTGCGCCGGGATGGAGCGTGGGCATTACGTGACGCTCGATCTCACCACTCATTTCCTCGCGCGCGGTCAGCCCGGATCGCCGCTCGACGCGCATGTCGAGCTGGTGAAGCAGACGCGCGGACATGCCTTCCTGCAGGGCGTGGTCCGGCAGAACGACCAGCCCTGCTACAGCTTCAGCGGCACTCTGAAGCGTATTCGCGAGCGCAACGCGCCGGCATGAGCGGCCCTGTCGGCCGCGCCTACGCGCAACTCCTTCGAGACCACGAACTCAAGCCTGACCCTGCACAGGCGAGCGCCGTCGGCGCGCTCGATCGGCTCGCTGCGACCCTCGCGAACGGGAGCTTTTTTTCGCGCGTGTTCCGAAAAAGCGATGGCCCGGCCGGAGTGTATCTGTGGGGCGGAGTCGGCCGCGGCAAGTCGATGCTGATGGACCTCGCGTTCGCACATATCGACGTGCATCCGAAGCGACGGGTTCACTTCAATGAATTCATGCTCGAAACGCACGCTCGGCTGCGCGTCGCCCGCGAGCGGGAGGAAGGCGATCCGATCGAACCGGTCGCCGAGCAGATCGCGGCGGAAGCAAGGCTCCTTTGCTTCGACGAGATGCAGGTGACGAACCCCGCTGATGCGATGATCCTTTCGCGGCTGTTCGGAAAGCTGCTGGAAGAGGGCGTGAAGGTCGTAACGACCTCCAACCGCCCTCCCTGCGACCTGTATAAGGACGGTCTCAACCGCGAGCTCTTCGTTCCCTTCATCGAGCTTATCGAGCGACGAATGCTCGTCGTCCCGGTGAACGGCCCGATCGATTACCGGCTGGAGCGTCTCACCGGGGTTGAGGTATGGCATGTGCCGAATGGACCGGAGGCGACGGCTGCGCTTAGTCAAGCCTTCTTCCAGCTCACCGATTACCCTGTTGAGGACCGGGCCAAGGTCCCGTCAGACGACATGGACGTCGGCGGCGGGCGCACCATGCACGTCCCCAAGAGCCTCAAGGGCGTCGCCGTCTTTTCCTTCAAGCGATTGTGCGGAGAGCCGCGCGGCGCGGCCGATTATCTGGCGATTGCCCGGCGCTATCACACCGTAATTATCGTCGGTATTCCAGTGATGACCCCCGAAATGCGCAACGAAGCAGCGCGCTTCGTGACGCTGATCGATGCGCTGTACGAGCATAAGGTGAAGCTGCTCGCCGCCGCGGACGCGGAGCCCGAAGGACTGTACCCAGCCGGCGACGGCAGCTTCGAGTTCCAGCGAACCGTCAGCCGGCTCGAGGAAATGCGCAGCGCAGAATATCTCGCTGAAGGCCATGGCTTAACTTGACGGCTGGCGCGCAGCCGGTAGCGTCCCGCAACTTATCCGCGGGAGAGGACTCACATGCGACTTGCGCTCGGAATCTTGCTTGCCTGCACTGCCACTGTCGCCCTCGCTCAGGAAAGTGCGCAATCGATCACAAGTCCTCCGCCGAGCACGCTCGCGGGCGCGAAGAAGCTTCCGCCCAAGTGGGAAGCGACCGGACGTGAAATCTACAAGACCGCGGTCGAGACGCCGACGGTTGCCGGGCGGCACAACGTTCCCAAGCTCGCGAATTACCTGGCGGACAAGTTCAAGGCCGCGGGCTGGGCCGCGAGCGATGTTCACGTGCTGCCCTATGCCTCGCTCAACGACCCCCAAACCGCCGCGCTGATCGCGCGCTGGCCGTCGGCGCACCCGACCAAGAAGCCGCTCCTGATCCTTGCGCACATGGATGTCGTCGAAGCGCTTCCGAGCGACTGGACGACCGATCCGTTCAAGCTGGTCGAAAAGGACGGTTATTTCTACGGACGCGGCAGCGGAGACGACAAAGGCGGCCTCGTGCCCGTCACCGTGGCGCTGCTCAAGCTTCGCGCCGAAGGATTCAAGCCGGACCGGGACATCGTCGTCCTGTTCACCGGCGACGAGGAAACGCAGGGCAAGGGCGCGGAGCTCGGTGCTACCGAATGGCGGAAATACACCGAGGCCGAATTTGCGTTGAATGCCGACGCGGGCGGCGGCGGCTTCACGCGCGACGGCAAGCCGCTGGGTTTCGGGCTCCAGACGTCGGAGAAGACCTTCCAGAGCTATTATTTCCGGGTCCACAATCCGGGCGGCCACAGCTCGCGGCCTCGCCCCGACAATGCGATCTATGATCTCGCTGACGCGCTCAAGAAGCTGCAGAACCACCGCTTCACGCCGATGCTGAACGAGACGACTCGGGAATATTTCGCCGCCCGCGCCAAGCAGGAAGGCAATAGTCCGCTTGGCAATGCGATGCGCGCATGGCTTGCCAACCCGAATGACGGCGCCGCCGCGGATTTCATCGAGGCCAGTCCGCTCGAGGTCGGACTGACGCGGACGCGCTGCGTCGCGACCATGCTCAAGGGCGGCCATGCCGACAACGCGCTTCCGCAGCTGGCCGAAGCGACCGTCAACTGCCGGATCATGCCCGGCGTGGAGCCGAAGGAAGTCCAGGCGGAGCTGCAGCAAACGGTCGGCCCCAACGTCGAGATCGTCACTTACCCCGATATCGGCCACCCGACGCCGGTGTCACCGCTGCGTCCTGACGTGGTCGCCGCCTACACCAAGGCCGTGAAGGCACGTTTCCCTGATCAAACCATCATCCCGCAAATGTCGGCGGGCGCGACCGATGGCCTGGAGTTCCGCGCACGCGGCATTCCGGTCTACGGCGTTGACGGCCAGTGGGGAGTCTCGCCCGACGACGAACGCGCCCATGGCAAGGACGAGCGCATTCCGGTCCAGTCGCTATGGGACAACACGTTCCACTGGGAATCGATGATCCACGACTTGGCGAGCTAAGAGTCAGGCAGTCGCGAGTTCCCTCACCGCCTTCAGCACCTCTTCCGCGTGCTTGGGCACTTTCACCTTGCGCCACACCTTGAGCACCCGGCCGTCAGCGCCGATCAAATATGTCGCGCGCTCCATGCCCATATATTTGCGCCCATACATCGACTTTTCGACCCAGGTACCGAACACGTTGGAGATGCTCCCGTCCTCGTCCGAGACGAGCGGGACCGCGAGGTCATATTTGCCGATGAACTTCTCGTGGCTCTTCATCGGGTCGCGCGAGACGCCAATCACCTTGACGCCGGCTTTCCTGAAATCCCCGGCGAGCGCGGTGAAATCCTGCGCTTCGCGGGTGCAGCCCGAGGTGTCGTCCTTCGGATACAAATAGAGCACCAGAGTCTGGCCCGGTGATGCGAGGTTGACGCTGCTGCCGTCGCTCGCCGTTACCGTGATATCGGGTGCCTTGCCGCCTTCGCTGATCATGCTCACGCCTCTTCTCTGATGCTGTTCCAAAGCTCCGAAATGCACTGTCGCGCGGCGTCGTGCTCGGCAAGAAGTTCGTCCCAGCTCGCCGCGCCGCAGGCTTCAGCGACCAGCTGCCAGGTCTCTGCCGTCGGCTTGACGTCGGCGGGGGCGACGAGGCGCATCATCACCAACATGCGCGTAAGCAATTTTTGTGCATCTATAACTTTTGATTTGACCAAAGATTCCTCGCTGAGCTGCTCGAGCGCGACTTCGAGGCGAGGGTCGAGGCCGACATGGCGAGTGAGTTGGAGCACGTGCACGGCGAACTCGAGGTCGACCAGCCCTCCCGGACCCAGTTTCACATCGAGCGTACTTTGCGGCGGCTTATGCTGGTTCATCTCGCCCCGCATTTTGACCGCCTCCGCGGCGACCTTGCCCTCATCGCGCGGCATTCGAAGGACTTCACCAATGATTGTTGCCGCCCGGTTGCGCGCCTGTTCCGATCCAAAAACCGGGCGTGCGCGGCACAGAGCCATATGCTCCCACGTCCAGGCATGCTCACGCTGATACTGCGCGAAGGCGTCGATGGAGACTACGAGCATGCCCTTCGAGCCTTCGGGGCGCAGCCGCAGATCGACGTCGTAAAGCGGGCCAGAGGCGGTGGGCACGCTGAGGGCGGCGGTCACGCGATTGGCCAGGCGGTTGAAATAATCGTTGGGGCCTAGCGGCCGTCTGCCGTTCGACCGCGTGTCCGCTGCCGCCGTGTGCAGGTAGATGAGATCGAGATCCGACGCGTGCGTCAGCGCGCAGCCGCCCAGCCGCCCAAGGCCGAGCACAAGCAATTCGCCCTCGTCGAACGTGCCGTGTGTTTCCTCGAATTCGCCGAGTGCCTCGGCGGCGAGCGCATTGAGCGTGCCTTCGGCAACTCGGGCATAGCCGAGCGCAACCTCGAGCGGGTCGCGCCGGCGATCAATCAGCTGGACGCCGAGCGCGAAGCGGCGCTCGTTGACCA